>ERZ791574.130-NODE-130-length-70802-cov-4.980268_pt1 | contig 70802 bp, 58 predicted proteins | sample MGYA00433098_ERZ791574 | MGnify/ENA primary metagenome ERZ791574 (study PRJEB30046, sample SAMN00791933) | human gut metagenome | study: EMG produced TPA metagenomics assembly of the A metagenome-wide association study of gut microbiota in type 2... | reverse complement strand
AAAACCAAGGCTATAACGCCAACGGAGAAAGCTACAACGCAATGTGGATTCCGATTTTTCTGGTATGCGCAGCATTCTTCCTCGCATGGGCTATTGGTCAGGCTCTTATTGATGACTATGATATGATAGGTGTTCCAGATGAAGTATTATAAAAATCTGTCCATCGATGAAAGTGATTTCTCCGTTCAAAGGCAAGGCTGCCGCATTCACCTGACGACCACAGAATATCAACTATTCATTACGCTGCTCGACCATTCTGGGCACATCTGCTCCCGAAACTTTCTACTAGCATCTGCATGGAATATCACCGTGCCGATTCAGACACGGACGGTCGATGTGCATATCGCAAAGCTGCGAAAGAAACTGGATTTAGGCCCGGATGATTTGAAAACCGTAATGGGACGGGGGTATGCGCTTTCTGTTTGATCCAAACAGGAAATCAAGATATTTGTTACGATGTCTTGTTGCACCTGCTTTTGTATGGTTTCCGGACATCCTTATTGGGTTGCCCGACAATCTTATTCAAGCTATTGCGGCCGTATGGTTGGTTGTGATGTCCATTTTTGTTCCCATGCTAGTCGAACGTACAATTGATGGGTTTTAGTATACATTATAATTGCTATTTCCTTGAATTCAATTTTTCTCTTTTGTGTAGTGTTTTCCTTTTGATTTTATAGCTTGTCAAATAAAAACACAAAAGACCAATTACACCAAATATAATCTCACTATTTTCACCGCCTTATATTTCCCGCTTATCTATATAATGTTGTATAATTATTTCACATCAATATAGAAACGGGGAATTTATAATGCTTGAAAGAAGTCACCTTGAGTCTTACATCTGTTACTGCAAATATCAAAAAAATCTAAACAATAAGACCTTGAAAGCATATCGTATTGACTTGATGCAGTTCTTTTCTTGGGTTTCCCCCTATGATGCCTGCGCATCAAGCGCACACATAGAATTGTACATTGAGCATTTGGCAAAGACGTATAAAACATCTACTGTGAAGCGAAAAATAGCTGCCATAAAATCGTTTTACCAATACCTTATATATAAGGAATATCTTGAGCACAATCCCTTTGAAAAATTGCAAGTTCATTTGCGGCAAGAACGACTTTTACCTCGTACTATTGATAATTATACCCTTAGTCGTATTTTCTCTGCGGCATATTCTGACTTGCGCGAGTCACAATCGAATAATCATTACTTCGTTTCAACAAGGAATGTTGCCGTCTTGGAATTGCTGTTTGCCACTGGTGTCCGGGTTTCAGAACTCTGTTCTATTACTTGTGAGAATTTGAATTTGCAGAATCAAGTAGTCCTAATCAAAGGCAAGGGCAGTAAAGAGCGCTGCATTTACATTTCCTCGCCTCCAGTAATAAGTGCGTTGGCTTCATACTCTGCTTTACGCACTGCAATTGACTCTCCCGATCCTTATTTCTTTTTGAATCGAGATAAGCATCGCCTATCAGAACAGTCCGTCCGACGAATTATTTGCCGTTATACCCCCACGGATGCAGCCCATTATACTCCCCACATGTTCCGGCACTCGTTCGCCACTTATCTTTGGGAACAGTGCGGAAATATTTACGAAGTAAAAGAGATTCTCGGTCATAGTTCTGTCAAAACAACCGAACGATATGTTCATGCCAGCTTTGAGCAGCAAAAACGTATATTGACAACTATGCATCCGAGAAATACCCTGAAAATCGAATTTTAATTTCCCTATTGAGATTTTATTGCAATCAAGTGTATAATAGAGTTATAAATAAGTATCCGTTTTTCTCAGTTCGTTCTTTGTCCATGTCTCTTTAGCTTACACTCCCCCACCCTTTGTGGTAGCTTTTGTATTACTGCTTATTTTTCAAATCACCATCATACATACTTTTACGTAGGGATGTGTTGTTCCTACATTTTACTGCTATTAAACAACAAAGGATAACTACTTATTATCCTTTATTATAGGGATTCAATAAAATAAGAAAACACACTTGAAAGGATGATAAAGTATGACAAAAATATTTATAAGCTGGTCAAAAGCCAAAAGCAGAGATTTAGCCTTTGAGCTCAAAAGCCTATTGGAAAAAATGGTTCCTGACATAAATGTCTTTTTATCGGAGGACAGTATCGCTGCAGGTGAACATGTACAGGAGAAGATTATTAACCAAATTGTACATTGCGATAAGCTCCTTCTTTGCTTCACAAAGGAAAATAAGAAATCCCCCTGGCTTCTTTATGAAGCCGGATTTGCATGCGGCCTTAACAAAACAGTCATCCCGATTCTTTTTGATAATGATCCCAATTGGCATTCGTGGATTGATAACCCTATGAATATTGCGAGAGAAATAAGTGCAAATTCAGACGAATTTTATTCCGATATCATTAACAGCCTTGGAATAACCGATACTAAGTATACAAAAGCAGTTTTCTTGGACTTTACAAGGAGAATTGAAGCAGTTAAAGAAAAATATCGACAAGTAGATGTTCAATGTGAGGATTTTGTAGATGCTCTCATCGAAAATGATTCCTTTCATATTGAAAGCCCAATATATAGAGATAAGACTGCATACTTTTTAAATGGATTTGAAACATACGATTTGTGGAAAACCATTGTCCATTCATTTTTATATACGGGAAAATATTTATGGATATATGGCAGGAAAAATATGAAACTTTTTGGAGGAAATTTTAGGGAGCTATTTGATTATCTAGAGGAAAAATCCACAAATAGTAATATGTCTGGAATAGATTTTCGTTGTCTCTTTCTCAATCCCAATTCTGCGGAGGTAAAGCATGCGCATTCGCAACAGGATATCTTTTTAGAAGAACTTAAAGTAACTATCCGGCGAGCAGAAAACCAAATTGGTGATAACCAAGTAATCAAAAATTGTTTTCGTATGTATGAAAACAGAAGAGAGGAAGTTATTATTCGTTTGGATAACTGTATTATTTATTCTAAACCTCATTTTGACAAAAATGGTTATCCACAATTTATGACGGATTCAAAGTTCGAGGTTTTTAGTGCATCCTCTGATCGAGGAAAAGAGTGTATTCAAAAGTTTTGCGCTATTTGGGATGCATCTACTAATTTGTTTTAAAATAGTGTGCGAAGGAATTTTGCTACTTCAAAGAGCGTTTCCTCGGATGAAAGTCTACTATTGTTCAGCGAAAGCACATTGGGATGGGCTTTCGCCAGCAGACATGTCTGCTTGTGTAAATCAAGATTCATTCGATATAAAAAGGGAACTCCTTCTTTTTTGTATTTTTGCGGATCCCTATTGCGTAACCGAGTCCATAATAAGTCTTCAGTTTCTATAAACAGATTAACATAAGCAATATGCGATGAAAACAGCATATTGTCGTACAAAATCTCGGGAATAATATGAACTCCATTAATAATTGTTGGGATTTCTTTCCTTTGCTGGCGATGTACAATAGCAATAATAGAATTCATCATCACCTCACATTGCCGTGAAGCTGTAGCGTAGTCTAAGAAAACATTATGCGATGTAATTTCATCAGGAATGGATATTCCCATTAAAGCCAAATGTTTTCTATATCCACGTAGAATCTCTCGTATAATATCTGTTTCCTCGACAATTCGAAAATCACAATAGTTCTTGAAAAGTTCATATGCAACAGTTGTTTTCCCAGATCCTGGAACGCCGGAAATAAATACAATTGTATCTTTAGGCACTTGAAGATACATACCGCGGTCTCTCCTCTATGTGAAATAATCCATATAAATACCAGATAATAAGTAGTTATTCTTTATTCCTTCCTGCGTTTTCAAAATCATCACGAAGCGATGTCAACCAGTAAGATAAGCAAAGTCGAAAATTATAAGGTGGTCTATATGTCAAAAGCGAGCCTTTTATGCAAGCGGATAAAGAAATCTTTACGTCTATACGGATTTCACAACCTCATCATGGACTTTCTTACTGTTTTCAGTGCTTGCATGAGTATCTTCGCTGCCTTTTCACGAAACGACATTGTGTTAGGTCTTTCCTGCCTATTGCTATTTTTTCTTCTTATAATTGTTAGTATTTCGTTCTACCTATATAAGAAGGACTCTGTGAAATTAGATCACCTATATATTGACAATTATGTTATATCACCTGATGGAAGTTACAAAATAAAAAAACACCTTTAATAAGTACAATTACATATCTGATTCTTACACGCCATGAGGAGCGAAAGCTTTTTAACGATCTCTCTGTAAGTTCTATTTCAACGGACTACTCATTTTCAGGTGACCCCGCGCATACAGAATTTGACGGAAACCGTATGCCAATTTCTGAGCAGAAGATTAGTTACACTATAAATTCTATGAATCGAACCTCTCATCCAATTTTTCATTTTGACTTCTATCAGATTTGGTCAATTCTCGCAAAAGGCAATAATACAACTTACGCCGTATCTTGCAAAGATGTCTCCGGTAATGATATTCCCTGTCAATGTTCATATGTTAACATTCATTCTATGTGTAATCAGGTCACTGTAAAATTCGAATGTTCTGGTATTTCTCCTCAGCAATGCTTGTCCCTACATTTTAATAGAACTAATCGTCCCGCTGGTTTTCATAATTCAGAGGCCTTTGTATTCGATCCAGCTCAATACGATGACACCGCAAATTTCCAATGGCATCCGTCTGTCAACAGTGACAGTATCGTTATAAACGAAAGTGATATAACAATTTATACTATTAACCGTACAACATTTGAGAAAACTAAACTATTTAGCTGCAAATTCAAGGATTTCAATGCATATCTTCAGCAATCAGACAATCATGGGAATTTAAAGTGTTCTCCTAAAGAAATTTTTCTCATTAATATTACGCAGTCAAAAGAAACATTTGTAAATACAGTGCACTGTCAATCTACAGATGAAAATCACTCATTCTCCCTACTGTAATATTTTATAAGATACGCAGCAGTAAAAATATATTCCATCTATAATAAAAAATAGATGTCAGCTTTGATTGCGTGCGTCTCCATCTCCTACACATCCCCCTGATGTCAAGATAGGGGCGAAAAATTTTTAGAAAAAATCGCAAAAAAAAATAAGCCCTACAAGGCTTTCAGTCAGTTCTGAACCGACCTGAGCCTTATAGGGCTTTACTCACTATTCTATTTTCAATGCTATTTCAGTAGCTACTTATCGAATCCAATCCATCAATTTTCTTACACCTCTTATTACACTGGCATAATCAATATCTGCTGCATACGAGTATTTCTTCTGATATGCTCTCCATAGCACTTGAATCTGTTCATCTGCTTCGATAATTTTGACGATCTCCTCGGCCTGCTCCTGCAAATTATCCGTTCCTCTCTTTTTGCAAGTTGCCGCAAAAGCATCTTTCAAAACAGCCTTATTGACCTTATCTTCGTATGTATCAACCAGCATCCGTATATCGTAAAAATCTCTCATTCGAGTATTTAAGATACCCCTCGCCAAAACCGTCTGCAACTTCTCGGCTAGTATAGTTTCCAAATTATAAGACCATAGCTTAATAGAACGATCCTCAAGTAAAAGGTCATAATTAAACTCGATTGCTCGTGGGGTAATCACGTCGCCCGTGGAAATATCAATTTTCAAGGGCGTAATCAATCTTCCCACATTGGCGTTCATGGTAACGCGGATTCCCGGATACTCCATTTCATCCATAATATTGGAAATGTCTTTAACCTCAAAAGAAACACCGTCGTCAAGGTCAATATCTTTGACCTGATTGACAACTCGCAGAGCATCCTCCGCAGACAGATTTAGATTATTCATGCTGGTGTCAATGTCCATCGTGGAACGATGCGCAACGCCAATCATTGCCGTAACCAGTATTCCACCTTTGATAATGAAGTTATCCCGATATTCTGATTGTGTCAGCCTTTCCAGAAAACGCTCCATCATATAGATTCGCATGAGTGTCCTTGCGTCTGCATTGTTCTGTTTTGCAACGCTCTTGATACGCCCTTTTATCTGTTCAGGTGTAAATCCCATTTACAGTAGTACCTCCATATAATTTCGGATGATCTTATCCACTCGAAATAGTTTTGCATACTTCATCAGTCTATTAAGGTCTTTATCTTTTCTCCCGACATACGTTTTTAATACTGCATTGAAATCCTGCACTTCTATGGAACTTCTACTCCGCACCAAGTCGCAAATTGTCCGTTCCAAATCGTACATGGGAATTTCATTTCCCTGATTACTCTTTACAGTTCGTTTGCCAACATCAAGGAGTTCTTTTTTTACTGTATAAACCTTATAGCCATCCTCTTTCAAGCGGTGAGCATTATACCCACTATAAATCGTGAGTGTATGAACAAGCGGTTCCCGATCTGTCAGTCCATAATAGTAAAACGCTTCATCATGAGAAAATACTCCCATCGGGCAGCGGCGGTGCAGTATTTCTAATTCGTCAATCCAAGTATCTTTTGCTGCGTATACGCCATGTCCGACTTGTTCGTATTCATTGGCCTTTACATATTTATAAAATTCAAATTTCGTTAAGCCTACTTTTGTTGCAAGCTGCGGTGTTAAAATCTCATGTGTTCGAGCCAAATTGTTCATGTTCATCATAAGCGTCACCTCGCTTTCGTGCTTATATTGTATTCCAAATGAGCACAAAAGTCAATGTGAATTTTCTTTTGTGCTCATTTTATTTGCAATATTAGCACGTTCGTCCGCTTAGACTTGCTTGATGCTCCCTATTCAACGTGCTATACTTAAATTATAAAAAATCAATCAAGGGAGTGCATTTGTCATGAGCAAACGACTTGTTGCTTACTTCTCTGCCAGCGGCGTTACTGCAAAGGTTGCTGAAAATTTGGCTGATGCTATCGGTGCAGACATTTTTGAGATTCAGCCGGAAGTTCCGTACACTAAAGCCGATCTGAACTGGATGGATAAGAAATCCCGCAGCACTATCGAAATGAGCGATCCTGCCTCTCGCCCTGTCATCGCCGCCAAGCGTGATAACATGGACGAATACGACACCATCTTTGTTGGGTTCCCTATCTGGTGGTATATCGCTCCGACGATCATCAATACATTTCTGGAAAGCTACAATCTAAAAGGCAAGACGGTTATCCCCTTTGCCACCTCTGGCGGTAGCGGTATGGGCAAGACCAACGAAAAACTCACGCCAAGCTGCCCCGGCGCAAAACTGTTGCACGGCAAAGTGTTCAATTCCTATTCCAGCAAAGCCGACTTGTCCGCATGGGTAGAAACCATCAGCCTCTAATAGACACATTCCTTCGGAATGAAATACCCGCCTGGTCGAGAAGATTTTCTGAATCCTCTCACCCAGACGGGTATTCTTTTCACGTTTTCAAAACATATTCCTTACGGGCTCTTATTTTTCTTTATAGCTATCATTCCCAAACTCTAAACGTGCTTTTGGGAAGTTTGGCTAAGTCCCTCTCCCCAAAGCATTGCACAGCATCCTTTACAGGCATCGGAATATATATTTCCTTTTTTCTCCTTCCGTTTTCATTCTCCAAATATTTACATATTATTTCAATTTGCTCTCTTTTTTTGCTGTTTCCGCATATTTTATTTAGTTTACACAGTAACCGGCCCGAATCTACGCCTATCATCATATCCGGACTATCTTTCATTCTGTTTTTTATATCAAACGTTTCAAGATAAAAGATTTCCTGAACTCTCTCCATCATTATACCCCTCCTTCGTCTGATGTATACTCAACGTTTTCCCTTGCCCACTCGCAAAATGCTTTCATATCAATAGGAAAATACTCAAGATAATCTTCAATTACATCCGCAAGTGTCCTCTCAATCGAATGAAAATCCATATAATACAGCAGGGAATTCAAATCACTAGATCCTACTGAAACACCAAATGTAATAAACGGTATTCCCCTTCCATGCTCTCTCCTGTTTTTTCTATACCTATTTCCATCAAAGCTCGGAATTGCAGTTATAAAATTTTTCCATCGCTTTTTAGGTTCCGTATGAACCAGTGATTTATTTACGCTGTATATCAAACTATGCCCCACATCATACGACGCCTTCAACAAATCGTCATACTGCATTGGTTGCATGTTCATCGTTTCGGGTTTACATTCTGGTGGAATTGATATACATAGTTGAGAATACATTTTATCTTTAAGTCGGAATCGGAAATGAAAGCGCACAAGTGTCTTTTTCTCTTCATCCACTAGATTATTTCTTAGTATAGCACAAATCTGTGTTAAATAAGCATAAAAATCATCGAACACGCGGCTGTTTTTCCCTTTGTCCAGTCCAACAAGTTCTTCCATCAGTTGCTGTCCTTGCACACTTTTTTCAAGCATTAAATGAGCATAAAGAATTCCATCAACCGTAGTTTCTGGTTCTTCTTTCGGTTCTTCTTTCGTTTTTTCTTGTTCTTTCTCCCAAATCTCTATGATGGTTTTTATTTTGCTCTCATCAATACCATCATCAAAATATAAAACTCTTGTCCTCCAAAGAAAGTCGCACATTTCTTTTCTAAAATTGCTCATTCTGATTTCATATTCTTGAAATCTATCAAGAAGTTCATCAGATAAATAGCATGCTTTTCCTGTGCTATTAGGACCTCCCGTCAACCATATATATGGCATAGTCTTTTGCATGTTGATTGGAAAAACAATTTTTTTCTGATTTTCTTCAATATTTTTCGTGTACAAATCAAAATCAGGTTTAAAATTTCCCTCCGCATTAGTACCATATGAATAAATGTCAACAGAATTCAACTCAATATTAAATACATAAAACGCATAAAGTCTTTTTCTTGTATGTTGTGCCCTGACTCTATCATTTTCAGCATCGCCTTGGCCAATTCCGGTCATAAATGTGTTCAGTGTTCGAACATTATTATTCCAGTTTACAACTGTACGATTATGTGTATGTCCACATAAATAGGCGTTTGCCATTATTCTGCTGGAATCAGTCAATTCCATTAGTGCCGTTGTCTCTTCATTTCCTTCCAAGCACTGCAATGGATGATGTCCTAGACAAATTGACAAACTCGGTTCAATATTTCTGCGAAGCTTTATCGCTTCTTCACTTATTTTATCAAGCTGAAATTTTCCAAGAACAATTTTGCGGGTGTCATTTTCATCAATACAGCACCAAGAAGTATTTAGCAAAACAAAAAAATATGTTTTTTTCTCTATTGTAATTGGAACAACCCCAAATGTTCTTTCTACAATTTTCTCTTCAATATCCATCTCAAACAAATTATAAATGTACTTAGAGAGTTCCATATATCCAGTTCTTTCATATGCTTCCTGAATATTTTTCCAGAATGTATCATAAAATGTATTTCCAAATTCATATTCCTTTTGCACCGCAAAAGTTCTACATGCTGGAATTATAAATTTGCATGAATTACTTCTAAAAATATCGTGATTTCCCGGAACCAAAACAATTCCAGCAACCTTATTTCCCAAAGTTTTTTTCAAATCCTCAAAGAACTTTTTTGCATTGTCTATTGCCGCCTTATTGCCCTTATCGATAATATCTCCTGTAACAGCAACAACCAAAGTTTTTTCCCGTGTGGTGGCAATTTCCTCTTTAATATGAACGAGTAAATTTTTTAATATTTCTGGGTATGCCGCTTGTCCATCTATGTGCAAATCTGAAAGATGTAAAATTGTCAAGTCATTCATACGTATTTCTCCACTGCACAACTCTCATTTATCGATTTTCTGCCAGACGGTTCTACTATGTTCAACGTAAAGCCCTCTTTTTCATTTTTATTATACATCATTTTCTCCATTCAGTCAATAAAATCCCTTTTTCTCCGCCTTATTCTTGTTCAATTTGTCAACACCTCCGCTAAAAGATTATTTTTTACAATTAATTCGTTTGTACAATTCTTATTATATATATTTTTCCAACGCTCTCCGAATCACATCCTCACAGTTAAACTCTATTTTCATCGTTTGGTCGTCATACAGATAGACCATGCTCACAAAGGCTTCCACACATTCTTTTGTCAGCCCACCGATGTACGTTTTCTCACTGGCCTGCTTTGTCAGAGCGCGAATTTCTTCATCCAGTTCATCGGCACACTCCTGTTCTTTCTTTTCTGTCCGTATGCTATCCTGCAATGCGGCCAGTTTTTCCGAAAGAGCCTTTTTCTTTTCTATGTACGCATCTCGCAGCAGCACACCGTCCGCATACAATTCATATAGTTTAATCTGTTCCACCCGAATAGCTTCTGCTTGCTTTTCCAAGTCCTCAATGTCCATGCAGCGCACCGTGATGGACTGCTTTTCCTGCATCCCCTGATTCACCACGTCCAGCGCATAGAACACAGTTTTTATCGCACGAGCCGCTTTTGCGTTCACCGAATATTCTCTGTAATAGCCGCCGTAGCATTTAGAGAACTTTCCTGCCGCCCTTTTATAGCCACAGCAGAAAACTATTTCCCCATACCGCTTTTCGTGCCGAAGCTGCCGTTTGCAATTTCCACAGCAAATCTTTCCTTTTAACGCGAAATCATCACCCACCTTATACTGAATGGGAGTTACGTTACGGATTGCTTTCTGCGCCTGATAGTATCATTAAATGATCTTTCCCTTGTGTATAGATAGCAATTTATTCTCCTCTTTCGTGTCAAAGTTCTCTAATTTTATATCGAAATTATTGAAATTATAAATTGGTTATGATACTTTACTTTTAAGATTAGTTATCCATTCAACATATTCAATATTCTTTACAATAGGGTTTAGCCTTCCGCTTTCTTAATATAATTGCTAGCAAAGTTGGATCTACTGCTTTGCGTAGGACACTTTTCTTGATTATGACAATCATTTTACAAACACAACCGCAGGATGAGCCTGTTTTTCAATTCATGGACAAAAAGCGTTCTGAAGGAAAGTCCTACAAAGTCTACATGATGGCTTCGGCTAACAAGTTTTTACGTATCTACTACGCTAGAGTTAAAGCTGTAATGGATTCCGAAAATTTCAATTGACCAACCATCTTATATACCTTTCGGCAAGCTGTCACTTTTTTGAGTGCTTAACGGCTTATTTAGGTTATGCCTCTAACCGTAAATTCAATTTTTCAAAATTTTCTCTAATCACCTCTTGACTTTTATTAGCAGGTCTAGTTGTTGTACATGCCGGGCGCACACTATAAATCCGCATTGAAGTCGCCATAATATGCGATTTCAATGCGGATTTCTATTCTTTAATAGCCGATTCTTCTTATCTACATAATGACGTATTCGTCATGCTACAGCAAAGAGGCCACTTATTCATCACAATAAGCACTACCTATCAATATTAACTCTACACCTCTTTTTAGCTGTTATCTATACAGCGGTCCGTGCTGCTTGCACGCAGCATAATCCGCAGCCTGCTGATCCTGTGTGCCGAAGCTGGCCCATGCGTGGGGGCGATAGACCTTCTCGGCCGGGACATTGTGCATCGTAACAGGGATGCGCAGCATGCTGGCCAGTGTAATGAGGTCAGCACCCACATGGCCGTAAACGGTCACGCCATGGTTGGCACCCCAGTTTGCCATAACGCTGTACACATCGGTGAACGCACCCTGTCCGGTCAGGCGCGGGCAGAACCACGTAGTCGGCCAGGTCGGGTCGGTGCGCTTGTCGATAGTGTTGTGGATCCCGTCGGGCAGATCAGCCGTCCAACCCTCGGCAATTTGCAGGACGGGGCCAATGCCCTCCACAATGTTGAAGCGCAGCATCGTAACAGGCATCTCTGCCTTGCAGCGGAAGTGGCTGGAATATCCACCGCCGCGGAAGTACTCATAGTCCGCGCGACACCAATCGGTGGCGTTCAGGCACGCCTTGATGTCCGCATCGGTCATCTCCCAGAACGGTTTCATCACATGATTGCCCTTGGCATCTACGCAGGCACCGGAACCGTCCAGGGCCGTTGCGCCGGAATTAATGAGGTGAATAAAGCCGTTGGCGGCAACGCCGTCAGGCTTCTGCCCGGTCACACGCTCGCAGGCTTCCGGGCTCCAGTAGGTGCGCACGTCATGGAAGCACGGCGCAGAGCCGGAAACGAGGCTACCCAGCATCATGGCAATGCCGTTGCAGGTATCATTCTCGGTAGCAAACGGGGTCGGGGCCTTCGGGCCGTTCCAGTCAAAGGTGGAAGCCATGATGGCTTCGGTGAAGTCAGCGTTCGGCAGCCAGTCCGTCCACTGCCGCTGACCCTGGAAGCCGCCGACCACAGCGTTGCGACCGAGTGCTTCTTCATGCCAGCCCATCTCGTCCAGACGCGGATTGCCGTATAGAATGTCACGGATGATCAGGGTCATCTTGATGATAAACTCCCAATCCTTGTCTGCCGGAATGATTTTCGACTTTGTGATGACAGGCGGCAGGTTCTTACCGAGGTTCTTATCAAAGCCCTCTTTGCAATTCTCGCGCACCCATGCCAGCGCCTTTTCATATTCGTCGTGGTCATAGATACCGATGGAAATGCGGCGCAGGATCTCGACCTCGTCTACCCACTCGGCGCGGATGCCGAAATACTTTTGCAGAACGCCTGCATCGCAGAAGCTGCCGGCAATCCCCATCGTCACAGCGCCAATATTGACGTAAGCTTTGTTCTTCATCCAGCCTGCGGCAACAGCACCACGAGCAAAGCGCAGAATTTTCTCGGCCACGTCATCGGGAATCGTATCATCGTTGGCTTCCTGCACGTCATGGCCATAAATGGAGAAAGCAGGCAGACCGCGCTGGGCGTGTGCTGCCAGAACCGCAGCCAGATACACCGCGCCGGGGCGCTCGGTGCCGTTGAATCCCCAAACTGCCTTGATGGTGTTGGGGTCCATGTCGAACGTCTCGGTACCATAGCACCAGCAGGGGGTCACAGACAGCGTTGCCGTAACATTCTGGGTAGAGAACTGCTCTGCCACGCGGGCAGCCTCGGCACCGCCGCCAATCGTCGTACAGCCGATCACGCACTGCACCGGCGTACCATCGGGGTACTTGAGGTTCTCCGAAATCAGCTTGGCGGCATTTTCTGCCATGCGCATCGTCTGATTTTCCAGGCTTTCACGGACACCGCCCCAGCGTCCATCAATTACAGGGCGAATACCAATTTTAGGATACAGCATAGTTGCACCTTCCTTATTATAATAGGGTTTTGAAACGATCATAAGCGGCGTTCCATTCCGCATAGTTCTGTGTGCTTGGGGTATATGTTTTAATGACCTCTGTCTCCGCAATCAGCCGGCGCCCCTGTGTGATGGAGTCCAGTACTCCCAAGGCTTTCAACTGAATCATAATATTGCCGAGCGCCGTAGCTTCCACCGGGCCTGCCTTTACTGTAAGGCCGCAGCAGTCTGCCGTCATCTGGCAAAGCAGACGGTCTTTTGTGCCGCCGCCCAAAACGTGCAGGGTCGTAAATGTCCGGCCTGTTACAGCGGAGAGCTGCTCTATCGCATAGCGATATTTCAGAGCAAGGCTTTCATAAATGCAGCGCATTACGGCTCCCACCGTTTCCGGGATGGGCTGGCCGGTTTTGCGGCAAAATTCCTGTATTCTGCCCGGCAGGTCGCCGGGGGCAACAAATTCCGGGGCATCCGGGTCAATAAAACTGCGCAGCGGTTCGGCGGCAAGTGCCTGTTGCTCCAGCTCCGCGAAAGAATATGCCTGCCCACGGCGCTTGTACTCACGGCGGCTTTCCTGAATCAGCCAAAGACCGATGATATTTTTCAGATAATTGATTTTCCCGTTTGCACCGAGTTCATTGGACAGCCCGCTTTGGCAGCTGTCCGCCGTCAGAATCGGGGCATCCAGTTCCGTTCCCAGCAGGCTCCATGTGCCGCAGGAGAGAAATGCCGTATGTTCGGCATCCTCCTCGGCACACGGCATAGCGGCCGAGGCGCATTGTGTATCATGCCCTGCCACCGCAATGATTTTCGCACCGTTTGCAAGTGTGCCTGTCACCGTGCCGCTGGCAACAATGGGTGCGAAGCGGTTTTCCGGCAAGCCGTAGGCGGCCAGCACTTCTCTGCTCCACTGCCCTGTGCGGGGGTCCAGCATCTGGCTGGTGGAAGCAATGCTGCGTTCGCAGACCGGCTCAGCCCCCAACAGAGCCGCAAACAAATCCGGCATAAAAAGGATCTGCGCAGCCTTTTGCAGCAGTTCCGGGTCCTGCTCACGCAGAGCCAGCAGCTGGAACAAAGTATTGATTGCCATGATTTGATTGCCAGTATGGGCATACAATTCTTCTGCAGACATACGGGCAGCGGCCTGTTCCGGTTTGCCATTCGTTCGGGCATCGCGGTAATGAACAGGGTTTGCCAGCAGATGACCGTCCGTATCCAGTAAGCCGAAATCTACACCCCATGTATCAAATCCTAAGCTGTCAAATGTACCCGCCTTTTGAATGGCCGTGTGAATTTCTTTCAGCAGTGTTTCCACATCCCAGCAGAGGTGACCGTCCTTTTCGATGGGGACATTTTCAAAACGATGGATTTCCTCGTAGGTGAGGTTTTGGCCATCGTACACGGCCCGAATCGCACGTCCGCTGGAAGCGCCAAAGTCGAAGGCCAGCACAGTTGCTGTGTTACTCATTGCACCACGCCCTTCTTTAAAAGTACGTTGGCATAGATTGCGCTTTCCCCGGTGGCGATAATCGCATAGGCATGATGTGCGCGCTCATAAAACGCAAAGCGCTCCACCATTTCAATTTTAGCCGGGTCATTGCCGCTCTCGTTCAACTTCTGTTTATAGCTATCCCAGATAGTCGGCTTGCACGAATCGCCATCAACCACTTTCATCAGCGCGACAGGCTTTTCCACATACTGATCCAACGGCAGAAATTGCAGGATGGCCTCCAGCAGTTCTACGGTTCCGTGCCCGTCTGCACGAATCACAATGGCATCTTTGCCGATGCTTTCAGCCGGGAAATTTCCGTCTGCGAGAATGATTTCGTCGCCATGTCCCATCTCGCAGAGGACTTTCAGAAGTTCCGGGCTAAGGATAGGCGGAATGTTCTTCAGCATACGGGGTCTCCTTATTTGTCCGTCGGCTCACCTTTTTCGCATCGCTCAAATTTGCGATAGCCGGGGTGTTTGCCGGTAATTTTGTAGTAGGAGCGGAGATTGATGAGCTTATCAATATTCTTGCGGTCAATATCGTAGCTGCCGCCGAGAATGATTGCGTTGATCGTGATTTTTGCCCACAGTTCCAGACTCTCCATGCGGTAATAGGCGGTGATGACATCGCTGCCCACCGTCAGCGCGCCGTGGTTTTCCAGCAGCATAACATCGTGGTCGTTGAGATACGGCTCGATTGCGTCCGGCACCTCCGTCGTGCTGGGAGTTCCATACGGAGTCAGCGGCACAGCGCCGATGGCTGCCACATCCTCAATCATGTTGTACATATCCATCGGGCGATGTGCCACGGCAAAGCCGGTGGCTGCCGGCGGATGGGCATGGACAACAGCATTTACATCGGCACGCTTTTCGTAGCAGCGCAGGTGCATCTTGATTTCGCTGGACGGGCGCAAGCCCTTTGCACCTTCCAGCACATTGCCCTTTGCATCAATACGCAGCAGCTTGTCCGGCGTGATGAAGCTCTTGCTCATGCCCGTAGGCGTTGCAAGGAAAGTTCCGTCCTCCAACCGCACCGAGACATTGCCGTCGTTAGCGGCGACCCAGCCAAGCTGCCACATTTTATGGCAGACATCGCAGATTTGGTCTTTGATTTCTTCGATTTGCACAGTTTGTACCTCCTAAAGTGGACTTTGTCCTTTATTTGTATTATACTGTTGCAATTTGCCCTCGTCTTTGCGTATAATGATATTATATTGGACGATATTGATATTTTAGGAGATGCCTGCCATGAAGTTTCTGGCTTCCCATGAAAGCAGTACGCGCGGCACTTTTGACTTTCCCATTGAACTTTATTATGTAGATAAAATGCACCCGCGCTATGAAATGCCGTTTCACTGGCACATGGAATTTGAACTTATGCTGGTTCTAAGCGGGGAGTTTTCTCTGCTGATTGATGGACGCTCTTACCTTTTACACAAGGGGGATGCCGCCATCATTTCAGCCGGGGCCGTTCACGGCGGAACCCCCAGCGACTGCGTTTACGAGTGTGTTGTCTTTGATATGAACCGCTTCCTCGGCAGCGGCTCCGTATGTCAGGCAAAATACAATGCGCTTTTTGAACGTGGCGCACAAATCGAGCCGTATCAACCGGCTGGCTCCGTAACCTGCCAACTGATTGACAGACTCTTTGAGGCAATGGAAAAAGAGCCGGAGGGATATGAATTTGTGACGATTGGTCTGATGTGGCAGTTGTTCGGTCAAATCCTTTTGCAGCATTCGTACACAGTATCCTCTCCCGGAAATAAACGAAATGATCGCAGCACAGCCCAAATGAAAGCGGCCTTAGAGCGCATCCGAAAGAATTACGCCAGCCGCATCACCTTGGAAGATCTCGCCTCCACAGCAGAAATGACCCCTGAACACTTTTGCAGGGTCTTTCACAGCATAACCGGGCGCTCCCCTATTGACTATTTGAATTACTACCGGGTAGAATGTGCCGCGGAGCTATTATGCTCCACCGAAGATCCCATCACGGAGATCGCATATAGCTGCGGCTTTAGTGATTCCAGCTACTTTAACCGGATGTTCCGCCGCTATAAGGCTGAAGCTCCGGGCAAATATCGAAAACTGCATAGCATATAAAATCGCGCCGACAGTGCATTGTCGGCGCGATTTTTTGGTCAATAATTTACATTCTTTCATCAATATATTCCGTTTTCAAAAGTCAGCGAATGTTTAATAATAGAAATAGAAATCTAAATAGGATGGGCGTGAAAAAATGACATATAAAAAGTTTATGAGTCTCTTTTTAATTGCCGGAAGTATCGCCAGCACACTCTGTAGCTGCGCTGCAACGGATTCTTCTGCTGTGGTCGGGTATATCGATGAGCACCCCATCACTATGGAAGAGTTCAATTACTTCTTATCCCAGCAAAAAAGCTCCGTATGCCAAAGCTATTCTCAGCTTTACGGAATCACATCTTTTGACTCCGCCTTTTGGAATAATGAATATGGTGATTCTACTCCGCTGAATTCCGCAAGGGCCTCTGCCAAAGAAGCCTGTCTGGAAGCATACGCCACACAAATGCTTGCCGAGAAGACAACTTCTGCTGAGTTCTTGTCGTTTTCCCAACTAAAAGAAAATGCAGAAAATTTCAACACTGCAAGAAAAGAAAGCACGTCAAACGGTGGTATTGTCTACGGCCCTATAGAGTATTCCTTTGATTCTTACTATCACCGTTATCTTTCACAGCTTGAAAACGATATAAAGGAATACTGGATTTCTACCAATGCTGTAAGCGATGCAGACATTGACGCTTTCTACTCTGAAAATCAAAATCTGTTCTCCCTGAATGGTGACGCAGATGTTTCTGCTATTTATTTGTCATATATTCCATCCGACCTCTCTGCTGACAACATCTTTTTGGGCCTTGATGAAGGTGTTTCTTTAGAGGATATCCAAACACAATACCCTTACGTCACAGACTGGCACACCTATTCTTTTACAAACGAAACCGAAAAGTCCGATCTCTTATCCCATGCAGACATCGTTTCACAGGCATCCAGCATGAATACTGGAGATGTATCAGAGCCGTTTTTAGATGGGACTTATCCGTGCATTATTAAAGTCACAAGAAAGGAGGACGCAACCGTTATCCCACTCGCAGAGGTTCGTAATCGTATCACAGATTACTTATTAAACTCACGGATAAGCACAGAAACCGAACTGATTCAAAACCGTCTGGTATTTACCGAAACTGATGCCTTTCAAAATACATCAATCGAATAGGAGACTCAACCATGAAGAGAAAATTTTCCCTGGTCATGAGTGCAGCTATGATTTTAAGCATCATTGCTCCTATGACCAACGCCTTGGCTGAAGACATTCAAACTCCAGAAACAGCCTCTACCGAAACCATTGTCGCAGAAGCTGCTGCGTCCGGTGGAACCACCTACTATGTAGATTCTACAATCGGTGATGACTCCAATTCGGGAACCTCGCCCGAAACACCTTGGAAAACCCTCGACAAAGTGACCGCCACAACCTTCTTGCCTGGTGATACCATTCTCCTGAAATCCGGCTCCATTTGGAATGGCGAATGGTTATGGCCAAAAGGCTCAGGAACCGCAGATGCACCTATCAAGATCGATAAATACGGCGGTGATGCACTGCCTGTCATCAATGGCATGGGCATCGATCGTGGTATGAACTACTCTGGCGCTGTTCACCTGCGCAACCAAGAATATTGGGAGATTCGCAATCTTGAAGTCACAAACGATAATGACTTCGATGTTGATATCGACCTTTCCCGTCCGCAGGGTGACAACAGTTGGTCGAGTCAGACCGAAACACGGAATGGCATCTTGATTATCGCCGATGGAGATCTTCTCAACGATGGTGACGATGGCATTTTCGATCACATTTACATCGAGAACTGCTATGTACATGACGTAGATGGCCCCAACGATTGGAATGACACTTTTACTGGCGGAATCATTTACAATGTCGTTGGCACGAAAATTCGTCCTAACACCTCTTTCCGCGATATTCGGATTGCCTACAACACAATCCGCAAAGTTGATTTGCTTGGCATTACCGGCTTTGTGCAGATGGCAAAAAGCGGCTATCAGGACGATGTTGACACATACAATCTTTGGATGGAAGACATCTATATTGGCCATAACTATATCGAAGATGTTGCTCAGGGCGGCATCGATTTGTGCGATGCCCGAAATGCCGTCGTTGAATATAATGTTGTTGATGGCTTCCTAAAGCGGTATCCAAATTTCCGTCCTACTGTTGCTCTGTACCCTTGGAAATGTGAGAACTCCGTCTTGCAGTACAATGAAGTTTATAATGGGCCTTCGACGAACGCGGACGGCAGCCCCTATGATATGGATTCTGCACTAAAAAATGTTGTCTACCAGTTCAACTACTCGCACAACAATCCCTGTGGCTGGATGTTGTACATGGGGCGCAATACCAATGATATAATCCGCTACAACATCAGCGATGACGGTGGCGACTTTATCATCAAGTATTTCCTTACTGCTAATGCAACTCCTGCCTACTTTGTCAACAACGTAATCATGTATGATGGTGCCAGAACCACTTTCATGCACCGTGATCCTTTCAAATCGCAGACTTATTTCTACAACAATGTTTTCTACAATAAGAGTACCACCACCACAACAACATGGCACGATACCAAACGCTATCTCGGGAATCTCGGTTCTGTCACATTCAGCCATAACTGTTTCTACGAAGCCAGTGGTATCCATTCCCAGTATGAACCATCCGACGACTATAAAGTCACCGAGAATCCTGATATGGTAAATCCCGGACAGACTCCTCAACAGAACAGCGATGGCATTCTGAGTGGTGCTACAGTTTGGGATGGCTACAAGCTCAATGCAAGTTCTCCGCTGATCGATGCAGGCATCTATGTTCCCCAGATGGGAACCACTGATTTCTATGGCACTCAGCTGTATTGGGGTAATGCTCCTGACATCGGTGTTCACGAGTACCAGCAGGGCGAATATAATGATCCCGCTAATTTTGCATTAGGCAAAACTGTAACCTCTAACAATTCCCATGAATCCTTGACTCCTGATTTAATGGTTGACGGCATCTACTCTCAGAGTTCTCGCTGGGCTGCCGCCAACTCGGATCTTCCCATCTGGCTGGATATTGATTTTGGCGAGGATACTACCTTTAATAAGGTTGTCCTTACTGAAAACATTGTATCCGGGTGGGCCTCTCCCCGAATTGCCTCCTTCAACTTGCAGATCCCTACATCTGATGGTTATCAAACAATTTACACCTATGATGGCGAAATCGGTGAAGGGAAAGATGTCACGTTCGACACTGTGACCGCATCCCACCTTAGAATGGAAATCACCAGCCTCCGCGCTGACACAAGCACGCATGGCCGTGGCGCAACCGATCCCAGTATCGTCGAATTTGAGGTATACAAAGTTCCCGTAGTTCGTGAGCCACAGAATCTGCTTTTGAATAAGTCCGTTTCTGCCAGTTCTTCGCATTTCTCCTGCCCCGCATCTAAAGTAAATGACGGCGATGCCTCTCAGGGTTCCCGCTGGGCTGCTGCCAACTCGGATCTTCCTGCATGGCTGGAATTCGATCTTGGCTCTGAGCAGACCTTTAACAGCGTAACCATCACAGAAAATATTATTCCAAATTGGACATCCGAACGAATTACCGGCTTAGAGTTCCAAGCATGGAATGGTACGGAATACACTACAATCAGTACCTATAGCGGCACGATTGGCACATCCAAAACCATTTCCCTGCCAGAAACGACTAGTTCCAAATTCAAGGTCTTGATTACTGGATTGCAGGAAGACACTACGAAAAACAGCAAAGGTCAAACCGATCCTAGCATCCAAGAAATCGAGCTTTACTACCGCTAATATAACAGAGCCGCTTCAAGCGTATTGCATAAGTGCAACGCTTGAAGCGGTTCTATTTTTATTCTTTAGAATAAGCAACTCCCGCGCTTGTCAGGCACGGGAGTTAAAGAAGGAGAAAACACGATTTTGCATGATGCACTCTACTGCAAAACGCAAACCGCAAAATGAAAAAGCAGATTAGCGGTATCAGCAGTATTTTTCAATTACTTTTTGCATGGCATCCCAGTTCCGTTCCATATCGGCAGTCAACTTGAACTGGGTGCGGGCGCGATTCAGGTTCTGCTGTTCGTAGTTGATGTGGAAGTAGTGGTCGCCCTCCAGATAATCGGCGAGGAAACGCATACCGCACTCTATCGTCATCAGCTTGGCACCCCAGGGCAGGGTCTGCTTTTCCAGCGGGGTGAACGCATCCCCTGCTGCCTGCAAAAAGCCCTTGGTGTAAATTTCAAACAGTTCCATGCTGAAATTTACTTTCGAGAGGTCTGCCTCATCCTCGGCGCAGTGGTTGGCACCGAAGCGGATGGAATCGCCAAAATCATTGACGGCAAGGCCCGGCATGACGGTATCAAGGTCGATGACGCAAAGGCCCTCGCCGGTTGTTTTGTCGAACAGGATATTGTTCAGCTTGGTATCATTGTGGGTGACGCGCAGCGGCAGCTTGCCCGCCGCCAGCAGATCCACCATGACGTGATAATCCGCTTCGCGGGCGCGGACAAACTCGATCTCGCGCTGCACCTGGGCGGCACGGCCCATGCGGTCCTCGGCCACGGCGCGCTGGAAATCGGCGAAGCGCTTGGGCGTGTCGTGGAAGTGCGGGATCGTCTCATGCAGGGTGTGGGCCGGGTAGTCGGCCAGCTGATGCTGGAAGTTACCAAACGCAACGGCGCTCTGGTAAAAATCCTCGGCGGACTGCACCTGTTGCAAGCAGACGGTGTCCTCCACAAAGTCATAGACACGCCAGCAACCGCCATCGACAGCCTGATAATAGGGCTTTTCCTCTTTGGTAGGCACCACATGGAGCGTAGCACGCGCTGGGTCGTTCCCGCGTTGCCTGGCCTTTTCGCGCAGGAAATCCGTCACGCCGCAGATATTTTCCATCAAACCAGCCGGGTCTTTGAATGTATCTGTATTGATTTTTTGCAGGATGTAGCGTTTTGCCCCCTGCTCAGATGTTACCGTGATGGCATACGTCTGGTTGATATGCCCTTCGCCATAGGGAATCGGCTCTGATACTGAGCCATTCCATTTCCATGCAGTTAAAATATCCTTCATTTGTATATACATCCTCTCTGGTTTTGTTTATGCCGCGATACTGTACAGCGCGACACCGGCCACAGCGGCCCCCGCCATGACCTTGATAGGGCTGGGCTTCCACTTGCGCAGAATAACGAAGCCCACAAGGAAAATAGCTACTGCAATCAAATCCATATTGCCTAAATCAGCAGGGAAAGTACGCTGACCGTACAGGGCCATGCACACTAGGGAAATGCCAGCAGAAGCAATCATCGCAATAACGGCGGGGTGCAGTCCGGCCAAAATCCCCTGCATAACGCTAAGGCCGCGGAAACGGTAATACATGTAGGCCAGCGCCATGACGATGACGCAGGACGGGAAAATACAGCCAATCGTGGCAATCAGTGCCCCAGGCAGCCCCGCAACCTGAATACCAACGAACGTCGCGGCGTTTACGGCGATGGGGCCGGGGGTCATTTCGGCAATCGTAATAATGTCCGCAAAGCCTGTCATCGTCAGCCAGGGGTGAATGTCCACGACTTGGTTTTGAATCAAAGGCATAGCCGCATAGCCGCCGCCGATGCTGAACAGGCCAACTTGGAAAAAGCTCCAGAATAATTCAAGGTAGATCATTTGCTACCCTCCCGCTTTTGTAGATACAGGGTATCCAGCGCGCCGATGACGCCGCAGACGAGGATAATCAAAATGATGTTCACCGAGAAGAAACGGGTCGCCGCAAAAGCTGCCAGCATAACCGCGATGGGCAGCCAGCGCTTCTTTTTCAGGATGGGCCACGCCATGTTGATGACCACATCAAAGATGACCGCCGCCACACCGGCCAGCATACCGACCATTGCCATGCTCACATACTTGTTGGAGCGGAACGCCTGATAAAACGCGGAGATAACGGAAATGATGATAAGCGGCGGCAAGGCTGCCCCCACCACAGTAATCAGTGCGCCGGGGATGCCTGCTACATGGTAGCCCACCAGAATCGAGGCGTTGATGGCAATAGATCCGGGGCTTGATTGGGCAATCGCCGTCAGGTCCAGCGTTTCCTCTTCCTCGATCCAGTGCAGTTCTTTCACGAAGCGTTCCCGCATCAACGGGATAATGACGAAGCCGCCGCCGAAGGTGCAGGCGCTCAACTTAAAGGTAGAGAGAAACAGCTGCCAGCATTTATCTTTCTTGTCCAATAGATATTTGTCTCCTTTTCAGCGGTACATTTGAACAGCGCGAACCATTTCGTACAGGCGCGGTTCTGCGTAGGCAAAAAACCTTTGCAGCGCTTTGCAATAATAACTGCGCCGTACTTTGTCGGCAACGTTGCGGTCACGTTTGCAGCCGCCACGGCACAGGTGGACCCACTTGCATTGCTGGCACTCTGCGGGTATCTGCCAGCCGTCCGTGATAAACGCCCGCATTTTTTCGCCGGTAAGCAGCGATTGCAGGGTGTCGTTTTGCACGGTTCCGAGTTTGTAAGCGTCCAAGCAGAAAAAGTCGCACGGGTAGACGGCGCCGCTACCCTCCACGACCATGTACGCGCCGCAGGTGCCTGTTGTGGAGCAAGTCCCAGCCGGGCCGCCCATAAGCAGATGGATGTAATCCTCAAACAGACGGATGCTGACATAGGTGCTGGTTTTCCAGTCCCGATACCAGGCATCAAACAGGGCGCACAAAAACTGCGCATACAGTTCTGGCGTGAGGGAGTAGGGCTGCTGCCCCTGCGGCGTGTCCAGCGGATCCAGACAGGGAATGAACTGTAAATAGCACACCCCCATTGCTTTCATGGACTTATACACGCGCTCCGCCTTTCTTGCCAGCCGCTTGGTGACGACACACAAAAGATTGCACTCCACGCCGTATCGGTGCAGCAGTTCAATCGTCTGCGTGATTTTATCCCATGTTCCGTTTCCCTGTGTATCCGGGCGCAGGGCATCATGCACATCCGGGGTGCCGTCCAAGCTGATACCTACGAGAAAGTGTTCTTTGCTGAAAAATTCAGCCCACTCCTCGGTAATGGCAAGACCATTTGTCTGGATAGCGTATTGCACGGTGACGCGCTTCTGGTTGTACTTTCGCACCGTCTGCGTAAAGAAGTGGAAGAAGTCCAGCCCGGCCAAGGTCGGTTCCCCACCCTGAAAGGCAAATGAGACAAAACCACCTTGTTCGATTTCCGCAAAACAGCGTTGAATCAGCGTTTCCGCAGTAGTGAACGACATGATGCAGTCATCAGGGTTCACGCGATTCTGCTGCTCATCTCGATAAAAGCAATATTGGCAGCGCATGTTGCAGTAGCCCGCTGCGGGCTTAATCAGGAATTGAAGCTGCTTCATAGCACCTCGGTATGCTGCAATACGGTCACGGGGGTTTTGCCCACAAGCAGGGTGTGCCCATCGGTGTAACCCTCTTCACGATTTTTTAGAGCATCAATCAGCAGAGCGCGTAGCTCCGCCACGCGCTTCTGGTTTTCCTCCAGCACGTTTTTTGTCTCGTGCGGGTCGTCGCGCAGATTGAAGTACAGTTCTCGCCCGGTCTGAGAGTACCAGATATATTTATCCTCTTTCGTCAGGATAAAGTGCATGGAATCCTCGCCCAGTGTATGCTCACCGTGCAGATATTCGCGTTCGACGGGGTGCAATAGGCTCGTGCCGTCCACGGTTTCGGGAATCGGTGCGCCCGCCAGCTCCAGTAGCGTGGGCATGACGTCGCGCAGCTCTGCCAAATCGGTGCAAACCGTACCATGCTTGCCCACATAGCGCTCCGGCCCGGAGATAAACAGCGGCACCCGGATACTGCCCTGGAACGGCTTTGCCTTCTGGAACATCAGGTGGTCGCCCAGCATCTCGCCGTGGTCGGACACGAACAGAATTATGGTATTATCCATGATTTGCTCCTCCACCAGTGCGGAGACTAAACGTCCGATTTGATGATCCATGTGCGTGATGGCCGCATAGTAACCCGCCCGCAGCTGCTGGATGTAGCTTTCATCCGAGGGTGCCGTCTGGGCATGGTAGCTGTGGCCGTCACGTTCCCAGCGGACGCAGTCATTCCAATCACCGCGCCAAGGCTCGGCCAGCGACTCATCTTTGTACAAATTCAAGTAATATTCCGGGGCATCCAGCGGAGGGTGTGGCCGCACAAAGCTGGCCATCAGGAAGAATGGTTTCGAGCGGTCACGGCGGCGCAGAAAGTCTCGGCACTCGCTGGCGACCCAGTTTGTGGGGTGATACTTTTCCTCGTAGATCCAGGGGCGCACAACCCAACTATTGCAGTCAAGGCCAGTGTCCACCGGGTCTGCATCAACGCCAAGCTGCTGTTTGAGCCACCAATAATAGTCATCGGCCACACGCTGATCCTCATAACTGGGCGTGGTGGGGCGGCGGTAGGCATGGAGATAGCCATCATGCAGCCGTACATCATGGAAACCCAGGTTGTTGCGCAGCGGATGAACATGCATTTTGCCGACACACTGGGTATAGTACCCGGCCTTGCTCAACTCCCCGGCCAGTGTGTGGGGATAATCCCACGGCACAAGATCCTTGTACCCGACGCGGCCGGTGTGCTCCTGAGACATGCCGGTATACAGCGTAGCCCGCGCGGGAACACAGGTCGGACAGGCAGAATAGGCATTTTCATACCGCACGCCCTCGGCGGCCAGTGCATCGAGGAACGGCGTTTTTACATCCGGGTGACCGGCAATACCAAGGCAGTCGCCGCGCATCTGGTCTGCCATAAGCAGGATAATATTAGGACGTTTATCCATAACAAACCTCGTATCAATGTTTTTGCAGCCAAAGGCGTGCCGCACAGCACGGCACGCCTCTTTCGCCTACATCCTCACTGATAGACCGCCAGCAGTCGCAGAGTTGGCTCTGTGCGAGAAGCCGTAATCTTTATGGTAAGCGTCTGCACATCCACCGGGGCGAAGCGGCAGATACGCTTATGCCCAACTACCGTAAATTCGGCAACCTTGCTTTCATCTGCCCAAATCTCGCCGCTTTCTATGCGCTGCCCTGTCGGCAGATGCTCCCCCAGAACAACACAGGAAACTTTCTGCGGCTTCGGGAATTTCAAAGTAATCGTATCGGATTCTTGTCCGTAGGCAGCCTGCCAATAGGTATCTGCCATACCGTCTATAGCCTGTGTGATGGGGTGCTGCGCAATCGCAGAATCTGCCGTAATTTCCGCCTTTTCTGTTACGTTGCTGGCAAAAATCTGCCGGATTTTGTCGCCCATCTCTGCAAGGCTGGCACAGTCCGGTGCGGCAATACGGCCATGCGTATCGGGCGGAATGTTCAGCAGCAGACTAGCATTCGCACCGACGGCATCCAGATAGATGTCCAGCAATTCGTCTGCCGTGCGCACGTCAGTGTCCTCCTCCGGGTGGTAAAACCAACCTGTTCGGATGGAGGTATCCACCTCGGACGGATACCAGACAAGTTCTCTTGCATTGCGGATGACCGCTCTGCTGCCGATGTCCTCGTCCTGAGAGTCGATTTTGCGGGAAAATTCTCCGTCATCTGCCTGCTGCGATTTCGATGCCGTGCGTTCTGCATCCCGCAGCTCTGCGGGAACCACGCTCCACTCTGCTTTCCGGCAATGCCCGGCCTCGTTGCCGCACCAGCGCACATCGGGGCCGCAGACATTCAAAACCGCATTCGGCTGCAATTTGCGCAGTACTGCATAGTAGCGTTCCCAATCGTAAATTTGCTTTTTGCCGTTTTTGCCCTCGCCACAGGCACCGTCAAACCAGAAGCAGAAAATATCTCCGTAGTTTGTTGCAAGCTCGGTCAGCTGGGAAACGAAATAATCATCATACAGTTTCCCCTGCCCATAGCGTGCATCGTGGCGATCCCACGGGGAGAGATAGACACCAAACTTGATACCGCCGCGCCGGCAGGCATCCGATACCTCGCGCACAACATCGCCCTGTCCGTTCTTCCATGGGCTGTTCTTGACGCTGTGCTCGGTGTAGGCGCTCGGCCACAGGCAGAAGCCGTCATGGTGCTTGCAGGTCAGAATCAGCGCCTTCATGCCGGCACTTTTGACTGCGGCGACCCATTGGTCGGCATCCAGCGCATCGGGGTTGAACAGCGCCGGGTCTTCGGTGCCGTCGCCCCACTCGCGGTTCGTGAAGGTATTCATGCCGAAATGGGTAAAGGCGTAAAATTCAAGCTGCTGCCATTCCAGCTGGCGCGGGCTGGGCGTGATAGAGGCCGCATAGCGGATCTGTTCTTCGGGTGTTCTCATTCTATTACCCCTCAATGCTGTACCACTTGATCTCATTGGTATCCAGATGCAGATCAAAGCTGCTGCCGTCACCGGTGTAAACGGTCGTGTCCTGCGGTTCGTAGGTGTTGTTGACCACGCAGTACTTGCCGTTCTTAACGTAGGCATGGACTTCCACATTGTAGTTCGTGCTGAACCATTTGTGCAGGTCGGCTTCATCGTGGGCAGCCCACAGGATGGCGCGGTACAGCACGCGGTTGTTCACAAAGCTGTACGGCAGACCGCTGATATACACACCGCGCCCCTTGCCGTACTCATGCGCAGCCATCTGGACTTCCTTGTCACGCTGAATGAGAATTTCTGTACCTTCCCATGCAAAGATGCTCTTCTTGCCCTCGCCAAAGTCCACATCATGGTCGGGGCAGTCGGCCAGAATAAAGTGGTCGCGGTGTTCATCCCAGTTGTACTTGTCGTAATTCAGGGTGAAGCCTGTTTCCTTCTCCACGCCGAGCGGCGCGGACAGCTGCAGATAGCGACCCTGATACTGGTGGCCGCCCGGCTCGCCAACGCCAATCAGGCCGCCGCCGCGGTGGACAAAGCCCTTGACGGCAGCGGAAATATCAGGATCCTCCCAGACCTTACCGCCGGTGTGGGCGGTGTCGCCGTCACCGACGTTGATAAGGACGTCAATGCTGTCCAGCACCTTCGGGTCAGCCTTGATGTCGTCAAAGCTGATAAACTTCACATCAAACGGCGCACCGGACAACGCTTCGATAACGCCCGCATAGCTGTAATTCTGCTTCTGGTACAGCGCATGGTGAACCATGTGGCAGCCCCACGCGCGCTGCTGCCCCCAGCTGTTCAGCACAGCCACGGTCTTGACGCAGTAGGGCGTGGTACCCTTGATGTTCTCGTACAGCTCGCGGAACTCGTTGCAGACGCTCTCAACATAGTCGAGGAACTCCGGGAACTCGCAGGCCAGCTTCAGGTAGCCTCCGTAGCCGATGCGGTCAATGGGCTTGCGCAGGATGGCGCGGCGAGCGGTGACCCAGTTCTCCTTGGCCTCGCGCACAGGGTCGCCGCCCTCGTGGAAGGTATCGGGGAAGAAGTAGGGCAGGAATCGTCCCTCGGTGTACTTGACGCCGGGGATGTCGGAAATCAGGCGCAGGGTGCTGCCGTTGCCGACACTGCCGACAATGGCATCCACGCCGGACTGCTGGAACTCGGGCATGAACGGCTCGCAGCCGATCCAGTGGTCGCCCAGGAACATCATGGCTTCCTTGCCGTAGGCGTGGACGATGTCGGTCATTTCCTTCATCAGACCGGCAACCTCGCGGCGCTGGAATGCCTGAAAATCCTTGTACTCCTTGCTCGGCACGCGGTACTGGTTGTTGTAGTAGCCCTGATCAATGATAAACTCCGGGCGGAATTTGTAGCCGACTTCCTTCTCAAACTGCTCCAAAATATAGGGAGAAACGGACGCCGAGTAGCCGTACCAGTCCACGTACTTCTCGCGGCGCAGCTCGTCAAACACCAGCGTGAACAGGTGGAAGAAGGTCGTAAAGCGCACAACGTTGACATAGGGGTGGCTTTCGAGATACTCGCGCAGGCGGCGCATTGTGTAAGCGTGGGTCTTGGGCTGGCGCACATCGAACGGGATCTGGTGCTCGACATCCTTCCAGTCATTGATGACCGAGTTGTACATGTGCACGGGATCCCAAATCAGGTACGCCAAAAAGCTGACCGTGTACTCGTGGTAAGCGGCGGGGGCGTCGATGACAACGCTCTCGGTTGCTGCGTCATAATGCCACGCAGCGGCATCCAATGGCTCGCCCGTCGTGCGGTCGATGACTTCCCACCAGCGGGCAATGTCGTCGTGGTCGTTGACCTTCATCAGCTCGCGGCTGATGCCCGTCATCAGGGGGATGGTCAGCGCACCGTCCGCAGCGGTATAGAACGGGGTCATAATGTAGCACTGCTGCGTTTCATCGGGGTTTGCCTTAGCCCAAGCGTTGTCCTTGCGGGTGGTGTAGTAGGTGGCGTAGATCTTGGCTCCGGTGTCCTTCAGCTCCTGCGGGAATTCGGTGCCGTCGCAGTCGCGGATGGCATCCGCGCCCCAGCGCTTGAGCAGGTCAAGGGTTTCGGGTACTGCGTCCATATCGGTGGGAATCGTTACACGACCTTTGGTATTCATTTCTTGTTTTCCTCCGTCCATTGGTAAGATTGAGCTTGTCCGGCCTGCAAGGTGACCCAGCAATGCGTGTTGCAAAGATACCAGCTTCCGTCCTGTGTTGCTTTTACGGTAAGGCTGTGCTTGCCGTCTGCTGTCCGCTGATAAGAAATCAGCAGACCATTTTCTGCCCGCAAATTCTGAAATGCAACAGGTTCATTTTTCCAGCCCTGCGGGCACGCCGGTAAAACCTCGATATGATTCTTTTCGGAACGCAACAGCATTTTCTGTACTGCGTGTGCCGCCAGAAAATCCGCTTCCAGCGTAAAGGGGCGATAGTGGAAATCACAAACGCCGCTGTTTTTGTAGTCGCCGTTCAAATGAAATCCGTTCGGGCTCAAGAAATACTCCGCGAAGCGATGCAGCTCATACAAAGCGCCATTTCCATTGTTGCGGGCAATCTGCAAAAGTGCCATCCAACCGAAGGAAAACCCTACCCACTGCCCGCTGCCGAGTTGTACAAGATGGTCTACCGTTGCATCTATTACGCTTCGATCCTGCGGGTTTTCATAGCGCAGCATACACAGCGGCTCGATCGCCATAGCGTGGGAAAAATGGCGGTGCGTTTCCTGCAAGGTTTCATCAGGTGAAAGCATCAGCCCGGTTTCTGTATCTACGCTCAACGGAGCAAGTTTGGACTCTATTGCATGCCAATAGCCGCGGGGGTTGCCAAGCTGGTACTCGATCTGTACCAGAGTGTGGAACAGATAGTGCAGCAGCGCCAAATCATAGTTGCTGTTAGGAGTCAGCCATGAGGCTGCCTCATCATCGTGAATTTCCGGTGAGGACGAGACCGGTAAAACCAGCTTTCCGTCCGGGCCTTCTTGGAGGAGTTCTTCCAGGCAGGCTGCCGTGGCGGTAAAGTAAGGCTCCACGCGGGTGCGCAGAAACTCTTTATCCCCCGTCAGGCGGTAGTATTCATAAAACATCTGGCAGAGCCAGATTTGATTGGTCGGTGACAGGGAATACATCGGCCAGCCGCCGAGCGCTCCGCCGTCAATGTCCATGACACTGGGCAGGCACACCCCTGCCGTACCGTAAAATGCACGGGCAAATTTTGCTGCCTGCGGACGCAGTGACCAGAGATAGTCGAGAAATACCTTTCCCTGCTCCGGGTGGTTGGCAGTCAGATAGTGACAGTAGGTGAATTGGGTGTTGAGGTCGTTGTGGTAATCACCTTTCCACGGTGGGAGCTGATCGTCATCCGCGCACCATACCCCTTGCAGCGGCATCGGGGCATTGCCCGGCTCGGAACCCGCTGCTAAAAAATAGTTGGCGCGGTACCAGAGTTGTTCGAGTGTTTCATCCGGCAGCTGCAAACTGCTTTTGCCCCAGTATTGCTTCCACCAGCGTTTATGCTGTTGCAGCAGCTTCTCTGCACCCATATCTTCCGCTGCACATAGTTCCAGCTTCGCCAGTCGGCTTGCCTTTTCTACGCTCTCTGCCTGCACAGCGGTATAATACAGCGTTGCACCACATTTTTTACAGAGCAGCGAATAGGCAGTCCGATCATCGACCTTTTGGGAAAAGCCAATCATGCCGTCCTCTGTTTCGAGGTTGGCATCCGGCAGGGCGAGCTGCTGCAAGCTGCCGGGAGACACGCTGTTGCCCGCTTCGGCTGCCTGCGTGCCATTCCCGAGAGAGGGGCGCTCCACCGTGAGCTCTGCATCCCGGTACGCCTCCGGCAGCATCAGTACCCCAACAGGCCGCCCCATACAGAGGAAGGCGCGCAGAATGGTTGTACCCTTTTGCAAAAAGGATGCCACCGCTGTGCCCAAATCAAGGCTTGCCTGATAGCTGCCCTGCGGCAGTCCATCCAAGAACAAGTGTCCCGCGGGGATTTTTGTAGGCGTCGGGCGGGCATAGGGCGTATCAAAGATACGGCGTGTTTCTGCCACATCGCCTTTCCGTGCAAGCTCTACCAGTTTTGCATAAGTAAATTCTTTATCGAGTTTTTCCTCCGGGCGGCGACGTAGCCACAGTCCGGCAATGTCCACGGAAATGCGCAGGTGCTCCATCGGCCCCCAAAAAAGAGAACCGAGTATGCCGTTCCCCAGTGGAATTGCTTCATCCCAGCGGGGTATTGGGCCGGTTAAATTGATGTTGCAATGTTTTTGGGGCAGCATATCGGTTCTCCTAACCTATTCGATTTTGTTTAGCCCTTAACGCCGCCGACGCTCAAGCCCTGCACGAGCTGCTTCTGGCCGACGATGAAGAGGATGACAGTGGGAATCAGTGCCAGCACGAGGGCTGCGAACAGCGCGCCCCAGTCGGTAGCGTAGCGCTGGATCTCATACAGGTTGGCAAGGCCGACAGGCAGCGTAGCCTTGGTCGGATCGGTAACCATAACGAGAGCCACCGGGTACTCGTTCCATGCTGCCATAGCGGAGATCATGCAGACCGTCACGATACCGGGCTTGCACATGGGAATGATAATGCTCGTCAAAATACGGAACGGGCCGCAGCCGTCGATCATGGCTGCCTCCTCATAATCACGCGGGATGCTGCGCAGGAAGCCGGTCAGCAGGAAGATTGCGAACGGGAACTGCATGGTTGCATACAGCACGCCCAGCGCCGTCAGGCTGTTGAGCAGGTTCAGCTTGTTCATCTGCAAGAACAGCGGAATCATAATATAAGTGGCCTGAATGAAGATGGCCGCCATGTAGATGTTCAAAATCAACTTCGCACCGGGGAACTTATACCGCACAAGGCAGTAGGAACACGGCACAACGCAGACCACAATAATGACCAGCGTTTCCAGCACGACATAAATCGAGTTGCCGATGTTGGCAGCAAGGTTAGATTTTTCATAAGCGCGGACGTAGTTATCCCATGCAAGTCCCTGCGGCCATGCAAAGGGGTCCGTCAGAAACTCTGTACTGGTTTTGAACGAAGAAACGACGTTCCACGCCAGAGGGTACAGCATGATAATGGCAACCAAAATCAGGAACAGGCGCGTCACCCACTTGATGACCTTTGCTCTGATTTTGCTTTTTTCATTTTGTGTCATATTACTGACCTCCTTCGGAAGCATCGGTCAATTTGCGGGACAGCATGGACAGCGCCACGGAGATGGCGAGCGTAAAGACCGTGATGGCCATGGCATAGCCAAAGTTGCCGTTGACAAAGCCCTGCGTGTACATATATTGCAGCAGAACGCTGGATGCACCGTTAGGACCGCCGCCAGTCATGACCTGCGAAAGCACAAAACTCAGGTTGATGGTGCCGGAAAGTGCCAGAACAAAGGTGATGCCGATAATATCTTTCATCAGAGGCATCGTAATACTGACGAGCTTGCGCCATGCGCTGGCACCATCCAGCGTTGCGGACTCGTAGATTTCCGGCGAAATGCCGTCCATAGCCGCGATGTGCATGACCATGTAGTAACCGGCAGCCTGCCACAGCAGCGTGAACGCGATGCACCAAAGCGCAGTCTTGCTGTCGCCAAGCCAGGAACGCTGCAAGCTCTCCAGCCCGACAGCACCGAGAATCTTATTGACGATGCCCACATTCGGGTGGAACACAAAACTCCAGATAATACCTACAACGGTCAGAGAAACGATGTTCGGGAAATAGAAAATCGTGCGATACAAGACCATTTCTTTCAGCTTGCACTGGTTCAAAACGAATGCCAGCACCAGACTACAGAAAATTGTGATAACGGGAACAACCGCCATCAGCTTTGCTGTGTTTTTAAGTGCTTGAATGAAAGATTTGTCGTGGAACATATAGATATAGTTATCCAGTCCCACAAATTTGTTGTTAAGCCCCAGAGAGGTCGCATTGGTAAAAGAAAGATATAATGCCTGCACCGTAGGCCAGATCGTGAACATAAGAGTTAGGATCACGGCAGGCAGAACGCTGATGCAGATAAACAGTACGGGAAGTGGCTGCGCCTTTTTTTGGCGATTTTGGCGGTTTTTCAAACAAGTTTCCCCCTTAAAAAGAGCCCTGCCAAGTTCGCATGGCGTTTACTCGGCAGGGTCGATTCTATTTTGGTCCGTGGAAATTCAGCAATTCAGCTTACTTGGAAGCAGCAATCTCCTCGAAAGCAGCCTCGATGCCGTCACGCCACTGCTCGGCAGTCATGTCACCATTCATAACGTCACTGGCAACATTGAAGACGGAATCAGCGATAACAACCTTGCTGGTGTCGGGCATTGCATCCCAACCGAAGACCATGAACGTGCCTTCCTGATAGATGTCGTTCATGTTGTAGACACCATCGGTAACGATGCCCTTGACCATCTCGTTGGCCTTCTTCAGAGCGTAGATGCCGTTGGCTTTTTCTGCGAACAGCTTAACGGACTCCTCAGTGTACAGGAAACGCAGGAACTCTTTTGCCAGTTCGGGGTTCTTGGCGTTGGCAGGAATCTCAAACTGCTCAACGGAGCTCATAACATAGCGGGTCTCGCCGTCATCCAGAACGGGTGCGCAGGTCAGACCAAACTCAAAGCCGTCAGCGCGGGGAGCATCGGCCATTTCGCCTTCCATCCAGTTGCCGTTGGGGATGAACAGAGCCTTGTTCATCATCATGTCAGTCTGGCTCTGGGTATGGTTCAGAGCAACGGTGCCATCCATCAGGTAGCCATCGCTGCCGATCTTTGCCATGTTCTGGAAGACCTTGAGGGCCTCATCAGAGCTGAGGGAGCCGGGCGTGTAGGAGGCGATTGCCTTCATGTTGTCGATGCCGGTGGCAGAAGCCAGTGCGGGCCACAGCATACTCTCAAGGTAGCCGGGGTAGATGCCCTGATAGGTAAACAGCGCGATACCCTTTTCCTTGGCCTTATCGCCCAGTTCAAAGAAGTCATCCCAGGTCACAGGCGTTTCCCAGCCGTTCTCTTCGAACAGGGTCTTGTTGTAAACCAGACCCATCGGGCTGGCATCAAACGGGGCAATGTAGATCTTGCCGTCGCCGTAAGGAGAGCACTTGGCAGAATCCAGCAGACCATCGATAACCTGATCCTTCAGCGGGGTGTCATCATCAATGCCGCCCTCCTCAAAGACATCGGACAGATCCATCAGCGCATGCTCCTTGACCATAGAGGAAATCAGGCCGGTGGAGTCGTTGTCGTTCATAGAGATGAAGTCGGGAACATTGCCTGCCACGATCTGCGGGCGGATGATGTCGCCAATCTTCGGGCTGATCTGCATATTGACAGTAACGCCGGGATAAGCGGCCTCAAAGCGCTTGGTGATCTCATCCCAGTAGTCAGAACCGTAACCGCCCTCGAACACTGCGATGTTCAGTTCTGTGTTTTCAAAAGTCTTTTCTCCGGTAGAGGCTTCGCTGGTAGCGGCGGACGTTGCTTCGGAAGAGACGGCCTCGCTGGATGCTGCTGCGCTGGAAGATGCTGCGCCGCCGCAGCCTGCCAGACAGGTAGCTGCCATTGCAGTGGCAAGCATCATGCTGATTGCTTTTTTCATGGTTTTCCTCCTAAAAATTATTCCTTCTTTGTTTGGGATGCGGCTCATCTGTCGTTCCCTGATTGCACTCTTATTATATCGGGCAAGCCGGATTTGATAAATGTATTTCCTTTACTTAAAGATGGATTTTATTGACTTTTTCTGTCGTTGCCCTTATAATTCAGGTAATGTATGGATAGATTGTAGTCACTTTGCACAAACGGAGGCCTATATATGTCACCAAATGCACAAAAAACGCGTGAGTTTTTCCCCAATGTGTTGCGACGAATCAAACTTCGCACCCGTCTGTTTGTGACATTTTTGATTATTTCTCTTGTTCCCGTCATCACGATTGGTATTTTTTCTTACCATGCATACACCCAATCCATGAACGAAAAGGTCAAACAGGCTGCCTTACAATCTATCGAACTACTCAATAATAATATGTCTACCCAGCTTGGCATTTATAGCGACTACATAGGTTCCATCTCCGTATCTGATACTGTACAGAATGGTGTCGCATCTGTCAATAATGGGCACCCCCTTACGAGTGATATTGTGAACGGTATTGGTGAAATGATTGTCACAATTCCTTTTCAGAGCACACACCTTAAAAACATCCGCGTCGTTTCCAATGACCGCACAGTCCTCTACGATTTGGGCTATGACGATATTACACCTCAGCGTTTTAATGAATTGTTGGATAATATTGAGGCCGCCTCTCCACAGGATAGTCTGCAATACATCCACACTTACCGCGCCAACGATAAAATTGTCATTGGCCGTAAAATCTATGATATGCACCACACCAGCACGCCGCTGGGGTATATCATGCTGTACATTGACGAATCCCAGCTAAGCCGCTACATATTTACTGATGTTTCCTTTGGCGAGGGGTCCAACTTCCTGCTGATTGATGCTGCCGGCAATGTGGTTTCTTCTCAGAACGCGGAACTGCTGGGAGAAGATTTGGCCGATGACCCGATTTTCCAGCAGATCACGGCGCATCGGCAGGCGGGTGAAAACAACTTTTTATGTGAGCTGAACGGCGTAGATACGCTGACGATTTTCAAATACAACACGACCTATAATGTATATCTGGCAGCCACGATTCCGCAGGCCTACATTACCAACGGCACAAGAACCATCAATATGATGCTCATCGCGCTGGCCGCAGTGCTGGTCGTTGTCAGCTTGTTCCTGACACTGCTTGTCTATCGCAGCGTTATGCACCCTATTGACAACATGGTTGCCGCCTGCAATGCGAAAAGCGATGAGGAAATCGGGCTGAAAATCAATGATACCAGCCCCGATGAACTCGGATTTCTGGCACGAACCATCGACAACATGGTCAACGAAATTGGCCTGCTGGCACAGCGCTGGAGTGACGACCAGCGCAAAATGCGCGAACTGGAATTGCAAACCCTGCAATATCAAATCAACCCGCACTTCCTGTTCAATACCCTGAACACCTTAAAGTGGATTGCCACACTTAATCACGTCACCCCGGTCAGCCACGGCATTGATGCCCTCTCTTCCCTGCTGCAAAGCACCCTTATTAAAAAGGATGAACTGATTCCGTTTGACGATGAGCTGCGCAACTTGAAAAACTACTGCGACATTCAGCAGCTGCGCTACGCAGGGCGCTTTGAGATGGAATACCAAATTGAAGATGCTGCCGGATACTGGACAGTACCACGCTTTATTTTGCAGCCGCTTGTAGAGAACTCCATCCTGCACGGCACGGCGGACGAAGACGATTTCGTCACCATCACCGTCCGTGCCACCGTGAGCGAGAATCTGCTTACCATTCATATCTCCGATACCGGCTGTGGTTTTGACCCCAGTGCCATCAAGGAGAAAAATTCTGAGCGCTTCTCCGGCATCGGATTAAGCAACGTAGATGAACGTATGCGTCTGCACTACGGAAATGAATACGGCCTTACGATTGAAAGTGCCCCCGGCATCGGCACACAATGTATTCTCCGTATTCCAAATGAAGCCATTCGTTGAGGTAACACAATGTATAATTTATTGCTTGTAGATGATGAGCCACTGATTAAGGTTGCTTTCCAGTCCGCCGTGGAGTGGGGCAAGAACGGATTCCTGCTGGCGGCAACAGCCAGTAATGGACAGGAAGCGCTGCACATTGTAGAGACACAGCACATTGATGCGGTTATCACGGACTTGAAAATGCCCGGCATGGATGGGCTTGCGCTCATTCATGAATTGAAAAAGCTCAACTTTACCGGTCCGATTCTGGTGTTGAGCAACTATTCCGATTTCGATTCCGTGCGCGCGGCTCTGACGGACGGCGCTTATGACTACTTTCTGAAAATCAATATGAACGGGGAAAGCATCGGTGAGCATCTGGAAAAGATGGCCGATTTGCTTCGTGTCCAACAGCAGCGCCAGACGGAAGAAGACCACCGCTCCTTTGCCATTGAAGCGCAGAAAAAGGAGAATGCCCTGATTCACTGCGCCCAATGGGTAACATCCACTGCTGAGCCCTCCCCTGCTTCTAATCCGTTTTGCATGCTGCCGGAACCGCTGGTCTTTCCTGTCCGGCTGTTTACCGTCACCTTAATTCCCGCAAAAACACACCCTATGCCCGCGCTGGATGCTGTGACCGACTTGATTACCGAGGTTTTCGATGAAATCGGCGGCAAAGTTTTTCTGCATACCCATGAGGATGAAATCTGCGGGTTGATCAGCAACGAAAGCCTTGTGGCCTCCGGGCGTACTCTGGATAAGAAACTTGCCCGTTTGCAACGGCAGGTCACAACATATTTTCTGGATGCGCCGGTCATCATCTACCACGACAAGCCCATTTCTCTGGCTGAACTCCGCCAGGGCTACCAGCTGTGTGAGGATTCTAAGGCGCTCGCCTTTTATGTGGGGCACAGCACTCCCATAAAGGCAACGGCACACACAGTTGCCGCCCAACCCTTCCATGTCTCTCAGGCAGAACTGTCCAAGGCCACCGCAGCAGCAGCGCAAAATGCTGATGAATTGCAGATGCAGATTGCCGTTCACACCTTCTTTCAGAACTGCGCGGCGCTCTGTATGCCGCCGCAGCGCGTCCGTGAAGCCTGCCATCTGTTGCTGGAGCGTCCCGGCGAGAATATGATTCCGCAGGAGACACTGGAGCAAACCTTTAAAGAAATAGAAAAAGCCCCCACCGCGGAGGCTCTTGAACAACTGCTCTGCTTGATTTTGCAGGAGCGCATTGGACTTAGCAAAATTGCCTTGAGCAAATTCAAAAAAGAGGTGCAGGCCGTCATCATCTATGTAAACGCGCATTATATGGACAAGCTGACGCTGGACAGCATCGCCGACTATGTAGGGCTGAACCGGGAATATCTGAGCCGCCTGTTCTCCAAAGAGACCGGCACCGGCCTGTTCCAGTACATCAACGAGGTGCGCATGAAACGCGCCGGTGAGATGATCCGCAGTAATAAGCAGGCCTATGTCAAGGAAGTAGCTGCCGCCGTAGGTTTTGATGACCCCTACTTCTTCTCGCGGAAATTCAAAGATTTTTATGGGAAAACGCCAAGCGAATATGCGGAGGGATAAAGGTTAAGATGGAACTCATGGAACGATATTAGGGAAACCCTTTTGTGCCACTTTCAAAAGTAGCTTCTTGCTTTTCTTTATAACTTCCTACCTTTCTAGTAGCGTAATATATCCAACGCCTATCTTATATAAATAAGAAGCATTCAATCATTTTTATTAGTTTGTCAGGTAAGCTCATTTTTGCTATTGCAACCGCACGGTTAGTTGAGTTGTCGCTTTTTGCTCTATCTGTGGTCAAACATGCAATTGGTGCGCTCTAATGATAGTTTAATCCTTACTTTGTTTCCTCTGTAAACAAAGACTCTTAATCTCAAAATAAAACTCCGTATTGAAATCATAATGTGTGATTTCAATACGGAGTTTTTCTCTTCAAGTCATGTGTAAAAATTGTTCTTTCTCTTTAATTAGTAATTGAATCATTCTTTCGAAAAACATGGGGTTTTTATGTTATTTAAAATACGGAAATCTGATGTATCTACGCACTACCACAACACACGGACTTTCTTGAACAAATACCGTGATATTTCGTGGATTATGGAAGTTTCTGATCTTAACTTACAGAAGGAGTTCAAGACCACGTATGAGCTATTCACCGATTCCCCACTTGTTGCTAGTGAGGTCAAGGATGGAGGCAACCCGCCAGAAAACTATACCTATGCCTTGGTGCGCAGTAAAAAGATGATGCAACTTACCGACACCGCAATTGACCTGATGCGCCGCAAGCATAAAAAGAGCGAGTTCTATTACTGGATTTTATACTACGCCTATCTCTCCCCGCAGCAGTGCGAGAATGCGGGTGCAATTTTGCAGTCGCTCGAAACCAAGGGAATCTCCATTTCTCTGCGCACCTACTATGTCCACCGGGATGAAGCCATCGAAGTTCTCTGTTCGATTTTGTGGGGCTACACCTCCCAAGAGTGCGAAAAAATCACCAATCTGCTGACTCCCGATTGACCCTGCACAACATCCGCACAAAATCAGCAGAGCGAAAGCCTTTTTTTCTGCACAGCCAATTTGTTATCATGGTAATGGCCTACTTTTGGCGATTCTTAAAGCATTTTTGTACACTGGAGGTCTCAATGACTAAGAAAAACACACGTTCATGCTCTCATAAGCGCATAAAAGCAGCCCTTTGCGCTGCCATGTGCAGCGTACTGACCGCAATGCCAACTTTTGCAACCGGCGAGGATAATTCCGCCGCAGCAGCCACAACCGCAACCACCGTCTGGACAAAGGCCAGCGAGATCATGCAGGATGTCTACTCGCAAATCATTTCTATCTCCACCGTCACTGCCGTGGTCTGCGCCGCCGTTGCCCTGCTGCTGATGAACTTTTCCAAGAACGGCAAGACCGTGGACGACTCTCGCGCATGGCTCAAGCGCATTGCCATCACCTGGGCGATTCTGAACGGTCTCGGCTTCATCATGGCTTATGTTACCCCGTTCTTCCAGGGCGGCACTTGGAATCCGTAACCACTCCCCTGCTCACAAAAGGAGGTGAACGCCTTTGGGCATTTTAGACGGTATTGTCGATTGGCTGGCAACGCAGGTAATGAATCTGCTGGATCTGGCATCCACATCGGTACTCGGTGCGCTGGGCTGCAATATGGATACGTTCAAGCGGTACTTTCCTGCTGCTTCAGCCATGTATGAGATTTTCATCTGGACGGCCATCGGGCTGGTGCTGCTGAACCTTGTGTGGCAGCTTTACCGCTGCTATGGTGCCGGGTTTGACATCGATACCGAGAATCCCATCAATCTGGTGGTGCGTTCTGTGATTTTTCTGCTGCTGATTTGGTACTGCGACGACATCGTCAACCTTGCCTTGCAAATCGGCGGCACGCCCTACAACTGGATTCTGGACAGCAGCCTGCCCGGCGTACAGTTTGGAGACTTCAATTCCGTACTGCTCGTCATCATTGGCGTGATTGCCAACGGCTCAGTAGCGCTGATTGCTCTGATCCTTGTTGTGATTCTTGCATGGAATTACTTAAAGCTGCTTTTGGAAGCTGCCGAGCGATATGTTGTGCTGGGAATTCTGGTCTTTACTGCGCCGCTTGCCTTTGCCATGGGTGCGGCGCGCGGCACAAACAACATTTTCAAAAGCTGGTGCCGGATGTTCGGCGGGCAGCTTCTGCTGCTGATTATGAACGCATGGTGCTTGAAACTGTTCGTCAACATGGTCGGTGAATTTCTTGCCAATCCGCTGTCCTTATAGGAGATTTTTTTCATGAAAAAAACTCTGGTTACTTTATTCGCCGCTATAAACCTTACGCTCCTGTACTGCCCAGCCGCTTTTGCTTTGACCGAGGATGAGGCTGCTGCGGCCGTGGACACACAGGGAAAAGATGCAGTATCCGGGAATCTGTTCCTGTGGTTGCTGTGCGCTATCGCCTTTCTGAAAGTCGCCACCAAGCTGGACGGTATCCTGCATTCACTGGGCATCGGCGTTTCTCGTTCGCCCGGCTCGATGCTCTCCGAGGCATTGCTGGCTTTCCGTGGTTTTGACATCGGGAAAGCCTTTATGGGGCTGGGCGCTGCAAAAGCCGCTGCTACCACTACTCATACGAAAACCGCCCCCAGCAATACCTTTGCAGGCGGGCTTTCCGGCATGGTAAGCCGTCGCGTGCAGCAAAGCACCGCAAGTTCCATCAGTGGGCAGTCCGGCGGCATCGGGGCATCCTTGGGCAGTGCCATGTACCACAATAGCCTCGGCAAAGATGGCGGCTTCGCCAGCAAGGTCATCGGCTCTATCGCCACCGGGCAGACAGGCGGCAGTATTACAGGTGACAGCGCCGTGGAAGCGCTCAATGGCTATTTTGCCGGTGCCAGCGACATGGACGCTATGCAGATTCCCGCCACCGGTGAAAATATTTCTTCTGCAATGACAGCAACTGAAAACGATGCCGTGATGGACTCTCCTATCCCCGCCACACCGCTGGCGCTGGAGGGCGATAGCACGATTGACGTTTCTCCAACAAGGGATAGCGAAATTGCCATGCGCGCCGGCGCTAGTCCTGCTGTTACGGAGCAGACCACCATTCCCACTTCGTCCTCTATCCAGCAGGCCGCCATGAACCGCGTGCTGCTGGGGCAGATGGGCAACAGCGTCACCGATGTAGAAATCGGCGGCGGCAAGATTCAGGGACGCGAGATTATCCCCGGACGCGGGCAGATTCAGTTTGCCATGTACAACGCCCGTCAGTATGAGAAGCCGGAGGGCCGCTTCACAGAACAGACATCCCGCGACGGTGAAAAGTGGTACAAGGTCTACGCCACGACCCAAGTAAAAAAAACGTCCACCGTTCAGGACGAACGTGGGCGTATGCAGTATGATGAGCGCAGGGTTGCCGCCATGCCAAAGGCTCCGGCGCGGAGACACTAAATGATTGAAAATGATACTCAAAATTCCCGACAAGCTGCTTCAACAGTGTTTCACAACGCACTCAAACTTGCCAAAATCGCACAGGCGGGCACACATGGCGGTTCTGCCGGGGCTGCTGCCGAAGCTACGGTGCAGTATCGCAAGGAAGTACTGGTCGTTGTCATTGCAGTCCTGTTGCTGCCGGTTCTGGTTCTGATTATGCTGCCCGGTGCAATTTTCGGTACGCTGACACAGCCCAGCACTGCAATCAACAATGATTTAGAAATTGCAGCCAATGTAATTCAGCTTCACAATGCCGTATCGGATATTTTGCAGAAAGCCTACGAGGATTCCCTTGCCGAAATAGAATCCGAGCGTGCAAGCCTCACCTACAGCGACATTGATGATTCCGTGGGTGGTCATGTCTCCTACAATGCCTTTCAACTCATTTCTATGTACTCTGCTTACCAAGGAGAGGACGACTATACCAAAATCAGTCTGGCTGACCTTTCTGAACAGGTAAAAGCGCACCAGACAGAATATTATACTTACACCACTTCCGAGAAAGTCCGTATCGAACCTGTGCAGAAAGAGGTGCGCGGGCAGACCATAACGATACAGGAAGATCATACCTACACCGTTTTCACGCTTTCCTATGTGGGCGATGGCTACTTTGCCGACACGGTCTGGCAGCTTGACGACAAGCAGAAAAGCTATGCCGATGCCTATGCGTATAACCTGACCATCTATCTCCATGAAATCGAAGAACGTGAGGGCATCTCGATTCTGGGGCAGATCAATGATTCTCTTATTGATGATAACTCTCCTGCTCCCAGCGGCGGGTTCGGCAATCCGTTCAATGACCCAAACTGGGAGCAGCACATCACTTCTTTCTTTGGCAAACGTGAGGATGTCGGTATTCCCGGCAAGGATACCACCAACCACAATGGTTTGGATATTGCCTATCCCTACGGTACGCCGATTCTTGCAGTGGAGGCCGGCACGGTCATTAAAGCAGGATACCATGTCAGCTACGGCAACTATCTGGTCATCAACCACGGTGGCGGGTATTGCACTCTTTACGCCCATTGCAGCCAGCTTTTGGCACAGGTTGGTGATACGGTGAACAAGTACGACACCATTGCCAAGGTTGGTGCTACCGGCGATGTGACCGGAAACCATCTTCATATCTGTGTCATCATCAACGGTATCTATGTAAATCCAAAGGATTACCTTAACTAATTCAAGCGGATATTTTGCGTTTTTCGCGTATTTTTGATTTTTTGTCTTTTCTCCTCTATTCACTTGCACGCCGACTTCGGTACTTGTTGCTATGATACGTTTTTTCATTTGTCGCTGTTGCTGTAATCTCTGTTGTCATAGTTTTAATTAGGCCTCTATCTCTCCCATATCTCACATCATTATTTATGCGACTGCTGATAACGGAGATTGTTACCGCACATTTTTTACATATTTTTTTCATACCTCTCTATTTTAACCTAACAACCACCGAAATCATGCCGAGGTTTTTACCGCGAAAAAAAGTTCTGCTCGCTCTCTCACCATACCTCCAAGATGACTCACTGGCCTTTCCTGGGCCTTTCCTCAATCTATTTATAGAAAGCCAAAAAAAGCTACAAAACGTATATTTATTATGAAATGTACGTTTTGTTTTTATTCCTATTCGAATTACGGCCGTCCAAACCGACCTATGCATTTCGATTTTTTTCGCGTTAAGTATCTCTTTTTTGTGCATCCACTCTGCGGTAAAGTTGCGCGTTTTAGTCGTTCTATCGTTATTATTATTTGTACTTCCTCCGATTTTTTCTCTCGGTAAATTTCTCCGTTTATATAAATTACCTCTATTTTGGTTTACATCTTGTTGTTTTACGTGTTGTATATACGAATTGTATTCTTTTATGACGTAATTACCCTGCTTGTCCTATGTTTTCTTATCCCTCTCCCCTCTTCTGATTTCATTAAGTACTATTTTTTCCCAAGCATTCAAACAGAATTGCTTCTACAATTTTACTTTTTATGATCCATCATATCCGACACCAAAGCAGAGATTATTACCGCGAAAAAAGTTTCTTACTTCATACATACACTTTTCTTTGTGAGCATTCGCGTAAAAAGGCTTCCTTTTATCACGAGTTTTTTACCGCGAAAAAAATTAGTTTATCCCTATTCCCCTGCACTCCGCCATCTCGGTGTAAGCGTTGATCTCTATCTATTTTAAGTTTCTGCCCAAGCCCCATCTGTTACTTCTCCTTTATATTTGCCTACACCCCAAAACGGAGATTGTTACCGCGCGTTTTTCTCTTTATCTTCCTTTGCAACTGAACTCCTCAATTCCGAGTTTTTTACTGCACCATTTTTCCTGCGCATCTTTCATAAAGCAGAGTTTTTTACCGCGAAGATTTTCATTTTTCCACTCTCTTTTGCTGTTCAAAAAGGACTACTTCTGCAAATCTTCGATTTTATACCCGTAAACATTCTTATAACCAAGCCTATACCATGAAAAAAGAGATTTTTTCGCTCAAAACGGAGATTCTTTCATCTCAACTGGCATGAAATTATCTCCGTTTGACGGAAAAGGAATCTCCGCTTTCAAATGAAAGAACCTCCGTTATCTCGGAAAGAATCTCCGTTGTAAATAGAAAGAACCTCCGCTTCTTCTATATAATAATAAAATATAAAAGAGTAAAAAGTAATTACATAAGTCTTTAAGAAAAACGAAAAATAAAATCACTTATTAAAAGCGTTTGACAATTTTTTTTAGATAATGTATGATACTTAATATAATGTGTAGGTGTACCCTTATCTAAATCTGCGAATGCCCTCACAAATTCTCCATACCGACAGTTCCTCATAATTGACGATTGGTTCATAAAGAAAGGTATAGACAAAGTGGATTCTCAATCTTTTGTCTTATAGTATTCTATGAAGAAAATAGATGAAAGCAATCAAATTAGCGAAGCCGTAGATACAATCGTTGGTGAAGTTATATCGGATGAAAAGCCGAATGACGGAAAGCAGCAAACAGGTCTAAAAAAGAGGGATACCTATGCTTTCGGTTCTTTTATTACAAAAAGTAACGATCTGATTCAGCGCACAAAGTATTCCCTACCCCGCAATGAGCAAAAAATCCTTTTTATGTTGCTGTCAAAGATAGATCAGCGACATGATTTGGACGCATCGAAATACTATACGATTTCGTTCGATGATTTTGCAAAACTTACGGGCGTAAATGCAATGGACAGTGGTTACGCAAACTACCTGCGCAAAACCATTGAAAGCCTAGAAAATAGGATGTTCTGGGTACCTCTTGGCAACGATCAGTACAAGACTATGTCATGGGTCAACCGTGGTTCTATCGTTGACATGAAGAAAAAGACGATAAGTATGCGCTTTAACCCGGACATTTGGAAAGATATCGCACAGCTCACCAGTAACTATACTTCTTATAGCATTGAGTACTTGCTCATGATGCAAAGCACCTACTCGATGCGTGTCTATGAGATAATTTTGTCTTATGACAACGGAAATAATAGAGACTATTCTTACAATAATGGATTGATTTTTGAACCCGTTACAGAAGAAGTGCTGCAAAAGTTTCCCAATAAGCGCGATGCGTTGAAAGGATTTAAGTATAAGCGTTTTGACATAGAAGAATTCAAAGGAATGCTTTCTATGCCAACGCGTGATGAAATCAACAGAAGCAAAAGCAAGAGTAAAGACAGTTCTGCGGCCAAATTCAGCCGCGATAAACCACTTACCGAAAAGTATAAGGTTTTCTCCGATTTTGAGAAGAATGTTCTGGTAATGGTCAAAAAAGAAATCAATGAGATGACGGATCTCTGGTTTGACTATGAGCCCGTTCGTCGGCGGGGAGTCCGAAAATACGAATTTCTCTATATTTTTATCAAGTATAAAAATCGAGAAGAGATGAAAAACGTCAGGGCCTTCCATCAAGAACACAAAGGCGCTGATACTGAAATCGGAAGAAAACCGCGAAAGCGCCGCAGCACTGTCAACAAGGAAACGCTGGAGCAGTACAATCAGCCGTTGGCCGAGTCCATACTAACTACGACTTATCGTTTGGCGCGAAACGAGTTGGAGGCAAAAGCCCAATATCAGACGTATGAGGAAAAATTGACACCGGACGAGAGAAATATATTTATTGATGTATTCACATACGCGGCAAAAATTTTGACTAATACAAAGAAGAAAGATCAAGCAGAGGAAACGTTTGAAGCGCTGAACCGAATTATCAAGGATAACGATGGTTTGAAAACATGGGCATTGGGAATGAGCGTTAAATATAAGGCAATGCTCGAAAAGGCCCAAGAAAGAAAATCCGCACAATACTATCGCACAGTGGTTTACAACGACATAATAGAAAACTCTGCGACCATCATAAGTGATGGTAAACGTCGTGCTGCTATGCTGAATGGCGATAGATCAAATCTATTCAAGGTGGATTGGGCAGCCATGTTTGAAGATTAAATAAGAACTATGAGAAAAGCGGTCTGCTAAAATGGCAGACCGCTTTTCTGCTTAACGGAGCGGCAAAAGAAAGCGCAAATGAAAACAGCAACAGGTACTTAAGTCTTAGCAAACTTATTTAGAAAAAAGAAGCGCGGGCATTGTCCTATAATTCGTGTTGACATAGTAGATGTATGTGATATAATTAGTTTATCAACTGTTTGCTCCGAAGTTGGGTGACAGAACAAAATGCGAATAGCAACAGGTACGCAAGTCGCAAAACAACCTGTTGAAGCAGGACGCTGCATTTAACAACAGGTACGCGAGTCTTTCCAATACACAACTGACGAAATGAGGAAATAGCAATGGCGGCACAGATTATTACGATCGCCATCGAAAAAGGTGGGGCGGGCAAAACAGTCACAGCTTCGAACCTCGCCTATCTGATGGGTGATGAGGGCAAAAAGGTTCTCTGCATAGATACAGATCCACAGGGAAATCTTACAAGTGCGCTGAGCGGCGGAAATGGCATTACAAGCGGAGTTTATAATGGCAAAGCGCTCTTTGATATGTTTGACGGATTTCGATACACTAGGACAAGAGACTATATTGTTGAAACCGAATATGAAAACGTTGATATGATTCCGTGTAGTGCGCAGACACCGCGCATCAATCAGCGAATTCCGGGAATCTTTGAGGATGCACAGACGTATTTCAAACCGGGAGACCCCAAGTGCCTGTCCAATATGGGCGAGTTCCTTTATTACTTTCTGAACCAAGTCAGAGAAGATTATGATTACATAATTATTGACACACAGCCTACCCGCGATTCGCTTTTGCTGACAAATGCAATTAACGCAGCGGATTATGTACTGATTCCTTCGCTTTGCGAAGCTAATTCTCAGGAATCGGCATTCCGTACCTATGCGCTCTGCAATGAACTTAGAAATACACCGGGCAGCCACTTGAAAGGCATCGGCGTTATTCTTACCATGGTTGTAAAAAAGGCAGCTTCCACAAAAATTATCCGAGACCAATGCAAGCAGGTTCTTGGCGCGTCTCTTTATAAAACGGAAATTCCCAGTGGTCTGAGTGTGAATATGTCTGTTACGAAACATCTTCCTGTGTGTTTTATGGCGAAAACGCAGCCTGTGGCGGTGGCCTACAATAAGGCCTATGAAGAGTTAAAGTCTCGATTGGAAAAGATTGGGGTGAACTAAAATGGCAATGAAGAAAAAAACGAAGGGAAACATAACGGCTCCCAGTCTTCCCGGAAAAGATATGCTTGCAGAAGTCAACAACAATGAGGCAGGCAATATTTATAATAGCCTTTTTGCAAAAAACAGAAAGGTTGAATACGATAACAAGGATATTGCGCTGGTGAATATCCGAACAAATCCTGACAATCAAATCTTCCGCGCAATGGATGATGACGAAGATATTCGCATTTTAGCAGAGGACATTAAACGAAACGGCCTGATGCATAACCTTGTTGTATTTCCTGAGCAGGAAGAAGGAAGTACGGTATACGTTCTTCTTTCCGGCGAGCGTCGCTTTCGTGCGCTGAACTATTTGCAGGAAAAAGGCGATGCAACATGGAATATTGTAAACTGCAATGTTGTGACAACACCTTTGGCCGAAAATGAGAAAAAGGTGCTGCTGTACAGTGCAAACTTGCAGGTTCGTGGCGGTTTTAGTGACGAAGCTATTCGACGCCAGGCAATAGCGGAGTTTATTACCTGCTTACAAAGAGAGCCTTACAATATGAGCAGGGAAGAAGCGTTGAACGCGACAAAAAGTGTAAGCACGGTAAATCCGCGCACGATTGAGCGTGATGCACGTATAGAAGAGAAACTGAAGGGAAAGTTAAAGACTCTACTGAATGATAAATTTTTAACGAGAAGCGAGTGCGAGACTTACCTTCGTTTTGAAGCGGATAAGCAGGATGAAATTGCAAATCGATTTGAGAAGCTGCAAGCAGTGGATTGCCACAGTGATGATGCAGAAAGCGCCGGGAAAAACTATGTAGAGGTTCTTAGAGATACTCTGCATGATGCATTCAGAGAGCTTCTTTATGATGCACAGCGGCAGGGAACAACAAAAGAATATGAAGCTGCTTATGAAAAGGCCATCGGTTACTTTGATGATGGGCTTGCCGACTTGAGTGCAAAAGCGGACGAATATGGCAGAGTGAAAGCAAGCAGTAAACCCGAAGAAATATCTGCAATCAATTATGAGGGCAAGAAAGAGGCGGCCAAGGATCGTGTTCGCAAAGAACATGAGGTGACCGAGACCAAGAGCAGTGTAATTCAGAAAAATGTGCCGCAAATGGTCAAAAAGCTGAACAAGACATACAGCAGCAAGGCTTTTGTAAAAGCGCTGAAAGGCGTATCTAAAGAATCCAGAGACGCAGATGTTGCCGCATTGAATGAGATTATCGAAATCTCTACGAAGCTAAAAAATATTATAGAGGCGATTGAGTAAGGTCGGTGGCGGCAATGAAGAAAAAGGAACGGGTTCTGATTCGCTTCCGGCCGGAGATATACGAGTGCTTTGAATTGGAAGCAGCGTATGAAGGACTTCGGGTAGGAACCATCGCAAACCGACTACTTATCAGCGAAATCAAAAAAGTTGTAAGGGTAGGGAAGGGGCATTGTGTTGTATCTGGCTCGGAAGAAGATATGGCAATTCCAGAAGGAAAAAAACAAGACTATTATGTACTGCCAGCAAGCAGAGATGTAATAGAATACCTGCCGGAGCAAACAGGGAAGCGAGGAGGAAAGCCGATCAATAAGCAGGTCACATTTTACCTGACCGAGGAGCAACTCGAAATTCTGAAAGCTGTTGTCCGCATACAGGATATTCGTAAATCCATGGATTGTGGAGAAATCGTGACCTATAGGTTTGCCGTGCTTGGCCTGCTGTTAAATAACGAGGCATTGAACAGAAAGCAAACGGTTATACGATAAAAAGAGCTGCAAGAAAGATTTCTTGCGGCTTTTATGTTTATAAAACAGCGAAAAAGACCATCTTGACATCAGGTACGAGAGTCGGAATACGTTTCCTACCCACAAGGGAAGTCCATTGACAGAAAATGATAAATGTGCTATACTCCACCTGTAAATGATTTTTGTGCCTTGCGCACACGTTGTTTGAGTTTGTAATTCGTGCCAGCAGCCATGTCCTGCCCTTATGGGGTGGACGCTGTTGGCACTTTTCTTTTTATATGAGGTGGAAAACACCCAACCATAGCGAGAAGGATCGTGGTTCACGGTTTGCCGTGAGCATCAGGCATTGCCTGCGATTGTTCTCGCTTTTTATTTTGTTTCAGAGCCGACAGGCTTTGAGAAATACATTCTATATAGGAAAGGTGGAACACCAAATGAATGAACAGGCAAGACCCAAGGCAATCGCACGGCGCATCACGCGCCCGCGCAAGGCAAGACCCATCCCGCGCAATTTGCAGTATCGGCTGTACAATGTGCGCTCCCGGCCGAAGCGTCCCTATCGCCAGCGCGAGAGGAGGGGCTGAAGATGCCGGAACACATACGGCAGGAACCTAAGGTTCTGGTCAGCACCGAAAACCTCACCGAGCAGGAATGGCTGGCATACCGCAGGCGGGGGATAGGCGGCAGCGATGTCGCCGCGATCTTCGGCATTTCTCCGTTTCGCACTGCCCGCGACCTGTACGACGACAAGCTGAACATTGCTTCGGCTGCCGATGATGCAGGCAACTGGGTAGCGCTGGAAATGGGGCATCTGCTGGAACCGCTGGTCGCGCAAATCTTCACCAAGAAAACCGGATTGGAAGTTTTCCAGATCAAGAAGATGTTCCAGCACCCGCAGTATCCCTTTATGCTAGCAGATGTGGACTACTTCGTCCGCCTGCCAAACGGAAAAATTGCGCTGCTGGAGATAAAAACGACCAACTACAACGCAAAAGACCACTGGTGGAAGGACGACGAGGAATGTGTTCCCATCTATTACGAAACACAGGGGCGGCATTACATGGCCGTTATGGACATCGACGAAATCTTCTATTGCTGCCTCTACGGCAACAACGAGAACGAAGTCATCATTCGCCACCTGTACCGTGACCGGGAATACGAGCAGGAGATGATTTATCTGGAACGCGAGTTCTGGCACGACCACATCCTGACCCGCATCCCGCCGCCCTACACCGAGGACGGCAGCCTGATCCTAGAAAGTCTGCGCCGCCGTCTGGGTGCTGCCGACAAAACCATCCCGGCCATTCAGCTCGACAATGACCTGTCCGCCACCATGCTGCGATACCTCCGCCTACAGGAGCAAAAACAGCAGGTGGAAACGCGGGTCAAAACGCTGGACACAGAAATGCAGCGTCTGAAAGGCCAAATGGTTGCCAAACTGGGCGGCAGCTGCATGGCGATGGGGGAGTACGGCGGTACACAGTACACCATCAGCTACAACCCCGTCAGCCGGACAGGCATCACGAAAGACAATCTCCAAAAGCTGAAGTTGCTGCACCCGGATATTTACGATGAATACGTCACAGTGTCGGAATCACGGCGGTTCAGCATCAAGGCAAAAGCGGCAGACGAAGCCGCCTGACAAAGAAGGGAGCGTGCCTATGCACGACAGCGAACAGGAACACAGCGGCATCACCGGCTGCCGTGTTACCTACGAATCCACGATTTTTTACAATGAAGCAAACAAATTCTCCATCATCGTTGTCAAGACCAGTGACCCGCGCATCCCGCCGCAGGCTTGCAGCGGCCGCTACTACGGCGACCGTATGCTGCGCTTTACGGCAGTGGGGTACGAACTGCCCCGCACCAAGGCGGTGGAGCTGGAACTGGACGGCGAGTGGGTCGAGAGCAAGTACGGGTACCAGCTGCAAGTCGAGCAGTGGCAGGAAATCGTTCCGCAGACAGCGGACGGTCTGCTGGCATACTTGGGTTCCGGGCTTATCAAGGGCATCGGTCCCAAGACAGCAGAGGACATTGTTGCCACGTTCGGACCGGACACCCTGAATATCCTTGACAACGAGCCGGAGAAGCTGCTGCAAATCCGCGGCATCACCGAGGGCAAGCTCAAGGACATTGAGGAATCCTACGCCGAGAGCCGTGTCCTGCGCAACCTTATGAGCCTTTTGGGACCGTTCAAAATTACGCCCGCCACGGCGCTGAAAATTTATCAGAACTTTGGTCCGGCGTGTGTGGACATCCTCAAAAAATGCCCGTATGATCTGTGCCAAATCTCCGGGTTCGGATTCAGGCGTGTGGATGGCATCGTCCGTAAGACGGATAATCGTCTGCACAGCACCGAGCGTATCAAAGGCGCAGTGCTCTACACGCTGGAGGATGCCCGCAGCAAATCAGGGCACCTATTCTTGCCATCGGAAGATTTAGTAAAGGAAACGCTGCTCCTGCTCAATGCGCCCATTCCCATCCCGGAACAGCGCGTCCGCACCGAGGAAGTGCAGGAAACCTTGCAGCAGATGATTCTGCATGGTGCAGTGGTCGCCTACAAGCAGTACTTGTACAGCCCGCGCGTGTTCGGGCAGGAGGACGATACCGCCCGCATGATTGCCGAGCGGCTTGCCAATATCAGTGTGGCTGAGAATATCGAATCTGCGCTGGAAGCGGTGCGCGAAAGTCTGGGCATTACGCTTTCCCAAAAGCAGGAACAGGCGGTGCGAACGGCATTTCAGCATGGGCTGACGATTATCACCGGCTCACCCGGTACCGGCAAGACCACCGTGTTAAAGGCCATCATCGAGGTGTTCAAGAACCTGCACCCGAAAGGAAAGTTCGCCCTCATGGCTCCCACAGGTCGCGCCAGCCGCCGTATGGCGGAAAGCACCAGCGTAGACGAAGCCCGCACGCTGCACAGCGCACTGGGACTTGGCACCGGGGAAGAAGTGGGCGATGGCGAGCGCATCCGCTTTGTGGATGCCGACCTTGTCATCGTGGACGAGTTTTCTATGGTGGATATGTGGCTGGCACAACAGTTCTTCAAACGCATCAGTCAGCATACGCGGGTCGTTCTTGTGGGCGACCCGAACCAGCTGCCCAGCGTGGGCGCCGGCAACGTGTTCTACGAGCTGATCCACAGCGGAATGGTGCCTGTCACGGTACTGGATTGGATTTTTCGCCAGTCGAAAGACGGTCTGATTGCCTACAATGCGAAGTTCATCAACGAGGGCAGCACCAAGCTGTACTACGGCAATGACTTTGTGTTCGTGGACAGCCCGACGCAAATCGAGACGGCGCGGCGCATCCAAGATATTTACTGCAAGGAAGCCGCCGAGCGTGGCATCGAGAACGTGCAGATCCTTTCGCCGTTCCGAGAAAAAGGAGAGGCAGCCTCCGAACAGCTCAACCGAGCCATTCGGGAACGGGTCAACCCGTTTCGCTCGGCCGAGGAAGAAGTGAGAATCGGCAGCCGCACATTCCGTGTTCATGACCGTGTTATGCAGACAAAAAACACCGAGAAAGTGTCCAATGGCGACCTCGGTTTTATTACCGGGATTACCACGAACAGCAAAGGCGAACGGCTTGTGCAGATGGATTTTGGCGGCGACCGCAAGTTGACTTACACGCCGGAACATCTGGCGCACGTTGACCTTGCTTACGCTACAACGATTCATAAAGCGATGGGGTCAGAGTTTGAAACGGTCATTATCCCCATCGTCAAGGCGCACACAATCATGCTGTATCGTAATTTATTGTATACAGCCGTGACCCGCGCCAAGAAAAAGGTCATCCTTGTGGGACATAAGCCGATTCTGTTTATGGCGGTTCACCGCGCCGATATCAGCAAGCGCAATACCATGTTGGGCGAGCGCATCCGCCTGTACTGTAAGGCGTACCACACCGAACGAAACGCACTGCCGGAGCTGCAACAGGCCGGCTGAATACAAAATTGAAGGGAGAAATCACCCATGAAAGGGAATCAAGAATCTATGCTGTACACCACTAACGCCACTGTGGCCGCGCTAAATCGTGTGTCAGGCTTTGACCCGCTGAAATTTCTGCGCCGCACAACTTCCTGCAAAACCGGGGAGGACGTGATGCGCCTTGACTTGCGGTACAAAAAGCTGTGGTTCCGGCTGGCTTGCCCCACGGGGCGCCTGAAGCTCAACGCCCTGCGCATCACCGAGAAAATGGCAATTTTTGAAGCCAAGGTCTACCGTGACCGCGAGGATACCGAACCGCTGAGCAGCTACGTTGCCAACTGCACGCTGGACGCAACGCCCGGTGGGCTGTATGTGGAGGCCGCGCAGGAGGAAGCGCTGGACACGGCGCTCTCCAATGCGGGTTTCGGCATCCAGTTTGCCGATGTGGGCAGCGAATCAGAGGAGTACGGCAGCGAGGTGCCGGTGGGCGCAAAAGCAGAGATTGCAAAGCCTGTTCAGGTGAAAGCGGAAACTACCAAGCCTGTACAGACGAAAGTGGAAGTCACAGAATCTGTGCAGAAGCAGCCGGAAGCCGTGAAAGCCGCCCCGCAGGAGCCTGTTAAGGCTGACCCGCTGGATGCCATCATGGCGGACGATATGCCCGTCCCCGAACAGGTCACGGCAGAAGTCGTAGAAAAGCCCAAAACGGTTGTGTTGGAATCCGTGCAGCCTGTGCAGACTCCGGCAGAGCAACCGCAGAATGTCATTGTGCTGGAACCGGAACCGCCCGCCGCTGCGTACACCCAAAGCACCCCGGTGGATGAGATCCGCCAGCAGATGACCTACGAGCAGGCGCAGAACGTCATCGTAGACTGCGGCACCTGCAAGGGCTGGACGCTGGCACAGGTGGCTGACCGTCGTGCCGCCAGCCTGCGCTGGTATTTGAAAGGCTATCAGGGAGAAAATAATATTCTCCGTGCAGCGGCAGCCATCATATGGGACAGCTTGCAGGAAAAGCAGGCGGGATAACCGGGAAGGAGGCCGTTTTGCATGACCTCATCTTCCGATACATTTCCGTTTGGCATTGCCGATGTAGTAGAATTGCTGGGGCTTACCGTCCGCCGCCGTCTGCCGTCGAGCCTGTACTTAAACTGCCCCTTTTGTGGGGACCAGCGCGGGCGGCTCAACGTCAATACGGACAAAAACGTCTGGCGCTGCAATCGCTGCGGCGCGGCGGGCGGAATGCTGGCACTGTATGCCCGATATAACTGCATCAGCAATGCCGATGCCTACCGTGAGATATGTGAAGCGCTGGGGCGGTACACGCCCCGGCCAAGGGTGAATGACTGCATCGGGGTAAAGCCGGAGCAAAATGTCCGCGCAACCCCGCAGGAGATCCATCAGACCTACTCGCTGCTGCTCTCCATGCTACCGCTGACACCCACGCACAAAGCGCATCTGCTGTCACCGCGGCGCGGGCTGACTGAGGAGCAGATCGCAAGGTTCGGGTTCAAATCGACCCCGCCTGCGTTTCTGTGCCGCAGTTATGCCGAGCGTCTGCGGCGGCAGGGTTGCACCTTGCAGGGTGTGCCGGGCTTCTATACGGACAATGCCAGGCGGTGGACGATCAATTTCGGCAGCCGCACGGCGGGCATCCTGCTCCCGGCTGTCGGTATGGATGGTTTAATCTGTGGTATGCAGATACGGCTGGACACGCCGCTGCGCCGTAGGGATGACCCACCGGGTAAAAGAGGAGCAAAATACATCTGGCTGTCTTCTATCGGCAAGCCGCATGGCGTGACCTCCGGCAGCCCACTGCATTTTGTGGGTGAGCCGTTTGCCAAGACTGTGTATGTGACCGAAGGGCTGCTCAAGGCCGATATTGCCCACTGCCTGACAGGACGCTCGTTTGTCGCTGTGGCAGGGGTGAACAGCTTGAACGGCTTGGAATCCGCCCTGCGCTGTATGGCACAGAACGCCACCAAACTGGTCGTGGAAGCCTACGACATGGACAAGTTAGAGAATGAGTATGTGGCATCTGCGGCCGAAAAGGTACAGCAGATTGCCCATGCAGCCGGGCTGCAAAGCACAAGCCTTGTCTGGAATACTGCCTACAAGGGCATAGATGACTGGCAGCTTGCTTTGCGGGAGGAAGAAACAAAAGAAAAAGCGGCCTAAAGCCGTGCAAAGTTTATGGCAGGGAGCTACCGTTGGGTGGCTCTCTGCCTTTTTTAGAAAGGACAGAACAATGGGTATACTCTCTGAAATGGATATGATGAACCGCGATGCCGAGGATGATGCTTTCGAGGTGTCCTCGGACAGTGAAACCGTAGATTCTTTCAGCGAAGAATTTGAGCCGGTTGAACCCCCTAAACCCGACCCGCAAGCGGAGGACTCGGAAGAAGCCCGCAAAAAGGCTGAATTTGATGCTGCTGAAGCCAAGCGCAAAGCCGAATGGGAAGCAAAGCAGGCACAGAAAAAGCTGCGGGAGCAGCAGGAGCTGGACCGTCTTGCGGCTATGTCGGATGATGACGTGATGCAGGCCTCCATGAACCGCGTCTCGCAGGACACCGAGCGCCTGACCCGCCGCAACATGAAGCTATGCGTCATGGAGGACGTACAGACCGAGTGTCTGGCTGACCCCGCCTTTGCCCGACTTGTGATGAACCCCAAGAAAAAGATGGTGAACTGCTTCCACTACATCAACCGCAAGGCGCGGGAGTATCTGGAACAGGAAATGAGGGACAACGACGAAAAGCCTATGGACGGCGGTTTCGGCGGCGATGTGCCGGACGAACTCTGCTACCAGTGGGCGCGGGAATATTTCCGCGATGCCGATGCCAAGGAGGACGCTGAACCGGAAGAAAAGTTTGTATCCAAGACCTACAATGGGAAAGCGACCAAGGCAGGCAAAAAGGAAAAGCCTAAAAAGGTAGTGCCCAAGCCTGCCCCGAAGCCCGTAGACGAAGAACAGCTTACCTTTGGTGACTTCGGCACAGAGGAGGCAGCAGGATGAAACTGGACAAACGAGCCTGCCGCCATGCGGCCAATGTTCCGCTGCACATCAGCCTGAATGCCGGGGTGCTGTACACGGATCGGGTGAAATACCTTGTCACCGCCGCCGTCAAGCTGCTCGGCGGGCATAGGGTGCTGGCGGTTTACTTCTACGACTGTGAACGCCTGAAAGCAAATGACCGTATGCCGAAGTGGGTCGTGTTTCAGGGCAAGGATGACTTTACCACGCTGGAACGCGATGCCGCAGGAAACGTCAAATGGCGGGATGCCATGCTGACAAATCTGACGGGTTATTATAGTGGTTCATTCCTGTCCGCCTGTGTGTTTTATAAAAAAACAGGATGTCATACGATTGCAAGGCACATCCATGTTGAAGCAAATCCGACATTAGTGCTGAAACAATTGGACAGGTATCAACAAGATATCCGTGACCGACAGGCGAAAGTCCGCCGTTACAAGCGTGATACTGTGGTTAGGGACAAAATGCGCCGTGTGCCGCAAACGCCCGCCAACCTGAAACGCTGGGCAGATAAGCACATTATGCCGCACTATTTGTTCTATGACTACAATAACGGTCGTGCCAAAACACAAGCCCGCTGCACCTATTGCGAGAAGTTTTCTGTAATCAAAAGACCAAAAAACAACGATGTTTTGCGCTGCCCAAAGTGCGGACAGAAAGTCATAGCCAAGGCGCAGGGGAAAAGAGCCGCCTACCATGAGGACAGGGAAACCTGTCAGGTGATCCGGCAAATCAGCCCGCAGGAGCTTGTGGTGCGTATCTATAAGCTGTACTGGTCTTATACAAAAGGAAAGGATACCATCAGAAAATATGCGTATGAAGTCATGCGCATATTTGTCCGCAGTGATAACGGCAAGGACGCAACCATGGAGCCTTACTATTATGACAGCGGGTATGACAGCGTGACCCACTGGCGGTACGGTTACCATCCGGGGGCGCTGTTCGGAATGGCGTGCTTCAGCTCGGAAGAAACCGGCACGGTGTATCTTCCGGGGCTTGAAAAGACCCTGCACGGTACACCTTGGGAATACTGCGCATTACGCCAATTCTACGAGCAGACGGGCATCCCGATGCAGGTAAGCTATTATCTGAAAATGTACTTGCGGCATCCGCTTTTGATTGAACGACTGACGAAAGCGGGCTTTGAGAACATTGTGGCAGATCTTGTCTACCGGCACGGCTTCAGTGATGCGCTGGATGAAGAGCAAACCAAAACGCACCGCATTCTGCGTGTGGAGAAACAGGATGTGTCTGTGCTACGAGAGCAAAAAACAGGTGTGTCGCTGCTGAAGAAGTATCAGGCGTATGTGGCGATCTACCTGCGTGGAAGAGCCGAACTGTTTCAGTGGCAACTTCATAATGAGGTGTCAGAGATTCCCACGGACATATTCCAGTACATGACGGCGGAAAAGTTCATGCGCTACATAGATGCCCAATTCCCAATCTATTGCGAGACACGCCCGGCTAATGGGTATCGTGACCCGACGATGGAAACGCTGGTAATAACCTATGTGGATTACCTGCACATGTGCCGTAGGCAAGCCTATGACATGAAGGATAAGTCGGTGTTATTCCCGAAAAACTGCGCGACTGCGCACGACCGAGAAGCAGAGCGTATCCAAAAAATCAACGATGCGCAGAAAAACAAGGCGTTCGGCATAGCCTACGCAAGCTTTGCGCGAAAAGCTGTGCTTTCCAATGAGGAACTGCAAATCGTCTGCCCGAAGCGAGCCAACGATCTTGTTGCCGAGGGAAGGGCGCTGCACCACTGCGTTGGCAGCTATATTGACCGCGTGGCAGAGGGAAGATGCCTAATCGTATTTGTCCGCCGCATAGTAGAACCGAAAAAGCCGTATGTGACCGTAGAGGTGCGCGATGGAAAAATCGCGCAGATCCACGGCGACCACAACAGTGACCCTACAGAAGAAGTGAAAAAGTTTGTTGACCTGTGGAGCCGTAAGGTGCTGCCTATGGCTTTACAAGCTGCGTAAGAAAGGAAGTGCTTACCCATATGAAGCAAATCGGGAATCTCGCCATCGTCTGCGCCCGGCGTAAGGATGTGACCCTGCGCATTGAGCAGGGGAGAGTGATGGTTTTGCTGAGTGGTACTTATGCACCGGCAGCGTTTTCTGCCGACTGGGATGACGATGAAACCATCTTGTCGGTGATCCATGAACTGAACTTCGGCCAATGCGCCCCCAAAAGCTAATGAAAACTGAGGAATGGCAGGAAAAAGCCGTTTTCATCGGAAAACTGCGGGAACTGACAGACCGTCTGAACCGCTGCCGCGCGGCGTATGAAGCCCATACGCCGCTGGTAAGTGATGAGGTCTACGACATTCTGTTCAGCGACTTACAGACGCTGGAAAGTTGGCTGAGGTTGAGAATGAAAAACTCCCCCACCAAGAAAGACAATCATCTGATATGAGAAAGCCTTCAACCTGCTCGATGTTGCGCGTAGGTTGGAGGTTTTTATTTGGTAGAAAGGATACTACTTTTTCATTTTAATATTTGCTTTTGTACAGAGTTGATGCTTCAGTAATGTTGAAAATAAATTCAATGAATTGCAATTCAACGATTTTGGAGGCCCGATGCGTTTATTGGATGTGAGAAAGAACGGACGTTCTTACAGCAAGGCTATATTGGAAAAGCGGTGATGGTCTATGGAAGATGCCGAGTTGGCAAGACCACCCTAATTCAGAAAGCACTGAAATCAAGCCGCTATCGGACGGTTTACTTCGAGTGCCTGAAAGGTACAATGCAGGACAACATCAGCGGGTTTGTACAGGAACTGGTTCACCAGGACAGCATAAACCGAACTTAATTCTCTACGAGAATGGGTTCGAATTTTGTTTTTGTATGCAGTCAGTAAAATTGAAGGTGCACCAGTTCGCAACTTATGCAATAGGGCTTTCGAACGCTTGGAGTGAGGGGAAAATCACAGGAACGCAGATGAAAGAGGCCCTTTTTGAAAAGCCACATAGAATTAGCGTGCCGGATGAAGTAAAAATATATAGAAGATAAAAGAAAAATCGCCTCCGACTTACATCTACGCAATGGGATTCAAGTCGGAGGCAATTATTTTTATACTTCTTTTACAGCAGCCGCTTTCACCATCATTATCGGGTGTCGCAGTTCATCCTTTATGTTGGGGTAATTCGTCATGTTGGTGAATTTGGTGAATGGCTCGACATCTTCTGTAGCATCTGATTTATAGCTGACAAACAATTTCGATAGATTTAAAATCTGTGCAAGGGATAAGTTTCACGAAACATTGCCATGAGCATCGCAGCTTAAGGAAATGCTGACCGGAACGCTGGTACCTCCCTTGGTCAGTGTAGCACTTAGATGCGCACTGTTTCCACTGGTCCAAGTACTCTGGCTACCATAATTCCAGCCGTTGGTGCCTGTTCCAGTGCCGCCAGCACTCGTAGCTTGGGCAGTGGAACCATTATAGGAGAAACTTCCATACAATGCCGCTCGACCGATTTGTTGCCCACCAGAATAATAATCTTTTGTTTTTGTGGTACTTGTAGTGCTGCGGGTCACTGCTTTGGTGATGGTAGTGACAACGGTGATGCCATTGCCCAAATCCTCGGTATAAGTCGTGATTACCTGATTGTTTTCCTGCGCAAAGCACGGAACAGCTATTGCTGTCGCCAATAGAAAGCACATTAAAATAGAAAAAATATTTTTCCAGAGTTTACGTTTCATGAGATTCACTCCTTTGATTATGAAAGTTCCATTGCCTTTTTTAACATTTCTTTCTGCGACATGTCCGTATCACCCCAATTAACGATGGTCGTTTCCGTATTGATAATTAGCACGCCTTTGGTAACCACGAAAAAAGTAACTAATACCGCCAGTACTCCTATGGACAAACCCAGTGCCAGCCGCAAATGAAATTTATGCCGATAGGCAGCAGCCTTCCACCTGGCTATCGTTTCCGGAGATTGGCTTTCCGTAAAATCACGGGCAGCCTGTTCCGGGTCAGTGCCCAGCTGTGCCGCCACAGCAGTAAAACTTTCCTCTGAAGCTGCACTGCAAACATCCTGTGCCACGCCGCGAACATACGTCTCAAAAGCCGTCCGTGCTTCGGCGCAGGGCAGGACGGATGCGGCAGCTTTCAAATAGGTTTGCAGTTCTTTTTCAAACATCTTTCGTTTCCTCCGGGTACAAGGCACCGTCCTGCGCCATCAGTTTTTCTAACGCCTCGACAAAAATTCTGTATTCAGCGTACAAACGTTCATAATACTCCTGCCCTGCGGCGGTTATACCCAGATAAATACGCGCCCGACCATCCTCAATGAGCTTTTCCGTTTCTTGGATATAGCCGCCTTCCTGCAGGCGGTACACCGCCAGATACATTGTGTTATAGGTTAGTACGCCCTGGGTCAGTCGATCCACCTCCTGCGCCATTTGGTAGGTGTACATGGGCTTTTGACGCAGCATGAACAGAACCAGCATCTCGGTGGTGGCTTTTTTCATAACGTCCCGCATACCTTGGGCGGGATCATTTTTTGACTTTTTTTCTGGTTTCATAGACAATCCCACTTTGCGTTTTGTTCAATATTACTATATCAGACCATCTATATTTGTCAATACTTTTTATTGACAAATATAGATGGTCTATGTTATCTTGTGGACAAGAGATAAGGCATCAGAAGAAAGGTGTGGTGATTCCGATGCAGGGTAAGAGAAGACGAATAACTTTTATTTTTTAGATGGAGGTATATCCAATGAAAAAAATATTTGACTCGCGTTATAGCTGGTATTTTGTCCGCCCTTAAGCCAGCATCATCAATGCAAGTATCCAATGTCATCCCCGATGGGGTTAAATTGGATAGTGTTTATAAGCAAGAAGATAAAACGACATATGACCATTTGCTTCGAATGAGTATAAGCTTTTATGATGAGAAAAAGCCGTTGAAGATCGAAGTATACCGTGCAAATGCTAAGGCAATGTCTGTACAAGAAAGTAATCTTAATGTCGAAGAAAAGATTGGCCAATATGAGATTGTAAGTGATAGTACTATCTCAGGGACGTACTTGCGATGGGGCAATGAAACATGGAAATATCTGGTGCATGGAAACAATGGCGATATAGGGAAAGAATTCTATAAGGCACTAGTTGATGCAGATATTTCGGCAATGATAGCTTTTCAGTAACGGTATGTGATTACAGCAAAGAAAATGTTTTGGTGATAGTGATATTTGTGGAGATTTTTTTAGCGTTGAACATTTAGAAGTGGGGGCCTAATGATGAAAATCCAAAAATGTATAGTTTCCTGTATCGCCATTTTCGGAATAATATTTGCGATGGCGTTACCAGCATCGGCGGATAATACTAAATATGACCATAATAAAATATGCATATACTGTTTAGGAAAAGATGCTTTTTCACCACGTGAAGGTTTTGCTTCACTGAATTATATTGTGCAATCGACTTCTTCGAATGTCTCTCGTGAACAGAGAAGCTACTGGAAAGAAATAACGCAATTCACGATATATGATGGGCCTGGAAAGCCTTCACTGAGTAGTTTTCCTCAAACTGTTTACTATGAAGAAAAAAATCCTTACGGCTCTGGACAAGCACATGGGACATTATCAATAAAAAAATTCTCACACATTGAAAATGGTTCTAATCACTATTATGTTACATATGCGGGTTATATGTATTGGTATGACTGAGAGGTAATATATGAAAAGATCTAACAAAATTGCTTGTGTGCTTCTTTGTTGTGCAGTACTTACAAATATAAGTTCATTTTCCACTTTTGCGGAAGAATACTGTACAAAACCAACTGACTCCATAGGAAATCCAATAAGCCCTTGTTGGGTTTATCAATTTGAACACACAACGTATATGACAGTGAAGAGTGACGAACCACTACCAGAGTCATTCTATGTAAGTACTCCCTCGGGCTATTTAAAGCCGGACGGAGGATATGTAATTGCACGTGGAACAGTTTATCTTGTGGGAACAGCATATGATTTTCCAGAAGCGGGATATAAGCAGGGAACATACAAGGGAGTTCTTACCGCTTATATAGATTGACACAGAAGAGTTTTGGCGTAAATAGTAACCATAGAAACGATTGTCAGGGAAGGAGTATTTATGTATTTATGTATGGATACGTTAAGATTTGAGTCTTTAAATGCGGTTGCGCCCATTTTCTGCGCGATTGTTCTCAGCGTTGGTTTATGTTCTTGCAATAGTTCTACAAAGGAGATCTCTGAACCAAGAAATCAAGCGACGATGAATTCAACAGAAGAAAGTTATAAAGATCTGCCAGAACATATCTCGGCGAATGACATCGTAAATAATGCTGCTGATAACACTACCTACAGTAATGACAATTTTGATATAGAGATTGCTGCCGCAGAAGGTGAAGAAGTTTACTCAGCTTACGATGGCATTGTAATGGAGGTAAACGATAATAACGAAGAAGGTCATTGTATTACTATTTATCATGGAAACGATTTGGAAAGTGAATATTGTAATTTGAAAACACCGATTGTAGCGAAAGGACAATCTGTTCTTAAGGGGCAAGTCATCGGTTATGTTGGAGATGTAGGTAAGGTGAATTTTAAATTGCGTAATACTGAAGAATAATTTACGGATTCCAGAAATGAATTTTTAATGTTAGCGTTAAATAGTGCAATATTTGTATGAAAGAAATTAGTGACTCCAATGCAGCGTACATTATATCTGTATTGCCATCGGCCGCCGCACGAAAGAGAGCGCCATCGGGGCCTATACCAAAATCTCACCGAAGTGGAAATTCCTCGGCATTCTGACCTTTTTGGTGCCGGTGCTGATTATGACCTACTATGCTGTCATTGGCGGTTGGGTCACTAAGTATGCGGTGGTCTACCTGACCGGCCAGACCGAGGCCGCTGCCGCCGACGGCTACTTTACCTCGTTTATCACCTCGCCGATCGCGCCGGTTATATTCGCACTGCTGTTCATGGGTGTGACGGCGTTCATCGTCTACAACGGTGTCGAGGGCAGCATCGAGCGTGTCTCCCGTTACATGATGCCGATTCTGCTGGTATTGGTCGTTGTCATTGCAGGCTACTCGCTGACGCTGCATCACACCGGCACGGACGGTGAGACCCGCACCGGCGTGCAGGGCTTTTTGTACTACCTGACCCCGCATTTTGAGGGGCTGACCGTCAGCCGCTTTTTGCAGATTTTGCTCGATGCCATGAGCCAGCTCTTTTTCTCGCTGAGCGTCTCGATGGGCATTATGATTACCTACGGCTCCTACGTCAAGGATGATGTGGACCTGAACAAAGCGGTCAACCAAATCGAAATTTTTGATACCGGCGTAGCCCTGCTGGCGGGTGCCATGATTATCCCCGCCGTCTACGTTTTCTCCGGCACCGAAGGCATGAGCGCCGGGCCGAGCCTGATGTTTATCTCGCTGCCAAAAGTCTTTGCGGCCATGGGAAAAGCAGGTACCGTTGTGGGGCTGCTGTTCTTCATCACCACAATTTTTGCCACGCTGACCTCCTGCATCTCGGTGCTGGAATCCATCACCGCCAACTGCATGGAGATCTTCCATACCAGCCGCAAGCGCACAGTGCTGGTGTTGACGGTCATCTATCTGGCGGCTTCTGCTGTCATTGCGCTGGGGTACAGCGTGTTCTACTTCGAGGTAAAGATGCCCAACGGTTCGGTCGGCCAGATGCTGGACATTATGGATTACATCAGCAACAGCGTTATGATGCCATTGATTGCGCTGCTGTCCACGGTTCTGATTGGCTGGATCAAAACGCCGGATTATGTCATTGGCGAGATGGAGCGCAACGGCGAGACATTCCGCCGCAAAAAGCTCTATACCATTATGATACGCTATGTTGCCCCGGTTATGATGCTGTACTGTTTATGCAGTCTACCGGGATTTTGGCGTAATATCGCAATAAGCAATGGCTCCCATACAAGTGGGAGCCTTTTTATGCCTTCCATCCAACATTCACTCGGTCAATGAAACACAGGACAAACTGCGCAGCTGAGCATCGGTGCGGAACTTAAGCGGCGGAGTGTGATATTTTTGCTAGAAACTCTTAATAAGAGTTGGTGGTGTTGCTATATCTGTTTCTGTAGGCGATTTACTCGGCACTCGAATAGGTGATATCAGACATGGTTCTGGAAACAGAGAAACTTACATGATAGGCAAAATACATGCTCCGAATTACTAATGATAAAGAGTGTACAAAGTACACTTTTATTTTGTCACCCATAAAATATGTGAAAGACGTGTTTTGATATAGAGGAGAAAAAGTTGAATGGTGAAATGGGAAAAGAAAGCACTGATTCATAAAGATTGACAAACGTAAATTACACACTTGACTTTTCGAAAATATAATGTAAAATGGTGTTATACGAAAATTCTCTTGAATCCCGTGGAGGAGGCTCCCAATGTTTGTTTTTTCAGAAGAAAGTACGGCTTCGAAAATGGTTGAAGCTATTGTTGGGTGTAGTTACTTGGGTATAGAAAGATGTGCGGAAGAATATGCGGATTTTTCGTACAAAAACGGAAAGGGACAGCATGGCTGGGCATTAATCTTCCAACAAATAAGTGGAACTTTGCCAGAGATGGGCTATCGGGTAATTCAAAGAACAGCAGGAAGCTGGCCCTATGCAGTCATGTTCGATTCATATAGTGGGACAGCAATTACTTTATTGCGAGAAGAAAATTATAGAAGCCGGCAAGATGAAATCCAAAGAGGAATTGTTCATTATGTACATGCAGGAATTCCGGCTAACGCGGATTTAAATGATGAAGAACCGGTTTACAAGCAGATGTCTTTGTTTGATAGCGAGATGGGAGAGGAAATACAAGAAAAAAATCAAAAGCCTTATGAGGAACTCGAAAAGGCTATTGGAGAGAAGATTTTACGGTATGGAATTTTAACATTTCGTATGGATCCGTTACAGTATATAAAAGACTGTAATCTAAATATTTTAAATGCAGAGGGGGCTTTGATTGAAGTTGTCAATTATGACTATGCAATTCCGATGAACTGGAAGGATGCGGTACCGGAACAGGATATTACAAGATTTGCAGTATCTGGTGATTTTGAACATGGCGGTCAGATTGACGATATGCCTGACCTTAAGCCTCGGAAAGAACTCAAAAGGAAAGACGGATAAGAAATGAATGCAATTGTCACATCTGAATTTAACGGAAAGCGGCTTATGTTGGCTCGTGAAATTCAAAATATTTCAGGCCCGAAGCTGGCAGAAAAAATAGGAGTGACAAAGCAGACAATTTCTCAATATGAAAATGGAATAATTAGCCCGAGTCCAGAAAATGTTATGATGATAGCGAAGGAACTCGGTTTTCCGCCGATGTTCTTTTTCGAGGGAAATGAAAAAACTTTTGACCAGGGCACTCCATATTGTCGCGCAACAACAACAACTGCACGGAATGTAAAGCTGAAACAAACGAATGTGGATGTTTTGAAGGCATACATATATGATGCGCTGTCTGAGTATATAGATTACCCAACAATTGATACGCTAAAAGAATGTATGAAAATTGCAGCAAACTATTCTGATATGGAGTTGATGGCAGAACATATCCGTGAAAAATTGAACCTGAAAAGCAGACCAATTCGCAATATGTGCTATTTGTTGCAAAATCTTGGAATTGTTGTGACATCCTATGCAGAAGATGTCGGACATATGGATGCTATAAGCCATATGCCGGTACTATCAGAAGGAAGAAAAACGAAAGCATTCTGTTTTACGGCCTACAACACAGAAAAAACAACATCAGCAAGATTGAACTTTACATTAGCACATGAGTTGGGACATTGGGTACTGGGACACATTATGAGTGACACAAAAGCACAGACAGACGATGAATATCGAAGCAATGAGAGTGACGCGAATCAATTTGCTGCAGCTTTTTTACTCCCCAAGAAAGCTTTTTTATACGATCTTCAGAGACCAACCAATCTTGATGATTATGTGAGGCTTAAGGGGAAATGGCATGTTTCAATTGCGATGATGGTTCGCAGAGCATATGTGTTGGGAAAGCTTTCTACAAGTCAGTACCAGTACCTATTTAGGCAGATTGGTAAGCGTGGATGGCGCACCTTTGAACCTGGAGATATGAAAGAGGTTCCAAACGCAACACTTTTTTCAATGTCCGTGAAAATCTTAGATAAAAATGGGCTAGTAGCACAGGAAAATTTGCTGGACTATTTAACAAGTAAGTGTTTTCCAGCAAGGCAAGAAATGTATGAAGATTTGCTGGGGGTGGAGAGGCATACACTCGATCCTGCAGGAGAACATAAAGTTTATAAAGTTAGATTCGAAAATGATTGATTAAAAGTATCAGAGGGCCAGAATATCAAGTGCGATATTCTGGCTCTTTTTATTAGTAAGTAAGTAGGAAAAACTTGAGTGCATATAGAAGCATTACTGTGGATTGTAATACAGATAAAGATGCCTTTGACTTTTGGTAGAAAGAATTGGTATAATAAAATTAAAGGATAATCACAAATTATCTTACGTTTAAGATGTTTTATTAATTATAGGAATCGGAAAGTATTTTCCGCTATGGAAGGAATTGACTGATATGGGATTATCAAATTTAGAAAACCTTTGGAAAAGGACAAAAAATGATTTAAAAAACCGACATCTAATTCTTGTGTGCAATACAAAGCCAAACCATTTGCCCATAAAAATGCGTGGAACTTTTAATATGGATACAGAATACTTTTCCGATGAAGAATTTGATCAAATCGTATCTATGTTTTATTCATTGAACATAGATACAGACTATTTCACATATGAAGACGATTTTATTCAATATGTATTAAATACATCCTCGAACGGTTTGTTAGTATATAACGCGGCTCAGAGTGGAGAGGGCCCGGGGAGAAAATCTCTTATACCAGCTTTTTGTAATCTTCACAATATTCCGTGTACAGGATCGAATGCATATGTTGTATCTCTATGCCGACACAAATTCCATGTGAATCAAATTTTAGCTCATGCAGGAGTGCGCGTTCCAAAATCATGGCTATACTCCAATGGTTGGCTCATGGGGTGTTCACCAATTATAGGCCTAAAAGTCATACTAAAGCCAATTTATGAATCCGCAAGCATTGGCATTAATGATGAATCTGTTAGAAACTACAATTCTCTTGATGATGAATTCATTCATCATCAAGAAGAAGTCCAACGGCAGCCGATTATGGTGCAGGAGTTTATTCCTGGCTATGAGGTTGAAGTTCCTATATTGTGTGTCAAGAACGAAGTATATACATTTCCCGCCGTCGGTATATCAGTAGATGGAAAGAAAAATCTGGAAGGAAAAATTCTAAATTATGAACGAATTTATTTTGATAGATACAACTTTTACAATTTCTCACATACGGAAAAAATGATAGCGAAGAATTTGTACTTATGTGCTATGAAGGTTGCTAAAATTCTTGGAATGGAAGGGTTATGCCGGGTTGATTTTCGAGTAAACGAAGCAGGACAATACTATGTAACAGATGTTTCTACGAACCCCCATTTTGTCGCGCACAGTTCAGTAAATTTTGCTTTTAACGAAATGGGATTGTCCCCTACCCATATAGCGCAATCAATATTATCAGCTGCAATAGAAAATAGATAATTTAGAACAGTATGTCTTGCATTGCATATGATTGGAATGTTTGCACTTGTACAATTGTTCCACTATGGTTATATCCTTAAGCATACAATATAGTTTTATGGCTCAGACCAAAATTGAATATCGGAATAAAGAAATCCGCGACAAATAAAAGACATCTGAGTTTTTTGAGGAATTTTTTCTAAAAGGTATGTATCCAAAAGATTGGGATCTTTAATAGTAGTAGATTTCATGACAGATATCCAAGATGCCGTTCTTTTTTCTAAACAAGCTTTTTCTGTCGGCTTGGATAATGAAGGAGCCAGTGTACATTTTTCCTTTAGTAATCGTATAGCCTCTATTTTCTTTCCCTCCAAAAAAAGAACGGATGCAAGATTTGAGTTTATATAGAACGTATAATAATCATCTTTTATTTTTGAATTCAAATCGTTTAATTGATGAAAGATTCTTTCTGCATAAATTAAATCTCCTGCGAGTGCGGTATAAATGGCACAGTTTATTTGGAAAATAATTGACCAGTCTCCGAACGGCATATTGTCAATAGTTAAAAGCAATCTTTTGTAAACTTCTTTAGGCTGGATCTTCCCCAAAAGAATGGCAGCAAGGAAATAGTTATTTATTACATACATTTTGTTAATATTTACTTTAGGGTGCTTCTGAATAAGTTGCATTGCTTCAAAGCTATATTCTATAGAATTCTCATAATCGCCAAGAGCCAGTAGATTTGCAGCATGATTGTTAAGAGCCATCACGAGCTGTGATAGATAAGGATGCTCTCTAAAATAGGTGACGCATTCTGCTGTCTTTATAACCGCTCGTTCGACAGAGTAAAGTGCTCCATATTTTCTTTTTAACGCATGAAGCCCATTTTGTGCAAAAGGTGCGTATTGCTTACTCATATAATAGTATGTGAGTTCTTTGTTAATAGATTTCGCTGTATTGATGTCACCACATATATTTACAGAAAACGACAAAAGAATGTTTTGACAATCACACCAAAGCCCATCTTCGACTCCATATGCATGATCTATTGCGGATTTTATCGTAAGGATAGCATCCTGCTGAGTACTGAGATGATCTCCAAATCGGTGTAGGCACAGTCCTTTTAGGTATTCAGTTAATAGTAGTATGCGCGTCGTACAAATATCTGGCATTGTTTCTAATATGTAGATAGCGCTTTCAAAATCCAATTTATTTATAGCAGTGTAAACAGAAAGTAACGAATTCCAAAAACTTTCTATATTGCAGTATTTACTTAAATTTGTGATTTTACTCTCTAACGCTTTGTTCGGAACGATTCCTTCTTGGACCAATGAATTATACGCTAAATAATATACTTCGCAAGCGTTTTGGTAATCTTCTGCATTTTCTAAATAGTGCGCACGGGCCATATAATCATATGGATTGAAATAGTAGACCGCACGTTCAAGGGCATGTGATATTTCGCGTCTTTTGGCTTTATTCGGACATTCGTAGAAAAAATCTTGAACCTCGTGACAAGTGAAATTTCCACTATCTTCTGAACATTTTGTGAAAAATTCTTGATCACTTCTTTTTAGAGCGCTTTCAAATACATCTATATCAGTAGCCTGCTTTAGAATGGGAATGGGAAATGCATTTCCCATATTAGCGGCATATTCTAATACAGTTGATACCGCTGTACCAATTGTACCCATATTAGAAATCCGCTTTTCTATGGTCGCAGCAACCGCATTCTGCGCTAAAAAATCTGTCGAGGTTTTGTTTGTCGAACGCAAATACCTTGTTAGTATGTTAATGGTAGATAGTCGACCACCTGACAAATAGAACAATTTTTCTTGCTCTTTTTGTGATAGAGGTAAATCTGGTGCAAGTTTATCAAGTATTTCACCCATATTTTCAGGCTTAGGATTCGAAAGAAAGACATCTATATGCTTTATATTTTTTATATTCTGCATGCTTTCACTGTCTTCGGATTCCTCACATAGAAATACGTATCTAGCTCTTTTCAAAAAGGGAAAATCATTATTTAATTTTTCTGAAACTAAAAGAATCACAAGATTGCGAGAACTTTCGTCGAACTGTCCATAACAATAAAAGAAAAAAATCGGGATGTTCTTGCCTGCTGAACATTCAAGTTGTAGTAGTAGTTCAGTTTCATACGAACGTAGTAATACAGAAGAATGTTCCTGTTTTATAGTGCTTTCAACAAGTGCTGCGATTGTGTCTAATTTTGTAATGTCTTTAACTATAGAAGGTAAAAGTGCTTTATACGGATACTTCTTTTGGGAAACCTGTTTTGCCGCTTGAGCAAATGGCATGAAAGGATGTGCCAAGCAGGGAAATCCCTCACTACCAATTTGAAATCGGACAAATCCATTTTTAATTAAATGGGATGAGAGTATATTTAAAACATGATACGGAGATTCAAAATCACGACCGTGTATAAAAAGCAATTTTGCTTCGTCCTGAAACAGCTTGCAAAGAAGATCATAATTTTCTTCCTGCCAAGAAAAAATATTATCCATTATGAAGACTTCCTTTTTAGGCATAAGATGTAATAATCCAGACTTTTCTGTCAATTCTTTTTTACCAGGGATATGCTGTCTCATTGGTCCTAAAAATAGTGACATATAAATCCTACCTCCCATTTACACTTTTTAATCATAGGCCTTTTTTTCACAAGTTCAAGAATTTTTTGACAATTTCCCACAATTCAAATATATACTGACATTTACATTAAATTCATTTCATCCTATAATACTTTTATGCAAAAAAATAAATCCATTCTATCCTGGCTGGTTATATCCGTATGCTTTCTCATCTTTATTAGTTCCGTTATATTCTTTGTTCAAAATAAAGGTAATGAAACAACAGAAAACCTAAACGTTACATTAACAGATGTTGGCTTTGACACGCCCATTACACTTAATTGCTCATGTTCACAAGCCAATTTTGCCAAGTATACAAAGATTGTAAGAAAGACATTTAAAGAAAACAATAAACGCTTTGACCAGTACCACGCCTATAAAAATATGAATAACCTATATACATTAAATCATGAAGCTTATAATCATCCGATTCAAATGGATGAATCCTTTATAGATTGTTTAAAACTAGCCATGCAGATGCAGTCTGAAAACTCACAATTTGATATCAGCCAAGGCGCACTTTTAAATCTATGGCATGAGGCTAGAGAAAACACACAAATCCCTCCAAGTGATGACAAGATTCAAGAAGCTTTAAATCATATTGACTTAGATAAAAT
>ERZ791574.104-NODE-104-length-77475-cov-3.182627_pt1 | contig 77475 bp, 52 predicted proteins | sample MGYA00433098_ERZ791574 | MGnify/ENA primary metagenome ERZ791574 (study PRJEB30046, sample SAMN00791933) | human gut metagenome | study: EMG produced TPA metagenomics assembly of the A metagenome-wide association study of gut microbiota in type 2... | reverse complement strand
TGTGATGAGTATGGTAACTTCAACAGCATCTTTGGCTGCTGTGATAGCATCTTTAGTTAATATTGCAAAGTAGCTACATATTCTCGTTGAAAATTGGTCTGTAAGCCTGCACAGAGTGCAGGCTTTCTTTGTTTTTTTCAAAGATTATTCGTACTCTTGTACTTGATTTTGATTCGTCTATAATCATTTGTCTACATAAACGTTAAAGCAAGTATTATGGTTAATTACAAAGATCTTGGCCTTGTCAATACACGTGACATGTTTGCACGTGCTATTAAAGGTGGTTACGCTATTCCAGCGTTCAACTTCAATAATATGGAACAGTTGCAGGCTATTATCCAGGCTTGTGCTGAAACCAAATCTCCGGTAATCCTTCAGGTGTCAAAAGGTGCTCGTCAGTATGCTAACCAAACACTGTTGCGCTATATGGCAGAAGGTGCTGTTGAGTATGCAAAAGAGCTCGGTTTAGCTCATCCTGAGATCGTATTGCACCTCGACCACGGGGATTCATTTGAGCTCTGCAAGTCTTGCATTGATATGGGCTTTTCTTCAGTAATGATCGATGGTTCTCATCTGCCTTACGAAGAAAATGTTGCCTTGACGAAAAAGGTCGTTGATTATGCTCATCAGTTTGATGTAACTGTTGAAGGTGAACTTGGCGTTTTGGCTGGTGTAGAAGATGAGGTTAGTGCAGAACACCACACTTACACCAATCCTGAAGAGGTTATCGATTTTGCTACTCGTACAGGTTGTGATTCATTGGCAATCTCGATCGGAACTTCGCATGGTGCATACAAGTTCAAACCGGAACAGTGCCATGTGGACCCTGCAACAGGTCGTTTGGTTCCTCCTCCTCTGGAATTCGCTGTTTTGGATGCAGTTATGGAGAAATTGCCTGGTTTCCCGATCGTACTGCATGGTTCTTCTTCTGTTCCTCAGGAAGAGGTTGATATCATTAATAAATATGGTGGGAAACTGGAGGCAGCTATTGGTATTCCTGAAGATCAATTGCGCAAGGCTGCAAAATCTGCGGTTTGCAAGATTAATATCGACTCTGACAGCCGCTTGGCTATGACTTCTGCAATTCGTAAGGTATTTGCTGAAAAGCCGGCAGAGTTCGACCCTCGTAAATATCTTGGTCCAGCTCGTGATAACATGAAGAAATTGTACGAGCACAAGATTATCAATGTGCTGGGTTCTGCTGGTAAATTGGCACAGGAATAGGTTTCTAAATAAGTGAATACTAGATACGAGACGGATGTCATCATCCGTCTTTTTTTTCTTATATTTGTTTGGTCTTTTTATATAGAATTCATATTAGGTGTCTTAATGTTCAATTTGGTAACTTGTTTAATGGTCTATGATATATTAAATAAAAAATTAAATTATTTGTAACAATATAAATAAAGTTATAATTTGCTCTTGTGAAATAAATTTGAAGTGGAAGCGACGTCTCTGAAAAATAGAACGCTTAAAGGTGTTAGTTGGAGTTTTGTGGATAATATTGCAAACTCGGGGATTTCTTTTTTGGTAGGCCTTGTTTTAGCAAATCTGTTATCTCCATCTGAATATGGCGTTTTAGCAATGATTACAATATTCATTGCAATATCAGACTCTATTATAGATTGTGGATTTTCGAGTGCTTTGGTGCGAAAAGAAAAACTGAGATCCATTGATTTAAATACGGTATTTTATTTCAATTTGGTTGTTAGTTTTTGTTTGTATTTTGTTCTATATGTTATTGCGCCGTATATAAGCCTTTTTTTTAGTGAACCTATATTGTTGCCTATAACACGAGTGCTTGGTTGTGTGTTGGTCGTAAACGCATTGGCGATTATTCAACGTACAATTTTAGTGCGAAATATTGATTTTAAAACGCAGACGAAGGTCTCTTTTGTGTCGTCGATATCAAGTGGTATTATTGGAATATCAATGGCCTTAAGTGGATGTGGAGCATGGAGCTTAGTGGGGCAGCAAATATCGCGTCAATTGTTTAATACGATTTTTTTATGGTTGCATGGTACATGGCGTCCTGCATGGGAATTTTCTTATCAGAGTTTTAAAGAATTATTTTCTTTTGGTTCAAAGCTGTTGATTTCCGGACTTATTCATATAATCTATCAGAATGTTTCTTATTTTGTTATAGGACGAGTTTATTCAGCAGCGTCTCTTGGTCAATATACGAGAGCATATCAGTTTAGTAGTATTTTTTCTAATAACTTAACGACAGTAGTTCAACGTGTAAGTTATCCTGTTTTGAGTAGTATTCAAAACGATCCAGATCGATTGAGAATGGCATATTGTAAGATTATTAGAATAACAATGTTTGTGACTTTTGTGTGCATGTTCTTACTCGCTGCAGTTGCCAAATCAATGATCTTAGTGCTAATTGGTGAGAAATGGTTGCCAGCTGTACAGTATTTGCAAATTTTATGTTTGTCAGGAATGTTTTTTCCTTTACAAGCTATTAATTTAAATATATTACAAGTAAAAGGAAGATCAGATTTATATTTAAAGCTAGAGATAATAAAGAAAATAATTGGAAGTATACCTATTTTGTTAGGTGTGTTTGTTAGTATTACTGCAATGCTGTGGTGTTTGGTAGTTGTCTCATTTGTGTTTTTCTTATTAGATAGTAGTTATTCTGCATCGTTAATTAAATACTCAACGTTAAATCAAATAAAAGATATCTCAAAGTCGTTTATTGTTGCTTGTGGAACTGCTGTAATAGTGTGGAGTGTTAATTTAATAAATCTCCCAATTTTTTTGATTTTGTTTATTCAAGGAGTGCTGGGAGGCGGATTGTTGTTGTGTGTGTGTGAGTGGATGGAATTGCAAGAATATAAGTGGGTTAAGCAAATTGTGATAGATTTTTATTACAGTAAGTTGTCATTCTTGCATAAATGAATGATTGTGTTATAGTATGGAAGTTTTCCTTTTTTGTTTAGTTTCTGTACTTGTTTGTGAGGTATTTGTGCAATTGCTTCCTGTTCAAAAGAAAAGGAAGCGGCAGCTATTTGCGTTGTTTATATTTGTTCTACTATTTTTATTTAGTGCTTTAAGAGCCGACTGTGTTGGAGGTGATTTGTCGAATTATATCCCTGTGTTTCAAGATGTAAAAATGATGAATGGCGTGGATGTGTTTCATCGTTGGGAACCGGGATTTATGCTTTTTTTAAAAATTATATCATATGTATCTATTGATACTAGGTGGTTTTTGTTTGCCACAAGTGTGTTAATTATGACATTGATGTCATTTTATATTTATAAAAATTCTCCTATGCTATGGATGAGTGTATTGTTATTTATTGTGTTAGGTTATTATAGTAATACAATGAATATTATAAGGCATTCGATTGCTTTAGCTATTACATTGAATAGTATTAATGATATAGTTTATAGAAATTTTAAAGGTTTTGTGTTAAAAATACTTTTAGCAAGTCTATTTCAAATCACTTCATTTGTTTTTATATTAGCTTATGCATGTTCGTATTTTAAATTTTCATATTTTAAATATATTTTGGCAATTATAGTGTCTGTGATTGTCGTTTCGATGGGTAAAGCGATGTCTTTGATGCTTGTTTTAATATCCATTTTTATGTCGAAATATGACGGGTTTACGGCAATGGATTCTGAAATAGGTAGTGGGTATGCATTGGCCTGCTTTATGGCGTTCTTCGTTTGGTTTTTAAGATGTATATATTTATATTTGTGTGATTGCGTTGATGTTGTAGTAATAAGGAAAGTTAATGTATATTTTAATCTTCAACTTTTCGGTATTGTATTCCAATGCTTTTTTGCCCCGTTGTTTGGAGCCGCATCGAGAATAGCTATTTTTTATTTTTGTCCATTAATCATACTAGCTCCGTATATTATTAGTATGATTCGAGATGCTCGTTTTAAATTTTTATCAATAGTTGGAGTAATTGCGATGGTATTTGTTTTTTATATGTATACAGGAGGAGTCAATCCAGAAACATTGACTAATAGTGACATGACTTTGCCGTATTATTTTTTCTGGCAAGTTCCTTCATTATATTAATTTATTGATATGATACCTAAAGTTATTCATTATTGCTGGTTAAGTGGGGATGCATATCCCCCAAAGATTGTTTTTTGTATAAATTCATGGAAAAAATATCTTCCAGACTATGATATTGTTTTATGGGATCGTTCTCGGTTTGACATAGAATCGTGTTTGTGGGTAAAACAAGCTTACGATTGCAAAAAATATGCTTTTGCAGCTGATTACATCCGTTTATGGGTCCTCTACCATTATGGAGGTATTTATTTGGATTCAGATGTTGAGGTTTTAAAGCCGTTTGATAGATTATTAAATCAACCTTATTTTTTTGGGGTGGAGAGTAATGAAGATAAGTTTCTTGAAGCTGCCGTTATGGGCGTTGAGCCTCGTAATGAATTTATTCATCAATGTCTGATGTATTATGAAGGAAGGAGTTTCTTGTCAGGCTCAGGGATGGATTTAACGCCGTTGCCGCGTATTATGTTTAAGTTTTTGAATGATCCAATTATAATCTCGAATGAGAATGAATTTGCATTAGGGATTAATCAGCTTCAATTATATACGAAAGAATTTTTTAGTCCTAAAAACGGAGTTAATGGGGAATTAAGTTCGTTGACAAAGAATACCTACACTATTCACCATTACAATGCTTCGTGGTATCCTGCTAAAAAAAAGATATATATATATATATCAAAATGTTTAGGTGGAAACGTGGCAAAAAAACTATCTAAATTGTATCATCAAATTATAGGGAGGTAAACTGAGGGATAAGTATGAAAGTACTTTGCGTAATTAATGCTCTAATGATAGGTGGTGCTGAAACCCTTTTTACGAACATGGCTATTGGTTTTAAGCGCCAAGGAATGGACGTTGATGTGTTAATATTGCAAGATTATGATTCTGATTTGCGTAAACGCTTAATTGATAATGATGTTACGATTATAAGTTTACATGCAAAAAATATTTATAATCCCTTATTGATCATAAAATTAATGAAGTTTATTAAAGGGTATGATGTGGTTCATTCGCATTTGTTCCCTTCTCAATATTGGGTGGCAATAGCAAAAATCGTATCTAGAGCTAAGGTGCCTTTGGTTACGACTGAACATAGCTCATTTAATAAAAGACGTAAATATTTGTTTACACGTTTGATCGATTCCTTGATTTATTATTTTTACGATCGTATAATTACTATCTCAGATAAAGCAACAACAAATTTGCTAAAAAGTTATAATGTTGCGTCTAAAACATTGTGTATATATAATGGAGTGGATGTGTCAACATATAACAATGCGACTAAAATTAATTTATTCGAAGATGACAATGGTGCTGATTCTATGATAATAATAACTATGGTCGCTAGTTTTAGGTACCCAAAAGATCAGGATACGGTTATTCGGGCGGTTAGTCTTTTGCCTTCAGATTATCACGCTGTTTTTGTTGGTGACGGGCGTAGATTAGATGAATGTAAGCAACTTGCCCAAGAATTAGGGATTGAGAGTAGAGTGCATTTTTTGGGTATTCGTAATGATGTTCCATCAGTGTTAAAAAGCTCAGATGTTATAGTGATGTCATCGCGTTATGAGGGATTGTCATTGTCTTCGATTGAAGGTATGTGTGTTGGTAAACCGTTTATCGCTAGTGATGTTGATGGGTTGAAAGAAATTGTACAGGATTCAGGCTTGTTGTTTAAATATGGAGACTACAAGGCCTTGGCTGGCATGATAGAGCATTTGATGAATGAGTCGTCGTTTTATGAGCAAATCGCCTCAAAATGCATGAAAAAGGCTCGGTCTTATGATGTTAAAAAGACTCTTAAGAAATATAAAGAAGTATATGTAGAACTGTTAAATCAATAAATATGGCAAGATTGCTTGTTACTGGTGGAGCTGGTTTTATTGGCTCTAATTTATGTGAGTTTTTTTTGAAACAAGGACATTATGTTCGCTGTTTAGATAATTTTATTACAGGTCATATTGAGAACATTTTACCGTTATTATCGCAATACCCTGATCATTTTGAACTACAGGTAGGAGATATCCGTGTATTGGAAAATTGTGTAAAAGCTGTTGCCGGTATGGAATACGTTTTACATGAAGCAGCTTTAGGATCAGTACCTCGTTCAATTCAAGATCCAATCACAACTAATGATGTAAACATTGGGGGTTTTTTAAATATGCTGATTGCGGCTCGTGATGCAGGGGTTAAACGTTTTGTTTTTGCAGCATCCTCATCTACATATGGCGATAGTATAACATTGCCTAAAGTGGAGGACGTGATAGGAAAGCCTTTATCGCCTTATGCAATAACTAAGTATGTCAATGAACTTTATGCTGATGTATTTGCTAAAACATATGGTATAGAGTATATTGGGTTACGCTATTTTAATGTATTTGGGCGACGACAAGATCCTAATGGTGCGTATGCGGCAGTCATTCCACTTTTTGTTAAGCAATTAATGCGTCATGAATCACCTATAATTAACGGGGATGGGGAATACAGTCGTGATTTTACATATATTGATAATGTGATACAAATGAATGATCTTGCATTGTCTGTTAAGGATCCGGCAGCTGTTAATCAAATATACAATACTGCTTATGGTGAACGAACAACATTAAATCAGTTGGTAGAGTGTTTGATCAGTGAATTGTCGGAATATGATGGGGAAATTGCACGCATTCAAGCTGTACATGGACCCAATAGAGTTGGAGATATTCCTCATTCTCTTGCGTCTGTGGATAAAGCTAAACGGTTGCTTGGTTATGCTCCAAAATTTTCTTTGAGAGACGGATTGCATGAGGCAGTCAAGTGGTATTGGATGAATTTGCATTAAAATTAAAAATTATGGATACAATTAAGATTTGTGTGATTGGATTAGGTTATGTCGGATTACCTTTAGCTCGATTATTTGCGACTAAATACGAAACCATTGGTTTTGATATGAATCAACAACGGGTTGATTTATTAATGCAGGGCCATGACACGACTTTAGAAGTTGCTGATGAGCTGTTAAAAGAAGCCATAGACCAGTATGGCTTTCGTTGTACGACTGATTTAAATGAAATCAAAGATTGTAATTTTTATATTGTAGCAGTTCCTACGCCTGTTGATGAAAATAAAAATCCCGATTTAACTCCTTTGTATCAGGCAAGTACAACGGTTGGAAAGGTTATCTCGAGGGGAAATATAGTTGTATTTGAATCTACAGTTTATCCAGGTGTCACTGAAGATGAATGCATTCCTGTTATTGAGAAACAGTCTCGACTGAAATATAATGTAGATTTTTTCGCAGGATATTCTCCTGAACGTATCAATCCCGGAGATAAGTTGCATACAGTAGAAAAAATTAAAAAAGTTACTTCAGGATCTACTCCTGAAATCGGGAAGATTGTTAATGAGGTTTATGCCTCGGTCATCTCAGCTGGCACTTATTTGGCTTCTTCAATTAAAGTGGCAGAGGCGGCAAAAGTTATTGAAAATTCTCAAAGAGATATTAATATTGCTTTTATTAATGAATTATCGAAGATATTTAATAAAATGGGGATTAACACTCAAGATGTCTTAGAGGCAGCTGCTACTAAATGGAACTTTTTATCATTCCGACCTGGACTAGTTGGGGGACATTGTATTGGTGTTGACCCTTATTATTTAGCGCAGTGTGCTCTGCGCCATGGTTATAATCCTGAAATTATTTTAGCAGGGCGCAGAATGAATGATGGTATGGGGCAATATGTTGCTAATGAAACTATCAAGTTAATGCTAAAAAAAGGGATTCAAATATTGGGTTCAGATATCATTATTTTAGGGTTTACGTTCAAGGAAAATTGTCCAGATGTAAGAAATACTAAAGTTATTGACATTTATAATACGTTGAAAGAATATAATCTAAATATTACAATCTATGATCCATGGGCTAGTCCGGTAGTGGCAGAAAAGGAGTATGGAGTAACAATCTCTAATGTCTTGCCTGATAAGAAGTATGATGCTGCTATTGTTGCTGTTGCACATAATGAATTTAAAACTATTGATATTAAAACAATACTTCAGGATAGATCCGTTCTGTATGATGTTAAGTGGATATATGAGAATAATGTCGTTGATGGGCGTTTATAACTTGGAATGATGAAAATACTTTTTTTATCGAATAGTTTAGGCGGCTTACGCTGTTTCCGATATGAGTTGATTCAGTTTTTGTTAAATCGTGGTGATGAAATTTATATTGGGGCTAATTGTGAAGAATCGCCGTCTTTCTTTCAACAAATCGGATGTCACGTGATCCCTACTCCTATGAATTTGCGTGGAACGAATTTTTTTGCTGATTTAAAATTATGTTTTACGTATGCATGGTTGTTGTTTAAGCTTAAACCAGATGTTGTTTTAACTTATACAATCAAGCCAAATGTTTATGGAGGGATGTTGTGTAGGTTATTGAAGAAAAAACAAATTGCGAGTGTTACGGGACTTGGATCTGCTTTTGAGAATTCAGGCTATATATATAAGATTGCTATAGCGTTATATAGATGCGGGTTAGCTAAGTGTGACACCATTTTATTCCAAAATCAGGAAAGTTTATCTGTCTTTGAACACTTAAACATTGGAGTAAATAGTAAAAAAGTAGTAGTAGCAGGATCTGGTGTCAATTTAGGAAAATTTATGTTTTATGATTATCCACTAGAGGATGGCAATTTGAATTTTCTTTTTGTTGGCAAAACCAGAAAAGAAAAAGGTATAGATCATTATTTAGAGGCTGCAGTCAAACTGAAACAAAGGTATCCCCAATGCAAATTTCATATTGTCGGTGCCTGTGAAGAAAATTATGGAGCAAAATTACTGGCGTTACAGCAAGCAAAAATTGTAGAATATCATGGGTTGCAGTATGATGTTCGTCCATTTTTTAAAATGTCGCATTGTTGTATTTTACCTTCATATCATGAAGGAATGTCAAATTGTTTACAAGAAAGTTCGGCTTGTGGTAGACCAGTAATTACAACTAATATCAGTGGGTGTCGCGAGATTGTCGATATAAACAAATCGGGATATGTAATTCCACCTAAGGATACTGAGGCATTGATTAATGCAATAGAAAAATTTATCGCTTTACCATATGTGAAAAAAGCACAAATGGGTATAGCTGCAAGATCGTGGGTTGAACGTTATTTTGATAGGAATAAAGTAATTAAGACTTATGTCGATTTATTATAGCGTATAAGTTTTTTTAATAAAGTTCCTCGTATTGTTTAACAATATGTTCCCATGTGTATCTTTTTAATGCTATTTGGTGTAATAGGTCGCCTATTTGAGGATCTATTGTCGCTGTGATTATATCGTTGAGAGATATGCTATCTTTGAAATAGATGGCTTTGTTTTCAGTCGTTTCGCGATTGTATATTACGTCATAAGCAATGATTGGGCGTCCAAAGAACATCGCTTCAACAAGTGATGGGTTTGTGCCTCCGGCACTATGCCCATGTACATATATACTAGCATTCTTTCTAAGTACATATAGAGTGTTTAAATCGTATATAGGGGGGTGCATTATAATATTCGCATATTTACTATATTTTTGTCTTAAATTTTTTCCGTAATCACTTCTGTCCCAATTGCCGATAAAGATTAATTTTTTATGATTAGTTTTAAATGCTTCCAAGATTATATGACAATTGTTTTCGGGCTCAATGCGACATATGGTAATAGCATAATTATTTGATGCGAGTTTGTAGGTATTAAGTATTTTATCTTCATTAATTCCTTGAGCTTTTACAAGAGCGTGATCACCTCCATATGCAATTAATTGAGATGGTCTACGATAATGTTTCGTGACATAATCTTGTATTCCTTTGTTGTCAGCTATAATAATTGATCCATATTTAATGGCAAACTTTTCTGATATCCTTAGAAATAGTTTTATAGCTTTATTCCATTTTTCACGTTTATGTTCTAATCCATCTATGTTTATCAGTAATTTTTTGTGATTAAAAAGACAGAATATTGGTAAAAAAATACAGCCAGATACCCCCAAAACAAGAATTGTGTCATAATTTTTTCTAGCGAGTATCAAGCTATAGATATCGTATAGTATACTTTGTGTTCCATTGGCATGTAAGGGGATATATCGTAATGTGATTCCATTATAAGTTTTAATCTTTGTTTGTAAATCTTTACTACTACAAAAAACCGTATAAGTAATGGTAGATGTTGAACGGTATTTTACCAAATTCTCTACTAAAGACTCAAATCCTCCATATTGTGCAGGAATTCCTTGTGTCCCTATAATGGCAATATGTTTCATATGTTTTGTTAGTGTAAATTTGTGGATAGGTCGTTGTTTTAAATCTTATAAACGATTAGAGCTGATGTCGTCCATCCATTCTTGATTGTCTAGATACCAGCGGACAGTTTTTTCAATTCCCTCTTCAAATTGCAAACTCGGTTCCCAGCCCAATTCTTGCTGCAATTTGCGCGAGTCGATAGCATAACGCATATCATGCCCTTTTCGATCTGTAACGTATGTAATCAAATCGAGTGAATATCCCTCCGGGTTCCCGAGTAAGCGATCAACTGTCTTAATTACAACCTTAATAATATCAATATTTTTCCATTCGTTGAAGCCGCCGATATTATATGTTTCGGCAATTTTCCCTTTATGGAAAATCAGATCAATGGCGCGTGCGTGATCCTCTACATACAGCCAATCTCGGACATTCTCTCCTTTGCCATAAACAGGAAGAGGTTTGCGATGACGAATATTGTTGATAAACAGGGGAATTAACTTTTCCGGGAATTGATATGGTCCATAGTTGTTAGAACAGTTAGTTACAATTGTGGGCATCCCATAAGTGTCATGAAATGCGCGGACAAAATGGTCTGAACTGGCTTTTGAGGCCGAATATGGACTGTGTGGGTTGTATTTGGTTGTCTCTACGAAAAACTCCCTGCCATAAGCATGGTGATGTTCTGATGAGGCTGCTGTTGTGAACGGAGATTCGATGCCGTCAGGATCGGTCAGCTCCAAAGCTCCATATACTTCATCCGTAGAAATATGATAGAAGCGTTTGTTGGTGTAACCCTCCGGTTGAGCTTCCCAATAGAGTTTTGCAGCTTGCAGCAGAGAGAGAGTCCCCATTACATTGGTGCGAGCAAATGTAAAAGGATCTTTAATGCTTCGATCGACATGGCTTTCTGCCGCTAGGTGAATAATCCCGTCGACATGGTATTGCTGCATCAGCTCTTGAATCTTGTCAAAGTCGCAGATGTCTGCTTTTACGAACGTGTAATTCGGTTTGTCTTCTACATCCTTTAGGTTAGCAAGATTGCCTGCGTAGGTCAATTTATCTAAATTGATAATGTGGTAATCCGGGTATTTGTTAACAAAAAGGCGGACTACATGGCTGCCGATAAATCCGGCACCGCCAGTAATGATGATATTGCGTTTGAAAGTCATAATCGTGAAGGGTTAGGATAGATTTTAGGCCTGTTTGGCTAATTCAGCCAGGCACCGTTTCAACGAATCAGTCCAGTATGGGACGTGAATGCCAAAAGTTTTTTTGATTTTAGTTTTATCCAATACGGAGTAGGAGGGACGAACGACTTTGGATGGGAATTCATCGCTGTGGCAAGGTTGTATGTCACAGGCAGTATGTCCTGCATATTCCGCGATCATTTTGGTGAAATCGAACCAGGAGCAAACACCCTCATTGGAATAGTGGAAGATCCCATTTTGCCCTTCGTATTTGCGATTTTCGACAATGTTAAAGATGGCTTGTGCTAAATCATATGCGTATGTCGGACTGCCCACTTGATCAAACACTACGTTTAAATTGGGTTTGGTTGCAGTCAGATTGAGCATGGTTTTAACGAAGTTTTTCCCAAATTCGCTGTATAGCCAGGCTGTTCGGATAATAAGATGTTTACATCCTGTTTCAATAATCGATTGTTCGCCATGAAGCTTGGTGATCCCATAAACACCTGTCGGGTTTGCTGGCTCATCTTCGCTGCAAGGTGTATTGTTTTTGGTTCCTCCAAATACGTAATCAGTGGAGACGTGAATTAAAATGCCATCATTCTTTTTTATAGCCTGTGCTAAATTCTTGACGGCTGTTGCATTCAGAAGCTCTGCAAAATCATAATCATCTTCAGCTTTGTCCACGTTGGTGTAGGCCGCACAATTGATGATCGCTTTTATGTCATGGTCGTTTACCATTTTTTCAACAGCCATAGCGTTGGTAATGTCCAACTCTGCTACATCAGTGAAAATATAGTGGTCTTGAGAATTGCGAGAAACGATACGCATCTCATTCCCAAGCTGTCCATTAGCTCCTGTGACTAATATATTCATAACGAGGTTGTTCTGGAATAATTAATATAGATTCTCATGATAATCGAACAGCCACTCTGCATCTTTGAGTCGTGTGTGGTGTTTGTCTTTTTCAGAGAGGATTACTTTATCTGTCGGAATTTTCCAATCGATACCCAATTCCGGATCATCCCATGCCAATGCACCCTCACTTTGCGGGGCATAAAAATTGTCACATTTGTACTGGAAGATGACCTCGTCGGTCAGCACACTGAAACCGTGTGCAAATCCACGAGGAATGAAAAATTGACGATGATTCTCTTCTGTCAGTTTGACTGCAACATGTTGTCCAAAAGTTGGAGAGCCTTTCCGGATATCAACTGCGACATCCAAAACAGCGCCTTTAATGACTCGTACTAGTTTGCTTTGAGCGTAAGGCGGTTTTTGAAAGTGAAGCCCGCGGAGTACACCATAGCTTGATTTGCTTTCGTTATCTTGTACAAAGTGGATTTCACGCACCTGAGTGTTAAAATCGCGTTCAGAAAACGATTCAAAAAAATATCCGCGATCATCTTTGAATAATCTGGGCTCAATAATTACAACTCCCGGAATATGTGTCTGTTTAACCTCCATGATGTCTGTTTTATCAATTTCAATCGAGATTTGCTGCTCCAGTTTTATCAATCTCCTCAACCACTTTGAGCAAGTATTGTCCGTATTGGCTTTTTAGCATTGGTTGAGCTAATTCTTTCATTTTGGTTGCCGTGATCCAGCCTTTGCGAAAAGCAATGCCTTCCAGGCAAGCGATTTTCAAGCCTTGACGCTTTTCTAAGACTTCAATGTAGGTTGAGGCCTCTGCTAACGAATCATGTGTTCCCGTATCTAACCAGGCAAAGCCTCTTCCCAATGTTTGCACTTTTAGATCTTTGGCGTTAAGGAATTCTTGGTTCACAGAGGTAATTTCCAATTCTCCGCGAGCTGAGGGTTTTATGTTTTTAGCAATTTGTACTACCTTGTTGGGGTAGAAGTATAAACCAACTACGGCATAATTTGATTTTGGCTTTTGTGGTTTCTCTTCAATGCTGAGGCAATTGCCGGCTTTGTCAAACTCTGCTACACCGTACCGTTCAGGGTCATTTACCCAATAACCGAATACGGTCGCCTTTTGATCTTCTTCAGCGGTGCGAACGGCTTCATTAAGCAGATGGCTGAACCCACTTCCGTGGAAAATGTTATCACCGAGCACCAAACAAACAGAATCATTGCCGATGAACTTTTCTCCAATAATAAAGGCTTGGGCCAACCCATCAGGTGAAGGCTGTTCAGCATATTCAAATTTGACACCAAAATCACTTCCATCTCCTAATAATCTTTTGAAGCCGGGGAGATCGAGGGGGGTAGAAATAATCAAAATCTCCCGAATTCCTGCTAACATAAGTACGGAAATCGGATAGTAAATCATCGGTTTATCAAAAATGGGAAGCATCTGTTTGCTTACTCCCTTAGTAATGGGGTAGAGCCTTGTGCCACTTCCTCCTGCTAGAACGATACCTTTCATAGTTTCTTTATTATAAGATATATACTATGATGTGTGTTGATTATGCTTTATTTGTTCGTAAGATCTGTCTCTTCGATCTTTTCAATAAATTGTTTCGGAATATATCCTGTTGCAACGGCGGCCACTCCATTAATTACGACTACAAAGCGTTTGGTCCCATGCACTCTGGTGATATACCCTTCAGCTCCTTGTAATATTCCTCCCGTAATTTTGACCCGATCGCCTTTAACTATTTTTTGATCGATTGATTCCAATGATTGACACCCTTTGGTCGTTACGAAAATGAATACCTCCATCTCTCGGTCTGGGATGATTGCCGGGATGTTGGTGCCAGGAAGACAGTAAACCCATAAATTATATGGGTGTTGTCGAAGCTGTTTCATCGTTGTTTCGGTGGTGCGGATGAACAGCAGACTCGGAATTACAGGCTGTATCTCTTCAGCCGGTGTGTTGGAGTATGTGTCTTCAGTATTTGCTGATTTTATTACTTTGCGAATGGGGATGTAACATTGTAAACCTTTGAGCTCTAGTTGATCCCTGAGGATTCGTGCTTTATTGTGGAACACTTTGTAGGCATACCAATGTAGAGGGGCTGACTCGTCTGTTTGTGCGCTAATCTGTTGCATATATTTTATTGACAAATGTTTCAGATTAATAATGGGTATAACCTTCCCTCCTTGCAAAAGTGATCATTTTGCACAGCAATCCATACTCCGCTGTCTATGCGTTGCACCACAGCATTCGACACATCCACGCATCCGTAGGTGTTATCGTGAGTTTGTATGAGGTGTCTCTAAAAGAATAGATGCACCTACATGCCGCTAAATTAATATATTTTTTCTATATCGGCACAAAAAAATATATTAATTACATTTTGAAATTTTTTACAAAATATTTTCATCGTTAAAATGGGATATGTTTTGGTTGGACTAATGCGATTTTATAGAAAAAGATTTAGAGGGGATTTTGAGTGGAAAATATGAGTGAACTTGAAATAAATTATTGTTGTGTGTTAAGGCTTTTTGTGAGGAGATGTCTGTTTATTCTATTGAAAATTATCAATTTGTGGATTTGAATTGGTGAGAGTGTGTAATTGGATTTAGATGTTTTATTGTAGTAATACACTGTTTCCAATAAAAGAACTAAATGTATTATGTTATGTGATATATGGTATAATATAGAATTTTTTTGTGAAAATGCATGTATAACTACAACACAATAAAGGGTTGTCTCGTTATTTTCAATTTATCTATTGGAATTTTATTCTGTAAATCTTATGCATTGTTTTTGTGGAGAAATGAATGATAAAAAATGATTTGATTCGTAAATGTTAGAGTAACTTTATGATATGATAAGTTGAGTAGTGGCGCTTGTGAGTCTTGAAAGATTGGGAATTGCAAAAGTTTGAAAGGGTAAAAAAGAATAGAGGCTGAAATAAGAATTCCAGCCTCTATAAAAGAAGTTGCGGATAACCGCTATTGCATGTGACTATTTGCGGATTGCGGCTACACCGGGAAGCTCTGTGCCTTCCATGTATTCGAGCAGTGCACCACCACCAGTCGATACGTAGCTTACTTTGTCTGCCAAGCCAAATTTGTTGATGCAGGCAACTGAGTCACCACCTCCGATCAGGGAGAATGCTCCGTTCTCGGTAGCTTTTACGATAGCATCAGCAATGGCTTTCGATCCTTTCGCAAATTTGTTCATTTCGAATACGCCTACAGGACCGTTCCACAGAATGGTCTTAGACTCTGAGATAACTTTGGCAAATGCAGCCTCTGCTTTCGGTCCAATGTCGAGACCTTCCCAGCCGTCAGGAATGTTGTCAGCAGAGACAACTTGAGTGTTGGCATCTTCGCTGAAAGCGTCTGCTGCTACAGCATCTTCTGCCAGGTAAATATTTACTCCAAGCTCTTTAGCTTTTGCCAGAATGTCTTTTGCAGTCTGATACTGATCTGGTTCGCAGATGCTCTGTCCTACTTTGCCTCCCAGTGCAGCTTTGAAGGTATAGGTCATACCACCACCAAGGATCAGATTGTTCACCAATTTGAGCAGGTTTTCAATAACACTGATCTTGGTAGAAACTTTTGAACCACCCAAAATAGCAGTGAAAGGACGTGCAGGATCTTTCAATACTTTATCGATTGCTTTCAGCTCGCCTTCCATCACGTAACCAAACATCTTGTCGTTGGGGAAGTACTCGGCGATCAATGCTGTCGAACCGTGTGCGCGGTGTGCAGTTCCGAAAGCGTCGTTGATGTAGCAGTCTGCATACGAAGCTAAACGTTTTACGAACTCTTTTTGAGAAGCTTTGACAGCCTTTTTAGCAGCTGCTTTCTCTTCGTCAGTTGCATCCTCTTTCAGTCCGCGTGGTTTACCCTCTTCCTCAGCATAGAAACGGAGGTTTTCGAGCAACAATACCTGACCGGGTTTCAAAGCTGCAGCTTTGTCAGCAGCCTCTTGGCCCTGGCAGTCGGGGGCGAAATCAACCTTTACACCGAGGCGTTTTTCAACGGCTGAGATGATATGTTTCAGTGAAAATTTGTCTTCCGGTCCTTTTTTCGGACGGCCCAGGTGAGACATCAAAATAACGGAACCACCCTTCTCTAGTACCTTTTTAATCGTAGGAATGGCAGCACGGATGCGGGTGTCGTCGGTTACCTCGAACTTGTCGTTCAGAGGCACATTGAAGTCAACGCGAATAATCGCGCGCTTCCCAGTGAAATCATACGTTTCGATTGATTGCATGGCTGTTATGTTTTAAGTGTCTGAATTTCCGTAGAGAATTCCTTTGAGAGTCTCCTCTGTTTTAAGCAGATCATGTATCTCACAAAAGAGTATCTCCTGCTTCAGAAAAATTCAACTTAATAAAAATATTTAAAAACTGGTCAAAGTTACACATTGTTTCGGATTTTCGCAATTTACAACAAATTTTGCGCAAAACCTTCTTTTTGTAAAAGATATGTCGCTGTGGAGGTGCGTAAACAGGGAGAAATCGGTATAGAATTGAAAATCTTTTGTATTTTTGTCATAATTATTGGTTTGGAGTTCAAGGAGGAATCGGAACGGGTTGCCGTTCGGTATTTAGTTAGGATTACTCCATCGTTGGCCAATAACGTGTGAATAGCATAGTTTTCATAAATGATTATATCATGTACGGAAAAATGAAAGATTACCTCTCCGCTGAACTGAAGGCGATCGAAGAGGCTGGTTTGTACAAAAAAGAGCGTGTGATCACCTCAATGCAGAAGGCTGATATTACCGTAGAAGGCGGTAAAGAGGTGCTCAATTTCTGCGCCAACAATTATTTGGGACTGTCGAATAATCCCCGTCTGATCGAGGCTGCCAAAAAGGCAATGGATGAGCGTGGATATGGTATGTCTTCAGTTCGTTTCATCTGTGGTACGCAGGATATTCACAAACAACTCGAAAAGGCAATTGCCGACTATTTCGGCACTGAGGATACTATCCTTTATGCGGCTTGCTTCGATGCCAATGGAGGTGTTTTCGAGCCGTTGTTGACCGATCAGGATGCGATCATCTCAGATTCACTGAACCACGCATCAATTATCGACGGTGTACGTTTGTGCAAAGCTGTTCGTTATCGTTATGCCAATGCTGATATGGCTGATCTGGAGAAACAGCTGCAGGCTGCTCAGGCTCAGCGTTTCCGTATCATCGCTACCGATGGAGTCTTCTCGATGGATGGCAATGTCGCTCCGATGGATAAGATCTGCGAGTTGGCTGAAAAATACGACGCATTGGTTATGGTGGACGAATGCCACTCAGCCGGTGTGGTTGGTCAGACTGGTCGTGGTGTGACCGAGAAGTTCAATGTGCGCGGTAAGGTTGATATCATTACCGGTACGTTGGGTAAGGCTTTCGGTGGTGCAGTTGGTGGTTTTACTACCGGTCGTAAAGAGATCATTGCGATGCTGCGTCAGCGCTCTCGTCCATATCTGTTCTCGAACTCGTTGCCCCCTGCAGTGGTGGGTGCCGGCCTCGAACTCTTCAAAATGTTGTCAGAAAGCAATGCGCTGCATGATAAATTGGTGGAGAATGTCGAGTATTTCCGCACTAAAATGCTGGCTGCAGGATTCGATATCAAACCGACTCAGTCTGCAATTTGCGCTGTAATGCTGTACGATGCGAAATTGTCGCAGGATATGGCAGCAAAATTGCTCGATGAGGGTATTTATGTAACCGGTTTCTACTATCCGGTTGTGCCTAAGGGACAAGCACGTATTCGTGTTCAGGTTTCAGCCGGTCACGAAAAGGCACATCTGGATAAATGTGTCGAGGCCTTTACGAAAGTGGGCCGCGAACTGGGTGTGATCAAATAATAACTGGCCGGAACCCGATGGGCAGATCATGAATCTGCCCTCCGTCCGCGCCTGAAAAATGTATGGATTATGGGAAAGATGACCATTGATGCCACAGACCGCAAAATCTTGGGTTTGTTGATCCGCAATGCTCGGATGCCATTCTTGGAAATTGCGCGTGAGTGTGGAATTTCGGGTGCGGCTATCCATCAGCGTGTGAAAAAGATGGAGGAGTCGGGGGTGATTCGAGGATTTCGGCTCGAAGTAGATCCGCGGGCGTTAGGATATAACGTCAGTGCAATGATCGGGATTCGGATTAACGATCCGATGAAAAATATAGAGATCATAGAAGGGCTGCGTAAAATCCCAGAAGTGGTAGAGTGTCAGTTTATTACTGGGAAATACAACATTTGGACAAAAGTCTATTGTGTGGACCATGAACATCTGATGCATACGATTTTGGATGATATTTTACGAGTCCCGGGAATCTCTGAAACGGAAACCTTCATTTCGCTGTCTGATTCATTTGGCCGACAGGTGTATGTCCGAGAGGCTGATGAATAAGATATGCAAAACGATGAAAGTGTTGTCAACCTTTTGTGGCGTTAAACGGTTTGTTATTAATACTGTTTAATTGATTTCGACGTTACAGCTGAGGGCGTTCAACTCTTTATAAAATCCGGATTGGATTGCGATCTCGCGTGCATAACCAGAAGATTGAAGGTGAATATTCTTATCCGTTATTGACAAAACATCTTTGCCGTCGGGATTTTGTATTCCGGCGGCATTTTTGTCATAACGAAGCAGATGGGGAACGCATAATTCATTGATTCAGACATTTTTATTAATAAGGGACAGGAGGGGGGAGAGGACATTTTGGCGCATCTTTTGTCCAAAAGATGGTTATTCAGAGGCGAGGTGCATTCAACACTGCTGCATTTGACTTGAATTGTGTAATCATTGGTTCCCGACGGTGAGATCAACGGAAAAATCATTATCTTAGAATTATGATTCGATTGACCAAAGAATTTTCGTTTGAGATGGCGCACGCATTGGCCGGATATGATGGCCCGTGTCGTGAAATTCATGGCCACTCCTATAAACTGTTTGTAACCGTACGTGGAATTCCCGAACAAAATCCCAATAGCCCGAAATATGGTATGGTGATGGACTTCGGTGATTTGAAACGTATTGTAAACCGACTGATTGTCGATCGTTACGATCACGCCTTTGTCTTGCGCGAAACGGAGGCAAACCAAACGGCACTGACAACCATACGTGGTCTCTTCAATAAAATTATTACAACTCCCTATCAACCTACCTGCGAGAATATGGTGGAGGATTTTGCTCGTGTGATTGCGGCAGAATTGCCGGCTGGAGTAGAACTCTTCAGTGTTAAATTACATGAAACGGCCACCTCTTTTGCAGAGTGGTATGCAACGGATAACTGTTAATTAGGCGAGTCAGTTCTCGCAGAGAGCATTTATTTGTTTTATCGTAACAAGTTCGCGTCGTTGCGATTGTGTCTGAATGTGCTGCGAGTAGTTGTACATGAGGACAGTGAGTATCTGTTGATGGCAAGTGCCGTTCGTAAATGATGAGCCGATGTCGGACTGTGAGACATCCGGTTCGAACCAAAATGATTCCCATGGAAAAACTGTTTCTGATCGATGCTTATGCCCTGATTTTCCGCGCCTATTATGCTTTTATCGGGCGTCCTATGCGGAACGCGGAAGGTCTTAATACCTCTGCGATTTTCGGGTTCGTCAAGTTTTTACGGGATTTGATCCGTCGTGAAGATCCTCGATTGTTGGGGGTGGCGTTCGATCCCAAAGGTGGAAACTTCCGGCATGAGATCTATCCTCAATATAAAGCAAATCGCGAGGCAACACCGGAAGATATTATCCAGTCGGTTCCCTATATCAAACGGATTTTGGAGGCCCTGCAAATTCCCGTGATTGAGATTGCTGGGTACGAAGCTGACGATGTGATCGGAACGTTGTCGATGAAGGCGGCAGCGGCCGGTTATGAGGTCTATATGGTGACTCCTGATAAGGATTATGGGCAGTTGATTCGTCCGACGGTGCGGATTTATAAACCACGCAAAGGAAGTGAAGGTATCGAAATTGTCGGTTGTGAACAGATCAAAGAGCATTACGGTATTGACGATCCGACACAGGTAATCGACATTTTAGCTCTCTGGGGGGATGCAGCTGATAATATTCCGGGAGTTCCGGGGATTGGTGAAAAGAGTGCCATTAAATTAGTTGGTCAGTTTGGAACAGTGGAGAATCTGCTGGAACATACAGATCAGCTGAAAGGGAAACAACGCGAAAATATCGAAGCGTCGCACGATCAGATCCTTTTGGCAAAACGGTTGGCTACGATCGATCTGAATGTCCCGGTCGAATTCGATCCTCAGGCTTTGGCAATGGAAGCTCCCGATGTCGAAATGTTGGCAGCCCTCTATCGCGAGCTGGGATTTCGGTCATTCCTCAATGAAATTCAACCCAATCCATTTTCAGAGGCCCAGTCTCATCATGTAGCTAAGGAGAGTGAAAAGATGCCCTCAGTGCAGGACGCGAAGTCGCAAAATGAAGAAAAGCCCGCCTCCTCTTCTATCTCTTCTGCTGCCGTTGCATCCGATGTAAAATCTTTGCATGGAGCGTCAGTACAAGGAGATCTGTTTGGCTCGTTGGCCGATCAGTCGGTTGGTACACCCAATAAACAACCGGCTGAGGTGCAAAACGCAGTAGGTGATTTGTTTGCACAACCGGCATTGGCTACAGTGAAGAATGTTACGCACCAATATCATGTCGTCTCCGATCAGCACGATTTACAGGCATTGGTTGACCGTTTGTCAGCCTCGAAGCTCTTTTGTTTCGATACGGAAACAACCGGCTTGGATGTTTTTGGTGACAGGCTGGTGGGGCTATCGTTTGCCGTGGAACCTCATGAAGCGTGGTATATTCCGTGTGATCGTACCAATATCGAATCGGTGTTGAACACTCTGAAGCCACTGTTTGAAAATGCAGAGATTGCCAAAGTGGGGCAAAACATCAAGTTCGACATGATGATGTTGCGCAGTGCCGGCATTGTGGTGAAAGGGCGGCTTTATGATACGATGATTATCCATTATCTGCTTGATCCGGAAAGGCCGCATAATATGGATTATTTGGCTCGAACCTATCTTAACTACGAACCGATTCCTATTGAAGCGCTGATTGGTAAAGGCACTAAACAAAAGACGATGGATATGGTGCCGGTCGATGTGGTTGCAGAGTATGCGGCTGAGGATGCCGACGTGACGATTCAGCTCTATCGGACATTATGGCCGATGTTGCAAGAGGCGGGGTTGGTCGAGTTGTATACTAAAATTGAAGAACCTCTGATCCCGGTATTGGCAGATATTGAAATGACCGGGGTCAAGATCGATACCCAGGCGTTGGCCGCATTTGGGAAACAGTTGATCGGCGAATTGACGAACCTGGAGGATCAGATCAGACAAATGACCGGAGACCCGAGTCTGAACGTCAATTCTGCCAAACAACTTGGGGAGGCTCTATTCGGCCGGATGAAGATCGACCCGAAACCGAAAAAGACCAAAACGAAGCAATATCGCACAGACGAGGAGTATCTGCAAATGTTGACCGATCGACATCCGGTGGTTGGATTGGTGCTTGAGTATCGCGGATTACGTAAGTTGCTTTCTACATATGTCGATGCGTTACCGCAGTTGGTCAATCCTCGAACTGGAAAAATCCACACTTCGTTCAATCAGACGGTAACTGCGACGGGGCGTCTCAGTTCGACAAATCCCAATTTGCAAAATATCCCGATCCGTGATGATCGAGGTCGTGAAATCCGGAAGGCATTTATCCCATCTTCTCCTGATCGGGTATTGTTGTCGGCCGATTATTCCCAGGTGGAATTGCGCTTGATGGCGCATCTGAGTGGAGATAAGGCCATGATAGAGGCGTTTGCACATGGCGAGGATATTCATACGGCGACGGCAGCCCTGCTCTTCAAAGAGGCGAAGGAACAGGTGACACGTGAACAACGTCGGCGTGCCAAAACTGCCAATTTCGGCATCATCTATGGTATATCGGCGTTTGGGTTGGCACAGCGGCTTAATATCCCGCGCTCCGAAGCCAAACAGATTATCGATGGTTATTTCGAATCCTATCCCGATATTCGGCGGTATATGGAACGGGTAATCGAGCAGGCCCGTGAACAGGGTTATGTTGAGACGCTGTTCGGACGCAAACGAATGTTGCCCGATATTCATTCGGCTAATGCAGTGGTCAGGAGTCTTTCAGAACGTAATGCCATCAATGCCCCCATACAGGGAGGTGCTGCCGATATTATGAAGCTGGCCATGATCGCTGTGCATAAGGAGCTGATCCAGCAAAAACTGGATGCGAAAATTATTCTGCAAGTGCATGACGAGTTGGTGCTCGATGTGCCTGAAATTGAGATTGATCAGGTGCGTGAGATTGTAGTACGGTGCATGGAGGATGCGGCCAGTTTGAAGGTTAAGCTGGTTGCGGAGTGCGGCATCGGTCACAACTGGCTCGAAGCCCATTAGTTGACTGATCTCGACACAATATTCGGGTAGCAGAATCCTACTTAGATAGAGAAAAAGGAGCGCTTGTTCAGTGCAAGCGCTCCTTTTGTATTGTAACCACGAATTGGTGCTGTATATCCTTTCGGTTCAGGATAGTATGTGATTGGCTTGTGGAGTTTTGGGGCAGTGTGGGAAGTCGGGGTTATCGCTTCTCATAAGTCAGAAAAGCAAACGGTTGGTCAAATTTTTCGCCTCGTAGAAAAGTTTCCTCTTCAATTAAATTCCATTCAGATTGATCCCATTGAGGAAAGTAGGTGTCCCCTTCATAATCTGCATCTACCTCTGTCAGGTAGAGCCGTTTTGCCAAAGGCAGTGCCTCTGCATAGATTTGGCCACCTCCAATGATGAAAAGCTCCTCGTTTTCTGGAAATAGCGCAATAGCCTCCTGCAAAGAGTGTACGACGGTGCAGCCTTCAACTGCAAAATCTGCTTGACGTGTGATAACCACATTCGTGCGATTGGGCAGAGGACGGCCAATCGATTCATAGGTTTTCCGCCCCATAATGACGGGATGGCCTGTGGTAATCGCCTTAAAACGGCGCAAATCTTCGCTAATGTGCCAAATTAAACTGTTGCCCGCTCCTATGACGTTGTTGTGGGCTATGGCGACGATAATGGAGATCATGGTTGGTAAAATTACAGTAGCCGAATATTTGTATTTGGATAATACCAGACAGTTCGCAGCTATTGGAGTTTGTTGGGTCGATGTTTGTCTGTTTCGATTTCAATGAAACACCGCAGGGCATTGCTCCGACAGGTGCCATCGTGTTTGGTGACGTTGGCTTCGCTATGCATGAAACAGATCAACAAACGACTCTGGGAGGCTCGATAAACTCAGCGTGAAGTTTACCCGTTGGTAAGCTACACGGCAATCGGAGCCTTGATGGTCGGATAGGGATCGTATCCTTCGAGTGTAAAGTCTTCGTACTGAAAATCAAAGATCGATTTAACCTCCGGATTCAATTTCATTGTAGGAAGTGGGCGAGGTGTGCGTGACAACTGCTCCTCGACCTGCTCCTGATGGTTGAGATAGATGTGCGCATCTCCTAAGGTGTGGACGAAATCGCCCGGTGTCAGTCCCGTCACTTGGGCTATCATCATGGTCAACAAGGCGTATGATGCGATGTTGAATGGTACACCGAGAAAGACATCGGCACTCCGTTGGTAGAGCTGGCACGACAGTTTTCCGTCTGCCACATAAAATTGAAAGAGTGAGTGGCAGGGAGGTAAGGCCATTTTGTCGATTTCGGCAACATTCCATGCACTGACAATCAAACGACGCGAATTGGGATTGTTGCGAATCTGATCGATCAATTGCGTGATCTGGTCGATATGGCCTCCATCCGGAGTGGGCCAACTGCGCCATTGGTAGCCGTAGATCGGTCCCAGTTCACCGTTTGCATCGGCCCATTCGTCCCAGATGGTTACTTTATGGTCGTGCAGGTATTGGATGTTGGTCTCGCCCCGTAGAAACCATAACAATTCGTAGATGATGGAGCGTAGATGCAGTTTTTTGGTGGTAAGCAGGGGGAAGCCCTGACTCAGATCGAAACGCATCTGATAACCGAATGTGCTGATGGTACCGGTTCCGGTACGATCCCCTTTGATGGTTCCGTTGGTCTTGATATGGCGAAGCAGATCGAGATAGGCTTGCATGGCGTTTGATTTATTGTGTGTCAGTATTGTAGATCAACATCCTTACTGCGGCTTCAATACACGTTGTTGAGCGGAATAAGATGGATATTTATTGTTTTGTTTTTTCTCTTTTTATGTATTGCGTGTCGGAAACATGATTTTTGCTAAACGTGTTGCAGTAGATTGTTAATGTTGAGGTGTTTCTATAGCCCTTTCGAGTGTATGGGGTAATAGCAAATCTTGTATGTCTTGTTTGTCTCCGCGGTTTATTAGTGCTTGTCAGCAGTATGCTCTGCCGGGTATTTTTTCAATTGGAATCCCTCCGGGCTTAGCTGACCGTATGTCGGATGTTCGATCCATTCTCCCAAAAAGGCAATTTCCCCTCCCTCCTGAAGCGGAAACAACTCTGCACAGTGAATGTGTCCACATACAAACAAATTGGCAGGGGCTTCCTGGTGTGCGTGTTGATAATGGTGTGCAAAACGGACAATAGGCTCATCCTCCCCTCGGAATTGGTGGGAAACTGGTCTTGAAGCTCGGTTGGATTGGCTCCATCCATGACCTAACGACATAGCCCAATAGGGATGCAGGGTTGAAAAAAGTGTGCGGAGCAACCTGTTCCGGAATACCCCAGATAAAATCCGTTGTCCCGCAGGACGAGGCCCCAGAACATCCCCATGACCGATGATCACGCGTTGCCCATATAGTTCAAACGAGGTGTAGGGGGCGTGGTGGAGCGTTATGCCGCACTCATCGTGCAGATAACGAAAAGTCCAGATGTCGTGATTGCCTCCGAAAAAATGGATTGGAATGCCCCGGTCGGTTAATTCGGAAAGTTTGCCTAATGTTCGGGTGAAGCCTTTGGGAACCACATGCCGATACTCATACCAAAAGTCAAAAATATCGCCGACCAAAAAGATCGCCTCAGCATCCTGTGCTACCTCAGCGAGCCATCGGACAAAAAGCTGTTCGCGTCCAGCTGGATCGACTCCTGCTGGCAGGCCAAGGTGGATATCCGATGCGAAGTAGTACATGTCAGCATGTCGTGTGTATGAGTAGTTGCGGAAAGCATCCCCGTGTCAACGCTAATCCGCCGTCGTGTGGTCAGTTACAAAAGACCGTTGATCCGTGTGTGTAATTGTTCGCCTCGTAGATTGCGATCCACAATGTTGCCCTCACGATCGAGCAAAATGTTGACCGGCGTTGCTGCTACATTATAGCTCATAGCAGTCAGCCCTGTGAACCCAGCCAGGTCAATGACGTTGATCCAAGGTAACTTTTGGGTCTGTACCGACATTACCCAATTGGCTTTGTCATCGTTCAAAGCAACCTGGTAGATCTCGAAACCTTTGTCTTTGTAATCTTTATACAAGGCTTTCATCTCGTTGTTCATGCCGCTCGTGTTGGTGTCGGTAATGGACCAGAAGTACAACAATACCACTTTGCCATTCAGATCTGAAAGCTTGTGTTCGGTTCCGAACATATCCGGCAGTTTGATTTCAGGATGGTTCAGCGATGCTTCGGCGCGTTGTTGTCTGTTCATTCGTTGTGCCAGCGCTGCGGCATCATCCATCTCCTTAAGATCACGTTGCAAAGCAATTACGTGTGGAGAGGTGGGGTATTTTTTAGACACCGAATCCGCTACCATACGGTAGTAAACGCGGCTGTCATTGGCATCAAACAATGTCTCGTCATTGGGTAGCCGTTGGTAAAGCGCGTACACTGCGGCCATGGACGAAGCATTTTTTACCAAAAAGGCAATGTGTTCCCGTTTGATCTTGATGTAGTGCTGGGTGTACTCCTGTAGCAACTTTTCGCGGCGTGCATCGCTATCTGTCGCGGTCGTGGCATAAAGATTGCCTAACGAATCAAGGGCGCTGACTCCGTTCGTGTATAGCGTATTGAACTCTTTGAGTAATTGCGATTCGTCAGAACCTTCTACCGTATAATTGTGGCGTAAATCACACATCGAGTTGACCTTGAGTTTCTCACCAGGTGAGACAATCAGAGGAATGCGACTCTGTTTGTAAACAAGGTTATAGAATGTGGGAGCAGCCTCCGGAATGGTGACTGCAAAACTGTAATTGCCTTGCTGGTTGGTAACGGTTGAATCGACCACAGATACTCCTTTGGTCGTAATCATCTCCAGGTAAATAGTATCTTTACTAATGCCTGAGAAGGTTCCCGATATGTGGGCTTTGTTTTTTTGTCCGCATGAAACGGCTACTATGGCCATTGCTGACAGTAACAACAGTTTTTTCATTTCGAGGTTTTGGATTCTACGTCCCAAAAATACAATAAAATTTTAATAATATGTCTTTATCTCCTCGTTTCGTTGGAGCTTTTTCATCTTACTGCGAACATGCTGCAGCACTTTTGTCCGATGCAGTCCGCTTGGATGGTTGTAGCCGTTGCGATTGTTGGCTCTGAATTGCTACAGTTGCAGTGAGAATCCATTCTGATGAAAGAAGGCGTATTACCCACCAAAGGCCTTCGATTTCGAAGGCCTTTGGTGAGAATAACCGTAATTTTAGTGGTTTTGCAATGAATTTATACGCAACCCTGTTTGTGCTTTTGAATCTGTGAATGATCGATACCGTGTTATGCAGGAACGGCCTGTTTGTTCTGATAGGCCTCCAAACGACGTTGGATCTGGATTTCGAAATCACTCAAGACATTCATGTAATTCACAAAGGCTTCATAAGGGGAGCCGTATGGATTGAAGTAGCTATGTACATCTCCATCCGAGAACCATTTGGTCGCCATGTAGTAGAAGTGATCGGAGCTCTGCATGAAACGCCAAACATAATTCAGATCGGGGCTGTTGAGTTGGTGAACCTTCTCTCTGAGTGCATACAGTTTGGTGAAGGCTTCATTTTGCAGCTCGTTGCCTAACCAGGCGGTGACATCACGCTCTTCGTCTGCCCAAGAGATGGGGTAGGGTGAATGAAGAACTGCGACAGGTTGGAATTCAGCAGCCACTTCCGATGGGGTGGCGAAACGTAGGGTGTTGCTTTCGATAATGGCACCGGGCAGGTCGCGCATGAAGTCGAAAATCCCGGATTCAGCCCATTGGTGTTCGCCGAATGTTTCGTAATCCATGAACAGATTGATCGTGTCGCCGCTCATGTTGGGATCTGAAAGCCATCCGACATATTTCTCAACCGTCAAAGGCCACTCGTTCCAACTCTGATTCGAGAATCGGAACGCAATATCATCGCTGAGTTTGAAATTACGCAGCAACAACCGTAATTTCTGATCTTTGGCATTGGCATAGATGAAATTGGGACTTTTCCATCCGAGGATGTGTTTTGCACCTTCGGTCAACATCGCTTCAAATCCCATCTCAGCAACAGTTTCTCCGATTGAATCGGAGTAAATCAATTCCGTATTGCGAAAGACACGCGGGCGTACACCAAACTCCTGTTTGATCACGTCAGAGTGCATGCGTACCTGTTCGATGAATTCGTCGCGATCGATCAATGAGGCGAGTGAGTGTGCGTAGGTCTCACCGAGAAACTCAACACATCCCGTTTTGGCCAAAGCACGGAAACTATCCAAAACTTCCGGTGCATAGGTGCGGAATTGTTCGATTGCCAGTCCTGACATGGAGAATGCCACCCGAAATTTACCTTTGTGAGCCTTGATTTGATCCAGCAGCAAGGCATTCATTGGCAGGTAGCATTTCTGAGCAATTTTCTGGAGAATGGTCTTATTGGTCAGATCGTCCAGATAGTTGTGATCCTTGCCCATATTGAAGAAACGGTACCGTTTCAGCCGAAGTGGCTGATGTACCTGAAAATAAAAGCAGACGGTCTTCATCATGTGTATGTCGTTATTTTGTTTGTCGCTTTTGTTTCGGTCGAAGCGGGCAATACCGTTTGACTCATTGTGCAATCAATATGATATGTCTGTTTGCCGCTCCTGTCAGGTTTGACTGTGTGCTTAAGGTGTTAGAGTTTTGGTGTTAGAGTTTTGGTGTTAGGTGTCCTGTATCTTACAATCAAGCGCTCATTTGCTGTGGAAGCAATTCAAATGCTTCTTGTCGTATGAAACGTTTTTCCTTTTCGGCCTTCCCTTTCTCAGCAATTCAATAACCCTTAGGCTCAGTCAATATTTTGCTTTCAACTTTTTGTTTTGTCGGCGCAGTATGTTTCCGTATCAGAGGACTGATTCGTATACCCGTACAATTTCACCGGCTGCATCTTCCCAACGTAAGTTGGTCGCTTCATGGCAACCCCGTTCTGAAGACATCTTGGCCAATGCAGGGTATTTTACTAAACCGTAAATTGCATCGGCCAGCGCATCTACATCCCAGTAATCGACTTTAATTGCGTAGTCGAGCACTTCTGCTACTCCCGATTGCTTCGAGATAATGACCGGAACATTCGATTTCATCGCCTCGAGCGGCGAAATGCCGAATGGCTCAGAGACTGACGGCATAACGTAAACGTCACTGAGAGCAAACATCTTTTGTACTTCGGCCCCACGCAAAAATCCTGTGAAATGGAATCGGTTGGCAATACCAAGTTTGGCAACTCGGCGAATGACGTGGTTGAGCATATCCCCACTGCCTGCCATGACAAAACGGACATTATCGACCCGTTTGAGTACCTTGGCTGCAGCTTCAACAAAATAGTCCGGCCCCTTTTGGTAGGTGATGCGTCCCAAAAATGTGACGATCTTATCATCTACACCGCGCTCTTCGGCTTCGTGCTCCTGAGCGGCAAAGCGGACTGCATTGTGAACGGTCACCACTCTTTCCGGGGGAATGCCGTATTTGTTGATCACGATGTTTCGGGTCAGGTTACTTACTGCAATCACTCGGTCTGCCTCCATCATCCCGGTCCGTTCAATGTTGTAAACCTGTTGATTGATATTCTCTCCGCTACGGTCAAACTCCGTTGCGTGCATATGTACTACTAAGGGTTTGCCCGATACCCGCTTTGCAGCAATGCCGGCGTAGTAGGTCAACCAGTCGTGAGCATGAATAACATCGAACTGTCCGGCCAAATTCTTGGCAACCTGGGCTGCTACCATCGCATATCGCGCGATCTCTTCCATCAGGTTCGGGCCATAACTTCCCGAGAAATTATATCGTTCTTTCCAAACATCCCCTTGGGTTAAGAAACTCCCCGTCTGACGGGCCTGTTCGGAATAGCTGGCATACTCTTCGGGAGAGATGTAAGGCACCATGTTTGAATTGATGTGTATGAACGTGAGTTTCTCCCAGATGCTCTGTTGCTTCGGGTCACCGTATAAGGTCTCTACATCAGAGGCATTGACCACGCGCACAAATTGTTGATCCTCATCCCCGAATGCTTTGGGCATGACGAAGATCACCTTTACGCCATGCTGGGCCAACCCTCGCGTCATGCCGTAGCAGGCGGTCCCCAAACCTCCTGCAATATGTGGGGGAAATTCCCAGCCGAACATCAAAACTCTCATCTGTCTTGCTTTTATTGTTGTTCCTTATTCGTATTTCTGTCTGCCTGCGCAGCTTCGGATGTGTATTTTACTGACCCTCCGTTGTTGCTGCTATCCGTTCCAAAATTTTCATTTTGTCTCACGGGATGTACAAGGCTATATTCCCTAATACGGCTCTCCTGCATCCAACAGACCCGCACAACTTTCACATATACACTTGTTGGCACTATCCCCTCAATTGTTATCCTTGGTTGTGCTGAGAAAGTTTATGCCTCTCTGGGTCGTTTGTGCAAGGACTTGATTGAGTCACCCAAACTTGTGTTCGAGTCGAATTACAAGAGATTCCTACATCTCTTTCTGGTAGCCGCCGTAATTTTCGATCATCTCATTGATGCGTAAAATCGCCCCGACACTCCATGCCTGTGAAAAGGCTCCTCGTGCATCGAATGGGGGATCTCCATCGTAGATCTCGGAAATGGAGGCCAATCCATTGTCACTGATATCCTCTTCGAAGTTTTTGATCAACTCAATCGCTTCGTTGCAGAAATCGGCTCCTTTGATATTAAAGCAGGCTTGAGCGTAGTGCTCCAGCAACCATGGCCATACGGTTCCCTGGTGATATGCCTTATCCCGTGTCGGCTGGTCGCCTTCGTAACGCCCTTCATACAGAGGATTACTCGGTGAGAGAGTGCGCAACCCTTTCGGGGTGAGCAGGTGACGCCGTACAATCAATAGTACGTCCAATACTTGTGACTCACTCAGCATGCGGTAAGGCAGCGAGCAGGCGATAATCTGATTCGGACGAATGAACATATTTTGTCCCTGGTCATCCACGTAATCAGCCAGATACTCCTCCTTCGTATTCCAGAACAGTTCGAGGAAAGAGGTTTTAATCTGTGCCGGTACGTCCTTCCATTGATGAACAAAGGTGGTGTCACGGTGTTTGTGTGCCAATTCCAACGTGTAGCTGACGGCATTGTACCACAAGGCATTAATCTCTACCTGATAACCGTCTCGACCGGTAACCGGCTTGCCATCCACAACGGCATCCATCCAGGTCATGGCCAAATTCGGATTCGACGCCCACACCAACATGTTGTCATTTACCCGTATGTGTTCGCCAATGCCTCGACGATAGGCTTTGAGCACCTCCTTCATGGCGTGTCCGTATTGCTTCCAGATCACTGCAGATCCGACATGTTTCTCCAATGCCTGCAAAGTCCAGAAGAACCACAGCGGGGCATCTACGGAGTTATATGCACTACCCATATTGGGGAAGAGACCGTCATGCATTTCGTTGACCAAAGTATCGATCACATCGCGGCAATCCTGTACGTTCCCCTGAGTGAGGGTGATACCAGGCAAAGCGATAAAGGTATCGCGGCCCCAACGTCCGAACCATGGATATCCGGCGACAACCGCTGTCCGTTTTCCGTGGCGAACAATGAATTGTCGTGCCGAATGGCGCAAGCAAGAGAAAAAGTCGATCTTGTTGGAGCGTCGGGCCAGTTCTTCGTTGAATGTCTGTTCTAACTCTTCGGGTTTGGCCTGTCCAGTTGCGCAAGAGAAGATAACGCTTTCTCCTTTGGCAATCTTCATCTCGAAATAACCGGTGGTCAACAGGTCTTCATGTGCCGGGTAACCACGCCGGGCCTCTTCGACATATTCAAAATTGAGGAACCAGTCCGGAGCGGCTATGAATTCAGCTTCACTGCTGGTCTGCAAGTATAACCACGGGAATCCTTCGTAAAGACGGTTGCAAACGCCCCCTGTTACTGGATAACTGTGGGTGTCGGCTACCATGTTGGCATGCGTGAGTTCATGGCTTTTGCGGAAAGCGAGATAGGGACGCAAACGTAGCCATGTTTCAGATTTTGCCTCCAGCAGCGTGTAACGGATAAGCAGCTGAGTCCGACTGTGGATCCACAGCAACTCTTTTTGCAACGTTACCCCACCTACCCGATAGGTGATTGTCGGGGTCGGGGTGTAGTTGAAGTTGATGATATATTTATGTCCACGGGGTTCGTAAACACCCGGGAAACGGTGAATGGCCAGATTGAAACTCTGATTGTGCTGGACAATCGTTTCGTCAATCGATGAAAGCAGCACATAGTTGTCATCTTCCTCTTCGTTACGCGGGCAGACGACCAATCCGTGGTATTTGCGTGTGTTGCAGCAGACCATGGTCGTACTCATGTAACCACCGGCGCGATTGGTGCTTAGCATCTCGCGGTGCAGGGAGTATTCGAGGTTGCCCAACTCATTTTTGTCAAAGTGTAGAACGCTCATGCGAATCAATTTTTCTTACTCATAAATATAAATAAAAATATCAAGAAAAGTATGCTTTGAATCAAATATTAATGTTAATTAAATGTGCAAAATGTCGCTTGTAAGGGTCTTTATGACGGTTTCGTCTGCTTTGAGATGGGTGCAACCCTGGGTATAGCTGATGGCTGGGGACGGAATAGTGAAAAGATCTGTACTTGGACGTATCAAATGAAATGAGCGATTTTGGAAGTAAAATGGTATGGATAAAGATTATAGAGTTATGGATTAAAGACCTTCTGCGAGATGACTGTTGCTCGGTTAGTGATAAGTATCGGAGATCGTATTCGGGAAGCAGTGATTCTGTGCCGGAATATGCGTCAGAATCGAAGAAGAGCGTTTGATATGATTTTTTGGGACAGCAGTTTTGATAAAAATAAGCCTGAATAAAAAAATAAGCCTGGGTTTCAACCCAGGCTTATTTGTAAGCAATGTTGAGGATTTTTATCATCTATTATCCTCTACGAGTGAGGGAGATATTGTCTGTTAGGCCCATTTAACCAAAGCAAAGTCCATGCGGTGAGGCAGTTTTTCGTTTTTCGGGAAGACACGAATCGCAATGTCAAATGAACCGGTTGTGTCAGGGGTCAACGACAGCTTGTAGAAGACTAACGAACCCTCTTGACGTTCTACCTTCAATTCCCGTTTGGCGATGATATGAACGTTGTTATTGTCGATCTGGCTGGCCATGATCACCTCAACTCCGATATCCTCCGAACGCAGTGTGTCAACATCGATTACCGCCTCAATGTTGTATGAGTGGCCAATCATAATCGCCTCTTTACCCATGTCGAAACGTTGAACGCTTACGATACGTACTTTGTCCCAGGCGTTGCTGACTTTCCGTTTCCAGGCGGCAATCTCCCGAGCCATCTGGAAGTTTTCAGCCCTCATCTTGGTATTGCGAGCGAACAACTTGTCGTAGAACCGCTCCTGATAGTCGGCCAGCATACGGTTCGTGGTGAAGTTCGAGGCAATGTCGGCAATGCAGATCTTTACGGAGTTGAGCCATTCGTGTGGAATGTTGTCTGTGCCACGATTGTAGTATTTCGGAATAATCTCGTTCTCAATCGTGTTGTAGATCAGCTCGGCATCCAGTTCGTTCTGGAAGTTCTGATCCTCAAAGGTGCGTTCCATCGGGAGTTTCCATCCGCCGCCTTCGTGGTAACCTTCAACCCACCAGCCATCGAGTACGCTGAAGTGCATCGTACCATTCATAACAGCCTTTTCGCCGCTGGTGCCCGATGCTTCGAGAGGACGGGTCGGCGTGTTCAGCCAAATATCGACACCCTGTACCATGCGACGGGCCAACTCCATGTCGTAATTCTGCAGGAAGATGATACGCCCTACGAAACGAGGCATGGCAGCCACCTCGACGATCCGCTTGATCAGATCCTGTCCCGGTTTGTCGTTCGGGTGTGCCTTGCCGGCGAAGATGAACTGTACGGGCTGTTCTGGATTGTTGACGATCGCATCCAAACGATCCAAGTTTGTGAAGAGCAGGTGAGCTCGTTTGTAAGTCGCGAAGCGGCGGGCGAAACCGATGGTCAGAATATCCGGTTTCAGCATCTCCTGAATGCGGATCAACTGTGCTGGAGAGTCGAAACGGAACTGTCCGGGATCGCTTACCCGTTTTTTGATCTGGTTGATCAGCTTTTTCTTCAAAATCAGACGCTCTGCCCACAACTCTTCGTCAGGAATCTCATGTGCCTTTTGCCATGCAGGAATATTATAGGATGGCAGTGAGAAGCCTTCCGGGAAATATTTTGCATAGAGACGGCGCATGTTCGTAGCACACCATGTCGGGAAGTGAACACCATTGGTCACATAGCCGATATGCAGTTCATCTTTGAAATAACCGGGCCACATGCCACCGAGAATATCCTTGCTTACCTCGCCATGCAGCCAGCTGACGCCGTTCACCTCCTGTGAAAGGTTGCAGGCCAGGAAACTCATCGAGAATTTCTCGTTCGGATCATTGGGGTTGGTTTTGCCCAAGTTGATGAACTGCTCCCACGTAATACCCAGACGGTCGGGGTAGTGTCCCATGTACTGACGGATCATCGATTCGGGGAAGGCATCGTGACCAGCCGGAACTGGTGTGTGGGTGGTGAACAGCGAGGAAGAGCGAACCACCTCCAGCGCTTCGCTGAACGACAATTTGCGTTTGTCGATCAGGTCGTGAATGCGCTCGATGCCGATAAAGGCCGCGTGACCTTCGTTGCAGTGGTAAACATCTTGGTGTGCGCCGATCGTATGCAGCAGGCGCATACCGCCGATGCCGAGCAGCATCTCCTGTTTGAGTCGGTTTTCCCAATCACCGCCGTATAGATGGTAGGTGATGGCGCGATCCTCTTCCCGGTTCAGATCGTGGTCGGTGTCGAGCAGGTAAAGCTCTGTACGACCAACGTCGCAACGCCAGATACGTCCCGTAACAATACGTCCCGGTAATCCGAGCTGGATAGACAGCCAGTTTCCGTGTTCGTCACGTACTGGGGTAATCGGCAGTTTGGTGAAGTTCTGCGGTTCGTAGCTGGCCTCTTGGTCGCCGGCTGATGACAGCCGCTGCGTAAAGTAACCGTAACGGTAGAGCAATCCCACAGCGATCATCGGTACGTTCTTGTCACTGGCCTCCTTGAGGTAGTCGCCGGCCAAAATTCCCAAACCTCCCGAATAGATCTTCAGTGAAGAGTGGATGCCGTATTCCATGCTGAAATATCCGATTTTGGGCCCTTTGGCATCCTTTTTCTGATCCATGTAGGCCTTGAACTGTGCATAGGTACTGTCCATCTTGGCCAGGAAGGTCTCATCCTTCTCCAGTTCTACCAAACGTGAATAATTCAGCTTGTCGAGGAAATCGATCGGGTTCTTTTCGCAGGCTACCCACAGATCATAATTGATGTATTCCCAGATTTCGTATGCCTCGGGGTGCCAAGACCACCAAAGGTTTTTCGAAAGTTCTTCAAGCGGGTGTAAGCGTTGAGGAAGTGTCCGTTCTACCATCAGACGAGTCCACGTCGGACGGTTGCTGACTAATTGTTGGCGAACGAAATTGATCTGTTCGTTCTGGTTGCCACCTCCCTCATATTCGAATCCTGAACGACGCATGGCCATTTTCTCCAAAGCAATATGATAAGCATTCGCATAGTAGGCAAATAGGTTTTCCCACAAAGCGATTTCAGAAGTTTTAAGTGCAGAATTTTGATATGTAGTGTAATCGCGTGTGTTCATGTTGCTGAACTTCACGATCGATGAGGCAATGCGGGTGGTCACCTGTGCATCGTTGTCATCGTTGCGGTCGATCACCTCGACCCCTTTGTGCTCCTTGCAGTGCTCGGCTACCCACAAACCGAAACCGGCCAATGAGGTGGTGACGGTCGGAACCCCGAAGGCCACGCTTTCGAGCGGAGTGTATCCCCACGGCTCGTAATACGAAGCGAATACCGTAATGTCCATGCCGCAGAGCAACTCGTAATAATCTTTGTCGAAGATACCGTCATGGCCGTTGAGGTATGAGGGTACAAACAAGACCTGCACAGGACTCGATGGATCCATCAACTTGGTCTCTTTGATCTTGTTGATGATCGGATCCCACTCCGGAGCAGACAGATAGTGCGTCGTGTTGCGAATGACCGACGAGTCGATCTGTGCCGATGCATCTTTCAGACGTGCCTGTAGATCCTTGCGCGGTCCGTTATTGCCTGCCGGTACGGTGATGTAGGCCAGTACGGGGCGTTTGAGAGCCGAAGCCGGGCCATTGGCCAGTTGAATCAGCGAGTCGACAAAGACGTCGAGCCCTTTGTTCTTGAATTCGTAGCGTCCGCTGGTGCCGACAATCAGCGGATCGGTGTCGTAATGGATGCCGAGGCAGATCTCGGCGATAGAGATCATCTGCTGACGGGCCGCTTTGCGTTTCTGTTCCAATACGTCGTCTGCCCAGACAAAGTCGTCTTCAAAACCGTTCGGAGTAACCAGGTTAACATCCTTGTGAAGCAGGTATTTGCATTCACGAGCCGTCAAATCACTGACCGTTGTAAAACAGTCGTAATGTTCAGCCGCCGTCTTTTCCAACGAGTGTTTGGCTACGACATTGAAACGACGTGCCAGCTCATCGGCATTCAATCGGGTCAGATCGCCATACAACGGCATACCGTTGCCTGCAATGCAGCGGCCCATAACCGTCGCATGGGTCGTGAAGACGGTTGCAATTTCCGGCTTCTTTTTCATCAGATAAAGACCTCCGCTTGAAGTCATCCATTCGTGGAAGTGGCTGGCGATCTTATCGGTTGCGGTGCAGAAGGTCTGTACGTAATTTTCAATGACTTTGGCTGCCGCATACCCGAACAATACGGGTTCGATGTAGTCCCATTGTCCACTGATCGAATCGACCCGGTAGTCCTCCCACAGCCGTTTGAGGACCTCGTCTTTTTGTGAGAAGAATTCTGTAAAATCGACCAGAATGGTCAATGGACGACCCTCGATCTTCCATCGTCCGATGCGGATACGGATGCCGGCATTGAACATCGACTCTCGCCAATCGGCCAATAATGTAGAGTCTTCTTCAAATTCGTGGTTGCCCTCTTCGCGGTGAATGTCCGGTCCGATAAGCATATAATGATCATGCAATTGCTCTGTAACGGTCAGGGCCTTGGTGGCGATGACTGTATGAATGCCACCGACCTTGTTGCAAACTTCCCAACTTACCTCGAACAGGTAATCCGGATTTAAATGAATCTCTTTCGTTGACATATTTTCTGTTTTTCGCAGTTGTGTTTTCTTAATTTAAACGATGTCGTGATTGCTGCCGCAATGTTGCAGACAATCAGCCGTTGTTGTAATTCAAATGCCGAGCCTTATTGCTCCTGAAAAAAATCTTTTTTGTGTCGAACGACAACAAGCCTTACAAATATACATTTTTTGACGTTAGAGCGTTCGTTATCCGACAAAAAGATCAGAAATGATGCTATCCGAAACGAACCATCGTTCGGCAGGAATCCGATAACACAAATCGGGTGCCTCTTCTGGCTGGTCGATATGTGGTTGAGCCCTATCTGATACTTGTTGCAAAATGGTGTCAGGGTCCGTCGCTATTTTCGTTTTTACGGGTGAGGCGTGGTTCCCGAAACGTTCGGTAGCGAGAATCAAGTCACCAGAAACGAGATGCCGTTCCGCTTGCCGTATGAAATAGCGTAGTCGCTCTGGCCCAAATCGGGAGGCCAACTCTGCCGTGTGTACACCGTCTGCTGTTCGTAAATGGGTCATGATATGCTCATCGTACTGCATCTCGGGTGTTAAAATCTCGCTTTCGGCCTGTGCTGCTGTTGGAGTGCGCTCAAGGTATCGTCCCAAATGGGCGATATTCCATTGCCGCCGCTTGCCGTCAAAAGAGTGTGCGGAGGGTCCGATGCCGAGATAGGGTACATCGTGCCAGTAAAGACTGTTATGGCGAGCCTGGCGCCCGGGCAGTGCGAAATTGGATATTTCGTAATGTTCGTAGCCGGCCTCACAAAGGATTGACCGTAAGAGTTTGTATTGTGCCAGACTGCTCTCGGAATCGATCTCCTGCAGCGTGCCACGTGCTTTGGCCCTGCCGAAAGGCGTTTGCGGTTCAATGGTCAGGTGGTAGGCTGATAGGTGTTCGGGGCGCAGTGAGAGTGCTTGTTGCAAATTATCGCGCCACTCTTCCAGAGTCATGTGGGGTAGGCCGTAAATCAGATCAATACTCAGATTGTCGAATCCGGCTTGACGTGCTGCCTGAACAGCCTTGATGGCACTACGGGCGGTGTGGCGACGGTGCATCCATTGCAGATCGCGGTCGTGGAACGATTGAATGCCGATGCTGAGTCGATTGACCCCCTCCTGACGTAAAGCTGTCAGATAATCCAAAGAGAGATCATCGGGATTGGCCTCGACGGTTATCTCTTCGAGTGGAGCGTTGTGCCATTGCTGTCGTATCTGGCGAATAAAGTCTCCCAATTCCCCGGGAGAAAGCAGACTGGGGGTGCCGCCTCCGAAATATAGGGTTTCGACACAGGCCGTTGCGGGTAATGAGATCAGCGAGCTGTTGGGTTGTCTCTCCAATTCAGACGAGTCGTCGCATGAGGAACAAGAAAAGGGCGCTGCTGTTTGTAAAACGCCTCTTTGTGAAAAATCGGTTTGAGAATCAGTTTTAGAGGGGCTGCAATCGTGTCGCTCGAGACGCATCCGTAATTCGTGGTGAAGCATCTCCAATAACTCGTTGCGGCGGGTGAGTGATGTCCCCGAAAAGAAGTCGCAATAATAACAGCGGCTTTTGCAAAAAGGAATATGTATGTAGATGCCGGCCATACGATTACATGAGGTTATGTGGAACCTATTCAGATTTAGAAACAATACGATTCACGGATTGCAATGCGTATTGACATTAAATCTTTTATCAATTATCAATAAAAACGTTTTTTATCAGGTCGTAATACTGTATGCGATCATTGAACGTTATTCTAAAACAGGATCAGTGTCCTCGCCGTTTGTATGGAGTGTGGTCGGCAGAGGTTTATTTTCTTTGACGATTTCTTTTCCTTGGTGGGTGATCAGGAAAGGAGGTTACGCGAATTGGAGTGATATTTGCGTTGGCTTACCTGTCTGATTGAAAAACGTTAAATTCGTGCCCGATTCAGGATCCCGTCACGGTATCATTGGGGGATAGCTGGATGGCCTCCTGCGAACATTTTATTATTGATAACGGCTGCAAAGATAGTGATTTATGCGTAAGAGAAGGTGCAAATATACGACAGTGTTGAATGTGCTGCTTGGTCTGTGGACAGTCGGAGTATTGTACGGCTCTTTAGCCCCGGGCGATGATTTGCCCTCTGCTGGGTGGTTTGACTGGATCCCCTACTTTGATAAAGTGGTGCACTGGGGATTTTATTTCGGTGAGACGCTCTTGCTGTTGTTGCGATTCAATCCCCAAGGTTGGCGTCGCGGAGCTGTAGTAATCGGCGTGATTTTGTGTTCCGGAGGAATCGAACTAGTACAAGGAGTATTGGGCTATCGTTCCAAAGATTTGATCGATTTTGCGGCAAACAGTTGCGGTGCGTTATGTGGGGCTCTGATTGCGCCTTTTATTAATAATTTGATTAAAAAGAGGTTGCAGGTGCCGAAATAACCTGTTTGAATCCTGAAATTTCAGGTTTAACCTCTTGATTGATAGCTGCGAAATAATTTTTATGAAATTTTAATATTTTGCATTGTTATTTTTGTAACAATCCAAAAAGTTACTATCTTTGCGGCGGTTGAAAGAGTCGTTGGAATCGGTCAACCGATCTGCTCCCAAAAAGAGTTGCTGGGATTGGATCAAAAATATGGATGTGTTAACTTAAAAAATACAACATTATGGCAATTGATTTGAGCAAGTACGGTATCACCGGTGTGACTGAGATCGTACACAATCCTTCTTACGAAGAGCTGTTCAAAGAAGAGACCAAAGCCGGTCTGGAAGGCTTTGAAAAAGGTACCCTGACCGATATGGGTGCAGTAAACGTGATGACTGGTGTTTATACCGGCCGTTCACCTAAAGACAAATTCTTCGTAATGGATGATACCACCAAAGATACTATCTGGTGGACCTCTGAAGAGTACAAAAACGATAACAAACCGCTGAGCCAGGAGAGCTGGAAAGTGCTGAAAGATTTGGCTGACAAAGAGCTGTCTAACAAACGCCTTTTTGTTGTCGATACTTTCTGCGGTGCTAACGAAAATACCCGCCTGAAGATCCGTTTCATCATGGAGGTTGCATGGCAGGCTCACTTCGTAACCAACATGTTCATCCGTCCGACCGCTGAGGAGCTGGCAAACTATGGCGAACCTGATTTCGTTGTATTGAACGCTTCTAAAGCTAAGGTTGAGAACTACAAAGAGCTGGGTCTGAACTCAGAGACTGCAGTCGTATTCAACCTTACCGAGAAAATGCAGGTTATTATCAATACTTGGTATGGTGGTGAGATGAAGAAAGGTATGTTCTCTTACATGAACTACCTGCTCCCGCTGAAAGGCATCGCTTCAATGCACTGCTCTGCAAACACCGATAAAGAGGGTAAAAATACCGCTATTTTCTTCGGTCTGTCTGGTACCGGTAAAACTACGCTGTCTACCGATCCGAAACGTCTGTTGATCGGTGATGACGAGCACGGTTGGGATGACGAAGGCGTCTTCAACTTCGAAGGTGGTTGCTACGCTAAAGTTATCAACCTCGACAAAGAGAGCGAACCCGATATCTGGAACGCTATCAAACGTGACGCTCTGTTGGAGAACGTAACCGTACGTGAGGATGGTTCAGTTGACTTCGCTGATAAATCGGTTACCGAGAACACCCGTGTATCTTACCCGATCTATCACATCAACAACATCGTTAAACCGGTTTCGAAAGCAGGTCCTGCAGAGAAAGTGATCTTCCTGTCTGCTGATGCATTCGGTGTACTGCCTCCGGTTTCAATCCTGACTCCTGAGCAGACTCAGTACTACTTCCTCTCTGGCTTTACCGCTAAATTGGCAGGTACCGAGCGTGGTATTACCGAACCGACCCCGACCTTCTCAGCTTGCTTCGGTGCAGCCTTCCTGTCATTGCACCCAACCAAATACGGTGAGGAGCTGGTTAAGAAGATGCAGAAGAGCGGTGCTACCGCTTACCTCGTAAACACCGGTTGGAATGGTACTGGTAAACGTATCTCAATCAAAGATACCAGGGGAATTATCGACGCTATCCTCGATGGCTCAATCGACAAGGCTCCGACCAAGATGATCCCATACTTTGACTTCAAGGTTCCGACCGAACTGCCTGGCGTAGATCCGAAGATCCTCGATCCTCGCGATACTTATGCTAACGCTGCAGATTGGGATGCTAAAGCCAAAGATTTGGCAGAACGCTTTATCAAGAACTTCAACAAGTTCACTGGCAACGAAGCTGGTAAGAAGCTGGTTGCTGCCGGTCCGAAATTGTAATTCATGGTAAAAGATGCATAAGCCGGCGGGGCGGTCACATCAGTGACCGCCCCGCTTTTTTATGTGCATAGCGTTATATGGATCGTAAAGATTGCATGCTCTCGGAGTCTCTCTACAAAACTCGTGGGAGAAAGAGTAAGACTCGTTGAGGGAGAGAGTTAAAATTGCTTGTTTGGATTGATCTACCCCTTAGTGTCAAATAGAATGTTGCCCAATAAATTATAGGTTGAAACTCTTTTAATTGTTTTTGACGGTAATTGGGAGATCAATATGGGAGCCTTGCGTCTTCTTCTTATTATTGTTTGATTCCAGAGAGGGTCAGGTCGTCAATGCGGAATGCACCGTTTGAGATCAAACGCAATCGAAGATTATCCGAAGTGGGTATGGATGATGAAACGGTGCAAAGCATCCAATTTGATCCCGATTGATATGAATAGGAGAGTGGAGTTCCATCTTCGGCGGATCCGGCTTCAGCTGCGTAAAGTGTCAGTTGTGAAGGATCGAACGATCCTGTCATACAATAGAGTCCAAACGTGAATGTTAAAGAGGTATAGCCGGTGGTGTTCAGCCCCTCGATGTTGAATTTATTTCCGTTCGAAAGCAGCAGGTAATTGCCTCCTGAGGCGTTGGAGTATCCTGATGATGCATATTCTGATAACGCTTCGATTTTGCCTGAACCCGAAAAGCTGAATCCGGATTCAGGTTGGTTTTGCCAATCCGAGTAGGTGAGAACCAATTTGGCTGAACTGACCGGTGTGTCTCCGAGATTCTCTGAAAACAAAGTCTGCTTGGTGCCGGTTTCAGGCTCCTCCGGATCTCCGCCTGAGGTTGTGGGGAACGTAATTTCCATATCCTCATTGGTGACGGCTGTCGATACAGAAATGGATATGTTGGCATCCCCTGTTGTAACTGGCAGCGGGTCTGCTTTGATGGTAATGTTATACAGCCTTTGACCTTTGAGCAGAATCTCTTGTTCGTATTCTTGTCCATCGGCTGTAATGGTTAGCGTAACATAGCCAGCCGGAAAATATCCTGTACGCGAGGCATTGCTGCCCGAAAAATCGAGACTGCCCGATGCACAGGTAATACGGGTGGAGTAGGTGGAATATTGGGATTGGAATTCGTCAGAATAGTTAATTACAACTCCTGCATTGGTTTGGACGCATTCCAAAGCAACGGCCTTGGTCTCCCCCGCCAGGATGGAGAAATCTTGGGATGCACCATATACAGGCAGATCGAACTCAGGCGCTGTAAAGGGTTGTGAGTAGACTTTGACCGTGTAGTCTCCTTCAGCAAGTGTAAGGCTGGGTGAGGTATTTGAGCCGATGGTCGGCAATTTTTCAACGATCTCTTCTCCCTGTACTACTTCGAGTGTAAAGGTGGTTAGGTCAGGTGTCGCTTTGGTTGTGGCGGTGCGGGTGATCAAATCAATGTGATCATCCATTTCGAGTTGGATGTTCAATGTGCCGGTGCCACCTGAAGGGTTGCGATCTTTGGAACAACCTGTAAAAAGCAGCAGTAGTGAGGCTACAATAGGTGTAAAAGCAAAGTGTTTCATATGAGTTTGAGGTTTAGTAGTAATTTCAAGGGCTTTTACTGGTAGCATAAAGAGTCTGACTCGAGACAACAGGGTAGTAGTTGATAGTTATTAGTAGTATAGAGAAAATGATTTTGGCTGTAAAGTGTGTTTTAGTTAATAAGGACTTATATGTCGATGATAAAAGGCAACGCCCTGTGTTAGTCACAAGCGGTATACAATAAATCAGGTTATCGGATACGATGTGCTATGAAAAGGTTGTCGCTGCCTTACGGTATCGAAGTAAGGGCTTCTAAAAGAGCAACGATTCGAAATTTCGAATCGTTGCTTATCGGGGATTGAATTTAATCTTTGAGATAATATTCAACCGTTGTTACCACTCTTACTGTTTTAATATAAGGAGTGTTTGCATCCCGGTCACTGATCGAAAATTGACCTTGATAGGCGGTACGGATTTTCCCCAGTTTGCTTTTGGAATCGTGTGCAAACTTTTCAGCAGTGGTACGTGCATTGGCAGTTGCCTCTTCGATCATTTTCGGCTTAATGTTATTCAGCCCCGTGTAAAGGAATTCGGTTCGGTATTGATAATCTTCACCGCCAATGGCAACACCTTGCTTAAGCAAATCGCCCTGCCGTTGCATCAGCTTGCGTACCAAATCGACGTTTCCTGTTGCAACTGTTAATACAGTTGTAATATTGTATCGGTAGGGTGTCGAGTTATAGTTTCCGTAACGTTCCGCTTTTAGATCTACCAATTGGGAAGGTGCTACCGTAATCTCTTTTTCATCGATACCATTTTCTTTGAGGAAAGAGATGATTGTAGCGTTGTTTTTTTCGATGTTGTTGTACAACTCAGGGAGATCATTTCCGATGACCTTGTAAGTCAGGGGCCAAATGACACGGTCTGCTTTAACCTCTTGTTCAGAAAGTCCTTTGACTGTGACTACACGTTCACTCTCTTTAAAATGTATGATTCCACTGCGAAGCATCCAGCCCAGCAAAACCATTCCTAAAGCCAAGATGGCTGCACTCAAAAGAGTGGTTTGAATTTTGTTTTTCTCCATGGTAGTTATAATTTCGTTGTAAGTTAGAATTTTTTAGTAGATATTCCAAACGGTTCAATTGATATTGCGTTTGGGCTTGATGCGCGTTTTATCTTTCTATGGTTTAACTAAAATATGAATTTTTTTGTTTGATCCTTTAGGAAGTTGAAAAATGGGCGTTCATTATGTTGACAAGGAGATGTGTTTATAGCAACGAATAATGTGCCAGAAGATAGAAGTGCTTCAGTTTTATTGTTGTCATGGGCATAACGAACACGGAATGGAAAATGTTTGGATGCTTGCAACGAATAAACATGATTAGGCATCTATCATATATCAATGTATAATAAATATACTGCTTAACGTATGTTGATCGACACTTGTCGATGGTAAACAATTCAAGAAATATGAAACGTCTTATATTATTAAATTTCCTGTTGAGTATAATGGCTCTAAATTGTATTTGTGTTGAGGCACATGCTCAAGACCCAAAACAAGATCGTAAAGACAGTCGGAAAGTGCAGCGAGAGATCGCACAGCAACAAGCTAATCAGCAATTTGAAATTGCCCGTCAGGCTTTGAAAGATAGTATGTTTGTTGTAGAAGTTGATCGCATTATAGGGCAGCTGGGTAGAACTGTTTACGTGTCTGCTAATGAAAATTTTGTGCTGATGAATCGTGATTATGCTTCAGTCCAACTTGCTGTTCTACCAGCTCATGCAGGTATGAACGGCGCTGGTGGAATAACGTTGGCTGGTAATGCTTCTGATGTGCAAGAACGAATCGATAAACACGGAAATATTACCTATCAATTCCGTGTACAGGGTAGCTCCATCTCTTCAACTGTGATCGTGACTCTGTATAAAGGAGATAATCTGGTTTCTGTTGTCATGAATTCGACCTTTAACAATGGTCGAATAACCTTTTATGGAAGATTGCTCCCTGCTCATGCGTCAAAAGTATTCAAGGCTCAACCTAATATTGTTGTTCCCTAAGTTCAGTCGTTAGATAGGAGGCTTTGTCAAAAAAAATGTGTAACTTACCTGTATCTACAAACAATTTAAAATTACCTGCCATGAAAAGGATCGTTCTGTTAAGTCTGTTATTGTGTTTTGGACTGGGAACTGTGTCAGCGCAAACCGATAGCAAATCTAAAAGTGAACAGCGTAAGCTATTAGAAGCCCAAGAGGGTGCGAAAAAATTCCAAATGGCTAAAATCGCACTGAATTCTCGTAATTTCGTCTGGGAATTCTATGACCCGCGCAGTACGGATAAGTCTAAAGTCTGCTATAATTTTATGCGGGTACAAGGCGATTCGATCTTTTTTCAGGCTGCATGGTCTGCACAGGGAATGCGTCGTGAAGGATTCCGACAAAGTGTGGGTAAAATCGATACCTTTACAATGATACCGGATAAGAAGGGGAACATTAAAATTACATTAGTGGCACAAATGACAGATGTCCAAAGTGCTTGGCGTTCAACGTGGACTTTGACTCGCACATTTAAACTGTTCCGAGGTAGTAACTATGCTCCTTGGATGGGTAGCTGGGTCGGATATATCGTTTTGCCATCGCAATCTAATGCAGTGGAATTGAATGGTTCAATGCGACCATACGTGCCATAAAATATTTGTTTACTTTCTTGTCAATGAATGAAGTAAATTAGAAGGAATACAACAACAATTTGGATCAATCGCAATGTTGCATCGGAGTGTAGATTCATGAGTTTGTAATATATATGTATTAAAGGGAAATGAGCGCTGTAGAGATTTGTAAATCTACGGCGCTCGTTTTGTATAGGAACTATATCTCTTTGATGACTATATAGAAATCTCTCTGACGCATGATTGTTGAAGGTGGCGTTTATCAAACTTTATATTATGATCAGGGCAGTTTTGAGGCATGTTTGTAAACGGTATTCTCTGTCGATTAAGTTAAAGCCCTTTTTTTGATATGTAGTAGTCGCGTTTTTTAACATGATATATTAATCTTGAGGTTGACTAATAAAAAAGCAGAGCGAATTTTGTTCGCTCTGCTTTTTTTTGTATACGGGGTACAGACTATTTGTACAAGCCACCGTAGTTTTGGCAGGCACGATAATCTGCACCTTCGGGATCCATGCCGAATGCAGCCCATGCACTCGGACGGAAGATCTTCGATTCATCCACATTGTGCATGCAGACAGGAATACGCAGCATGGATGCCATCGTAATCAAGTCGGCTCCAATATGGCCGTAGCTGAATGCACCGTGGTTGGCACCCCAGTTATTCATAACGGAATAAACATCTTTGAAGGCGCCTTTGCCGGTCAGACGTGGAGCGAACCAGGTCGTAGGCCAGCAACGGTCGGTACGTTCGTCGAGAATCTTGTGTACATCGGGTTCCAGTTCGACGGTGTATCCCTCTGCCAGCTGCAGAACGGGACCCAGACCTTTGATCAGGTTGAGGCGAACCATGGTAACAGGCATACCGGCTTTCGATACGAAATGAGATGAGAATCCACCTCCGCGGAAGTAGTCGCGGTTGGCAGGATACCAGGTGGTCGCTTTCAGACATTTTTCAGCCTCCTCATCGGTAATCTCCCAGAAAGGTTTCATAGCAGGCTGGCCGTTCAATGTCTGTTGACCGCTGCCGTCGAGGCTGGCTGCTCCTGAGTTGATCAGATGGATGAATCCGTTTGCTGCGGCACCGGTAGGACGTTTGCCCGTTACACGCTCAACGGCTTCAGGACTCCAATAGGTGCGTACATCAGCAAATACCTGAGCACTGCCGGTCAGCAATTTGCCAAACAGCATAGCAACACCGTTCAATGAGTCGTTTTCAGTAGCCATCACAAAGGCTTCACGTACACCGTTCCAGTCGAATGATGAGTTCAACATTGCCTCTGCAAAGTCACCGTTAGGCAGGTGATCGGTCCACTGACGTTGACCCTGGAAGCCGGCTGCAATGGCATTGTGTCCCAAAGCCTCCTCTTTGAAGCCCATCTCGAGCAGTTTCGGGTTGCCGCACATCAGGTCTCGCATGATCATCATCATCTTGACGATGTATTCCCAATCGGCATCTTTTTGTGCACGATCTTTCTGTTTGGCAGCAGGGTTGAAATCGTGACCTTCGTTGACCTTGCAATACTTCTCGGTCCAAGCCATCGCTTTCTTGAACTCCTCTTTGTCATAGATGCCCTCGTCTATACGGCGGATAATTTCGACCTCATCAACCGATTCGTTGCGCATGCCCAAATAGGTCTGGAAGAAGTCTGTATCAACGATTGAACCGGCGATACCCATGGTAACCGAACCAATCGAAAGATAACTCTTGCCACGCATCTGTGCTACGGCGATACCGGCACGGGTGAAACGCAACAACTTTTCTTTAACATCTTCTGGAATCGTCTGATCGTCTGCGTCCTGTACGTCGTGACCATAGATACCGAACGCAGGCATACCTTTCTGGTTGTGACCGGCCAAAGCGGCTGCCAAATAAACGGCACCCGGACGTTCTGTACCGTTGAATCCCCAGATTGCTTTGGGCATACGATCATCATAATCGATGGTCTCACTGCCGTAGCACCAGCAAGGGGTTACTGAGATGGTCAAGCCGACGCCCTCTTTGCGGAATTTTTCGGCGCAAGCGGCAGCTTCAGGTACACGACCAATGGTAGAATCGGCGATTACACACTGTACAGGTGTACCGTCATTGTATTTCAAAGTTGAGGTGATCAATTCGGCTACACGTTTAGCCATATTCATCGTTTGCTCCTCAAGAGATTCACGTACGCCACCCTGACGTCCGTCGATTACGGGACGGATACCCACTTTGGGGTTCTCTCCGATAAATCTTTTTGTCTGCATGATAATGGTTTTATATTGCTATTTGTCAATATCTTAATTCCCGAATCCGTGAGATCGATTCGGATAATCGCTTAACATACAAATATAAAAAAATATCTCGAATCTTTTTCCTCTATATGAGAATCCTCTGGAAGAGCATTTTTATTGTGAATGACTCGTATGGGGGAGGAACGTTTTAACGCTTTGTGTGCGGCGATAAAGACTCAGGAGAGAGTTGATCCAATGATGACTGATGTGATGAAAAGGGCATGAGATCAGGCTTTGGGTTTGCGTTCTTTCCGATAACGGATGCCGGCCCAAAGGATGATTCCCCCGATGAGAATAATGCCGATGATGACGGGGGCAAGAGAGATCTCTCCACTGCCACCATAAGCATGTAAGCCAGACAAGTAATAGTTGACGCCGAAAAAGGTCATCAGTACAGATGTAATCGCAGTAAGAGACATGGCTGCAAAGGCGTAGTCGTTGTTCAGGCGTGGAATATGGTGTGAGTGTGTGATAAAGGCGTAAACCAATAAAGTAATCAGGGCCCAGGTCTCTTTGGGGTCCCAACCCCAGTAACGTCCCCAGGATTCGTTGGCCCAAATGGCACCGAGGAAGATTCCGGCTGCCAGTAAAACCAATCCGATCAGCAGGGTTAATTCTCCGATGATGCGCAGTTCACGTTGAGTCCGGCCGAGAATGATGGCAATGAGTGCGGCAAGACCTGTTATTGCTCCGATGCCGAAAAATCCATAGCTGGCTGTAATGACCGAGACATGGATCATCAGCCAATAGGATTTGAGAACCGGTACCAATGGCGTGATTTGCGGATCGAGCCAATTCAGATTCGAGACGAACAGAACGACACCGCCCATTAGGGTGGCGAGGGCAAGGGTGAGTGTCGAGCGGCGGGCAAAGAGCAGTCCTGCCAAAACGGTTATCCATCCGACGTACACCATAGATTCGTAAGCGTTGGTCCAGGGGGCACGACCTGAAATGTACCAACGCAGCCCCACTCCGACGCTTTGCCAAAGAAACAGCAACAAAATCAATGTGATGAGTAATTGGGGAAGATGAACGAATAGCAACTTATTGCGTCGTAGCTGCGGACGACAGAAAATAACCACTAACAGCAGAAATCCCAAAATCAGGTAACCTCGGAAGGCGGTACGGAAAATATCGGCGTGGTTGTAAAATATCTCGGCGTTAATTTGAGCAAGGGAGGGAAGAGTCCCTGCGGCATGACTTTGCTGATACTGTTCGAGTGTGTGAAGTAACCCGATTCGTTGCTCAGCCGCCATACGGTTGGTGTCTGACAGTGCTGTAAGATAGTTGCGCAGGGCTGTGACAATGAATGCTGAATCGCTTGCGGGCAACCCATGCAGATCATCTCCTGTGGAATACCATCGTAAACGAGCCGTAGCGATGCCTGGTTGTGAGTCAAGAGGAGAATCCGGTGCTGTCGAATTACGCTCTGTATGTGCCGTTGTTCTGGAGAGTGTGTCCGTCGAAGAGGGTAGAGGCAGGGCTGTTGAAGGAAAAATAGCCAGCATATGGCCGGTGATAAGGCCGTACAGAATATTGACCTTCTCATCGAGTTTGATCAGCTCTTTGTCCCGTTTATTGCGTATTTTGGCAGGTTTGGCGTATGCTCTTTCAACCCGTTGGGCGGGAATGTACGCGCCCTGATCAGTGAAAAGATCAGCCAGTGCAATATGTTTGTTTGAGTGGTTGGTTGATTGCCGTCCGTTAGCCTGAAGCAACTCCGCCCTTAGGGACTTGTTGCCGAGTTCCAATAACGGTTCATGTACCCATCGGACAGGATCGGCCAACAAATGGATCAACCAACAAATCCCGTCTAACTGTTGGTAGTGGTCCCGATGGTATACTTTCCGGAGTAGTTCGGATGCGTAGGTGTCGATTGGTTCAATACGGCCCTGCGGCGTCTGGACTAATAGTCTGCCGAAGTGTGCGACCTCCTCCTCGGTAAGGGGTAATGGGTTGGGCAAGTTGTTTTGGTGGAAGGTGGAAATTCTGTCAATCGGAGAAATGGCATTTGAGGCAACAGAGTCGGTCGTTGTCGATTGGGCCAATGGTTGTGCTGAAGAGGAAGCCTCTGTTGCGATTGGAGCCGCATCTGCAGACGTGATCGAGAACCATGAACATAAAATCAATGTCCCTAATAGTCCCAACAATTTGGTTGGATGGAGGTATAGCTTCTGAATCGGAAGGAAAATAAAGCGAGTTATGTTCCGGGGCATAGTAGGGAGCATTATGAAAATATCGGAGAAAATCTGGCGATACGAAAATACGAAAAATAAAAACTCCCGTGTCGTATGACACAGGAGTTTTTAGGTTTTGGACTATATTGTAGCCTATGGGTATTTTCTCGAAAGGGGGCAATGTCGCCCCAATGAGAGGACATCCTACATGCTATTTGGTGATGTCGCTTGATTGGAATTCGATGATCTGTTTTTTGCTCTTGCTCGGATCGTTGATGGTCACTTTCGAGAAGTCGCCACCGTGAACATCGTCCAATACGATTGCTGGACGGTAGTCCGGTTTCTCTGCAGTCAACGTCACATTGTCAAAGGTGATGCCTTTAGCGTGACGAATGTAGAAGCCCCATGCCGGCAGCTCTTTGAACTGCGAGAACTCAGGATAAGCTTTCGGCATTTCAGGAATGGCTTTCAGTGATTTGGCATCGGTGCCCACTTTTGCATAGTTGGGGTTACCGCCACCCGGATAAACGATCGTTACATTGCGCAAAGTTACGTTGGTAATGTACTGCTCGGGCAGACCGACGATAGTCGCAGGAGAGATGTTGCGTGGCAGATCCTCTACCGGACCTTCGTATTCATAACCAGCATCGGGTTTGCCTGCAGGGACTTCGGCATAAACATTCGAAACGGTTACGTTGTTGAATTTGCCTTTTTCTCCTTCATAACGTTCGCCGATACGGAAGAAAATAACGTTTCCAGTGTTGTATGAAGAGAGGCTGTCCACAGTTACGTTTTCAACTACTCCACCGTCAACAGCTTCAAATGCGAGAGCTGAACGATAAGTGTCATAAACCTTAATGTTGGTCAGTTTGATGTTGCGGAAACCACCGCGTGAAGCAGTACCGAATTTGACACCGCTGGCGCTCGAACGAGCTACGCAGTTGCTGATCTCAACATTCTGGCAAATGCTTTTGGGATCGTGTGATTTGAGGCAGATTGCATCGTCCGTTGCATCGAAGAACGAGTTGGTCAATTTCACACCGTTGCAGTCTACAATGTCGATACCGTCATTGTTCCAGTATGCCTTGCTGTCTACCGTAATCTTGTCGATGTTCAGGTTCTGGCACTGGTCGTAAATCTGTACCCAGAAAGCTGAGTTTTTCCAAGTGACGTTGTTGATCTCTACATTTTTGCACTCGCGCAGGTAGATCAGTGTCGGACGGTTGGCTGCACGGTCGTAGTTGAGGTTGTCGTTGATGATGCCTTTTTGAATCTGATCTGCATAGTTGTATGCAGTTTCACGACCCTGGCCATCCACTACACCACGGCCTACAACGCCGATATTCTCAGCGCCGTTCGCCAAAATCAATCCTAACCAAGTGCCGTCGATTTTACGGTAGTCATAAGGGTTGGTAGATCCCAACAGTACAGCTCCTTCGTTCAACTGGATCGTTACGTTGCTTTTCAGCTCGATAGATCCGGTCAGGTAACGTCCTACGTAAAATACCAAACGTCCACCACCATTTTCGTGAATGTAGTCGATCGCCTTTTGGATAGCGGTTGTGTTCAAAGTCGTTCCGTTCGATTTGATACCGAACAGAGAGGCATTGTAGTCCTTAGCTTGTGCTCCGATGCCGGTCAGCAGCAACAGCGAAAGAATCAGGGCTTTTGTCTTTTTCATGTTGTTGATGTGTTATTGTTATTGTTTTATTGTTTGTTTCGTGTTTTCCGTTTTTGGTTGCAACTCTGCTATATCCTATTTGCGGTAGAGTGTGACTGGACCTGCAATACCCATCGATTGAACAGGTTGCGGACGTCCGGGACGGTTGGTCCACTGCTGTGCCAGCTTGTTCTCTTTCCAGGTTTGCATGTAGTTGCCCATCGTAGTCGTTACCGTTACTTCGATACGGTTCCACCCTTTGTGCAGAATATTGGACAAATCGTAAATGCGGCGGCCGTACCAGCTGGTGCCACAGTCAATGCCATTAACCTTCAGCGAAGCGACTCCGTACACCTTGCCAAGGTTGAGTACCATGCCTTCCGGATCGTCCACTTCGACATCGGTACGATAAACTACATCACCGGTGAAACTCTTCCATTCGGTCTCTTTCAGATCTTTCAGTGTGTCAGCGGTTGCCGTTTTGATCCAATGCTCGAGGCTGTGGTGGAACTCAAGCCCCCAACCTGTCAGCGTCTGGCTGTCGGTTCCCGATGTGGGCAGCGGTGCCCAAACCGGAGCCTTTTTGTTGTTGTCGCGGTCGAACACAATCATGCGTGCATCTGCCGGACCCAAATCTAAAGTGTAACCGCCCTCTTTATCCAAAGGCAGACGATAGCGTTCTCCATTGTCCAGATTCCATACCCATGCGTTCATGCGGGTTGCCTCTTGCGGGAAAACCAATTTAGTCTGGTGGCTGTTGTGCAGATGAGTGTTGGTAAAGAAGTAGATCCGTGAATCGTCGTCCCGTACGAAAAGGTTAGCCATGACAAATGGATCGGGACTTTCGATCTGAACGGTCGGCGTAATGCCGTACTGTTTCTGCACACCTGCATACCAAGTAATAAAATCGTTGTCTGCCGGTTTTTCCAGATGAATGAATTGTTCGGGCATGGCCTGCAACTTTTCGATCCAGGCCTTGACCTCTGCATCGCGTTCTTCATGATTATTCCAGCCGAGTGATTTGAAAGGCACTGTCTCGACGCAGAAAATACGTCCTCCTTGTTGAGCAAACTCATACAACTTCGCCAGGGTCTCGGGATTCATACTCTCGACACCTACTAAGAAAAGGTTCTTGTAGCTGCGAGGCCCATAGTGCAGCATGCCGTCAGAGATGGTTGATGCACAGATTAAAGGTTCAGAGATGTAATCGGTACCGTTGCCGTTTTTGTTCATCGCCTCCCAAACCAGTGATTGGTAAGGTTTGTTGATCGATGAGGGGAATGGCTCGTTCTGCATGCCCATGGTGGTCCACATATCGGATACCGGCATCAGAATCGCGATATCGGCATACATATCTGCATTCTGCAACTGAGAAGCTACACGCGCACGGTGTGTATTCAAACAGTTGAAATAGCGCCACCAGTTATTCTTCTCGCTGTAATAAGAACCGTAACGTACCCAACCTGGGAATGGAGCTTCAGGTGGTGAGTAGTTGAAACCATGCCACACTGAGTGGGTGATGCCCACCTGTGCGTTCTGGTCGCTACCGATTTTGAGGAACTCAGGCGTTGCGTTGAAAACGCGGTAGGTGTTGGTCATCTCCTCGGCGCTTATCAACCGTTTGCCGGTAAGGTGTGCCGCCGAAGTGATGTATTTGTTAACCATTGTGTAGGCACGTCCTGCACGATACTCCTCATTGCTCATCTCTTCGCCGATGCGGTGCTGGAGCCAGTTGGTCGTCCATGACTCACCTTCGGGAATGTCGTAATACATACCGCTCTCCAATGGGAAGAATCCACGGCCATAAGCCTGTGCACGAGATTTCACGCCCAGCTGGCGGCACCAGTTGGTGTAAGGAATCGTAAATCGATCGCGGAACATCTCGGCCTTGGTCAACTCAACGTCGTACCGCATGCGGTCGATCATCTCTTTGAATTCGGGAGTCATTTCGACACCGTAGTGATAATCGAGAACGTTACCCATTCCTCCGGTCTTAAACATCGTATATTGGAGGTAGGGCATGATGTCATATCCACGGCGTTTCTTGAACTCAGCAGCAAAATCACTGCTCCAGTTGGCACCCTCGAGCTCCATGGAGTCGGTGAACAGGGAACGAATGTATTGTGCCAACGGGCCAAGCTGCGCCTGGATGGCATCGGACATGTGGTTCAGATACTTCTTGACAGCCGTACTGTCCAGGTGGTTCAGGGTAGGACCCTGGGCACCGGGGGCGCCGCTGATCACAGCCCCGAATGAGTCGATGCGTACCAGTGCGTAAAGGGCATATTTCCCTTCCGGGATCTGCACTGTGAAAGCCTCTTTCTCATTAATCTTGTCGCTGAGGTCAATCACCTGATCCAAACTGCCCACTGGATCGGGAACCAGTTGTAGCGAGATCAAGTGTGGAATGCGTCCTGAATAGGGCTTGCTGATGGCGGGATCGGCCTCCTTGAGCAGTGAAAAAACAGAGGTGGTGTACTCTTGAGGGCCGGTCACTTTTTCGACACCAATTACCATGACTTGTCCACGCTCATCGCCTTCGAGAAATTCTCCACCGAAAGGCCATCCGCTACCTACGATCAGATCGCAGGTCATATCAAGTTTGGAGGCTTGGTCAAATGCCACTTTGAGCATGTTGATCCACTCCTCGCTCAACCAAGAGATCGAAGGAATGCCCAGATCATCGGCACCGCCCGGGAAACCAACAGGGTTGATCTCTACGCCGCCGATTCCGGCATCTTTAAGCAGGTGTAACTCGCGGCGCAATTCGTCCGCATTGACTTTGTCGCCGTTCCACCACCACCGTACGAAAGGACGATATTTGGCTTCCGGATTGCGGAATTGATCGTAGTAGGTATTCCCGCTCGACGCTTGTTGCTGGGCCTTTTCTGCCTGTGTCGGTGCTGCCTGCAGAATCGTAGCACTTAGCAACATGACTGTGCCGAAGAGCCAATTGTAAAGCAGTTTCGGGTTTCTGTTCATGTAGGGTTTGTATTTGATGAATCTATATCGGTTAGTTGATAGCCTTGTTTGTAGTACCCTTACTCAATAACTTTAACCTCAGTCGATTTGTAAGGATAAAACTGTTGTTTCTGTGCGGCATTCGGCTCGTCGTAGGTGACGTTGTCGAAGGTAATGTCATGAACATCATCCAATACAACAGCCGGACGATAGTCTGGTTTTTGTGCGATCAGCTCAACATTTTCCAAAGTCACCCCTTTGGCGTGGCGAATGTAGAAACCCCAAGCCGGGAGTTCGCGGAACTGTGAAAATTCCGGATAGCTTTTCGGCATTTCAGGAATACTGTCCAATTCGGCAGGAGTTACTCCACGATAAGCATAGAATTTGTTACCGCCACCCGGGAACTTGATCTTGATGTTGCGCAAGGTTACGTTGGTAATTACGTGGTCAGGCAAACCTACGATGCCGCATGGAGAAATGTTGCGAGGCATGTGGTGGATTGGGCCCTCGTAATCGTAACCTTTGTCCGGTTTCGCAGCCGGAACCTCTGCATAAACGTTCTGGATCGTGACATTGCTCATCGAAGAGTGACGACCATTTGTGTAACGGTCTCCGGTGCGCAGATAAATGACGTTGCCGGTGTGGATGGCATAGAGTGAATCTACCAAAATGTTGTCGATCGTTGCTCCATCTACTGCCTGCAGCGTGATGGCAGAGCGGTAGGTGTCATATACTTTATTGTTGATGACGCGAATGTCTGTAAAACCGCCGCGTGAGCCCGTACCGAATTTAATACCGCTTGCACCCGAGCGTGCAACATTGTTGCGGATCAAAATGTTGTGGCACTTCTGGTCGTCACCGTGCGATTTGAGGCAGATCGCATCGTCAGAAGCGTCAAAAAATGAGTTGGTAACCGTTACGTTCTGACAATCCACCAAATCGAGACCATCGTTATTCCAGTAAGCGTTGCTTTCGACGTGAATGCGATCAATCTTCAGATTGAAACATTGGTCGTAAGTCTGAACCCAGCTGGCTGAGTTTTTCAAACTGATCCCTTCGACCGTGACACCAGTGCATTCGCGGAAATAGATAATCATAGGACGATGAGATTCATACGGACGATCCAAATTCAGCGGGTCATCGAATAAACCACGATGAATCTGATCCACGAGATTATAGGCGGTTTGACGGCCACGGCAATCCACCAAACCTTCTCCGGTCAATCCGATGTTCTCCTGACCTACCGCCAGCAGAAAGGCTGTATTCAGATTGGGTACACGATCATAGTCGTAGGGGTTGTTGGAACCCATCAGAACGGCACCGTTTTCAAGGTGTAAAGTCACACCGGAACGCAGATGCAGAGTGCCCGACAGGTAACGACCCAATGGAAAGATCAATCGGCCGCCGCCCTGTTCATGAATCAGGTCGATAGCTCGTTGAATAGCCCGGGTATTGAGCGTCGTACCGTCGGCCATTACACCGAAATCTGCGACTTGGTAATCTTTAGCCCACAGTTGAGCGGAACAGATCAGACTAAGTGTCAGTGCAAAAAGCTTTTTCATTCTCATCTTCTCGTGTTTGCTTTGTTTAGTTATTGTTTTATTCTTTTCTTTTCGTGTTTTCGTGTCGGTGGTTTTGAATCCAGTCGGGTTTTATGCTCCACTCCCATCTAATCGGACAAATATACTGTGTGCAATTTGCCTCCTTATATTTTTATGCCGTATAAAGTGTTACCGGACCTACAAGCCCCATGGATTGGGTCGGTTGTACTTTATTCTTAGTATTTGTCCATTTTTGGGCAGTCGGATTATCCTTGAGCGTTTTCATGTAGTTGCCCAGCGTGGTGATCACTCGTACCTCAATGTTGTTTTCACCCGGCTGAAGAACGTCGCTCAGATCATAAACACGTCGGCCGTACCAACGCAACCCGAGATCCTTGCCATTAACCGAAACATAAGCCTCTCCGTGCACTTTCCCCAGGTTGATCAGGGTGCGGCGTGAAGTGTCATCGATTGTTACAGTGGTCCGGTAGGTCACCGTTCCGGTAAAATCTACCCATTGAGTCTCTTTCAGGTCGGTCGGCTGCTCCATATAATCTGTACGTGTCCATTTTTCGCGGCTATGGTGCAACTCCACTTCCCAGCCGTTCAGTGTCCGGCTATCGTCTCCTTCATAAGGCAGAGGTTCCCATTTTGGACCCTGTTTATTGCGGTCAAAGACAATTACCAATGAGTCAACCGGTCCCATGTCAAGGGCAAAGCCTCCATCTTTGTCCAAGTCAATGCGCCAACGCTTGCCACTCTCCATGTCCCATACCCATGGGTAATGGCCTGATGTGATCTCTTTGCTGAACCGGATCCGTCCCCGATAGGGATTGTGCAGGTGTGAATTGGCTAAAAAAAATAGCTCTTCACCATGGTCGCCTTGATAACGGTTTTGAGTGAAATATGGATTAGGTTCTTCGATTGTCATGTATGGGGTGAGCCCATATTGCTGCTGTACGTCGGCGTACCAAGTGATAAAATCGTTATCAGCCGGTTTCTCCAACAGAACAAAACGATCCGGGAACCGTTTCAGTTTGCCGATCCACTCCTGTACGGCTGCATCGTTCTTTTCGTAATCTTTGAAGCCGAGCGATTGGTGAGGGAATTTCTCAATGCAGAATACACGCCCGCCTTGTGCAACAAAATCGTACAGTTTGGCCAATGTCTCGGGGCGGATACTATCGATACCCAGCATAAAGAGTGTGCCGTATTGTTTGGGGCCGTAGCAGAGTTTCCCTCCTTTGACCGTTGAATCGGCCAACACGATCTCTGAGGTGTAGTCGCAGCCGCTGCCGTTTTTGTGGATTGCCTCCCATACCAATGTCATATATGGGACATTCAAGCGGTCGGGGAAGGGTTCCGTCTTGACTCCCACCTCACTCCACATGTCAGGATATGCTGGAAGCAGAGCTATGTCAGTGTACATATCTGCATTCTGCAGTGTGGCTGATACGCGTGCCCGGTAACCGGTAAATTGCGGCATACAGGGCCACCAGTTGTTATGTTCGCTAAAGTAGGCGCCGTAACGCACCCATCCCGGGAATGGAATATCGGGAGGCGAAACATTGACACCAATCAATACCGAGTGGGTAATGCCGGAGAGAATGCTCATATCCGAACCCAGTTTCAGGAATTCGAGCGTTGCATTGAATACCTGGTAAGTATTGGTCATCTCTTCGCAGCTGACAATCCGTTTGCCGGTCAGGTGAGCCGCCGAAGAGACAAATTTGTTGATCATCGTATAGCCACGTCCGCGACGGTAATCCTCGTTGCTCATCTCTTCGCCCAACTTGTGCTTGAGCCAGTTGGTCGTCCACGATTCTCCTTCGGGAATGTCGTAGCCGATGCTGCTCTCTAATGGGAAGAAGCCTCGTCCATAGGCCTGAGCCCGAGAGAGTACGCCCAACTCTTTACACCAAGCCAAATAGGTGTCGTTGAATCGTTCGCGCAACAATTCCGCTTTGGTGAGCTCAAAATCATACCGCATGCGGTTGATCTCACGGGCGAAGCGCGGCGTTTTGGCAGCTCCGTAGTTGTAGTCCGAAACATCGCCCAACCGTCCTACCTTAAACATCATAAAGGGTAGATAGGGGAAGATGTCATATCCGCGACGCCGTTTAAACTCCTCCAGGATGTCCGACGCCCAGTTGCACCCCTCCAATTCCATCGAGTCAGTGAACATGGAACGGATATGGTTTTTCAACGGGCCAGTTTTAGCCTGAATCGTATCGGACATGTGATGCAGGTACTTGTTGACTGCCGCTTTGTCCATGTGGTTGAGAATCGGACCGGCAGCCCCCGGAGCTCCGTTGATGACACTGGCAAAGGCATTTACTTTGACCAGTGCATAAAAAACATATTTACCTTCAGGAACCTCGACACGAATCACTTCGTTGCCGATTTGATCCGAAAGATCGATGACCTGATCGATCCCATCCATAGGATTGGGGACCAGTTTGAGGGATAGTAGTTCAAAGGTACGTCCAGGGAAGGGGACAGTCACGCCTGGATCGACTGTCTTGAAAATGGCGAATTTCGAAATTTCGAAAGTGGTAGGTCCTTCCAACTTGTGGGCGTCGATCAACACCACTTGAGCGCGTTCATCGCCTTCCAGAAACTCTCCTCCGAAAGGCCAGCCACTACCTACAATCAGATCGCAGGTCATATCGAGTTGTTTGGCCTCATCGAAAGTTGCCTGCAGTGCCTCGATCCATTCATCACTCAGCCAGCGCAATGAACGTTTGCCCATATCGTTATCCTCTTCGGCAATACCGATTGGGTTGATCTCGACTCCACCAATTCCGGCAGCTTTCATCACACGCAATTCACGGCGCAGCTCTTCGATTTCGACCATGTCGCCATTCCACCACCATCGTACGAAAGGGTGATAGATGGAATCCGGATTAGCGAAACGGTGATACAGCTCATGGTCGAAGCGCAACGTTCCGTTGCTGGCCGCTTGCACAGCCTTGTCGGCCATTTCGACCGCTTGTGCCAAACCGGGGAGCAGACTCAATGCGAGTCCTCCTGTGGCCAGTTTTGCACTGCGTATGAGAAATGTTCTACGATCCATGGTTTAGAAGTGGTGGTTAGGTCTGTTTTAGGTTGTCGTTTTGTTAGTAGTAGGGAAGTTTTTCTAGTCTCAGGTTTGTTGTTTCATCATTTGCCTGCACCCTGTTGTTCTTTCTGTTTTATGCAATCGAGGCCAATAGAGCGCAGCTTCGTGGTCTTCTCTAATCAAATGTAGAGGATGAGCGGTTTGGATTCTTTGGCAAGGTTCGTCCTTAAGAGTCTCGGAAATACAGAGTCTATTCGAAAATATAAGTCTGAACCATGTTGTGCTTGTCGCAATGTGTTCAGTATTATAATAACGATGACAACTCAGTATATCCTCTCTCCTCAAAAAATCCTCTCTCGCTTCATTTGGGCCCGGCGTCCGGGTCAGCGGGCGCCGGACAAAAGGCCCTATTTACGGGGCGTAAGTTTTTTGCCTGCAGGAGTGATGCAGTTTACGGCTGATACGCCTTTTGAAGCGGCACCCTCCAGTTTCAATGCAGTACCTGCTACATCCATATAGGAATCGCTTACTTTGACATTGGTGCAGCCTTCGATAACGATACCATCTGCAGCTCCCTCTATTTTGCTGTCAACGGTAACACCTGATACGGTGACATCTGAACATTTGTTGAAAACAGCTACATCACCAGCCGGGTTGTTCAGCAGCAACTGGTCAACTTTGACACCACTGCAACCGTTCATGTAGATCAGAGCTGGAGCACAGGTTTTTCCTTCGGCCAAGTTGCCTTTTTCACCTTGGATTTTGTAGTGTTCGTTAACCAAGGCTCCCTGACCTTCAATCATGCCTTTGCCGGTAATGGCGATGTTTTTGACAGTATCAGCTATGAACAGAGCAGCGTTGCCATTTACATAGTCGTAATCGTAAGGTGAGGTAGAAGCCATCAATGCAGCTCCCTCTTTGATGACGATCGTTACATTGCTTTTCAGGTGGATCGTGCCGGTCAGGTAGCGTCCTACATAAAATGCAAGCTCTCCACCGCCATTTTCGCTTATGAAGTCCACTGCCTTCTGGATTGAGCGGGTGTTGTTGGTAATACCGTCCGATTTAACGCCGAAGAGCGATGCCTTATACTCTTTGGCGGATGCGGAACCCGCAACGGTACCGATCAGCAACAGGGCGAGTGCGAAAAATTTCGTCTTGATCATGATCTCTGATTTTTAAGTTATTATCTATTTATTGTTATTGTTTGCAAATTATTCGATGACAGTTGTTTTGTAGGTGACTACCTGCTCTTTGCCTTCTGCTCCCGGCTCATCGAATTCCACGTTGGTCATTTTGAAGCCGTCAACATCGTCAGTTACGATACAAGGACGATAATCTCCACCCTTTTCAGCAATGAATTTGATGTTGTCGAAGGTGATCCCTTTGGCGTGGCGAACATAGAAGCCCCAAGCCGGCAGCTCTTTGAACTGCGAGAATTCGGGATAGCGGGTTGGCATTTCGGGAATTGAATCCAACTCGGCCGGTGTGGTGCCACGATATGCGAAGAATTTGTTGCCACCACCCGGATATACCATCGTGATGTTTTTCAACGTAACATCTTCGATCGGATATTCGGGCAGACCGATGATGCTGGCCGGAGAGATGTTACGGGGCATATCCTCGATCGGACCTTCGTAATTGTAACCGGCATCGGGTTTACGCAAAGGTACTTCTGCATAAACATTCTGGATGGTAACGCCTTTCATTGACGGTTTTTTACCGTGGCTCCAGCGGTCGCCGATACGCAGGAAAATTACGTTACCTGTATTGATCGAGCGAACACCGTCAACAAAAATGTTTTCGATCAGACCACCGTCAACAGCAGCAAAGGTGATAGCAGAACGATAGGTGTCATAAATGGTGATGTTCGTCACTTTGAAGTTGCGGAAACCACCTCTTGATACGGTTCCGAATTTCAAACCGTTAGCACCTGAACGTCCTACGCAGTTATCTACCACTACGTTTTGGCAAATGCTGTTCGGATCGTGTGATTTGAAGCAGAGTACGTCGTCGGCAGCGTTGAAGAACGAGTTTTTGATGACAACACCGTCACAATCGACGATGTCGATACCGTCGTTATTCCAGTATGAGTTGGCCTCTACGTAGATGTCATCCACATATACATTTTTGCACTGGTCGTAAGTCTGGTTCCAGCTGGCCGGATCACGTAACGTAATGCCGGTAATTGTAACGTTGGTGCATTCGCGGAAATAGATGTTCTCCGGACGGTTGGTCTCATTGGGACGGTCCAGTTTCAGAGGATCTTCATAGATGCCTCGCTGGATGTATTGCACCATGTTGTTGGCGGTTTTAAAACCTTGACCATCGATGGTTCCCTTGCCGGTGATGCCGATGTTCTCCTGTTTCATGGCGAAGATCATGGCCATCCAACGTACATACGGATCCTTTACATAGTCAAAAGGGTTGGTCGAACCGAGCAGAACCGCGCCTCGTTCGAGGTGCAAGGTTACATTGCTTTTGAGGTAGATCGTTCCAGTGAGGTATTTCCCCGGACCGAAAACGAGTCGACCTCCACCGCGTTCGTTCACGGCATCGATAGCACGTTGAATCATGTTGGTGTTCAGTGTAATACCGTCTGCTTTGGCTCCGAAATCCGAAACCTGGTAATCTTTGGCCGAGAGTTGCGTGGCGCCGCACATCAAGGCGATGGCTAATGCGAGAAATTTTAGCTTAGTCATATTTTGTTAGTTGTTGAAAGGTTTTTGTTGTTTCTTTACTATTAAGTGGAATGGCAATAGCCTTTCCTGTAATTCAAAAATCCTTGTTCAATTCCAATAGCCAATCCCTTATATATTAATATAAGGTGACAGGCCCAACAATACCCAGCGACAGAGTCGGCCACTCTTTGCGACCAGCTGTGAACTTCTGTGCTGTTTCGTTGTCGGTGAGTGAGTGCATATAGTTGCCCAATACGGTGACTACACGTACTTCGATCTCATTGCTACCGGTGTGAAGTTTGTCTCCAATTGGATAGATCCGGTTGCCGAACCATTTGACTCCGCAATCCTCTCCGTTGACAAAGAGCTGTGAAATGCCGTACACCTTGCCGAGTTTCAGAATCGCATCTTTATCCGGTGCTCCTGCGATATCCAGTTGGGTCCGGTAGATGACTGTGCCGGCAAAATCGACCCATTGGGTCTCTTTCAGGTCCGTGATGGTCTCCATGTGATCTGTCTTGGTCCAACCCTCGCGGGCGTGCTGCAACTCGACATCCCAACCCTTGAGCTCAATTGCTTTTGAGGTTGTTGTGGGCAGCGGCTGCCATTTTTCGCCCTTCGAAACTGTGTCGAAGACAATAAAAATGGTCTCTGCAGGACCCAACTCCAGTTCAAAGCCTCCATCCTCCAGGGTGAGCCGATAGCGTTTGCCGGTGTCCGGATCCCATACCCATGGGTAACGACCGCGTGTAATTTCGTTCGAGAAGGTGATACGACTTTTGTATGAGTTGTGCATGTGTACGTTGGCCATAAAGAAGAAGGTGTTGCCGTCCTCTCCTTTCCAACGCGTCTGCATGAAGAAGCGATCGGGATTTTCGATGGTCAGATAGTGGGGCAGTCTGTACTGTTCAATCAAATCGGCATACCATTCGACGAACTTGTTGTCTTCCGGCTTTTTGACCAAAATGAATCGATCCGGGAAGGTCTGTAATTTTTTGACCCACGCCTCGATTTCTGCGTCGCGTTTTTTGTAATCTTTGAAGCCGAGCGATTTTGCCGGAAGTTTTTCGATGCAGAAAACACGACCACCCTGTGAAACGAACTCGTAAAGTTTCTCAAGCGTTGCAGGGGAGGTGCTCGTTACCTCAGGCAAGAAGAGTGTGCCGTACTGTTTGGGGCCGTAGCACAGTTTGCCATTTTTCACGGTTGAGGCATTGAGTACGATCTCCGAGGTGTAGTCGGCCTGGCCTCCGTTTTTGCAGATGGCTTCCCAAATCAACGAGGTGTAGAGTACGTTCAATGTGCCGGGGAAGGGCTCTGTCTGTACGCCGATCTCTCCCCACATGTCATAGTTAGGGGGCAGAATGATCATGTCGGTGTACATGTCTGCGTTTTGGAACATGGATGACAGACGTCCTTTATAAGCATTCAGATATTTGAAGTAGGGCCACCAAGTATTGTTTTCATTGTAATATGAGCCGTACTGTACCCAGCCCGGGAAGGGGGCGTCGGCCGGTGAGTAGTTGTAGCCGTGCCAAACCGAATGGGTGATACCCGAAATGGCGCTCATGTCCGATCCGATCTTGATCAGTTCGAGCGTTGCCCGGAAGCAGAGATAGGTGTTGGTCATCTCTTCGCAGCTGACCACCCGTTTACCGGTCAGATGTGCAGCCGATGAGACATATTTGTCGATCATCGTATAACCGCGACCGGCCCGATACTCATCGTCGCGCATCTCTTCGCCCAGACGGTGTTTGAGCCAGTTAGTCGTCCAAGATTCACCTTCGGGAATGTCATATCCGAGACTTGATTCGAGCGGGAAGAATCCACGGCCATAGGCCTGGGCTCGTGATTTAACGCCCAAATCAGCGCACCATTGAGTATAAGTATCTGTAAAACGCTCTTTGAGCAGTTCGGCTTTAGTCAGTTCATAGTCAAAGCGTACACGCTCCAGCTCAGCCTTGAATTCAGGAGTCTTTTGTGCTCCGTAATTGTAGTCAAGCACATCTCCCAAACGTCCCACCTTGAACATCATGAAGGGCAGGTAAGGCATCAGATCATATCCCCGGCGCAGACGGAACTGCTCAGCAAAGTCGCCAGTCCAGTTACAGCCTTCCAACTCCATCGAGTCGGTAAACATGGCACGAATATAGTTTTTCAGCGGACCGATACGACGTTCGATAGTCTCGGCCATGTGATCCAGATATTTGCGGACCGCCTTTTTGTTCATGTGGTCGAGGATTGAACCGGCAGCTCCTGGAGCACCGTTGATCACGCAGGCAAACGATTTGACCCGTACCAGGGCATAAAAGACAAATTTGCCTTCAGGAACATCGACCGAAATTACCTCATTGCCGATCTGATCCGAAAGATCGATCGCCTGGTCGATCCCGCTCATCGGGTTGGGAACCAATTTTAGGGAGAGAATATCGAAAGTACGCAACGGATTGACATCAGTTACGCCTGGATCAACATTTTTACAGATGGTGAATTTTGAGATTTCGAATGTTGTGGGACCTTCGATTCGTTCGGCATCGACCAGCACTACTTGAGCCCGTTCGTCTTCAGGTAGCTCCTCCGAGCCGAATGGCCAACCTGAGCCGACCAACAGATCACAAGTCATGTCGAGCCGTTTGGCTTCGTCGAAAGTGACTTTCAGCATGTCAATCCACTCATCGCTGAGCCACCGGAGAGACCGTTTGCCCAAATCATCGCCAGTGGTCGGGAAAGCGATTGGGTTGATCTCGACTCCTGCAATGCCTGCCTCTTTGAGCAGATGCAGCTCTCGGATCAATTCATCGGCCTCGACCTTGTCTCCGTTCCACCACCAACGTACGTAGGGATGGTACTTGAATTCCGAATTTTTGAATCGTTTGTAAGCTTCGGAGTCGAAGCTCAAAGAACCATTGTTTACAGCCTTGACTGCCGCTTCGGCCAGTGTCGGCGACATAGCGGCCAGGAATCCACCTGCAGCTAACAGTGCGCTTCGGCGGAGAAATGTCCTTCTGTCCATATCGTTAGTAGTGTCTGATCGTTGATGTCAGTTCTGATAGTGATTCGGGTTTTTGTGTCAGTACTTTAAATTGCTGACTGTGCGTTGTTTTTTCGAGGTTTGCTCTCCTCCGCGACCTCGATGGGGGCGGACCTGGTGTAGATCGAGACCCAAGTTAACAAGCTGCCGCGCTACCGCGCTGTGAAATTTCGTTTATTCCCCCTACCACTGCTTCTTGTTTCGTCCCTTTGTCCCGAGAGCTCAGATCAAGGGATATAGCTCCAAGTATTAATCCTGTGATTAAATTAAGGAGCGAATGTTTACGGATACTTTCCCGGATTCCCTGCAACTTTTTAGAGGTTTAAGCCGGAAAATAGCTTTGATATGGTCTCGCAGATTATAAACAATGAGCGAAAATGATTCAAAGCTCTGCGAAGTTAGGGATTATTTGCCGGTTTTCATAACGAATTGAAATTTCTGTCGGTTTTTTCACAGCATTTCGTAGTGCTGTGATTTTTATCTCATTTTCAGCTTAAAAACGTCATATATCATCATGAATTTTGGCGCGAAAATGGAGCTTGGATGTTTATTTGAAACATTGTAACTTTGTGGGAATCAATATCAATTAATGAGATTTTGCTCGCTTTGTTCGGTTTGAAGCAGTTAAGGCTCGGTGTAACGGATGGTGAAAATAAATTGCATCGTTGTGATGCTGTTTTGAGGCTTTTATTGGAGCTAAACGTGCGATAACGACACGATTTTGTATAGGTTAGCGTATGTAGTAAATAATATAATTTGAGGTGTAGCGTGATATAAAACTTGATATTCAGTTAAATAAGAATAAAAAGTAGGTGATGTTACCGTTTATTTTGCCTGTGTCTGTTGGAAGAAACGGATTAAGTATATCGTGTGAGCTTGGGACAGTCACAAAAGCGTCTGAACTGGCCTGCTTTTTGAATAAACGGGCGTCAAGATGGATGTTTGTGTTGAGTTCGTGCGGGATCTCTGATTGAGGGCTGTGATCACTTCAAAATGGTCGCATCGATGAGAGAGTCGGCATTTGGATGTCAAGATAACCGGTTGTAATGTCCGATTTGTCGCATTTGATCCGAAAAAGAGTATTGAGCGCATAACAAATTGATGACTATCCCGTTAAAATGATTAGTTTTGCGCTGCATTTTGTGTATTGGAATCGAAAAATCAATTTCAGGAAAGCATATGAAACAAATGAAGAATGGAAAGGCCATAGGGGCCTTAGTGAAAGGAACTGCATGTTCGCTGACTGCCTTGTTGGCATTCGCCTGCGGAAACTCGCAGCAAGGAATGATGCCCACAGCCGCTTTGGCTGTTATGACAGTGGAACCGACCTCACAGGAGCTGAACAGTACCTATCCGACTACGATCCGAGGTAAACAGGATATCGAAATCCGTCCTCGTGTGAGTGGCCATATTGTAAAGCTGTGTGTGGATGAGGGCGCCGTTGTTCGGAAAGGACAACCGCTGTTCTTGATCGATGCCGTGCCTTATCAGAAACAAGTACAGGCTGCTGCTGCAACTGTTGAGGTCGCAAAAGCTAATGTCGAAACCAACAAATTGACATTGGAAAGTAAAACTCAGCTGCACGCGCAAAACATTATCAGTGACTACGAATTACAGGTCGCAAAAGCAGCTTTAGCATCCGCCCAAGCTAATTTGGCTCAGGCAGAAGCTAATTTGGCTAATGCACAAAATGACCTTTCATATACAACCATTACCAGCCCATCGAATGGCGTTGTCGGTACCATCCCATACCGTGTCGGTAGTTTAGTTAGTTCAGCAACGGTAGAACCGTTAACTATCGTCTCTGATATTGATGAGATGTTTGCCTACTTCTCAATGAACGAGAAACAGCTGCTGACAATGACTCGTGATGAAAAAGGGTCAATTGCCGATATGATCAAGGCAATGCCGGAAGTTCAGTTGGTTCTGGCTGACGGTTCGATGTATCCTCTCAAAGGTAAAATCGAAACGGTCAGTGGTGTGATCGATCCGTCGACCGGTGCGGTTCAGCTGAGAGCGTTGTTTAAAAATCCGAATCGTGTTTTGCGTAGCGGTGCGACTGGAACCATTTTGGTGCCTAGTGTACTCGATTCGGTTATCGTTATCCCGCAGAGTGCAACAACTGAAATGCAGGATAAGAAATTCGTGTATGTCGTAGATGATAGTTCTAAGGTACACAACACTGAAATTACTGTCTTTGAACTTGAAGATGGTAAGAACTATATGGTTACAGGTGGTCTGAATGCCGGTGACCGTGTGGTGTTGGAAGGTGTTGCCAGCTTGCGTGATGGTGCCCAGATTCAGCCTATTACACCCGAACAATCAGCTGCCAAAGTAAAAGCGATGACTCAACCGCAGTCTGCTCAGGGTGCAGCGGCTGCTAAAGATAAGGCTGCACAGAAATAGAGATTGCTAAAACGAGGAAATCAATATGAAACTAGATAAATTTATTAAGCGTCCGGTGCTCTCGACGGTGATCTCAATCCTCATCGTCATCCTGGGTTTACTGGGGTTACTGACGCTGCCTATCGAACAGTATCCGAATATTGCCCCTCCAACAGTCCGTGTAAGTACGACGTATCAGGGTGCTAATGCTCAGACTGTATTGAACAGCGTAATTGCTCCTCTTGAGGAGCAGATCAATGGTGTGGAGAACATGGATTATATGACCTCCACTGCTACTAATACTGGTAGTGCATCTATTTCTGTTTATTTTAAACAGGGGGTGGATCCCGATATGGCGGCGGTCAATGTCCAAAACCGTGTGGCTAAGGCTCAGGGTTTTCTCCCTGCTGAGGTTACTCAGGTGGGTGTCATCGCAGAGAAACGCCAGACCAGTATGTTGATGGGTTTCGCTTTGTATAGCGATGATGACCGGTACGATCAAAAATTCCTGGAAAACTACGCCAATATCAATATTGTGCCGGAGGTAAAACGTGTGCCGGGCGTTGGTGAGGCGATGGTGATGGGTACCGATTACTCTATGCGTATTTGGCTGAAACCGGATGTAATGGCCGAATATAAATTGATGCCTTCGGATGTTTCTGCTGCATTGGCTGAACAGAATATTGAAGCGGCTCCGGGCCAATTCGGTGAGCAGGGCAATCAGTCTTTCCAGTATGTGATGCGTTACAAAGGACGCTTGCAAACTGAAGAGGAGTTTGAAAATATTGTTATTCGGGCGACTGAAAATGGCGAAGTGCTGCGTCTGAAAGATATTGCCAACATTGAATTGGGACGTTTGACATACGGTTTCAGTAATGAGGTAAATGGCCATCCTGGTGTGACTGTAATGGTGTTCCAGACTGCCGGATCAAATGCCACTTCAATTATCCAGAATATTGAAAAATATCTGAAAGAGATTGAACCGACACTGCCTCCCGGAATGAAAACAGAGGTCATCATGAGTGCCAATGACTTCCTTTTCGCCTCTATTCATGAGGTGGTCAAGACGTTGTTGGAGGCCTTCCTGCTTGTGGTGATTGTAGTGTATGTCTTTCTGCAGGATTTCCGTTCAACGTTGATTCCGTTGATTGCGATTCCGGTTGCATTGATTGGTACCTTCTTTGTGCTGTATGTCATAGGATTCAGCTTGAACCTGTTGACTCTTTGCGCTATGGTCCTTGCTATTGCGATTGTCGTCGATGATGCGATCGTGGTTGTCGAAGGTGTACACGCCAAGTTGGATCAGGGGTGTCAATCGGCGCGTAAGGCTTCTATCGATGCGATGAGTGAATTGGGCGGTGCTATCGTCTCAATTACTTTGGTGATGATGGCCGTGTTCATCCCCGTGAGCTTCATGACGGGGACCTCTGGTACTTTCTACCGCCAGTTTGGTTTGACTTTGGCTATCGCTATCGGTTTGTCTGCGATCAACGCATTGACGTTGAGTCCGGCACTGTGCGCCCTGTTCCTGAAACCTCACGATCCGAATAAAGAGGAGAAAAAGACATTTGTCACTCGGTTCCATAACGGTTTCAATGCGGCATATTCTACGTTGCTCCAAAAATATAAGAAGAGCGTGCTGTTCTTTGTTCAGCATCGTTGGATCGCTTTTGGCGGTGTTGCATTGGGAGTTTTCTTGTTGGTTTTCTTGATGAAAGTAACACCGACAGGTTTGGTTCCTAACGAGGATACCGGTACTGTTTTCGCTGTATTGGATATGCCCCCTGGAACTTCTCAGGAACGTACACAAAAAGCTCTGTTGCAGTTGGATAGTTTGATCGCGGCCAATCCTGCGGTTAAATCGCGTACCACCATTACCGGATATAGCTTCATTGCTGGTCAGGGTAATACTTACGGTACCATCATTGTAAAACTGAAAGATTGGGCTGAACGTGAGGATATCGAAAAGTCGGATCTGAATTCGGTAATTGGCTCACTGTATGTGCAGGCTAAAATGGGTATCTCCGATGCTAATGTCTTGATCTTCGGTCCCCCGATGATCCCTGGATACAGTATTAGTAATGGTTTTGAATTAAACCTTCAGGATAAAACGGGTGGAGATTTGGATCGTTTCTTTGAAATAGCCAATCAGTTCTTGGCCAAATTGAATCAGCGGCCAGAGATTGCAGCTGCACGTACTTCATTTAACCCGACCTTCCCGCAGTATATGATCGATATTGATGCTGCAAAATGTAAACAGGCCGGTATCTCTCCAAGAGATATTCTGACTACTTTGCAAGGGTATTACGGAGGTCTGTATGCTTCGAACTTTAACAGTTTCGGTAAATTGTATCGTGTGATGATTCAAGCAGATCCTTCTGCTCGTATCAGTCCTGAGACGTTGAACCAGATTAAAGTGAGAAACGGCTCTGAGATGGCTCCAATTACGCAGTTTATGAGTTTGCGTAAAGTGTACGGACCAGATAATATCGATCGTTTCAATATGTATACTTCTATGTCTGTTAATGGTTCGGTTGCTGCTGGATATAGTTCAGGTGAAGCAATTCAGGCTATTCGTGAAGTGGCTGCTGAAACGTTGCCTCAAGGTTATGGTTATGAGTTCTCAGGTATGACACGTGAAGAGGCAAACACCGGTACCAGTACAACTGCATTGATCTTCGTGCTCTGTATGGTGTTCGTTTATCTGCTTTTGAGTGCACAGTATGAAAGTTACATCTTGCCGTTGGCCGTACTGCTCTCGATTCCGTTTGGTTTGGCAGGTTCATTTATCTTCGCTCAGTTTATGGGTGTCGATAACAACATCTATATGCAGGTCGGTTTGATCATGTTGATCGGTCTGTTGGCTAAGAACGCCATCCTGATTGTCGAGTTTGCAGTTGATCGTCGCCGTCAGGGTATGAGCATTCTTTGGTCTGCCATCGCCGGTTCTGCTGCCCGTCTCCGTCCGATTCTGATGACGTCGTTGGCAATGGTTATCGGTCTGTTGCCGATGATGTTTGCTTCAGGTGTGGGTGCTAACGGTAACAGTACGATCGGTACCAGTGCTATCGGTGGTATGTTGATCGGTATGTTGACACAGATCTTTATCGTACCGGTACTGTTCGTGGCCTTCCAATCTCTCCAGGAGCGCTTCACGCCGATGGAGGTGGAATCTGCCGATATTGATGCAGAGATGGAGAAACTCGCTTAATGTGCGGAAAGTGTGTAACTTTAAGAATTGTTCAATATGAAAATTAAATATAGTATCTTGTTGGTAGGAGGTGCGGCGATGATGTTGCTCAGCAGTTGCAACATCTACCGCAACTATACCAGACCCAGCGAGGTGACTACCGCCGGTATGTACCGTGATACGCTTTCGTCAAGTGACACTTTGCGCGGCGATACCGTTTCGATGGGGAATCTTCCTTGGCAGGAGGTATTTCGTGACCCCTATTTGCAAACTCTGATTGCACAGGGTCTCGAGCATAATATTGATTTGCAAACGGCTTATCTCCGGGTACAGTCAGCTCACGCCAGTTTGCAGTCAGCACGTTTGGCGTATGTGCCATCTTTCAATCTGAATCCCAGTGGTGGTCTTTCTTGGTATGAGAATGGCCGTCGTTCCTGGACCTATCAGGTGCCGGCTACTGCCAGTTGGGAGCTTGATATCTTCGGTCGCTTGCTGAATTCGAAACGAGGTGCCCGTGCCGCGTTGATGCAGAGCGAGGCTTATGCACAGGCTGTGCGTACGCAGGTGATCGCTGCTATTGCCAACGCATATTATACTTTGCAGATGTTGAATCAGCAATTGGCGATCAGCGAACAGACCGTTGCATCCTGGTACAAGAGCGTAGAAACGATGAAAGCGCTGAAGTTGGCTGGTAATACCAATGAAGCGGCTGTAGTTCAAAGTGAGGCGAATTGCCATTCAATCGAGGCATCCTTGCCCGATTTGAGACAAAGTATTCGTGAAACTGAGAATGCGTTGTCGATTTTGCTCGGTGTCGCACCGCAAGCGATCGAATGTCCAGGGACTTTGGCTGAGCAGGCATTGCCTTCTACTCTTTCGGCAGGTGTTCCGGCTCAAATGTTGAGCAACCGTCCGGATGTTCAGGCTGCTGAAGCTGCGTTGATGTCTGCTTACGCCGCTACTAATGTAGCTCGTGCCGCATTCTATCCGGGGTTGTCAATTACCGGTACGGCAGGTTGGACCAATTCGCTCGGTAATGTTGTGGTGAATCCGGGTAAGTTGATTGCTAATGCGGCTGCGTCATTGTTGGTCCCGATCTTCAATCAGGGTCGTAATCGTGCTCAGTTGCGTGCCGCTCAGGCTCAGCAAGAGGAGTCGATGCTTGCTTTCCAACAGACAATTCTGAATGCAGGTAGCGAGGTCAGCAATGCATTGTATCAGTACAAGGCTGCTCAAGATAAAAGTACGGCTCGCAAAGCGCAGATCTTGGCTCTTGAACGTTCTGTCGATTATACACAGCAGTTGTTGAAATTGGGGTCTTCTACCTATCTTGAGGTGTTGACCGCTCAACAATCGTTGCTCAGCGCACAGTTGACGCAGGTTTCGGATGATTATCAAAAAATGCAGGCTGTTGTCAGTCTATACCAGGCATTGGGAGGTGGACGTGACATGAATGTGAAAATTGGATCAAAAGAGACCGAAAAAGCGATCAAAGCTGAAGGTAAAGCCTTCCGCAAAGAGTTCCGCGAAAAATATAACAAATAGTTAGTTACGTTAATTTGCGTGGGCGGCGAGGAACTATTTTCCTCGCCGCTCTTTTTTTGTCGTATGTCGCCTCGGTCCGGTCTGTTTTTATTGAGACAAATCGATCGGATTTTGCCTGGCTTGTGCGTTTTTTGTTTGCCCTCGATGTAGATGCTTTGAGATTATGTTTATAATGTTGTACGATGCAAATGGAGGCTTATGTCGATTGATATTCAATAGTTTATATTGAGTTGTGTTGACGGTAAAGTAATGTGGATCTATGTCTTGAGGAATGTGAGATTTGTTGACAATCGCCTTATGTGGGTAAATAAAACAGTCCAGAATTAAGGCCTATTCAGGGAAAAATATCGGTGTTGTTTGCAAGCGTAGAATTTTTGGCCCATATTTGTGCCGACATAACCTGAACGGACGTTTTGTAATCCTCATCGGAGGGCCTCATAAGCCGGATAAGATGACTGGGTAAAACCATTCACCTTATCCGGCCTTTTTCGTCTTTGGGTATGCACGTTTGTTGAATAAAATTTTGGGAGCCAATCGTAGCAGAAAGAGATGCATGGTAAGCTGAAGCAAGCAGGGAGCGGTGATGACCGTGGTGTTATTGGCCCTATAGGCGTATGTTAAGTAGGACAGTATCTCAGGTAAGAGACTGTTTCAGAGATCGTATTAGCGATTTTAACTTCAATTGTGACATTGATTGATCTGTAAGTAGATTCTGATTAGTATGGAAAGAGACGCTATTGATTTAAAGACATTAAACGTTTTTACACTATTCAGCAAGTATTTTGTGCCCACATTGTTAGGAATGTTGGGAATGTCTGCAGTGACAGCTATCGATGGTATTTTTGTCGGACAAGGAGTAGGAAGTGATGGAATTGCTGCGGTAAATATCTCAATCCCTTTGTTGATGATATTTACGGGCGTTGGGTTGATGATTGGGGTCGGATGTTCAGTGGTTGCGTCGATTCAATCTGCTCGTGGTAAATTTCGGACAGCACGTATCAATGTGACGCAGGCACTTGTTGCAGTGACAGTTTTTGCCTCTATCCCTTCTTTAGTGGCCCTTATATTTCCGGATACACTGTTGCGATTGTTGGGGGCTTCTGCCTATTTGTTGCCACAGGCGCGTGAGTATATGTTGTGGTCTGTACCCTCGTGGCTATTTACCATGTGGGGCGCTGTCTCCCTCTTTGTGATTAGACTGGATGGTCGTCCCCGATTGGCTATGGCGTGCAGCTTGATCTCGGCAGGAATCAATGTGGTACTCGATTGGGCGTTTATTTTTCCTTTGGGGTGGGGCGTTAAAGGGGCTGCTATCGCTACCTCTATCAGTGTGGTGATCGGAGGATTGATCGCAGTCGGATATTTGCTCCTGTATGCTCGTTTTCTTCGTTTATACCCAATAAAGTGGAGCCGCAAAAGTATGCGATTATTTATCCGTAATATTGGGTATCAGTGCCGGATCGGTTCGTCGGCTCTGCTGGCTGAAGCTACGTTGGCAACGTTGATGTTTATGGGAAACCACCTATTTATGCACTATTTGGGTGAACATGGTGTCGGGGCGTTTGGAATTGCCTGCTACTATACTCCTTTTGTTTTTATGGTGGGTAATGCGATCGCACAGTCTGCGCAACCGATCATCAGTTATAATTTTGGGGCAGGGTGCCGGCAGCGAGTACACAAAACCATCCGAATAGCACTGTTGACCGCTGTGTTGTGTGGCGCTGCGGTGACGTCGTTGTTTGTATGTATTCCCCATCTTTTGGTAGGGTTGTTTATCTCTCCTAATGATCCGACCTTTGCGATTGCCACCTCCGGGTTCCCCTATTATGCAGCGGGTTTTATCTTTTTTATCCTCAATTTAACCACTATCGGCTATTACCAGAGTTTGGAACGAGTGGGACCTGCAACTCTATTGGCATTGTTGCGTGGTTTTTTCTTTTTGATTCCTGCCTTTTTGCTACTTCCTCGATGGTTGGATACCCCTGGTATTTGGCTGGCTCTCTCATGTTCTGAACTGCTCACAACTTTATGCAGTTTGTCATTTTATCTTTTTCGCACATGCGATGTAAGCAAACAGCGTTGTGCCAAAGGTTAGTCGATATTTCGAGTAACTATTTGTTTACAGAACGCCTAATACAAGGTCTTGTTGTATGAGTAAGCAGGTTATTGACTCTTATTGGTAACCTCAGATATCATGATTGGCAGTGAATCTGTCCCGATACATCAATAAAAGAGCGGCGTGGAAGAATCCACGCCGCTCTTTTATTGGTTGGGATCTTTTTTGTTGGTCGCGATAGAAAATCGTTTATTCCCAAAGTAGCCCCGATAGACTTTAGACCTTACAAAATTAGTTAGCAATCTCTCCGCCCATCATATCGAGCAATTCGTTCGTGATGGCTTGCTGACGAGATTTATTGTACTGAATGGTAAGATCTTGCAGCAATTCCGTCGCATTGTCTGTCGCCATCTGCATCGCAATCGTACGAGCTGCATGTTCTGCTGCTGCCGAATCAAGCAGAATGGTGAAAATCTTCAGACTCAATACCTGAGGAACGAGTTCACGGATCACCTCTTCTGTATTCGGCTCAACGATATAATCGGGCCGATAGTTGTCGCGACTCTCTTCTGCTTCGGGCATTTCAACCGGGAGATATTGATCTTGTGTGACAACCTGAGTCGAGGTGCTCTTAAAATGGTTGTAGATCAATTCAACACGGTCGATCTCACCCTTTTCGAATTTGTCCATCAATTCAGCGGCCAGGTTTGCAGCTGCATCGTAATTCGGCTTGTCAATCATCGATTGATAGCTGCCTTGTACAGAGCATTTCGTTTTGGTCAGAGCCTTTTCCACCTTTTTCCCAATAGGGTATAGCAGAATGTTTTCGCTGCCCAGCGTTTGATACTCCTCGATGCGTGCTTGCAAACGCTTAATTACGTTGGCATTGAATGCACCACATAATGAGCCGTTTGATGTTACCGCTACCAAAGCTACCCGGTGTACCTCGCGCTCCTGGGCCAGAGAGGAGTTAACCTCTACACCCGAGGTAAGGAACCCTGCGAGCATGCTGTTGAGCTTCTTCTCGTAGGGCAGCATGCTCTCGATGGCCGCCTGGGCATGGTGCAACTTAGCCGAGGCCACCATCTTCATGGCCGACGTGATCTTCAGCGTACTGTTGACCGATGCGATTCTTGCTTTGACCTCCTTGAGCGATGCCATGGCCTATGCGGTTTTGAGTGATGAGGCAACCAATGCGGCTACTTCGTCGAGTTTTGCAGTGATCTTGTCGTCGATGACACCCTGCTGCAATGACTCCAATACATCGGTGCCTTGCAGGTTATTGATGAGTGCCTTTTCAAAGTCATGGACTTTATCCAGTGGTACCTCTTTCAACAGTCCGTGAACACCGCAGTAAAGGATGGCGATCTGCTGACCCACCGGCATCGGTGAATATTGCGGCTGAACGAGCAGACGCGTATTCTTTTGTCCTTTGTCGATGACCTGTGCGGTTACGGGGTCCATGTCTCCACCGAACTGGGTAAAGGCCTCGAGTTCGCGGTATTGTGCCTGGTCAATCTTCAGTGTACCGGCCACCTTTTTCATCGCTTTAACCTGTGCGTTACCACCCACACGCGATACCGAGATACCTACGTTAATGGCGGGACGGATACCCTGGTTGAAAAGGTCGGTTTCGAGGAAGATCTGACCGTCGGTGATGGAGATCACGTTGGTCGGGATGTAAGCCGAAACGTCGCCTGCTTGGGTTTCGATAATAGGCAGGGCGGTCAGTGAGCCACCAGCTTTCACTTTGCCTTTGAGGCTGGGTGGCAGGTCGTTCATCTTTTCGGCAACCTCCTGCTGGTTGATGATCTTTGCGGCACGCTCCAACAGACGAGAGTGCAGGTAGAAGATATCACCCGGATAAGCCTCACGTCCTGACGGACGGCGCAGGATCAACGATACCTCACGATAGGCAACGGCCTGTTTGGAAAGGTCGTCGTAAACTACCAGTGCATCGCGTCCGGTGTCGCGGAAATACTCTCCGATAGCTGCTCCTGCAAATGGAGCGAAGTATTGCAATGCGGCCGGATCCGAAGCGGTTGCGGCTACCACGATGGTATAATCCATTGCGCCTTTTTCGCGCAAGGTGTTGACCAATGCAGCAACTGTCGAACCTTTTTGTCCGATTGCTACATAGATGCAATATACCGGTTTGCCTGCTTCGTAATTGGCTTTTTGGTTCAGAATCGTGTCGATGGCGATCGATGTTTTACCGGTCTGACGGTCGCCGATGATCAACTCACGCTGACCACGACCGATCGGAATCATTGCATCGATAGCCTTGAGGCCCGTCTGCAGCGGCTGATTCACCGGCTGGCGGAAGATGACACCCGGCGCTTTGCGCTCCAGAGGCATTTCGGTTGTCTCACCGCCGATCAATCCCAAGCCGTCGAGAGTCTCTCCCAACGGATTGATCACGCGGCCCAACATGCCTTCGCTCACCTGGATCGAGGCGATACGACCCGTACGTTTGACGGTGTCGCCCTCCTTGATCTGGTCGGTGGGTCCCAGCAGTACGACGCCGACGTTGTCCTCTTCGAGGTTCATCACCACAGCCTTGATGCCGTTGTCGAACTCGAGCAACTCATTGGCCTCGGCATTTTGCAATCCGTAGATACGGGCCACTCCGTCGGCAACCTCCAACACTGTGCCCACCTCATCGAACCGCAATTTGTTGTCGATCCCTTCGAGCTGCATCCGCAGCACGTCCGACACCTCGCTTGGTTTGATATTTTCAGACATAATCGATCAAATTAATATGGCCTAACTGCTTAGGCATTGATACTTTTCAGACGATCCGCTTATTGCGGTCGATGAATTGTTTGCGGATTTCCCGCAGTTGCGCAGCGATGCTTGCGTCCAATCTCAACGAATTCATCTCGAAGATGAATCCTCCCAGAATTTCAGGATTAACCAGCGTCTTGAGTTCGACAGTCCCGTGTGTGCGTGAAGCGATCCAATTCGTAAGGCGTTCCCGAGTCGCAGCATCAATCTCCACGGCGGTCTGTAACCGTCCGGTACTGATGTTGTGCGCCTTTTGGTAAAGCTCCTGATACCCGAGCGCCATGCGTTGCAAAAACGGTGTGCGTTTATGTTCGAGTACCAACTCTACGAATCGTTTGAGTGCTTCGCTTGGATCACCTCCAGCGGCATTGTACACCAGCTCTGCCTTTTGCTCCTGCGTCAAGACTGGATTCTCCAGTGCACGTCGCAGTGCCGGTTCTGCACTGAAACACCCCGCAAGCAGCTGCATTTCACCGTAAACACGGTCAGCTACTGACTGTTCTACGGCAAATTCATACAGCGCTTTGGCATAGCGCAAGGGAATCATTGCTGTGTTCATCTGCGTGATGCTTTACTGGATTTTCGTATCTCCTTTCATGACGGGTGCTTCGTCCAGCAGACGGTCAATCATGCTCATCTGAGCCGGAGTGTTGTCGAGCTTTTCGCGAATCACCTTCTGGGCAATGTCTACGGCCAACAGGGCAATCTCGCTACGAGCTGCACGAATCGCGGCATCCTGCTCGAGACGAATCTGCC
>ERZ791574.91-NODE-91-length-82167-cov-20.803646_pt1 | contig 82167 bp, 81 predicted proteins | sample MGYA00433098_ERZ791574 | MGnify/ENA primary metagenome ERZ791574 (study PRJEB30046, sample SAMN00791933) | human gut metagenome | study: EMG produced TPA metagenomics assembly of the A metagenome-wide association study of gut microbiota in type 2... | reverse complement strand
TAAGTCTTATTTGTTACCGCTTACCGCGGCGACTTGTATATAATATCATCAGGTGTTCACATTGTCAACAACTTTTTTCAAAAAATTTCAAAAAAGTTCAATTTTTTTCAATCATTGACTTTCAAGCGGGACTGACATGCCTGCGAAACCGCTTGTTTGCTGACTTTCTGCACATTTACATTGTAATCAGAAAGCAAAGACCTACTGTTATATTCCTGTATGCATTTTTAGTAGGTGATAATTCTTGCTGGTTGAGATATTTTCAGAATAAAAGCACACGCAAACATCCAATACAGCTTATTGCGTAGGTCAATCACAAGCAATGTGTCGTTTTATTCTATGAAATTGGAAGAAAAAGACCTACCAAAGTACAATACTTAGATACTTTAGTAGGTCTCTGCTCTGAAACCATAGCAATATTATAAGAAAACCACCCACTAATTATGTTATCCAATAGCTTCTAGTAGGCATTCGCCCCATAACACAGCACCTTAACACATCCCTATAACACATTCCCGTAACACATCTTCTCATTGCAATCTGCCATAACGCATTAACACATTTTCTCAATCACTCAAATATTGACATAGTAACAACATCAATATACTTTCGAAGCCACTTATTTACTGTCTTTTTTCATTATACCCATTAAATAAAGGAGGTCTTATGCGACCTCCCTGATTTTTCCTATGCTTTTAATGCATTCTTAGCTTCATCTGTTATCTCTCTCTGATAAGCTATCTCATTTTCAATATTTCTTGCAACCTCATTAGCAGTATATGCTGCATCTATTACTTTCTTAAGCACATTTCCAACATCATCTGCTTTTTCCTTCTGCCTTGATGAATTATCATAAATATTCTTCATAGCTGTGACCGTTTCATCAACCGAGGTCTGTACTTTAGTAATTGTGTCTGTTATCTCTTTAGACGACTTAGCTGACTGAGCAGCAAGATTTCTTACCTCACTGGCAACAACAGCAAATCCCCTGCCATGTTCACCGGCTCTAGCGGCTTCTATTGATGCATTAAGTGAAAGTATATTGGTTCTGTTAGATATTGAACTAATAACAGCTGCAAATTCTTCAATCTTCTTAGACAAAGCTTCAAGTTCTTTAATCTTAGCTGAAGACTCCTCCACAACTTTATTCATTGATTCTATCATTCCAAGAATCTCTTCTACACTTGACATGCTTTCCTTAACCAGATTAAGAGATGTATCTGACGAATTAATAACATCAAATGCATCTTTTTCAAGCTTTTCCTGTGAATCATCAAGTCCATTAAGAATATTGGTGAGATTATTCACCATTGCTTCGTTACTCATAAGTAATCCCCCATCCTGTGTATTTTATATCAGTTTAATTGCTTCCTGAACATTATTAACACCAATTATTTCAATTTTATCATTCTTCTTTATGTTTTTCAAGCATACACCCGGCAATATACATGTTTTAAAACCAAGCTTAACAGCTTCATTAACTCTCTGTTGTGCCTGGCTTACAGCTCTCACCTCACCTGCAAGTCCAACTTCACCAAATATAACTGTCTTTTCGTCTATTGCCCTGTTCTTAAAGCTGCTCACAAGGGCCATCACAATTCCCAAATCAAGCGCTGGCTCACTTACTTTAATTCCACCTGCAACATTCACATAAGCATCACTGCCTGACATATGTATACCTGCTCTCTTTTCAAGAACAGCCATAAGAAGATTAACCCTGTTATAGTCAGTACCTGCAGCAGTCCTTCTTGCCATTCCAAAATTAGAATCGCACACCAGTGCCTGAATCTCTACCATTATAGGGCGTGTTCCTTCCAAAAGGCACACAACAACTGAACCTGATGCATTCTCTGGTCTTCCATTAAGCATATATTCTGATGGATTCTCAACTTCCGACAGACCGCTCTGCTGCATTTCAAATACACCAATTTCATTAGTTGAGCCAAATCTGTTTTTTACGCCTCTTAATATCCTGTATGAAGCATATCTGTCGCCTTCAAAGTAAAGCACCGTATCAACCATATGCTCAAGCATTCTTGGTCCGGCAACTGTTCCTTCCTTGGTAACATGTCCTACAATGAATATAGTAATGTTCAGTCCCTTCGCAAGCTGCATAAGTATTGATGTTGTCTCTCTTACCTGAGAAACACTTCCAGGTGCTGCTGCCACATCTTCTTTATACATAGTCTGTATCGAATCAATTATCACAATCTCAGGCTTATTTCTTGTAAGAATATCTTCTATGCTATCTAAGCTTGTCTCACATAATAACTTAAGTGTTCCACTGCATTGGCCAATTCTGTCTGCCCTTAGCTTTATCTGCTTAAGCGATTCTTCACCAGATATATAAAGTACATCTTTTCCTGCTGCTGACAGGTTGTAACACATCTGAAGCAGAAGTGTTGACTTTCCTATTCCAGGATCTCCTCCTACAAGCACTAAAGAACCCGAAACAATTCCTCCACCAAGCACTCTGTCAAGCTCAGCTATACCTGTGGATGTTCTGTCATTTTCTTCAAAGCTTACACTATTTATCTCTACAGGAACAGGTGCTGATGATGCCGCTGCCCTCTGGCTTGTGCCTGCTATTCCTTTGGCTGACTTAGGTTTACTTACTGGTTCTTCTACAAATGTGTTCCATTCCTTACATGCCGGACACTGCCCGAACCATTTAGCAGACTCATATCCACATTCTTTACAAAAAAAAGCTGTATTCTTTGCCTTTGCCATATATCCCCCTAAAAAAGGCTGCCACAACATATAAATGTGTAGCAGCCCTGTAAAATCAAAATACTTTTAATTATAATCAAGCCTTCTTAATATCCACTTTAACAGGCTTCTCACCATCAAATTCAACTGAAAGAACAAGCTTACCACCCATATTAGTAGCCATTGTTCCTGCATCTTTATCGTTAATTCTGATATCATATGATGTACCTTCTTCAAGGCCTAATGTAATCTGTGCATCCTCATCACCTTCTACCATAAATGATACACTTGTATCTGTTGCCTTAAAATCATTAACAGCTGTACCCGGAACAGATTCATATACAAAAGAGCCGTTCTTCTCAAGCTTTGTGATTTCGTTAAATGTCTTAACTTTGTATGTATCTCCACAATGTTCGAAATCTGGCAGCTTTGACTTGGTATCCAACTTATAATTACCAAAACTGATTGCTCCATCCGCTTCTGAACGAATCAATTCATTTACTACTGGCATATTATTATCCTCCTATATGTTACGATATGTATGTACTGATTATACAATAAACTGACAAAAAGCGCCAGCAATTTGTCAGTTGTTTATTGTTTATTTATTAATTTATTTGTTCATTCCTCTCTTGAGGGTAAAGTTCAGTTTATTGTCCTTTACAGTTATCTTTACTTTATTGCCAGCGTGAACTTTTCCCATAAGAATCCGCTCTGCAAGAACATCTTCAACCTCATTCTGGATTGTGCGGCGTAATGGCCTTGCACCATATTTAGAATCATACCCCTTATCGACAAGCCACTGTCTTGCTGCATCATCAAGTTCTATTGATAATTTCATCTGCTCCATAATACGCTTATTGACATTGGCAATCATTATATCAACAATCTGTGCTATCTGCTCTTTTCCAAGAACATGGAATACAACTATATCATCTATTCGGTTAATGAATTCCGGCTTGAATATTCTCTTAACCTCATCCATAACCTTACCCTTCATCTCCTCATGATTCTGCTGCTCAGTCATTCCTGACGAGAATCCCAGTGATTTAGGAGATACAATATTTTCGGCTCCTGCATTACTTGTCATTATAATTATAGTATTCTTGAAATCTATAACCCTGCCTGTTGAATCAGTGATATGTCCATCGTCAAGCACCTGCAGTAGAACATTAAATACATCCGGATGGGCTTTCTCAACTTCATCAAAAAGAATTACAGAGTATGGATTTCTTCTTACTTTCTCACTAAGCTGTCCTCCCTCATCATATCCTACATATCCTGGAGGTGAACCTATAAGCTTTGACACTGTATGCTTCTCCATAAATTCTGACATATCAACTCTTATAAGAGAATTCTCTGTACCAAACATTGCATCTGCCAGTGCCTTTGAAAGTTCTGTTTTTCCAACACCTGTAGGTCCTAAGAAAAGGAATGAGCCAATTGGTCTGTCAGGATCTTTAAGTCCCACTCTTCCTCTTCGTATTGCCTTAGCAACAGCTGCAACAGCCTCGTCCTGTCCTATAACCCTGTTGTGTAAAGTTTCTTCCAGTTTCATAAGACGCTCAGACTCTGCCTGTGCAATTCTCTGTACAGGAATCTTTGTCCATGTCGATACAACAGAAGCAATCTCATCTTCATCGACAATAAGATTATTCTTATTGATACTATCCTGCCACTGCTTTGTCATCTTTTCAAGCTGTTCTTTTTTCTTTAACTGTTTCTTCTTAATTTCACCAGCCTGCTCATAAGCTTCTGACTTTATTGCTTCTTCCTTATCCTTGGTAAGCTGTTCTATCTGTGCCTCTAATGTCTTAATCTCATCAGGCATTACATATGCATCAAGCCTTGTCTTAGAAGATGCTTCATCAATAAGATCAATTGCCTTATCAGGAAGGAATCTGTCATTGATATATCTCTTAGATAACTTAACAGCTGCAACTACTGCCTCATCTGTAATTGTAACATGATGATGCTCTTCATACCTGCCCTTAAGGCCTCTTAATATCTGAATTGCCTCTTCTGCCGTAGGTTCTTCAACCTTAACAGGCTGGAATCTTCTCTCAAGAGCAGCATCCTTCTCAATATGTTTTCTATACTCCTCAAGAGTTGTAGCACCAATAAGCTGGATTTCTCCTCTTGCAAGAGATGGTTTTAATATATTAGACGCATCTATTGCTCCCTCTGCTCCTCCAGCACCTATTATTGTGTGAATCTCATCCAGAAAAAGTAATACATTTCCAGCATTTTTAACCTCTGCTATTACCTTCTTGATTCTTTCCTCAAATTCACCCCTGTACTTAGAACCGGCAACCATACCTGACAAATCTAATGTCAGAAGACGCTTGTCCTTAATTGTCTCAGGCACATTTCCTTCAACTATTCTGGCTGCAAGTCCTTCTGCTATAGCAGTCTTACCAACTCCCGGTTCACCTATAAGGCACGGATTATTCTTGGTTCTTCTGCTCAATATCTGAATAACTCTCTGAATCTCTTCTTCCCTGCCAATAACAGGGTCCAATCTGCCTTCTCTTGCCATCTGTGTAAGATCCCTGCTGTACTGGTCGAGAGTTGCTGTGCTTTTTTTATCATTTCCTCTTGGTCTTCCATTCTGAAAATCTTCTTTAACCCTTCCGGCATCTTCTCCCATAGCCATAAGAAGATCAACATACATCTTCTTAACTGGAACTCCTATAGTATTAAGAAGTCTTGAAGCTACGCTGTCTGTTTCTTTTATTATTGCTATTAAAATGTGTTCTGTTCCTATAAGCTCTGACTTAAATCTTGCTGCCTCTCTTGCTGCATTGTCAAGTATATGTCTAACCCTTGGAGTATATCCTGACGGTTCTTTGACATTAACAACACTATCTGGTGCTATAAGCTGGCACACAAGATTAATTATCTTCTCATCCGTAATATCATTGCTAAGAAGAACTGAAGATGCAAGTCCGCCCTCCGCTTTAATAAGTCCTATAAGAAGATGCTCTGAACCTATATAACCATGACCTAACATAGCCGCTGTATCTGCCGCATAATTAAGTGCCTCCTGCGCTTTGCTGGTAAATCTGCTCTGCATATCTATAACCCTTTCTATGATTGATTTCGTAAATATCTGTTAATGTATTGTTGGAAGATGTTCTCTTATAAAATCAGCTCGTGACACTTCCAGTTCCTCTTCATTCATATCCTTGTTAGAAATCATAAGAAGATTTGCCGGATGAATTCCAATCATAAGCTGATATATATTACTCTCATCAAATCCGTCAGCCTTAATAAGCCCTGATGCAAGTCCGAATCTTATCTGGGAAAGCAGCAGCTCTCCATCATTAAGTGTAACCTTTCTGGCATATTTTAACACACCATATGACCTGTACACCATATCAAGTGCTGTCATTTTTCTTTTTGTAATATACTGCTTCCTGTAATTTCTTTCCTGTGCAATAATCTGTTCTGCTATATTATCCAGATTGTCAATTATATCTTTCTCACTCTTTCCAAGTGTTACCAGATTAGTAAGCTGGTATATATCACCTAAAGCTCTGTTATTGTCACCCTCCATTGCTTTTAGCACAAGTCCGAATCTTCCAACCTCAGGAATCAGCCCTGATATTTTATCATTTCCTGCAAGTGCTGGCAAATGTAGCATATAACTTGCTCTCATTCCTGTACCTGCATTAGATGGAAGGGTTGTAAGATAGCCAAACTTCTGATCATACGAATAGTCAAGTACATCTCCGATAACATCATCCATCTTATCAGCCAGTGTATACGCTTTCTGCATATTCATTCCGGCAGCAAATGCCTGTATTCTTATATGATCCTCTTCATTAATCATTATTGACACATCTTCATCAGGTGCAACAAATCCTGCTGCGTAATCCTGCTTTTCAAGATACGGACTTATAACATGTCTCTCCCTCATGCCCATCTTCTGATAAGCATCAAGATAGTCAAAATTATATGAATTATAACCGCTTATTGGCGACACTGTCTTTAACTGGTCAGTAACATTTTTTACCAGCTTTTTAGCATCTGTGTCTGACATCTTGTAAGAAAAATTATATCCATTAATATTACGGGCAAGCCTTACTCTGCTTGATATAACAACATCAGAGTTATTGCCGCCCTCTTCAAACCATCTAAGCATCGTGACCGCCTCCCTGTGTTGAATCATCCGTATTATCCATTTTCTTTAACTGGTGAATCATGTCCCTTAATCTGGCTGCCTCTTCATAATTCTCTATCTCAACAGCCTCTCTTAACTTTATCCCCAGTTTCCTGATACGGCTTTCATAATCATCATTTTCATCCTGCATGACTGGCAGAGTATCTGTCTCATTATTTTCATCAGACAGCCCTGAGTATTTCTTATATATCTTTCCCCTATGAACTGAATCTCCATGCAGTCTTTTCATATTATCCTCAATAAGAGGTCCGAATACCCCATAGCACTCAGCACAACCAAATTTACCAACCATAGTAAATTCATCAAATGTCATTCCACAGCCTGGGCATCTGATATGCATCATAGGTCCGTCTTCCACCTGGGCTGAATTACCAGCCAGCAGACCCGTCAGAAGCCTTACAAATGGAAACTCCGCATCTGAACTATCTGACATTCCTGCAAAATTAAGCCTTCTTGCACAATCCATGCATATATGGTGTTCCTTCTTAACTCCGTTAATTATTTCTGTATAATGAATTGAAGCTTCATTCTGATGACAATTCTCACAAAGCATATTATTCCTTTCCAGTCAGGAATCACATTCCTGCTTTATTCAAATACTCTCATCTTAGTTAAAGCATAGTAAGGGCCAAAATATGTTATTAATGCAACCATAAAGGCTATTACCAGTGCCAGAACATTAGATGATGTAAGTGTATACATTCCCTTATATGAAAGCCATGTGAACACGCCCATTATAAGTGCCGATATACCTGGTTTTGCAAATACACTTATATACGGCATCGTATAATCAATCTCCTGATATAAGGTTCTTAGATTAAGTATAAATATTAATATTGGAAATGTTGCATTACCTATAACCACTGCATATATTCCTAGTGCCGAGAACTTAAGAAGCACGAATACCAGCACAATATGAACAGCAAGTGATATAGATGAATGAATCATTGGTACATTTACACGGTCAATTCCCTGCAGTGCTGTACTTGTAACTGTAGAGAGTGTATAGAATACTACCGCAATCGCACCTATTTTTAACATCATTCCACCCTGAGCGCTGTTATAGCGGGAAAATAACAGCTTTATTATAGGCTGACCTATAACAAACAGCCCTACAAATGATGGAACAGCAATAAACATGTTAGTCTTTAATGTCTTAGTAATCTTATCATATATAGAATCATAATCCCTGTCTGTAAATGATGCAACAACGCTAGGCAGCATCGAAGCAGACATTGCAGATGCAACCCCCTGTGGAATTCCTATAAGCAGGCTGTAGCTTGAACTGAAATTACCAAGATCCATAGATATGCTCTTAGTAATATCTCTTCCAACCATTATATTGCTAAACATTACATCGTCTATCAAAGCACTTATCTGATAAAATGTCTGTCCAAGTATAATTGGTATCATTGTATATATGATTATCTTACAAATCTGCCCTGTGCTCTGGTTCTCTGTATGTCTGTCTTTTCTTTTTAGTCTGTTAAATGTCGGTGTATATACCGCATACAAAAATCCCATGAATAAAACAGCTGTAAGTGCTCCCATCGCAGTACCAAGCGTACTTCCTGCCGCACCATATGCTGCCACATCAGGTGATGAAGCAAATGCTTTCATCATTCCATATCCTGCTGCAATACTAACAATCGCATTAACAATCTGCTCTAGTATCTGCGATACGGCAGTTGGAATCATTGTACTCTGTCCCTGAAAGAAGCCTCTTATAACCCCAAGAATTGCAACAAGGAATATTGTTGGTGCAAGAATCCTTAATGGAACCGCAAGTCCCGGAAGTCCTCCTCCATATATAACATTCTCTATAAATGAAGCGCCAAAAAATACAAGAAGTGCTGCAATTCCTCCTGTACACACTGCAACCATTAAAGAACATCTTAATACCTTAGCTGCACTTTTATATCTTCTCTTTGTAAATCTTGCTGACACAAGCTTTGATACAGCCATTGGCAGTCCGTACGAAGACAACACAAGCATTATATTATATATGTTGAAAGCAGCTCCATATATACCATTGCCTTCACTTCCTATAATGTTAACTACAGGAATTCTGTAAAGCATGCCTATTATCCTGACAAGAATACCTGCAATTGCAAGAATACTTCCATGAACTATAAAATTACGTTTATTAGACTCCGACATATTCATCTCCAAATCTTATGTAATAATTGTTTTCGAATTAGATTTTACATCTTATATACAATAAAATCCATAAATTTTTTGTTAAAAAAGCCGTTCCAACCACATACGATTAGAACGGCTTATATTTTTATATTAATTAATTAAGAAATCAGCCAGCATCCATGTACCATTCTGTTTTACAAATGTATATGTAAGCGATGTTTTATATGTTGTATTACCTGTCTTGTAATCAACATAAAGGTCATAATAGACATCACATGAGAAACATTTGTCTGAATACTTTCTGAAATTAGTAATAGATTCATTGTTGAACTGATAAGTATATGACTTACCCCAGAGGTACGCCCATATAGCAGGAATATCACTGACATACTCAGCTGCAGTACCAACCATATAGCTTGAAAGCTTAGAAAGACTTCCCCTGTTGATAATATAAGCTCCATACTGTTCCGCTATTGTATATATCCTTGATTCCATACTTTTATACAATTCATCATCCGATGGATAGTAAATTGTATATCCTGTCTTCTTGTCATAATCAACTGTCAGATCTTTACCATTAAGCTTTGCTGTTATATCAGGCTTTGCTATAAGCTGTCCTACATCATACACATCATTAGTTGGTACCGTAACATAATCTGATACATGCAGACAAGGTGCAAACTTAACTTCTGACTCTGTCTTGTATGTATCAGTAACCTGTACTCCATTAATATAAACATCTGCACCTGTTGGAGCTGTTATTTTAACTTCTGCAAGGTCCTTTGTAAAATCTCCAAAAGAAATAGTTCCAAGAGTCCATTTATTAAATTTATGTGCATTCTTTCCTGCCGATTCAAGTTCAACCTTTGCTATCGGCGTATCACCTGCATATACTACATACACAGGAGTTTTTTCAGAATATTCACCAGCCTTTTTCTTATATGATACTGTACCGTCATTTAACTTATCTGTAAAATATGATGCTATCGTATCATTCGTTTCAAACTCATTTACTTTCACGTCATTATCTGATAAAAGCTTTCCAATCCCATCAGGAGTAAACTGATTCACAATCTTATCCATTGTTCCTGATGGCATTCCCTCTTCATAATCTTTTAAAAGACTATGAAGCATAATTAATGTAATCACACCTGCCAGAAGAAGAATCCCGCAGTATATACATAAGAATTTTTTAAAAATTGAAAGCTTCTTTTTTCTTTTATTATTTCGTGGCATACTACTTTTCTCCTCCTTACTTAATTAAAAATGCTGTCGGACAGCTTCTTGGACCTGTTGGTGAATATGGTACATTTATTACTTCACCATCATAATACATCTGTGTTGATGTTCCACCATCCATTGTAGATGCATTTACAGCTCCATACTGTGCCATAATATCCTGTAGGTCTGAAAATGTAGCACCTATACTGTTAGGCTGTCTTCCATCTACTGCAAGAAGAAGAATCTTTCCATCTGCTGTCTGTCCTATGGCAGTTCTTGGATTAGTTCCCCCTGCAATACCAACAATATCCTGAGCCTCTCCATTAACAATAAGAAATGGACCAATATGATTGCTTATGCTTACGCAGTCTCTTATATTAAGTTCCTTTGCCTTTGCAGCATTCATATTACCAAGAACAAGCTTATTATCAAATGTAATTCCGGTAACATGAGATGTTCCGCCATTATCATTAAGAATCTCTCCGTCTTTCATTACAAGACCAATCGGCATTGCTGTATAAGTTGTTTCTCCATCAACAAATTCTCCGCCATTAACTCCTCCGATTGCATCATATCTCTTTGCAATATCTGCAACAACCATTCCATTTCCATTGGTAAATTCAGGAACTGTTCCCACAAATAATCTGCTTGGATCTTTTACAATCATGAGTTTTCCAGAATATGTAGCACCCTTTACATCTACAATCTCAATATCAGGAGTTTCTGGATCCTGGGCTGCTGTATCAATATTTACAAGTCCCGCATCTGTTATCTCATCTGTATCTTTAATTGCGTTATTGGCCTTAATCTGGTCTATCTCATCCTGAGAGCAGAACCAGTTAGCAAGAAATCCTATTGCACTTGTCTCCTGTACAGAAAGTACAAACTGAATCTTTGCTGTCTTAGACGGTCCATACACAAGCATTGCCATAACAGCATACAAAAATATCACCAGAATAAGAATAGTTGACAAAAGTGTCGCACCGACTCTTCCTGCCCATACAAGAACTGGATTCTTCTTTTTATTTTTATTTCTTTTATTAGATGCGTTGCCACCTCGTGGCTTATCGTTACCATACGACTTTTTATCTTCATAGCTGTCATCTAAAACGTCAAATGGATCAAAATCATCAATATCTTCAAGTTCAAAATCATCAACGATATCTATATCGTCAATATTATTCTTTCTTTTTGCCACTATAACTTCCTCCTAAACCGTTACTTAAAAACCCATCTTTTCTGAATCTGATAACTTACAAAGAACAATGCAAGATCAATTATTATCTTGGCAATTCCTGAAAGCACAATGCTTAATGCCAGCAGCTTTGTAGCAATATACACCAAAGCATAAGAACAAGCAAGCTGACAGAACCATAAAATGTAATATCTTACCACCGTCTGTTTAAGACCGGACTGTGATTTAAATACTGCATTTCTGTTAAGCGAGAAATTAAAAACTGATGAAAGCACTCTTGCCGCTGCTGTACTTATGAATATTCTTAAGCTGACTGTAAGCCCTATAAGCACAAATTCAAGCACATTAAATATTATATTATCTATAGCCCACGAAGCAATAGAGCTTCCTACATATTTCATGCCTGTGCTTTTAAATAAATATTTAAATATCACTTTGTATATCTTAATTGAATCTTTGACAGGATTAAAATGTGATGATGAATTATCTTCTATGTACACAGTTTCTATCGATTCTTCCTGAAATCCAATATTATACTTTTTGAAAGCAAGCAGCATATTAGTCTCATACTCAAATCGTTCGCCTTCTACCTTGTCAAATGTCTCAAGGTACTTGTAAGGTATTGCTCTTAAGCCGGTCTGTGTGTCCGAAATATTCAATCTGCAAAGCACCTTAAATACTCCACTAGTCATATTATTGCCAAATTTACTTCTTGCCGGTACATCATCACCAGTAAAATCCCTTACGCCTAAAACGACATTGCCTGTACTGACCATAGTTTCACTGCATTTCTTAATATCTTTGGCACGATGCTGATTATCACCATCTACTGTCACAACTCCATCAATATCTTTTCTATTCTCAAGGCAGAATTCAAATGCAGTCTTCAAGCCTCTTCCTTTTCCCTTGTTAACTTCATGTGTAAGAATTGTACATTCACTATGTGCTGCTACTTCATTAAAAGGAGCCATATGTTCCTCATCACTTCCATCATTAACAATAATGATGTCCTTAAAGCCTTCTTCAAGTAAAGCATCAACTACAGCTACAAGCTTATTATCAGGATTCAGTGAAGGTATAATAACCGATACTTTCATAATATTCATCCCACTCTTTGCTAATATTTATAGTGCTTTTCCATTTAAACGCACTGTATTTAGAATATAATAATTTCCTAAAGATTGCAATAAAATTTTCATATACTGTGTAACAGGGTCATGCTGTAAGCCATAATATTGTATTGTAGATTAATTTTGGAGGACTTTTACATGAGTGATTTAGCAGCAACAAACTGCGGAGGATGCGGCGGATGTGGAGATAACTGCAATTCTATTGTATGGATTATCATTCTCCTTCTCCTCTTTGACGGAAATAACGGATGTGGATGCAACAATGGTTGTGGAAATGGTTGCAATTCCTTCTGGATTATAATTCTCCTCTTCTTATGCTGTGGCTGTGGCAATGGAACTAACTTCCTCAATGGCTTTGGTTGCGGATGCAACAGCGGATGTGGATGCAACAGTGGATGCGGATGCCAGTAATTATTTAATATGGGGCTGCCTTAAACGGCAGCCCTTATATATTAATTATTATTATGTTCCATCATACATTTTCCATCTATTTCATATATGGTATTCTCTTCTTCAACAAGTATATTGCCATTGTCCTGAACATCCATATTAATTACCATATCATAATTCCTTTTTTATATATTATATGGACTTATTTATTAATTGCTAAGACTTACAGGCATAATTAAGACATATAACCTAATATATATAGAATAAAATATTCCGCCGAGAGTTCACATGAAAGAACTTCCCATAACAGAATTTGATATGCAGACACTGCCACAATTCATACAGCTTGCCAAAGCAATTCTTCCTTTTATGGAATTTAATACCCAGCAGACACTTAGTCCTCTGCTCCGCGCATATGAATTTTCATGTACAATGAACTATTACAGCCGCCCTGAAAGCCTTCGTATTGCGGCATGTTCTGCAAAGCCCCACCTTTCATTAAACAGTCCAATACAGGATATACTTTCAGATGAAAATATCATGAATGTTATTCTTACTTACTGTCCAGACAATCTCCGGAATATTCTGAGTAATTTTAAAAACTATAATAAAATGTCCGATTTGTTCAACATTTTAAATCGTGATCAGAATGGCAGTAATAGTTTTCTTAATCCTGCCCAGCAAAAAATGTATGAAGCTTATACAGAACAGTTAAACAATCTTAATCTTTAATATTTGGAGGACTTTATGTCAGAATTAGATTTTAGAAAGCAGCTTCTTCTCAACGAATTCAAGACTTTATCCCAGGGAAAGAAAAATGATGAAATCATTCCTCTTCTTTTCGCTATTAATGATAAAGCTAAAAAATCCGGTATAACCTTCACAAAAGAAGATTGTCAGTTAGTCATCAACAGTATGTCTGGGCAATTAAGCGAAAAAGAGCTCAGGCTATTGCCTGAGCTTCTCTCTCTTCTTAATATGAATTAATGTTTTATTATTCTTAATTACTTTGCAACAATATTAACAATTCTTCCCGGTACATATATTTCTTTAATAATGTTACCAGAAAGCCTGCTTCCAAGTGCTTCCTTAGCGGCAGCAATTACACTGTCCTTGTCAGCATCCTTGGCGATATTGATAGTAGACTTAGTCTTTCCATTAATCTGGACTGCTATCTCAACCGTTGACTCAACTGTCTTAGCTTCATCGTATTCAGGCCATGTCTGCTGATATACTCTTCCGTTCTCGCCGATTGCTTCCCACATCTCTTCTGTAATGTGTGGAGCAACCGGATTAAGTAAGATAAGGTATGTCTTGAGTTCTCCCTTAGTAATCTTACCTGCCTTGCTGAAATCATTGAGCATAGTCATGAGCTGTGCAATAGCTGTATTGTATTTCAGATTCTCATAATCAAATGAAACCTTCTTAATTGTCTGATGCATCTTTGTCTCAAATTCCTTAGAGAAACCTTCCTCATCAGTCATTATATCCTGAAGCTTCCATACTCTGTCTAAGAATCTGCGGCAGCCCTTAACGCCATCCTCTGACCATGAAGCTGCTGCGTCAAATGCACCGATAAACATCTCATATGTTCTTAATGTATCTGCACCATAATCTCTTACGATATCATCAGGATTAACAACATTGCCTCTTGACTTACTCATCTTCTCGCCGTTCTCACCAAGAATCATACCGTGGGATGTTCTCTTCTGATATGGCTCTGGGCAAGGTACAACCTTCTGGTCGTAAAGGAATCTGTGCCAGAATCTTGAATAGAGTAAGTGTAATGTTGTATGCTCCATTCCTCCGTTATACCAGTCTACCGGAAGCCAGTACTTAAGTGCTTCCTGACTTGCGAGTGTCTCTGTGTTATGTGGATCTGTATATCTTAAGAAATACCATGATGATCCAGCCCACTGAGGCATTGTATCAGTCTCTCTCTTAGCTGGTCCGCCACAGCATGGGCATGTTGTATTAACCCAGTCTGTCATGGCTGCAAGAGGTGATTCTCCATTATCTGTAGGCATATAACTTTCTACCTCTGGAAGAAGTAAAGGAAGTTCGCTCTCATCAACTGGAACATAGCCACATTTGTCACAATGAACAATTGGAATAGGCTCGCCCCAGTATCTCTGACGAGAGAACACCCAGTCACGGAGCTTATAATTAACCTTTGCATTACCAATTCCCTTTTCTGTAAGGAATTCAATCATCTTTTCCTTAGCTTCTTTAACTTCAAGTCCGTTAATGAAATCCGAATTAATAAGAACACCTGTTGCTACATCTGTAAATGCTGCCTCATTAACATCAACTTCTTCACCGTTCTTTGCTACAACCTGAATGATAGGAAGGTTAAATTTCTTGGCAAACTCCCAGTCTCTTTCATCGTGAGCAGGAACAGCCATGATAGCACCTGTACCATAGCTCATAAGTACATAATCTGATACCCAGATTGGAACTTCCTTGCCATTAACCGGATTAACTGCCTTAAGTCCGTCAATCTCTACACCTGTCTTATCCTTTGCAAGCTCTGCTCTCTCGAAATCTGACTTTCTTGAAGCCTGCTCTCTATAGCTTTCTATTTCATCCCAGTTCTTAATCTCGTCCTTATACTTATCAAGATATGGATGCTCTGGTGATACAACCATATAAGTAACACCGAAAAGTGTATCGCATCTTGTTGTATATATTCTTAACTTATCTTCCTTACCAGCAATTGCAAAATCAACCTCAGCACCTGTAGAACGTCCAATCCAGTTCTTCTGCTGTGTCTTAACTCTCTCGATATAATCAACATGGTCAAGTCCTTCTATAAGCTTATCTGCATAATCAGTAATCTTAAGCATCCACTCACTCTTGACCTTACGGACAACAGGTGAACCACATCTTTCACATACACCATTAACTACTTCTTCATTTGCAAGACCTACCTTACATGAAGTACACCAGTTGATAGGCATCTCCTGCTTATATGCAAGTCCAGCCTTAAAAAGCTTAAGGAAAATCCACTGAGTCCACTTATAATAATCAGGATCTGTAGTATTAATCTCTCTGTCCCAGTCAAATGAATAACCAATTGACTGAAGCTGTTCCTTAAAATGATCTATATTATTCTTAGTAACTATCTTAGGGTGAATCTTGTTCTTAATAGCATAGTTCTCAGTTGGAAGACCAAATGCATCCCAACCCATTGGATATAAAACATTATATCCCTGCATTCTTCTCTTTCTTGCTACAATATCAAGCGCTGTATATGGTCTTGGATGACCTACATGAAGTCCCTGTCCTGATGGATATGGAAACTCTACAAGTGCATAATACTTTGGTTTTGAATAATCATTAGTTGCAGCAAAGGCTTTTTCATCCTGCCATACCTGCTGCCACTTCTTTTCAACTGTTTTGTGGTTATATACTGCCGACATAACACATTCCTCCTTAAAAACGCATAAAAACATTCTACACACATCACTTTAATTTGTCAATTAAATAGCCGCCTTTACATTATCGCTTTAAAGTGTTAAAATACCACTATTCGCATGAATATTAATATTTCTTACATGGAGGTTATAACATATGAAGACAAAGGTTGGATTCATAGGTTTCGGACTCATTGCAGGATCCTTAGCCCATGCCCTTAAAGAAAGCGGCAGGGATTATCATATAACTGCCACAAGCAGACATTTAGAACCAGTAATCGCTGCGGTTGCTGATGGTATTGTTGATGTCGCTGCTCCTGCGGTAGACGAAACATTTGCACAATGTGACATAATCCTGTTATGCACACCTGTAATTACTATCACAGAATATCTTACAAAACTAAAAGCCATTGCCAGTCCGGACTGCATAATTACCGACGTTGGAAGTGTCAAGACTATCATACATGAAGCAGCAGATTCATTAGGACTTAATGACCGCTTTATTGGTGGACATCCTATGGCTGGCTCCGAAAAAACAGGTTATGAGAATTCAGGTTCATCAATTATAAAAGGTGCAAGGTACATAATCACACCGACCAAAGAAACCAAGCCTGAAAAAATCGAATTCATGAAACAATTTGCATCAGATGTTGGCATGCGTCCTATCGTCATGGATTACCATGTGCATGACAAATCTGTTGCCGCCATAAGCCATGTTCCACATCTTTTATCAACTGCACTCGTTCATGTAGTATCAGATAATGATGACGAAGAAAAGCATATGCAGTTACTTGCCGCAGGCTGCTTTCGTGACATGTCAAGAGTTGCAGCTTCTTCTCCTGAAATGTGGGAACAGATATGTTTGACTAACAGCTCTGCAATCAGCAACATTCTTGAACAGTATATTGATATGCTTGAAACAATCAAAGATAACATTGACAAAAAGACACCAGGCTATGTCGCCAGTCTTTTTGAAATGTCAAGAGAATATAGAAACTCCTTAGAAAGCAATCACCCAGAGCATTGATGCCCTGGGTGATTGTGTTTATCCAGTATTAAATTGCATCTCTTTTGGACTTCCTCTGTGCCTACCACTACTTTAAAGTCCAATTTATACCAGGCTAAAATATATCATATACACCGTTGGAGCTGCCTGTCTGTGGCACAAAATTGAATTATGGCGAGCTGTGCAGGAGTCAATGTCGCTATATACATAAGTTCAGTGCCTAAAAGCTCGTTCAAACATAGTGCGTTTGCTTTTGGGCACTGTAAAAGACTTTGTAGATAGCGACATTTACTCCTGCTAAGCGCAGTCATACTGAAATTTTGTGCCACAGACAGGCAGCTCCAATGGTGTATTTCATATAATAACTGTCCTCATCACACCTTAAAACAGCCACCGCCTACGAATTCCCGTAATATAGAATCGATTGGTACGTTCTCGTAGCCGCATGGAAGGAAATAGTTCATGAACTTAAGCAGTCTGTTTGCTTCTTGATATTCAGGGTCAGATTCTGTTACCTGAAAAAGTATAGGCTCAACGAATGGTTTTAATACGCATGGTTCATATGGCATTGCTGAGTTAAACATAACATCCGCCTGCTCCTGGAATGGGAAGATGTTCTTCTCTTCACCTCTTCTTACAGACTCCCACATTGAAAGAGTCTTCTTTGCAGATGCTCCTCTTGTCCTGTAATCTCTTACAAGCCTTCTTAAAAGTCTTCCATCTGTAGTTGATACCCTGTTATGTTCGTCAACATTAAGCTGTGTAAGTGCACTAATATATATCTTGAATTTACTGTCTATTGGAAGTGAATATGATAATTCATCATTAAGACAATGAATTCCTTCTATTACAAGAACATCCTCTTCCCCTAACTGTAAGAAATTACCATTATATTCTTTCCTTCCGAACTTAAAGTTAAATTCCGGCAGCTCCACTTTTTCTCCGTTAAGAAGTCTGGTCATATGCTGATTAAAAAGTTCAATGTCTACTGCATGAAGGTCTTCATAATTGTAATCACCATTCTCATCAATAGGTGTCTGCTCTCTTTCAACAAAGTAATTATCGACAGCAATTGGGTGTGGCTTATATCCATTAGCCATAAGCTGAATTGATAATCTATGTGAAAATGTTGTCTTTCCTGAAGAAGATGGACCGGCTATCATGATGAATTTAGTATGCGGTCTTTTCTTTATCTCATCAACTATCTCAACAATTTTCTGTTCCTGAAGTGCCTCCTGCGTAAGCATAAAAGAAGTCATATCCCCATTAGTTATATGGTCATTAAGTTCTCCAACCGTAGACATGCCAAGCATCTTTGCCCAGCTTGTGCTTTCCTTTAACACATTAAACAGCTTTGTTTGTGGATTAAATTCAGGAACTTCAAGAGGTGCGTTCTTAACCGGTAGCTGTAACACTATTCCCTCGTCATACAGGAATATGTCAAATACCCCAAGCATGCCTGTAGAAGATGCCATATATCCGTAGAAATAATCTTTGTAGCCATTCAGGTCATACACATTAACAAATGAACTTCTTCTGTATTTGAACAGTGATGTCTTATCTGTCATTCCTTTTTCTTTAAAAAGATTCATAGCATCAGATATCTTCATCAGCTCTTTCTTGATTGGAAGATCCTTCTCAACCATACTGTGCATAACTGACTTAACTTCATCTATAAACTCTTTGTCAGGTCTGAAGTCTCCATCAAATGTGCAGTACAGTCCCTTGCTTAAAGAATATTCAACAACAACTCTGTCAATATTCCTGTCTATCTTATCTATGGCTGCAAGCATAAGAAGAACCACGCTTCTTCTATATGTCTCGTTACCTATTGATGTCGAAGTTGTAACAAATGTAACATCACTATCAGGGATATATTCTTCTCCAAGTTCTTTAAGCTTACCATTAACATTAGCGAGTATAATCTCATCCTTATATTCGTTCTGCTTCTCTGCTGCAAGCTGTGCCAGTGTCATTCCCATAGCATCCTCCTCTTACGCATCAGTCATAATATGACAATGCATCCATAATTATATTATTCTTCTGCAAAAGCTGCTGTAATCTTAACTTAACCGTAGGATTACTTTCATCTTTCTTAAGACTGTTACTTATCCCATCATTAGTTTCTTTCTCTTTTATAAGATATTCATAAAGAGTCTTATCTTTGCTCTCTAAAAGCTTCCATCCGTACTGATATTGCGTCTCACTGTATTCAGAATAAACATTTTCGTCTGACTTTCTACATTTGATAATAAAATAATACTTACCGTCTTCCTTAAGCATCTTCTCATCATCAACAACCAATCTCTGTGAAACAAGAAAATGTCTGAAATCTCCTACTTCTGACTGCGGTGATACTATAAGTGTTGTATTCCGGGTAATAACATTCATTCCCTTAGTTACAATATCAGCTATAAGCCTGCCACCCATACCACATATGGTTATAATATCAGCTTCATTCGCTGAAAGCTTTTCCAATCCGTCTGAAAGTCTTGTCTGTATTCTGTCCTCTAAACAATTATCACATATATGCTTCTTTGCCTTATCGAGTGGACCTTTTCTTAAATCCATCGCAATAGCAGACCGAGCTATTCCTTCCTGCACAAGATATATAGGAAGATAGCCGTGGTCTGTCCCTATGTCAGCCACGACTGCTCCCTTTTCACACATATGTGCAACTGTTCTTAATCTGTCAGATATTCTTACCATAGCTTAATCCTAATCAAGATAATCTCTTAACTTACGGCTGCGGCTTGGGTGTCTTAACTTTCTTAAAGCCTTGGCTTCAATCTGTCTGATACGTTCTCTTGTTACATTGAATTCTTTACCAACTTCCTCAAGAGTTCTTGCTCTTCCATCATCCATACCAAATCTTAATCTTAATACCTTCTGCTCTCTTTCTGTAAGAGTTCCAAGTACTTCAACAAGCTGTTCCTTAAGAAGTGTAGAAGCTGCTGCCTCTGCCGGAACAGGAACATTATCATCCTGAATGAAATCTCCAAGATGGCTGTCTTCCTCTTCACCAATAGGTGTCTCAAGAGATACCGGTTCCTGCGAAATCTTCTGAATCTCTCTTACTCTCTCTACAGGAATATCCATATTCTCTGCAATCTCCTCTGGTGATGGTTCTCTTCCAAGTTCCTGAAGCAGCTGTCTCTGTACTCTTACAAGCTTGTTAATTGTCTCTACCATATGAACAGGAATTCTTATAGTACGGGCCTGGTCAGCTATAGCTCTTGTAATAGCCTGTCTGATCCACCATGTAGCGTATGTACTGAACTTGAATCCTTTTCTGTAATCGTATTTCTCAACAGCCTTTATAAGACCTAAGTTACCTTCCTGAATAAGATCAAGGAACTGCATACCACGTCCAACATAACGTTTTGCAATACTTACAACAAGTCTTAAGTTAGCTTCTGCAAGTCTTTTCTTGGCTTCCTCATCTCCTTCTTCCATTCTCTTGGCATACTCAATCTCTTCATCAGCACTAAGAAGAGGTACTTTACCTATCTCCTTCAGATACATTCTTACCGGATCATCAAGACCGATTCCATCAGGAACAGAAAGATCTATCTTCTCAATATCAATCTCATCTTCATCATCAAGAATAATATCCTCATCTTCATCAGGTACATCATTCATTCTTACATCTACTTTTTTTAGCTCAAGAATTTCAAATACCTTCTCCATTCTGTCAGCTTCAAAATCTGTATCCTGAAAATATGTCATAATTTCCTGATAATCAAGTACATTCTTTTTCTTCTTGGCTATTGCAAGAATACCCTCTATCTTCTCCCAGAATTTAGCTTCCTGTGCTTCTGCATCATCTGCGTCACTGTTTTCTGTCTCTTCTTTTACTTCTTCTTTAATCTCATCTTTCTTAGTTGTCTTCTTTGCTGCTGCTTTTTTTGCAGGAGTCTTCTTTTCTGTTGTCTTTTCTTCCTTAGTCTCCTTAACATTCTCTTCTAATGTTTCTACCATTTTCTTAGCCATTTCTCTTCTCCATTCTTCTTCGCGTAACACGCTCTATATATTTATAACTTAATATGAATCTGATTCAGCTTCTGCTGTTCAATTATTATCTCCTGCATACGCTTCGGGTCTACAGTCTTATTAAGTTCATGATTAAGGCTGTTAGCCTTAATTCTGATAACAATGTCATTAAGAGTCTTTTCTCTTTCCAGATTATTAAGGCTCTCATCCAGGTCTGCCGAAAACATTGCTGCGACTTCCGTATGTTCTTCTGTTGTTGCATAATCAGCTATAATTGCAGCAGGGCTTATATTTCCTGTCCCATACTGTTCATATACTTTCTCTGCCACACCCGAAAATAACGGGTCAATAAAATCCTCTGGCTTAATGTAAGCTGCAACCTTATCAAATATATCCCTGTCACTTATGAGCCATGTAAGAAGCATTTTCTCTGCCTGTCTTAAACCATCTTCACGCTTCTTCGGCTTACGCTCAACAGTTGGCTGCGGACTAACTGCGCCTGCATTTCTTGAAATAATCCCTTCCTGATTACCAAGCCTTGATACCATCTGCCTCATGCCATCTTCTGGTATCATAAACTGCCTGCACACTGCTTTCAGGTAATTATCACGTTCAAGCTTTTCTTTAAATGTAACAAGCTTTGCTGCAACTTCTCTTTCAAATGCAGTCTCGCTTTCCGGATCCCCCCTGTCGTAATTTCTTAACATGGTTCCTATCTCATACATAAAGCTGTTCTCTGCATTATCAATTCTTTCCTGAAATGCCTCTGCACCCATAGCCTTAATAAACTCATCAGGATCCTTATATGGCCGCATATTAATTACCTTCGTTGAAAGCCCTGCTTCCTTAAGAATCGGAATTGCCCGGAGTGCCGCCTTAACTCCTGCCTCATCGCTGTCATAGGTTATAAGCACATTATCTGTATATCTCTTTAACAGCCTTGCATGTCCCGGCGTCAGTGCAGTTCCTAGTGACGCAACTGCCTGGTTAAAGCCCGCCTGATGCATTGATATAACATCCATATAGCCTTCACATATTATCATGTTAGGCTTTCTTGATGTTCTTGCAATATTAAGTCCATACAGATTACGGCTCTTATCAAACAGCCTTGTCTCCGGTGAATTAAGGTACTTTGGCTTGGCATCACCCATAACTCGTCCACCAAATCCTATGACCTTATTATTAATATCCATGATTGGAAAAATCACTCTGTTCCAGAATTTCTCATGAATACCTCTCTCATAAGTAAAAAGTCCTGATTCTTTCAGAATATCATCATCATAACCTTTGTCCTTCAACAGCTTGTACAGATTACCTGTTGACTGAGTAGCATACCCCAGTCCAAAGCTGTTAATTGTACTGTCAGACAATTCACGCTTCTTAAGATAATCAAGACCGTTTTTTCCCTTCTCACTTCTAAGCTGCCTGTAATAATATGTGGCGGCAATCTTATTAATCTCTAAAAGACGGTCTCTTATTCCTCTTTCTTTGCGGTCTTCTTCTGACATAGATGTCTGCGGCAGTGCGACTCCGGCTCTCTCACCCAGCATCTTAACTGCCTCTAAGAATGTCATATTCTCATATTCCATTACAAATGTTATGACATTACCACCAACTCCGCATCCAAAACAATGATATAACTGCCGCTGTCCTGAAACCGAAAATGATGGCGACTTTTCATTATGAAACGGACATAGTCCGGTATATGAACTTCCATTCTTTTTTAATTTGACATACCCGGATATAACATCAACAATATCATTCCGGGATATTACTTCATCTATTACTTCTCTCGAATACATTACTTCATCCCTTCCAGGCCTTTGGTACAAAGATTTCCTGAAACTTACTTATTGAATACTGGTCACTCATGCCAGCTATATAATCACACACAACCTGCTCCGGTCTTTCATCAAATTCTGTTATAAATCTCTTATATGTATCCGGCAGTTTATCTGTGTTCGCAACATAGTATCTGTACAATTCTGTTATCAGCTTATCTGCTTTCGCTTCCTCACTTTTAGCTGTCGGATTAAGATACAGACTTTCAAACATGAATTTTCTTAATTCTGTCATTGCTTTACGTACAGGTTCTGACATTACAAGATCATTCTTTCCTATGCTGTTCATTATTATATCGCTAATCATCGTATTAAGTCTTTCCTTGGTTGAATTACCAAGAACATCCGTATATTCTGACGGAATGTCGCTTTCCTTCAATATCCCTGCTCTTATTCCATCATCTATATCATGATTAATATACGCTATCTTATCGGAAAGTCTTACTGCTTTTCCTTCAAGAGTTGATGGATTACCTGATGTTCTATGGTTCAATATTCCATCACGCACTTCCCATGTAAGGTTAAGTCCCTGGCCATCCTTTTCAAGAAATTCAACAACTCTTATACTCTGTCTGTAATGAGCAAATCCCATAGGACATAAAGAATTAAGTGTTCTCTCACCTGCATGTCCAAAAGGTGTATGTCCAAGGTCATGTCCCAATGCAATAGCTTCTGTCAGATCTTCATTAAGATTAAGCGCCCTTGCTATACTTCTTGCAATCTGGGCAACCTCTAAGGTATGAGTCAGTCTTGTTCTGTAATGGTCTCCCTCTGGTGCAAGAAACACCTGCGTCTTATGCTTTAAACGCCTGAATGCCTTACAATGAATAATTCTGTCTCTGTCTCTCTGATATATTGTCCTCATAGGGCATGGTTCTTCATCTCTGTCGCGTCCTCTTGACTCATCAGAAAAACTTGCATATGGGCTGAATATCAGATGTTCCCTCTTTTCCTGTTCCTCTCTAATGTTCATCTGTATGTGCCTCCCGCACTGAAACACTAATTTTAAAGCTCACAATTTAATTATTCAACAAAACATGTGTTTTTCCTTTTTTATTTTTTAAAATTTTTCACAAAATAATCATTTGTTATTATCATTACCCACATTATGGACTGAAAAACCCGCCAAATGCCCCTGCAGCCACACATGCAGCTACTGACATGACGATATTATTACTACTGTCCGGTGCCTGTTTCTTCATTATTGCAGCTATTACCAATAACACTGTAATATACACTGCTCCATATATAATTCCTACGGCCACTCTCCTCCTTTTTATCATCCATGCACTAAGCATCGCACCGGTAAAGCTTCCCGCCACATATATTCCAAATATAATATTATCAACCGCTTTCTCGTCAAGTATAAATTTTCTCATAAGATATGTAAGAAGTCCGAGCATAAGCAGCGTTATTACATATCCTGCAATAAGAGATTGCACCATTTTTCTTATATAATCCATTGATTTCCTTTGTTGTCCTCTTTTTATTAATTGTATGATTAAAAATGTTATCTTATGATTATCTCCTGTTTTCTTTAATAGCACTTGACGGCACAATGTGCGTACTGTAGAATGAGAAGAAATATTTTAATTTTAAGACTGGAGGGATTTTTCTTGGATACGGATAGTATTATCCAACTTATTGCAATTGTTATTTTATTGGTTTTATCAGCATTTTTCTCATCTGCAGAGACTTCATTTATCACTGTGAACAGAATCAAAGTGCTGTCTTTAGTTGAAGAGGGTAATAAGAGGGCTGCTCTTGTAATTAAGATTATTGACCAGCCGGCAAAGATGCTCTCTGCTGTTCTTATTGGCAATAATATAGTCAATATCAGCTGTTCTGCATTAGCTACATCATTTACAATCAGTGTATGGGGTAATAAAGCGACAGGTATTGTTACCGGTGTTCTTACGCTTCTTGTTCTTATATTTGGTGAGATTACACCTAAGAATACTGCCAACATGTATGCCACTAATATGGCAATGGCTTATGCTCCTATAATATGGGTGCTTATGATTGTTCTTACACCCGTTATATTCATAGTAGACCACCTTGCAGGCTTCTTCTTATGGTTATTAAGAATTGACAATAACAAGAAGAAAGATATATTTACTGAAGATGAGATACGAACCATTGTTAATGTAAGCCAGCAGGAAGGTGTAATTGAATCTAATGAAAAGAAAATCATTAATAATTTATTTGATTTTGGTGATTCAACAGCTAAAGATGTTATGATTCCAAGGATTGATATGACTCTTGCTGATGTCAGCTCATCATATGATGATATAATTTCTCTGTTCAGGCAGACAATGTATACACGTATTCCTATTTATGAGAATACACCTGACAATGTAATCGGTATTCTTAATATTAAGGATTTAATTGTCAATCCTTCTGATAACGATACATTTAACATAAGAAACATTATCAGAAAACCATTCTTTACATTTGAACAGAAGAATACTTCTGACCTGTTTAAGGAAATGCAGTTAAGTTCAACAAGCATTGCCATTGTCCTTAGTGAATATGGAACAACATCAGGAATGATTACTACCGAAGACCTGCTTGAAGAGATTGTCGGTGAAATTCGTGATGAATATGATACTGACGAAAAGGAAGCTTTATCTAAGATTAATGATACTACATACAGAGTTGATGGCTCATTTAAGCTAGACGATTTAAATGATGAGCTTGGTACTAAGCTCGAGTCGGAAGATAATGATTCAGTTGGCGGACTTATCGTTGAAAGACTTGACAGACTTCCTAAAGCCGGTGATAAAATCACTATCGGTAATGTCTGGATGTTTGTCGAAAAGGTTTCTTCTAACAGAGCTGAATCTGTTATTGTAAAGATTATACCTGAGAAGAAAGACGAAACTAAAAAAGCTAATTAATTTTAATAAAAATGCTGTGCATTAACACATCTCGTTAACGCACAGCATTTTTATTATTAATCTGATTATATTACTGATTAAAGTGCCTTGATTCTCTCAAGTGCCTTCACTGTATTCTCATATGAACCAAATGCTGTCAGTCTGAAGTATCCTTCACCGCTTGGTCCGAATCCTGAACCTGGTGTACCAACAACATTAGCCTTCTCAAGAAGGTAATCGAAGAATTCCCAGCTTGTCATCTTATCAGGAGTCTTTAACCAGATATATGGTGCATTAACACCACCTGATACTGTGTATCCTGCTGACTTAAGTCCTTCAAGGATTGTCTTTGCATTGTTCATGTAGTAAGCAATCTGCTCGCCTGTCTGCTTCTGTCCGGCTTCTGAATAAACTGCCTCACCTGCTCTCTGTACAATATAAGGAGCTCCGTTAAACTTAGTTCCATGTCTTCTTGCCCAGAGGCTGTGAAGTGTTACATCTCCACACTTAAGATCCTTAGGAATAACTGTAAAACCAAGTCTTACGCCTGTAAATCCTGCATTCTTAGAGAATGATCTGAGTTCGATTGCACATGTTCTTGCGCCTTCACACTCATATATTGTATGAGGAACATCCGGTTCTGAAATGTATGCTTCATATGCTGCATCATAGATAATAACAGCGCCAACCTTATTAGCGTAATCAACCCACTTCTGAAGCTCATCCTTAGTAATTGTTGAACCTGTTGGATTGTTAGGGAAACACAGATATATGATATCCGGTGTTTCTTTTGGAAGCTCTGGTGCAAAGTTAGTCTCTGCTGTACAAGGCATATAAACAACATTGCTCCATGCCTGCTTCTCTGGAATATAATCTCCTGTTCTTCCTGCCATTGCATTAGTATCAACATATACAGGATATACAGGGTCACATACTGCAATCTTATTATCTACTGAGAAGATATCTCCTATATTACCTGAATCAGACTTTGCTCCATCTGATACGAATATCTCATCTGCTGATATATCACATCCACGCTTCTTGTAATCATGGTCTGCAATTGCACTTCTTAAGAATTCATATCCAAGATCTGGTGCATATCCGTGGAAAGTCTCGGCATGTCCCATCTCATCAACTGACTTATGTAATGCATCAATTACTGCTGGTGCCAATGGCTGTGTAACATCTCCAATGCCAAGTCTGATGATTTCCTTATCTGGATTAGCCTGCTGATAAGCTGCTACTTTCTTACCGATTGTTGAAAATAAATAGCTTCCTGGAAGCTTTAAATAATTATCGTTAATCTTAAACATATATTCCTCCTTATTTTCTGCCTTGTTTTACAAAACTAACGCTTATTATACATCATTTTTCATTATGTTCCAAGATAAAATCTTGATAATCTTTCATATTCTGTATTAATTGCCTGTAAAAGTTCTTTATCTCCATGCATATTATCAGGATGATATATCTTTAAAAGTGCCTTATAGCGCTTTTTTAAAGATGTTGTATCCTCAACCCCCTTGAAGAATATCTTTACATTTTCAGCATTAGACATACTGCGCCTTGCTTCACGGTAAACCTTGTCCTTATATATAAGCTTTTCCCGCTCGAACTTATCTTTATCAATTGCAAGCTGTCTGGTTTCTCTCTCCAGAATATTCCATTTTTGTTCAAATAAATCTCTCTGACTCTCAAGCTGTTTCTTCAGCAGCATATTCTTACTCTGCTGTCTCTGAAGCATTCCCATCTGAATCTCAATGAGTTTTCTCTCATCTTCCAGATTTCTGCTTAATTCCTGCAGCCTTACATTCTCTTTAAACAGCCATTTTTTCTTCTCATCTTCACTGCTTAGTTCATCAAACATTGCAACCTCCATATCAGCTTCCCATCAAGCCAGCCGCAAAATATATCTAATCAGATTCCGCTATGAAACCAGAAAACCTTCAATGGCTTTTCTGAGTCAACCGTTTTCATTGTATGTCTGACACCCGGCAATGCTATGAATGAATCACCCGCTTTAACCTCAAACTCTTCGTTGTCAAGTCTGACAAATCCATTTCCTTCCAATACAAAAAAGCCCTCCTGGTCATCATGAAATCCCGATTCTGGATTAAACTCTGTTTCTGAACATATTGTAACTCCTGAACAACAGCCATTGATACATCCATTTGCCTCTGTAAGGAATTTAATGCTTCTTCTTCCTTCTTCTCTTGCTGCAAGTGCTTCTTCCAATGTTATATATGGTTTCTTCATAATCAATCTCCTTCTGAAATATAAAAAACGGAGTCCCAGGCATATGCTGTAAGACCCCGTTTTATTATGTTCTCTGTTCTGCCTGTTACTTATTCTCGTATCTTAAAAGTTCTGTATATGCAAGAAGGAATGGTCCTACACCCTTGGCATCATCTTCCACGATTGGCTCTGACATATAATAATCATATGTACCAGGTCTTCTTCCATTACCACCAAGCCCTGCAACAAGACAGATACCGCCGAGTGATAACGAACCATCTTCATTAGTCTTAAGATATCTTTCGCAGATACCATCAATTGCTTTCTTGGCATACTGTGCATAATCATCAGAAAGATATCCAAGACGTACAGCCTTAAGAAGTGCATATGCCATAATTGAACTTCCACTTGTCTCAAGGTAGTTCTTATCCATGCCACCATAATTAACTACCTGATACCACATACCACTCTCATCCTGATACTTAAGCATTGAATCCACGAGATCCTTAAATGCATCCTCAAGCATCTTACATTCAGCATCATACTTATGATCCTTATTATCAACCTGATCAAGTGTATCAATAAGTGCCATTGTATACCAGCCAATAGCTCTTAACCAGCTGTGCTGTGATAAACCTGTAACCTTATCACACCAGAATGCTTCTCTGCTTGTATCCATTGCATGGAAATAAAGTCCGTTAACAGGATTTCTCATATTCTCAATTACGAACTTGAACTGTCCGAAAATATCAGAGTAATTCTTTCTGTCATTGTATCTTGTCTCATATTCAAGATAGAATGGAAGTCCCATATAAAGACCATCAAGCCATACCTGATTAGGATATATATCCTTATGCCAGAAGCTTCTTGCTTCATTCTGACATCTAGGCATAATCTCTATCTGTGAATACACTAAATCTGCTGCCTTCTTATATTTTTCCTTACCTGTAAGGTCATATAATTCAAATAAAGTCTTACCAGCATTAACATTATCAATATTCTTCTCGCCTATGCTGTAGCCATCTATTGTACCATCTTCAAAGACTCTGTAATCTATAAAATCATCTGCAAACTTAAGATACTTTTCTTCCTTGGTTAAGTCATACATCTGAAGAACTGCTTTAATCATACAGCCATCAATATAGTTCCACTTTGACTTAAGGCCCTGCTTAATCTTTTCAATGTTCCATACAGGAGCATCTGGTGTGCTTTTTTCCAAAAGCCCGTCAATATACTTTACTACTGCGTCCATTATTTCTGTCTCCTTATCAACTTAAATGGGGAAACATATATATCAATTCCACCCATATTTTATAGAAATTGTACACTAAAAAATGCCTTTAAGCAACCCATTTTTAACAAATATAGCCAAAAACACAGATTTTTATTGACTATATGCTGATTAAATACGAAAATATAATCAATAATTCATTGTAAATGCTTTTATAAAAACAACTCAATTATTTTATATAAAGTTATTATTCAGAAAGGTCAGATTATGAAAACAGGAATTGTATTTGAAGGTGGTGCATTCAGAACCATTTTTTCATGTGGTGTTATGGATGCAATGTTAGAAAATAAAATTATGCCTGATTACATGATTGGTGTATCAGCCGGTGCTGCATACGGTGTATCCATGGCATCAGGACAGATTGGAAGAAACTTAAAGATTCTTATTGATTATAGAAACGATAAACGTTATGTGGGACTTAGCAACATGGTACACAGGGATAACCGTTCTCTTTACGGGCTTAATTTCACATTTGACACTATCCCTAATGAACTTGTTCCTTATGATTATGATGCTTTTCTCAGATATAAAGGTACTTTCAAATGTGTTGTAACTAATGTACTCACTGGAAAACCTGAATATAAAACTTTCACAGGATATGACCGCACCAACCAGCTTTTACGGGCAACATGTGCTCTCCCACTGGCTTTCCCTCTTATATATCTTGATGGAACACCTTACCTTGATGGTGGTTTAAGTGATTCCATACCTTTTGAAAAAGCATTTGAAGATGGCTGTGACAGAGTTATTGTTGTTCTTACACGTGAAGCAGGCTATCAGAAACAGACAACCAGCTCAGTGCGTACCCTTGCAAGAGCTTTCCTTAAATATCCTGAAATTCAGCGTGATATTCTTCTTCGTGCTGAACGTTACAACCGGTGCTTAAAGCGTCTTGAACGCTACGAAAAAGAAGGACGCTGCCTCGTTATCCGCCCTACTAAGAGCAAAGGCTTTGGAAAGATTGAAAAAGACTTTAATAAGATTCTTTCAATGTATAACGATGGATATAACCAGACTTATTCGTTAATCAATGAAATACAGAGGTTTTATCATTAATATATGTAGAAGTACCTGTATTTTAGTCTGATAACCTCAGATATTACTCACCTTGTGTAAGTAAATGCTGCCATTTGCAGAGTTTTTTATATATAAATAATAAATTCTTAAAAATTTCCGAACACAAAGTCTTTTACTATTCCGATTGCTTCTCTTACCATATAGTTTATGAAGAGTACATGGTCGCTTTCTGCCGGCATTCCACAGGTATTGTTTAACCCTGCATGTCTGGCAAGAAGGCGGCTTCTTGCTATATGGAAGTTGTTAGTTGCTATGCCAACAAGTGAATCTGTATTCTCTATGTATTGCACTGAATACTTCATGTTCTCTGATGTATCTGTTGACTTATCTTCCTGTATTATGCGCGAGCCATCTATTCCTCTAGATACCAGATAATTATACATTGCAAATGCTTCTGTTGTATTTTCACCTTTTCCCCTGCCTCCTGATACTATTATTGTTGTATCAGGGTTATCTATTGCATAGGAAACTGCAACATCTAACCGGTTCTTAAGTGACCTTGTTATGTGGTCACCTCTTATCTGGCAGCCAAGTACTATTATATAATCACAGTTATCCTTTGGCTTTTCCATCATTCCTTTAATTATCAGTGCCTCTGTAAAAATAAAAAGAGACGCACCTGCCGCCATTATCACTATAAAACATATTCTTAAGACCTTTGCCACATGAATTATACCTTTAATTTCTAATACTCTCACTGCAAATATCAGTCCAAAAAAGACAGCACCCATCAGCCATATAAATATAAATGATGAACCCACCCCTGCGTATGTTGCACACACTATATAATATCCCAGGCATATAAGTGCCAGCACAAGCCATATTGTATACATAAAACTACTATTCTCCGTTACTTTTTCCATACTTTATTCCACGCTCATACATCAATTATCCTGCATAATCCACATTTTTACCCGCAAATTCAGGATAATCTGCTGATTTCTGGTTCTGTCCGTAAGATGTGGCAGGATATTTAATTGCTGTATTGGTGACACCACCTGACACATACGACCTTCCGCACTCTGGACAGACAGCCGTTTTAAGTGTAACTGTCGCATTCAGTACTTCGCCATCTTTACTGGCAGCCTTCCTGTTCGCATTAGAAACATGCTCCTGTTCATGTGCCATAACCTTTGTGGCCGCTGCTGACGGGTCAATATGTGCTGCACTCTTAAATGAAACATTTACTTCATCTGAACCATCCTTATATTCCCTGTTCGCACATGTTTCACATTCCACCTGTCCGGAACGCTTCATTGCTTTAAGTCTTGCAGAGCTTATATCCTGTGTATCAACACCTGCTACATTAACAGACAGATTTCTATTCATATCATTAACGCCGTTAATCATCATCTTAATGTGCACCCCCTTCATGTAAAATGTTTAAACAATATATCTGTATTTACTATAACATAGTTTGATAATTATGCTAGTTTTTTTTGATGTAAAAGTTTAATATATACATACAAACAATCAATAATATAGAAACGAGGTATTATATATGTTTACATTTAACAAAGATGTTACAGCTACTAACTGCGAACCTGGTGTTACAAGAAAAATATTATGCTACTCTGATGACCTTATGATGTGCGAGATTCATTTTGAAAAAGGTTCTAAGGGCAATTTCCATAGCCACAAGCATCTGCAGATTACTTATGTTGCTAAGGGAAGCTTTGAATTCACTATCGGTGATGAAACTAAAATCGTTAATCAGGGCGACAGCGTATACATGCCTTCTGGCGTAACCCATGGTGTTACATGTCTTGAAGAAGGAATCCTCTGTGATGTATTTAATCCTATGAGAGAGGATTTTCTTAAGTAAAAGGAGATATTATAATCAATGAAAGTACCATTTAATATTAATCTTTCAGATAAAACTGCTATCGTAACCGGAGGTAGCGGAACTCTCTGCTCAGCTATGGCATACGGACTTGCCGTATGCGGTGCTAAAGTTGCAATAATCGGACGTAGCAAAGAAAAGCTTGCTTCTGTTTCTGAGAAGCTTACTAAAGATGCTCTGGATGAATATAACAAAAATGTTACTGTTAAAGGCTACAGTTGCAATGTAATCAATAAAGATGAACTTACCGCGGCTTATGAAACCATTAAGAATGAACTTGGAAGCTGTGATATTCTTATCAATGGTGCTGGTGGCAACCAGCCTGGTGCAATTACTTCCATTGAAATGTTAAAGAAAGATAAAGAAGATTCTGACTATTCTTTCTGGAATCTTGATGAAAACAGAATCCGTGATGTTATGGACCTTAATTACATGGGAACTCTTCTTCCTATTCAGGTATTCACTAAGGATATGGTTGAAAAGAGAAGCGGCAGTATTATCAATATTGCCTCTGTAACTTCTATTCTTCCTCTTACCAAGGTCATGGCTTATGGCAATGCCAAGAGTGCTATTCTTAATCTTACACAGTGGCTTGCTGTACATTTTGGAGAAAGCGGTATACGCTGCAATGCTATTGCTCCGGGCTTCTACGCTGCCGAGCAGAATCATGATCTCTTATTCAATGCAGACGGAACATACACAGACCGTGCCAGAAAAATTATTGCCGGAACACCTATGGGACGCTTTGGCAATCCTGAAGAGCTTATTGGTGCTGCACTCTTTCTTGCAAGTGATGAAACAGCCAGCTTTGTCAATGGTATAGTGTTACCTGTTGACGGCGGATATAGTGCTTATAGCGGAGTGTAGGATTCTTTAGTTGGAAACTGTATATAATTCAAGGCGATGTCAGTTTTGACATCGCCCTTTTTGTTGGCCAGCCACACAAATGCCTACACTACAACTCAGCCCTGATAATCTCTGCTGCCTTAACCATATTCTTAAGGCTTGCTTCTGTCTCTGGCACACCTCTTGTCTTAAGTCCGCAGTCTGGATTTACCCACAGCTTGTCTTTGTCTATCTTTGTTAGCATTATCTTTATTGCACGGGTAATCTCTTCTACCGACGGTATTCTTGGTGAATGAATGTCGTATACTCCCGGTCCAACCTCTGTTTCAAAGTTGTTTTCTCTTAATGAATCAAGAATCTGAAGGTCTGAGCGTGATGCTTCAAATGTGATAACATCAGCGTCCATATCGTCTATTGCTGGGATTATATCTGTAAATTCACTGTAACACATATGAGTATGTATCTGTGTTTCAGGTTTTACGCCGCTTGCAGTAAGTCTGAATGCTGGTATTGCAAAATCAAGATATTCTGTATTCCAGTCAGATTTTCTTAATGGAAGCTTTTCTCTTAAGGCTGCCTCATCAATCTGAATAATCTTAATTCCATTTGCTTCAAGGTCAAGCACCTCATCTCTTATTGCAAGTGCAATCTGCGAAATTGATTCCTTGATTGTAATATCTTCTCTTGGGAATGACCAGTTAAGAATTGTTACCGGACCTGTAAGCATTCCTTTCATTATCTTATCTGTAAGTGACTGTGCATACACAGACCACTCAACTGTTATCTGCTTCTTGCGGTAAACATCTCCCCATATAACAGGTGGTTTAACACATCTTGTTCCATATGACTGAACCCATGCTTTCTCTGTGAACAGAAAACCTCCCAACGCTTCACCGAAATATTCAACCATGTCATTTCTTTCATATTCTCCATGAACAAGTACATCAAGTCCGATTTTTTCCTGCCATCTGACACATTCTTCAATTTTCTTCTTATTAAATTCAACATACTGTTCTTCGCTGATTTCACCCTTACGGAATGCTGAACGGTTGGCCTTAACATCTTTTGTCTGTGGAAATGAACCGATTGTAGTTGTAGGCAGCTTCGGTAATGCAAATTCTTTCTTCTGAAGCTGCTGTCTCTCACTTCTTGCAGGAAGCCTTCTGTAATCTGCCTCTGTAACTTCCTCAAGTCTTTTCTTGACAGCTTCATTATCACATTTTCTTGTACCTGCAAATAGCTGTCTGTTTGTCTTGAATCTTTCATCTTCTTCAATATTTCCACACTCGGCAAGCACGCTTAATTCCTTTAATTCCACAAGCTTTTCTTCTGCAAATGCGAAGTAATTCAGATATTCATCCGAAAGTTTATTCTCATGCTTTAATGTATATGGAACATGCTGCAGTGAACATGATGTTGATAAAACCGTCTGTATTCCCTTATCTTCAAGCTTTTTAAGAACATTCAAAGTCTTTTCATAATGATTCTTCCAGATATTCTTTCCATTTACAAGTCCAGCGAATAATACCGTGTCCTTTGGAAATCCATATTTTTCAATAAGTTCTGCCGTCTTCTTTCCCTCAATAAAATCAAGTCCGATTCCGTCAAACGACAGCTTAACAATATCTTCATACACATCCCTCACGTCTCCGAAATATGTCTGAAGCAATACTTTGCATGATTTCTTCTTACCTAAAATATCACTATACATTTTGACAAACAGTTCTCTGTCTTCTTCTGTCATGTCCTGTACAAGTGCAGGCTCATCAAACTGAAGCCACTGGATTCCTACAGCTTCACATTTGCTATAAACATCTTTATATGCTTCAATAAATGCATTGATAAAATCATCTGCCCTCTTCTTGCCTGTAAATCTGCACAGCTTAAATAAAGTATACACACCTGTGATTACCGGTTTTGTCTCGATTCCAAGTTCTTTTGCCTCTGCATATTCTGCCCACAGCTTATTACCTGTAAGTCTTATCTGCGTGCTGTCCTCTGCCTCTGGAACAATATAATGGTAATTAGTATTAAACCATTTCTTCATTGCAAGGGCTTTTACATCACCGTTCTCTCCCTGATAGCCCCTTGCCATTGCAAGATATTTATCAAGCTCTGAAACCTCAAGTTCCTTGTATCTTTCAGGAATTATATTAAGTAAAAATGCTGTATCAAGCACTATATCATAATATGAAAAATCATTGCTTGTGATATAATCAATTCCTGCCTCTTTCTGTACAAGCCAGTGTGTCTTTCGTAACTCCTTTGCTGTCTGTGTCAGTTCATCTGCACTTATTTCTTTTCTGAAATATTTTTCTAATGCAAACTTTAACTCTCTTAATGTTCCTATCCTTGGATAACCTGCTACTGCTGTCTTCATATCTTCTCTCCTCATCTATAATTTGATGTTGTCATTATAAATTTGAAGAACGCATTTGTATAATACATAAAAAAACAGGTTAGTCATAGTTTAAAACTATGTCCAACCCGTTTTATATACATATAATGACTACTTAAGATACTTCCTTATAGCCTCAAGATATGTATTTCCAAGCCTGCTAAGTATCCCTTTTTTGTGAGTTATGTAACCAATATGCATATCTGATTCATCAGCAAGCGGCACTGCTATAATGTCTTTTCCGTTGAGCTTCTTGTCAATAATACCACTACTTACTGTGTAACCATTAAGACCAATCAGCAGGTTAAAAAGAGTTGCCCTGTCACGGACTCTTATGTTCTTCTTTCTTGCTGTCTCTGAAAATATCTCTTCCGAAAAATAAAATGAATTATGTTCTCCCTGCTCGAATGACAGATACGGATAATCCTCTAACTGCTCATTGCTTATAACATCACACTCTGCAAGAGGGTGCTTTCTGCTTATAAATACATGCGGTCTCGCAGTATACAGTTCATGAAATTCGAGGTCGTATGACTTAAAAATCTTCTTAAATACCGCCTCGTTGAAATTATTAATATACAGAATTCCTATTTCACTTCTAAGCTTTGCGACATCCTCAATAATCTCATAAGTCTGGGTTTCTCTTAAGCTGAAATCATATTCGTTCTGTCCGAACTGCTTAATAAGGTCAACAAATGCATTGACAGCAAAAGAATAATGCTGTGTTGATATACAATATTGCTTTCTTCCACCATTATCGCCCTTATACTTGTCCTCTAAGATTGCCGCCTGGTCAAGAATCTGTCTTGCATACGATAAGAACTCTTCACCTTCTTTAGATACACTTATTCCTTTATTAGTTCTGTTGAATATCGTAATATTCATTTCTTTTTCAAGTTCATGAATTGCATTCGTAAGGCTAGGCTGGGAAATATATAATTTCCCTGCCGCCTCTGTGATAGTTCCTGTCTGTGCAACTGTAACAATATATTTTAACTGCTGTAATGTCATACCCTTACCTGCCTAAAATTTTTTAATATTATAACACATTTTTGTTGTTTTTTAAAAAATATTCTGTTACAATCAACCCGTAAAATAATCTGATTATGAACGGAGGTGGATTTTCATGGATAGTTGCGATCGTATAGGACGAAGTAAGAACTGCGGTGTATACTATAAGTGTAGGCTCGGAATGTGGCTGTCTGTGAGAATCTCATAACCACATTCTAATAAATTGTGCCTTTTATACATCGCATCAGAGGATCCTTACTATCACAATCATCTGTAGCGATGTATTTTTATGCCCAATTGAGGCAAGAAGGAGGTCACAATGAACAAAGTATTATTCCCGAAGAAAGATTATGTAAAAGAACTTGTCAGGATTTTTAAGTCATCTAAGAATTCACAGAAATTAGTTAAGGCACTTTCTAAGTATCATGAAAAAGATATTGCTGAAGCAATCACTCTTCTTACACCTGCTGAAAGACAGCATATATATAACGTTCTTGATGAACATATGATTGCTGAGATTTTCTCTTATCTTGATGATGCGGAAAAATATCTTGAAGAGCTGTCATTAGAGAAAGCTGCACGTGTAGTATCTTACATGGATTCTGATGATGCGGTTGATGTACTTGACGATTTGTCAGAAACTAAGAAGAATGAAATTGTTGAACACTTAGACGCTGATGCAAAGGAAGATGTCCAGAAGCTTCTTTCTTATGAGAACGATGAGATTGGTAGCTGTATGACTAATAATTTCATATGCATACCAGATAACCTTACTATAAGAGAAGCCATGAGTGCCCTTGTCAAGCAGGCTGGCGAACATGACAATATATCAACTATATATGTAGTTAATAGTGCTGACAAATTTGCCGGTGCAATTGACTTAAAGGATTTAATTATAGCAAGACAGAATGATAACCTTGCCGACATAATAAGCAGTTCATACCCTTATGTATATGAGCATGAAAATATCAATGAATGTATTGATAAGATTGCAGATTACGAAGAGGATTCCATTCCTGTACTTACTGAAGATGGAAAGATATGCGGTATCCTTACTGCAACAGATATCGTTGAACTCGTTGACGATGCAATGGGTGATGACTATGCAAAACTTGCCGGTCTTACTTCAGAAGATGATTTAAGCGAACCAACGCTTGTAAGTATCAAGAAACGTCTGCCTTGGCTTATTATACTGCTGTTTCTTGGAATGGCAGTTTCATCAGTTGTAGGAATATTTGAATCAGTAGTTGCTGTTCTTCCGATTGTAATATGTTTCCAGTCTCTCGTTCTTGACATGGCTGGTAATGTCGGAACACAATCACTTGCTGTAACTATCCGTGTACTTATGGATGAGACTTTAAGTGCTAAGAAGAAGTTATCCCTTCTTTTCAAAGAGATGAAGATTGGTTTCATTAATGGTGCAAGTCTTGGAATCATGGCACTTGTATTCTTAGGTGTCTATATTCATATATTCAAGAAATATGCGTGGATGTCAGCATTTTTAATATCTGGCTGTGTCGGATTATCTCTTATTGTTGCAATGGTTGTTTCGAGCCTTGTGGGAACTATTATTCCTATGTTCTTCCACAAGATTCACATTGACCCGGCTGTTGCGTCAGGTCCGCTTATCACGACTGTGAACGACCTCGTTGCTGTTGTCACTTATTACGGACTTGCAATGATATTTCTTGTTGAGATATTTCATGTGTAATATAAATGTGGTGTCATATTCTAATTGATATGGCACCACATTTTTTACTTTATTTACTCTTTAAATAACCCGAACAGCTTAAGCAGCTTCTGCCAGAAATTAAGTTTCTTGGCTGTATCTGCTGTATCTGTTGTAACCTCTGCAACTCCGTCTGTGTTCTCATTGATTCCACTGTCAAACTGTCCGTAGCTTTCTGTAAGCTGTGTAACCGCAGTCCCTAATTTTAATATATTTGCAGAAAGATTGATAAACCAGATACTGCCATGAAAACCTTCTGGCGTAACAACGAACGCTTTGCCGACCTCTTCAATGCTGTAGCTTTTAATGGCAGGCAGGTTATTAATCCTGATGAACTAACTGAGATGGATACCGATGTTTCCGGTATTATTCAATTCAATGATTACAATGAATCTCTTGTCAGAACAAGAGACATTATCAAGAAGTTCCATAATGGTATTGAATTCACTATTCTTGGTCTGGAACTGCAGACTAATCCACACTATGCCATGCCTGTAAGGGCTTTGCTTTATGATGGGCTTGGTTATCTTAAGGAATGTAATGAATTCCGTAATATACACAAGGCAGAGCATGACTTTGACTCTGATACCGGCTTTCTGTCCGGCATGAACAAATCGGACAAGATTCATCCTATAATCACGCTTATATTCTACTATGGAGAATCTCCATGGGATGGTCCTGTCACTTTATCTGGCATGATGACTGACATCCCTGAAGAACTGCGTCCTTTCTTTTCTGATTACAAGATAAATCTTGTTCAGATACTTGATTCAGGACACTATCAATTTTATAATGAAGATGTCAGAAGTGTATTTGACATTACACAGAAGATATATACAAAGAATCTTCAATGATTGTCTGAAGAATACACTAACAAATCAATAGACGGCGAAATCATCAATCTGGTAACAACAATTACCGGTTTTTCCAAATTATCAGATATATTTAATGAATTAGACGATGGAGGTGAAACTCCCGTGTGGAAATGTGTTCAGGAGATGGAAGATGAGTGGGTTCAGAAGGGTGTTGCTGAAGGCGAACGTAAAGGAGAAATTAAAGGCATGCAAAAAGATCGTCAGACAGCAATTATTACAATGATTGAGCTCAGACTGACCAAAGAGCAGATTCTTACTAAATACTCAGAGGAAGATTATTTAAAGGCTGAAGAAGCTCTTAATAATTAGAATAATTAACTTTAAAACCAGACAGGAGCATGTTACCGGGTAAATAGTAACATGCTCCTGTTCTTTATGAAACCTGTCTATGATTAGTAACACAGAACCTGATAATATATACAGCAAGCAGTTCAATTATCACAATAGCCGCAATGATTATCATATATTTATTAAAGCTGTGTATATCTGTCAATGTATGCAACAGCCATGAATACATCATACTTGTAAAGCATGCTCCTATCAGACTGTACTCCCTTCCAGTCTCTCCTTCATATTTTCGCATGCTGACATAATTCTGAATAATAAGCAATGCAAGATTAAGTATAAATATTATAATAAGCTGCACATTTATAATTCGTCCTATATTTCCGTCTATCTTCCATGACTGAATTTCATGATTATTAAATATGCCAGTTACAATTATCATCATAATAAAACTGTATGCCATACTTCCAAATCCGATAATATTATATATCCGCTTATCCGCATTTTCTCTATTTGGATCTGCACCGATTAATCTTTCTTTCAGAAACACAACTACAAGAATAACAGCAAGAGATATCCCAAGATAATACATTCCCGAACTGTCAATATGTCCCCTGAATGAGTACCACCCACACATAAGCATATATCCAACAATAATAACAGCAACAATTCCTGTTATAAGTTCTCTTTTCTTTACTCTGTCCTGCAGCTTTGCCACTCTCACAACTTCTGTAACCGCTGTTTCACTGTCGGTATTCTTCTCCTTAATCTCCCCTATTACAATATCCTGAATCCTTATGTCAAGTATTCTTGATAACTCTTCTATAACACCTATATCGGGAAAACTGTCTCCTGCTCGTGTCAACTCCAGACCAAAAAAAAATTGATTTTTTGTACCCTCAAATATCACTTCCCATTATACCTGCTATTGCAGTATATTGAAAGCAATATTTATACTTGCAGAAGAAAGGAGTGCCACATTTTCTCGGCACTCCAAACTCTGTAACCATCCATCTTACTTGAAAAATGGATCATCTGTATTCCATACAATCTCTATATTGTCCTCTCCATTGATAATCACTTTTTTGATTACCTTCTGGATTTTCTCTCTGTCAAAAGATTCCATATTGATGATACTTTCTAACTGTGTCTCAAACTTACTAGAAGAATTATCTTCTGGCGGTATTTCTGTTTTAAGCTGTTCGATTTCCTGATGCAATTCATCAATCTGCTCCACCATCGCCTTTGAACGCTTGACATACTCTTCTCTTGTGAGCTTGTCATCCTTATAATCAGAATACAACATCATCTTTTTACTGCTGAGGCTCTTCACCTTCTTTTCAAGTGTTGCAATCTTTTCTTCCGGAGATACTTCTTTCGATTTACCGGCTCTCTTTATTCCTTTCTCATCCAGATAAACTGTTGCATACATATTTACAGTTTTCATGATTGCATCTTCAACCTTGGCAATTTCCACCCTGTTGCTTTTGCATGGAGAATTTTCCTCAATTCTGGACGAGTAACAAAGAAGAATGTCACCTTTTACCCTTTTGCTGGGTGCTAAAGCTCTGCCACACACACCACAATAATAAAATGGATTATAGTTTCTCTTACCACGCTTTGAACGAACACATTTTTTTGAATTAGCGTGTGCCATATCAAATAATTCCTGAGTAATAATGGGTTCATGGCAATTTTCTATCACCATCCATTCGTCTTTAGGAACATAGCTTGAAGTGTTATTGCTACCTATCCTCTTCTTAGTTTTATTCCATATCAGTTTTCCAAGATAAACTTCATCGTTTAATATATCCCGGATAGAAGAAGTACTCCACAGACTTTTTACTTCAACTGCATGGAAAAAGTTTCTGCTTCCTTTTCTCTTTTTGTATGCGGATGGTGTATCAATACCCTGAGCATTCAGATAATTTGCCACTTCCGTTTTGCTTTTGCCCTGTGCGGTCAGTTCAAATATCAGCTTAACCACTTCTGCTGCTTCCGGATCGACAATAATCTTATGCTTATCATTTGGGTCTTTGACATACCCATACCTTAACTGACCACTGATGTTCTCACCTTTCAGTATCCTCGTATGCATTGCAGAGCTGACTTTATTGGACAAGTCCCTGCTATAAAGCATATAGATTAAATTCTTAAACGCAACATTCATACCGCCCGTGGAACCATCATAATTATCGCTGTCATAATTGTCATTAACTGCAATAACCCGTACCTGATAAAGTGGAAATATCTGCTCCAGAAGACTACCGACTTCAATATAATCCCTTCCGAGTCGGGATAAATCCTTTACAACAATGCAGGATATTTTATCAGCCCGGACATCCTCCATAAGCTTCATATAATCCGGTCTTTCAAATTTTGTTCCGGTAAATCCATCATCACAGTATTCCTGTACCTTCGTATCCTTAAGCTCCGAATGATTGCCAATAAATGCTTCTAACAATTCCCTCTGACTGGATACACTGTTACTCTCCTCCTTCTGATTTAATGATACATCCTCATCTTCCATAGAAAGGCGAATATACATAGCAGTTATCCTACTCATACAAATCACCTTCTCTCTTATTCTTTACCTGTAATAGTTCTTCCAGACAATCATCATAAACCAGATTTACGGAAATTCTGCCATCTTCAAACACCTGTACCTTGTCAACAAATGCATCTGCCAGCTCTTTGTTAAGCTTTCTGCATTTCAGATATTTATTGATAAGGTTTTCCCAGTCTTCATCAATCTTATAATTCTTTGAATACAGGTTCTGAGATACTAAAAGATTATCAATCTCCTTCTTCAAAGCTTCGCTTTTTAGAAGATACTGCTGTTTTAATGTCAGATATTCGCTCTCATTAATCAAATGTTCTGAGTAATCTCCATATAACTCAGAGAACTTGCGGTTTACTTTCTCCAGATCCCTGCGCTGTCTGGTAATGGCTTTTTCATACACATCGTATTTTTTCAGTCCGCTGCTTCTTGCATTTAATTCCCGTATCACTTTTAATGCGTCAATACAGCAACGCATATGATTTGAAATCTGAGCAAAGACAGCTTTGTTGACTTCCTCCTGATCAATTTTGTGTCTTGAACATGCCGGATTAATACCATCTGAAAAAGTTCCACAAAAATATACATACGATTTTGTTGTTCTTGGAGAAAGTCTCATTCCCTTGCCACAGTCTCCGCATACGATTTTTCCCTTTAGCAGATTCATTTCATTAGGTGGGTGTTTTGTAAACTCTTTTGCAAAATAAGCATCCGAGATTTCCTTTACTCTTTCCTGTGCCTTTTCAAATGTCTTTTTGTCGATAAGCGGCTCATGCGTATTTTCAACAACGACCCATTCACTTGGATCTGTTGCATGGAGTGGAATATTATTGTATTTCTCAATTACTACTTTCCCATGCACCGCCGAACCAATATAAGCCTGATTTGTCAGTATTGACTTGACTGTTGTTTTGGTCCATACACCATTGGTTCTTACATTCTGCTGATAACCAAGAGATTTTAAATACATCAATGGTGACATTATTCCCTGCTCATTCAGATATTTTGCAATTGGTGTGTAACCTTTGCCATCTAAAAACAATTTATAAATAAGCCTGACATTTCCAGCAGTTGCTTCATCCACAACAATTCTGTTCTTCTCCGTCTTGGATTTCAGATATCCATATGGAGCAAAACCGCACATATATTCATCAGTAGTCCATTTTCTACGATGTGCAGTTGAAACTTTCTTGGAAATATCCTTTGTATAAAACTCATTTACGATATTTTTCAAAGGCATCATAAGGTCTGTGCCCGGTCTGAACGAGTCAAAATCATCCGTAACAGCAATGAATCTTACATTGAGAAAAGGAAACACTCTTTCAATGTAGTTCCCCATCTCCACATAATTTCTTCCAAGTCTCGATAAATCCTTAACAATAATACAGTTAATTCTTCCTGTTTTTGCATCCTCAAGCATTCGCTTAAAATCCGGTCTTTCAAAATTAGTACCGGTAAAGGAAGCATCATAATATTCCTCTTCAATTACAATATCTTCGTGATCTTTGACATAATTCTTCATAAGTTCCATCTGTGTTTCGATTGTCCCTCTCTCAATGTTCTCTTCCTTTTCATGGGACAGTCTTGCATATAATCCAGCCTTAAAAAGTACCTTCTTCTCTTTATCCGGTAAGGCTGTGTTTTCCTGTAGCATCATATTTTTTCTGCTTTTTCTTGCCATATTACACAGCCTCCCTTCTGCTGATATTTAATTGTCCACCCGGTTCTTTATCTACTTGATAACCAAGTTTTTCGACTGATTCTAATAACTTCTTATAACAATCATCAAAGTCAAATACGATTTCAATCTCTTTATTCTCTGAAACCCTTACCTCAGAAATCAGTTTTACAACCACGTCCCTGGTCAGTTCCTTAATATCCTTGTATTCGGTAAAATAATTCATCCAGAGATGCTTATCATCCTTCTCCTCAAAAATTAAAGCAATGTCTCTCTCAATCTGGCGAATTATTTCTTCTCCCTCTTTTGCTTTTTTCAGATATGCCTCATGAAGTTCAAGATATTCTTCTTTAGTAAGAATTCCGTCCTTCATATCTTCATACAGTGAAGTTTTCAGTCTTTTACACTTCTCAACTTCCTCAAGTTTTTTCTGTTTTCTTGCTTCAAGACTTTTTACATCAAGCTGCTGGAAAGGAATTGTTCCAATATAATCAAGTATTTCTTCCAGATTCATTACGTTTTTGATATGAAGCTTTAACATTTCAAGCACCGTATCCTCTAATAACGATACTGATATTGAGTGCTGTGAACACTGCTTTGTCAATTTATGATTAGAGCAGATATAGTAAGCGTATTTCTTATCACCTGCTGTTGTAATTTTTCTTGTCATTGGTGAACCACAGTCTGCACATACTGCAATACCTGAAAGATTATAGACCATATCTGAATCCGGAGATATTCTCGTATCCATTCCCAACAACCTTTGAACAATCTCAAAATCCCTGTCACTAATAATCGGCTCATGATTTTTTTCGATTCTTATCCAGTCAGATTCCGGCTTAACAACCTCCTGCTTCACTTTATGATTTGGTGTCGTTCTTTTGCCTTGAACAAGATTTCCAATGTAAATCTCATTTTCAAGAATCCTGCGGACCGTGACTGAACTCCATACCGATTTTTCATTCTGTAAAAATCCGGTCTGATAACCGCTCCCTGTGCTCTGCTTATATTCCATAGGTGCAAGCACACCCTCATTATTCAACTGTGTTGCTATTGCATCCTGACTCATTCCGTGAAGCTTTAGCCGAAAAATTTCCTTCACAATACCGGCTGCATAAATATCAATAACCAGCTTATGTTTATCATCATCCGATTTTTCATACCCATAGGGAACAAATGCACCGATATACTCACCATTTTTTCTCTTTACATCCAAATGGCTTCGTATCTTTATACTGATATCCCTGCAATATGCATCATTGATCAGGTTTTTAAACGGAATAATAATCTCATCACCCTGTGACTTTCCAGTCACACTGTCATAGTTATCATTGATTGCAATAAACCTTACACCAAGAGCCGGAAATAATCTTTCGATGTATCGACCTGAATCAATATACTCACGTCCAAAACGTGAAAGATCCTTTACCACCACACAATCAATTACTCCTCGCTTAATATCTTCCATCATCGTCTGAAAAGACGGACGGTCAAAATTAGAGCCGGAATAACCATCATCCACATATTCTTTAACTATTCTAATGTCTTTTTTGTCTGCAAGGAAATTTCGGATGAAATCCTTTTGATTTGAAATACTATTACTCTCAGCTTTTGCGCTGGTAGAAACATCGCCATCCTCCTTAGATAATCTAACGTAGATGGCTGCATGATAGATTTTTGAGATTTGTTTACTCATATCGCAACACTCCTTTAAATATTCTACGTCAGATGTACCCAACTAAAATATCAAAGGAAGTTATGCCATATTCATTTAGTCCTTGAACATATCATAGCACAACTCCCTTTCATTTTCCATATGATTCTGAAAAAAGATTCTAAACTGTAAGCAGCATATTCTTGAAAGCTTCTTCTATGGAAACTCCATTATTGGCAAAGCTTACTTTAACTTTCATCTTCCCCACTCTCATCATATAGGGATTTCCAACTTTTCTTATAAACTTCTGCTGTCTCTTTTCAATCGTATCATTCAGATCAGCATGATAAGATGCCATATCGGGCATTTCATTAATCTTGACATCACTAAAATCAGTATCAAGCAATGCTCTGTATTCTTCTGCTGTCATAAAATCTATCCCCCTTTCAGTAAAAATGCCACCCATAAAATACAGGTGGCTATGTAACCCGGAGCAAATGCCCCGGTAATATTTAATTGTACTTTTCATATGCCCCAATCTGGATTTTTACACATTCAGTAATCTTATCAAGTAGTTCCGTATCTGAAATTGAAGCAACTACCCTCTCAATCTGGACATTTACATCAATGGATACAATCTGCTCACATAATGCCATACTGTCAAATACCTCAAAATCTGTGTCAGTAACCTTTACCTTTGCAGCCGGTATTGGACAGTGGGTTGGCAGATATTTCTTTTTCCATGTTTTTGTGGACATGGCTACTGCTGTGACAACCGGTGAATACTGATTTGCCTTGTTATTTGAGATAATAATATAAGGTCTTGTATACTTCTGAATGCTCCCTTTACTTACTGACTCCAGATTTGCAATAACAATATCGCCCCTGTTCAGTTTCATCTATGTCATTCCTCCTGTTCCCTGATATATTCTTCTGCCTCATCCTCTGTCGGACAGGCAACAATCCGTTTCCCATATTCATCAATCACTACTGTTTCGCCCGGAAATATAATCAGTTTTAATTTTCTATTTTCTTCTGTCATATCATTCAAAAGAAATGAGAGCAGGTTCATAGCCCCTGCTCTCTGCATTAATACTGATTCCATGTTCCGCTGCAAGTGTCATTACAGCTTTAATCTCATTAAGTTCCATTGAAATGTCTACCACATCTCTTACTAGCACACAGATAATGGCATCTCTTTCAATATAATATCTTAATCGTTCAACCGCTTTTTTATCTGTATTGAAAACTGTCTCAACAACTTCCATGCCGGACTTTTTTGCATATGCCTCGATACGGTCAGCTGTATCATTTGCATTATTCCTTACAAATATCAGACACTGCTTTTCTTTGGAATCCTGCATATTGCCTCCTATCTGCCGTCCCTGATGTTATGATAGAACTTTGATACCGTATCAAGCACCAGCCCTCTTATATCACTTTCCTGAACAGGCTCTTTGTACATCATCTCATAACACTCTTCAAGTTCTCCATTAATATCCTCCACATAGATATCATATTCGCTGAGTTTTCCAAGTGTATCAATAACGGTCTCATCTGTTGCACCAATCATATCCTTTGAAAGTGTTATGATTGTATTAACATCTTCTTCCATATTTAAACCAATAATGGCATATTTCATCGGAAATGAAACTCCTTCTGTAGAAGCAGGCTCTGAAAGCATAGCTACAATTTCATAGCCATTATCCTGACAATACTTTTCAAGCAACTTCGGCACAAAATGATCTGTAGCCTCTAATCCTGTTTTTGCATAATATATAATTGCTCTTTCCATCTTAAAATCTCCTTATAAATAATATTGATTTGATACTGTGCGCACTTTATCTCCTCACATAAGCTGACTTATCTGTACTCTCCACACCATCACACCTAAACATTTCTTTTCTGTCGGTGACCATAAATCAGTTTGTGTGGGAAGATAAAATACTATCTTCCCGGTTTCTTAACCATCCCCGTATCGGGTAACATATCCTTTGCCAGCCACAATCACTTCGTAGTTTCCTGCCCATCTGGACTTACGAAAGTAGCCACTCTCTGAAAATGCGTTTTGCTGAAATTCAGGTGCACTTATTATCTCATTACCTCCGGCTGCTAACCCGGTAGGCACAACCCTCTGCTCTTATCCTTAAAGGCTCCTGCTGTTACGTTTCTCATAATCGGCTACAGCTCTGAGGATAGTCATCGCACGAAATGGGATTCTGCCACCCTGTCATAGACAAGGCGATATAAGCTCGTGGGATATGCGTGTCCTATTCTGTTTTCAATATTCAACGGTTCTTTTCTCAGAACCTGAACAGAGTATAACTGACACCACGCATCTTCTACAGTAACCGACACTCTTTTGAACTAAGAGTAACACTCCCACCTGTTCCAAATTCTTATAAAAAAAGCCGGACTGCATCATCAAAATGCAATCCGACTTTTTTATTCTGTCAGAAGTTTCATATTGTCAACGGCATTTAATACCATATTCCGGATAAACTGTACTTCCTTCTCCTTCAGACCAACCAGCAGATCATCGACTTCTGCCTTTCTTTCACACCCACACACAAGATAATCCAACGTTATATGAAACAATTCAGCAATACTAATCAACGTATCTATTTTTGCTCCATTTACACCAGCTTCAATTTTCCGCAGAGCATCCACTGACAATCCAATCTGCTCGGCAAGCTGCTGTCTTGTCATTCTTCTTGCCGCACGCAACTCTTTTATTCTTTCTCCACTATTAACAATATCGTAGTACACCTTCCACTCTTTTCCGGCACCTTATATATTTGCTTAAGCTATATTTATTGTACCGTAAGCGAATCTTTTGTAAGAGTGACTAAACCAGCTATTTCAGGTGGAATATTGTACACCTTAATACCAAGAATATAAATATTTGCGGATTAAAAAAGAGATATTTCCAAACTCTCATTACATTTTGGAAATATCTCTTTACTTAATATCCTCATCCGGCACAAACTCCATGATGTCCTCTATCTTACAATCAAGTATGGAACATAATCTGTTAAGGATTACCGTTTTTACGACCATATTCTTTCGCAATCGCTGTAACTGTGCTTTATCTATTCCATAATCTTTAATTAGTGCATACTGGCTAATATTTTTCTTCTTGAGTGTGATCCATAACCTGTCATATACTATCATTACAAAGACCTCCTCCTTGTATTCTACGCAAGAGTGTCCTATAATGATATGGTGCGTGTATGCACCATACTGTATGTGTATGATAGAATAGAAAATAGCCATAATCTGCATAGAAAACAGCCCTCAAGGTTATTATGTAATATAGAACGGATTATCTGTTTTACTTTTATGGTATTCAACCGGGACAATTCAAGCACCTGACAATTTGCCCGTAGATACCCTTCTCAGAAAGGATTCACAACAACACTATGAATGATAAAAGCACATACTCTGTTGATAAATATTTAGAAATCATTGCCGAAAAAGAAGGAATCACAAAAGAAGAAGTCCAACAGGAAATTGGACGGGCAGTTTCCATTGCTTTAAAAAGCCCTGATCCACAAATGCAACGCTTCTGGACAGACTTTCCATGTGAAAATGATACTCCCACCATTGAAGAAATCATATACCATCTCGCTGAAAAATTTGCAAAAGAGTCATAGACAAAGGACAGGATAACTACCCATCTATTCACTCAGATAATCTTCCTGTCCTCTTAATATTTGTTCAATCATATGTAATGCAAATTCTATTTCTCTTTCGTCGCACCGATTCATCATAAATGCAAAACGCTCAATGTGCTTCTTAGGGTGCTGCTGGCTCATCAGAACCATAGGCGATGACTCCAATGCATGAACAATATTCAAATATGTATCAAGACTCATTGCCCTTCTGCCATTTTCAACACTTTTGATAGTATCCAATGATACATCCGCCCGTTCTGCAAGCTCTGCCTGCGTAATTCCAAGCCTTCTTCGTTCTTTTCTGATATTCTCTGCAATAATTTTGTATATGTGCTCTCTTTTTCCCATAGCCCCATCATCCTTTCTGACTTATCGCATTATATCAGAAATTATTATGGTGTCTGGCAATCTGTAACCATTTGCCATTTTCGTGTAATACTTTGCAGATTTTACTATCTCCTGTCAATTCATGGCAATGTATTATTCAATATTTTTCTCCCATTTTCAGCATATTTTTAAATTCCAGATTATATTTTGACAAATCATCATAGACTCCACTTCCAACAACAGCACCATCTTTCAGCATGATAATCTGATCTGCTTCTTTAAATATCTCCTGTTTGTGGGTAATGATTATGACCGTCTTTTCTTTCAGTTTCGTATGGAGCAGTCCGTTAATCTGATGTTCAGAATACACATCTGTATTAGATGTGGCTTCATCAAATATAATAACCGGACTGTTATGCACCAATGCCCTTGCCAGTGCAATTTTCTGTTTCTGTCCTCCGGAAAGCATTGCCCCATTCTGTCCTACCACATAATCCAATGACACCTCAGAAATAAAATCAGCAAGTCCACTATCTTTACAGGCTTCCATAATTGTCTTATCATCTATATTTTTATACATACAGATATTATCCCTGATAGATGAATTGAACAGATAGATCTCCTGGCTTACTACAGATACCATATTTCTGTATTCTCTCAAAACAAACTCCGAAATATCTATACCATTTAATGTTATTTTTCCGCCTGTAGGTTGGTATAATTGCAGCAACAGACTTATCAGTGTACTTTTCCCCGAACCCTTCCGACCAATCAGCACCGTTTTACTTCCCTTTGGAAAAGCAATATTAATATCGGACAGTACCGCTTTATCCTTTTCATATGAAAAAGAAAGATTCTGTAATTCCAGATCACCGAAGCAAGGCTCGGTCATACCCTCCTCATTTTCCTTTTCTTCTTCAAGTGCCATAAACTCATAATACCGCTTTGTTGAAGGAATAATTCCTGACAAAAGATACCCGATATTGAGTATTGCTGAAATAGGTCCTGTCACATACGCACTATATGTAATAAACGCAAACACACTGCCTACTGAAAGCTGCATATCAAAAACAAGATTTGCGCCAATAATATATATCAAGCTGGTCAGCAGATGTACGATAATGTTATCCGTTATGCCGTTCCACTGGGCAAGCATATTCATCTTTTTCTGTTTATTGATTACAGAAAGCTGTCTGTCAGCAAATTCGGCTCTTTTATTTTCCTGTATTCCAAAAAGCTTTACTTCCCTTACACCGCCAACAGTATCTCCAAACCATCCGGCATATTTTTCGCTTTCTGTAATAAACTCGTCCATGATTCTTTTTCGCTTCTTTGCAAAATGTTTCATAATAACCGCTTTTACCGGAATAAAAAGAAGTACCATGAGTGTCATTCTGTAATCTAAGATAAAAAGTCCGATAATTCCACCTACCATACTGAATGCCTGAGTGACAACAAAAAACACACCCTCATCTGCAACAGAAGTCATATTTCCTATATCTATATTTATGTTATTTAGGATTTCCGCATAATTTTTACTGCTGAAATAGTTTGCTTTTATCCTCATCAGATGTTGAAATGACTGTTCCGATAAAGAATATTGTATATTCGCAGATATATCTACCCGCTTCTTTTCTTTTATAATATCTATAACTGCTATAATCATATAAATAAGCAATGAGCATATTACCTGTTTTATAAGCAGTTCTTTGTCTCCGCCTATGAAACCATAGTCCATAATCCCTCGGTTTAATAACGGAATACACATATTCAATCCCGTTGAAATGAGCAGACATGCAATAATCAGTGCAATTATTTTTCTATAATCCTTTAGCAGCCCCAGCAGTTTCTTTACTGCTTCTTTATTCCTCATCTTCATCCTCCGTCAGGATTGTAAGCAGACAATCATATACTTTCTTTATCTGCTGCTCTCCGAGGGTTCCAAAACACATCTGTGTCTTTTTTATTTTGTCGCAATAAATTTGTATTCCTGTCTGCTTCTTCCCATTTTCTATTCTTACAAATATATCGGCTTCCACACCGATGCTTTCTTTTTCCTGTATTCCACAAATAATCAAATCAGACTGGTTGTAATAAGTCTGCCAATACAGGAAATCACCAATCTTATTACTTATATTTTCATCAACAGCAAAAGGGATATATTCTAAATCATACAATACGCTCTCCTGTTCAGTGGAAATAGCATACGCATTATAGCCCTCTGCTTCAAAACACTTTCTTAATTCCGTAAGCCACCATATCTGATCCTGCTCTTTATCACTTTTTATAAGTATGACAGGTATATTGATGCTCTCCTTCTTTATCCTTGAACATAAGATCTGTTCTTTTCTGTTTCTTCTGCTCCAGAAAAAGCACTGTGTATCCGGCTGCTCTGCTATTTCATTGCCAAGATACACAATGTGCTTCTCCCTGTATTCATTAAACTCATTTTTATCATACAAAATTACAGTGTCTGCTTCTTCCTTTGCAGCTACCTCAAAATAAACCTCTTCCTTACTCTTTATTACCTTTCCGGCAATCCATCCTTTTTCTATCCAATCCGGAATATATTGTACACATTTTCCCCTGAATTTCTGGTATAAATGCTTCTTAATCTGCCATACATTATTGATCCATGACTGTTCCATCATTAACCTTCCAGCCATTGCTGTTACATAAGGTGCCGCATAGCTGTTACTTTTCTGAAGCGTTATATCGTTTCCTCCAAACCAGATTTTGTGTTCCGATGGAGCTGCAAAATCCACACCTTTATCCCGCAAACCTTCCGCATCAATGTTAAATGTATCTTTTGCTTTTACTCCGATAACATTTGAAAAGGATGCCGGAAAAGCCGTATACCCACTATTAGCAGTTGCCGCAATTATGCTAAGTCCCTTATTGGCATATTGATTTACCAACTGCCGAATTATTCCTTTGTCCTTAAAATGTGTAGTTCCAAAACTCAGATTGACAAGTCTTATATTGTTCATCAGACACCAGTCAAACGCTGATTTCAGATCATCCACATTTCCTTTTCCTGTATTATCAAGCAGTTTATAACTGTATAATTCTGCGTCGGCACAATTAAGCCCTATGATCATGGCACAATTTGTCCCATGCAGAAACAAATCCTCCTCATCACTGATATTTCCTTTGTTCTGCTGAATTATATCGGGTAATCCACATAATGCAAGCAATTTTTCGTCTACACCATTATCTAATACTGCAATCTTTAATTTATTCATCCGCTGCATTTACTCTGCTACTACAAATGTGGTAGCTATTAGACTTCGTTGCTTTATGCCAACTTATCTCTCGTAGCCTAGCCTTGTATGCGGTTTCTGTCCGTCGGACCAGAGATTTGCCAACGACTTCCTTCAGATTTCACCTCACGGTGAACACCCTTGCTGTTCAGCTATACATTTCCCACTACCTGGGCATGTTCGGGACCTTTCACCCATTAGAGCGCGCCCATGGCGCGCATACATAAAAAATAGCCTTTCTGCAAAGGCTATTTCTAACGTAATTCTTTAATACTATTTAAGATTTTTATCATTGCATTCTTTTCCTTGCCTGACAGCTGCTAAACTTAGTACTCACAATATATTTCAAATCCCCCATACATGTTTTTCCAAGAGATTTTTATATTGCTCACACCGTTTTTCTTTCAACTGATTATTATTGTAAATATTTGTGTTTACTGCATGACACATAGAAGAACAAAAATATCTAACATCGCATTCATTACATGGTGTAACCGTATCTACAACACAAATCGTATTAATTCGTTTAACATCATGAAAAATTATATCCAGTTCATCAATATCTCCCAAAATAACATTTGACTCTTCCATAGCTGAACACAAAGTCACTTTACCACTTGCATTAATAGAAAGTATTTGACTTCCAGCATTACACATGGCTAACATGTTAATTCTCTTAGATATATTATCTTCTTTTCCTTTTTCGTTATCATTAATTAAGTCATCATAAAACTTTAAAGCTCTTCCCTTTACAGAGAGTGTTCTTAGAATAGGCTTTACTTCAAATTTATTACAAAGTTCTTTGAAGTCAGTTACATGATTTTTATTATTACTTGTTAGAACCATAGAAAGTGAAATGTTATCAATTTTATTATTTTTTAGCAAAATTATAGTCTCAATAACTTTATCAAACACCCCTTGTCCTCGTATGAAATCTACGCTATTCTTGTCATATCCATCTAAACTAATACTAATTTCATCCACACATGACTTTAATATACTAATATGTTCAGGATAAATTAAAGTAGCATTTGAAATAATATCAATACGCCCCATAAAATTCTTTCTTGCATATTCTAAATATTTTGAAATATTAGACAAACAAAAAATTTCACCACCACTTAATGTTACTGAGGATATATTATTTTCTGCGGCCCAATGTATGATTCTATGAAACATCTCTTGTGGCATTGAAGATTTATCTTGCTCACCATACTCGCCAGAACAATGCTTACATCTCAAATTACATTTTTTAGTTAATTCAATGTCTAATCGTTCTATAGTTTTCTTGTTTTCACTCCAGTCTTTACGTTTTATCACTTTTATTTTTGCTAAAGCCTTAATAATCTCAATATAATATTGCTTCCGTGCATTATCCGTATTCCGCATTAACAGCTCAAAACCATTTTCTAGTCCTATGTATGTTTTTATTTTTTCAAAGTCTTTAGTTAGAATTTTTATCCATAAACCACACTCTCTCACATTACCAATAACTATTTCATTATAGTGATTTAAAATTCTTGTATTATCCGAAAAGCATATATTATCCAGTTTAATTTCGTTCATATTTACACCTTTCATTGTATTATTAGTGAAGTATAGATCCTATTTTGTTAACAAAATTTTCTAAATAAGCTAAATCTGGCATCCAAAAGGAATCATAAATATATGATTGTTGAGTTTTTTCTTCAATTATCCTAACAAGTGCTGTTATATTCCGTGGAGTAGCCTGGGCGATTTTAAATGCTTTATTTTCATCATATAAATTCCAAATAGAAATTTCTTCCTCAATACTTTTCATTAATTTAGCATTAATTATTGATTGTCTCTGAATTTTTTTATTACTATTAAATATAAAACTTTGCTGCATTAAACATTTTTTTAAATTTTGTATACTTACATGATTCTGCAATAATTCATATATTTTTTTTATAATAAATGGAGTCAAAAAACTATTTGCTCCACTTAAAACATAAGACGATCCCAACCATGGTATAATTCTTGGAGAATTATTAATATAAATAACATTGTTACTGGTAACAAGATTATTTTGTTTACCTTGGACACTAATTATTCTATTATTACAAGAAAGATAATTTATTTTTCCATTATTTGATTCTGATGTAACTATTATTATTCCTTGAGACAGACATTTATCTAAAAGAATTTCTAACTCCGAATCTTTAATAAATGCTTCAATTCCTAAACTTAAATTAATAATATTAACGTCACTGTTTAACGCTTCAAGTAGTGCCACTTTTAAAGACGACAGCTTCCCTTTTCCAGTTCTATCCAATATTTTTATACTATACAATTCCAAACCAGAACTAATTGAATCAATTAATTTTATAATACATGTACCATGACCGTTTTCATCTTTGTTAGTTTCATCTGTGAAATTTATATTAGTAATTTTATTCTGTAATGGTTGACTAAAATCAAACCCACTATCTAACACAGCAATTTTCATTGAAGTTATTTACACCTACTCACTAATTAAAAAGAATGCCCTAAAAGTCTCTCGCACCACATACTACAACCCCAAAATACACCTTATCAAATGTTCTATGGCTTGTATAATATTGGTTTTACAAAGACTTCTAGGGCACCCATTTCTTACTCATTTACATGTTTACCTGATACTTTCTACCACAGTGGCCAAGTATTATCAGTTTCTTTCCAGCCACAATTTTTTGATGCTGTTTTCTCAAAATACTGTTCGCAATCATCGTCACATCCATAACCTTTGATTTCAACTTCAAGTTCTTTTTCTTTGTTTTCCATGATAACTCCTCCCTTCTTTAAAATTTTATTTGTAAATTAAATTACAAATCATTATCAGTGTGCCACACAATTTTTTCCAATTTATTCTTTTTAATATGACACCTCTCAACACGTTTTTTATTGTTTGAGTATATCACATTATTTCTTGAAATACAAGTATCCGCACAAAAATACCGTACATTACAATTTTGACATGGAGCGATTTTGTCAACTATAGGTTTTGCAAACAAACCGTCTATATGTATCTTGTGTTCCGAAACTATAAAACTTCCAATTCCTAATTCTTCCTCTCTTAATGCAGCACATGAAAACACTATTCCATAAGTATTAATAAAAATAGAACGATATTGATGGTTACATAAACATTTAAATGTAAGTCCTTTTTCAGTCAGATTATGCATAATACGCAATTCCATAGGATCCTCCGCAAAATTTTCTTCTGCCCGTCCTTTTATATTAAGCTGTCTAATAACCGGCTTAATATGTAATCGTTCAGATAACTCTTTGAACTTTATTATTTCAGAATTATCATCGCCAACACTTACACATGATAAAGTAATTCTTTCATACCCACACATCTTCAGTTTATTAATTAATGCAATAACTTTATTATATACACCCTTTCCCCGTATCATGCTCACACTGTTTTCATCATATCCATCTAAACTAATATGTAAAGCATGAATATACTTCATTATAAGCTCGATGTACTCATCAGTTACCAAAGTTCCGTTTGTAATTATTTCTAATGACCCAGTAAAATTCTGCTTAATCACTTTACATACATCGACTATATCTTTCCGGCAAAATGGCTCACCGCCTGTTAATAATATTCTTTTCACTTTATTGTCTTCCGACCATTTTGAAATAGCTTTTATCATATCAATTGGCATTTCTCTATATTTTTTCCCACCAAAGGAATACGAGCAATGTTTACATGCCAAATTACACTGAGTTGTTATCTCAATGGTTATATCCGAAGGATATAATTGTAACTCATCCTTTTCTGCATTATCAATGCAAATACCTACTTCCCGAAATGCATTTATATATTTTTTTTCTTTTTCAGATAGTAAAGATATATTATTTTGAGACTTTTGCACCAAATCTTTATAAAGAGAATGCGACATTTTGATCCATCTTCCATCAAAAGCAATATTGCCAACAATACATTCATTACCATTTATTAATACTCTCGTATACTTCGAAAAAAATATACTATTGATATTTTTCATAACTTTTCCTCATTTATTCGATACAATATCTTTCTATATCCACAAAAGAAAGAATTAGTTTTATTCAAGTACCCTGTCATTTTATAATTTCCATATAAACAGCTAGCACTTTTGCAACATTTAAAATATCTGCATCCAACACAATCTTCCCTATTCAAAGACGTTCCATCTGTATATCGCGGTTCAATTTCTGAAACGTTTTCTATATTTCCTAAAAGAAATTGTTTATCATCCATAACATATGTACAAGGATAAACATTCCCCCCCAAATCAATACTAAACATGCTATAACCTCCCGCGCAGCCCCGTCTACCGATAAACAATTCATCATCATCTAGGTTTATATATGCATTCTTTCTTATATTTCTTATCTTATCTATTTCTCTTAATTGTCCTTCGAGAATCTCCAATGACTTGTCACTCCATTCAGAATCGAAATAATCTGGTACAACTTTCAACACTGTAAAGCCACGATTTATCAAATATTCACAACTACTACTAAGTTTTGAAACAGTTTTTGAATTATAGGTCACTCTCGCAGACAATTTTAAACTTGCATCAAACAATCGCGGAATGAGATCATCGACATCGCGCCACGCTGATGATCGGTTTTTATATCGTCTATTTATGCTATATATCTCTTCATCACCGTCTATACTTAATGCACATTCCACATTATTTTTTTTTAACCAAATAAGCATATCATCCGTCATTAATGTTCCATTAGTTGTTATAGAATAAAAAGGAGTGATTTTGTCATCAATTTTTTCATTTGCAATCTCAACAAATTTTTTAATAAAAGGAAACTTAATTAAGGGTTCTCCACCAAAAAATTTAATGAATATTTTTTTAGAGGCGGTCTTATAACACATTGTATTAATAAACTCTATTGTTTTTTCGATATAATCAATTTCGCAAACACCAGTATCCTCTCTTATAAGTCCTTCTTCATAGCAATAACTACAGGCCATATTACATGTCTTAGTTACCCAAATACTTAATTTCATACTGTCATCTTACCCCCTTCATACAATTCCAATTTTATTATCCGATTACAAATTTTTAAAATTTGTGGTTTATGAGTTATAATAATTACAGTTTTTTCTTTAAAATGATTTTTAATAAACTCTATCATCTTCTCTTCACTATTAGAATCCAAGGCAGCAGTCGGCTCGTCTAGAACACAAATCGGCTTATTATCCAAATAAAGCTTATAAAGAGCTAATTTTTGAGCCTCCCCTCCTGATATATTTAAATTATTTTCTTTTACTTCAAAATTACCTTTTAATATACTGTTTCCTGATTCGTAAAAGTTCATTTCTTCCAAAAATTTTTTCATTTTATTTAATTCTTTTTCACTCTTTAGAATATTATTAAACTCTTCAGCCAGCAAATAGCTATTTTGAGTCATAACGCCTATTTGCGTCTGCAAATATTCCATATCAAATGTGTTAATATCAATTCCATCAATCTCAATTTTGCCACGTTCGACAGTACACAATTTAGTCAACAATCTGACTAATGTAGTTTTTCCGCTTCCATTGTTCCCTACGATACCAATGATTTCTCCTCTATTAAACGTTTCGGTAAATCCTTTCAATATAAATCTTTCATTGTTATAACCAAACCATACATTATCAAAAGAAATATTTCCCATAAGCTCGCTGCTGTGTTTATAATCTCCCTTGATTATATTTTTTTCATTAAACATTACATTATAAATGTTATCTAATAAAGGAAAGAAATTTTTTATTTTAACAAACATATTTCCTATTGATACTATAGGACTATATAATCTTTGCACATAAATAGTCATACTAAACAACAAACCAACAGAAATCAAATTATTAGAAACATCAACAGCACCTAAAATTAATACAATAACAATTGCAAGAACATTAAAAGACATTCCTGTCATTCCAACAGTACACATGGTTTTCGTAAAATCTAATCCTTCTTTAGCCAGTTCATCACATTTATCTGCATACATTTTTTTTATATATTGAGTTTTTCCCGTCATTTGTAATGAAGGCATATTATTAATGGTTTCAGTGGAAAATGAGTTAAAATCTCCCATAGTCACTCTCAACTTTTTCATACGTTCTTTACTCTTATTTGCCACTTTTCGCTGAATAAATGCAAATATAATTGACATTACAACAACCAAAATACCAATTTTAGGATTTAATATAATTATATATGAACTAATCCCTATACACAAACAAATATTTACTACCAATTCGCTGATATCAGATGTTAGTAGTTCTTGCAATTTTTCTATGTCATTATCTAAAATTGTGAGTACATCCCCTACTTTGTACTGGTTCCAAAATTGAATATCAACTGTATTAAGCTTTTTATATAATTTTTGTTTTGTCCTTAATACTATATCATTACCGAATTTAAAAAAAAATACTTTTTGCAAATAATAGAAAATTACCATTAATATCCCGCAAATCAACATCTCAGTAGTATACAACACTATATTTGAAACATCTCCCATAACAACTCCCAGATCAACAATTTTGCTTAAAAAACTAGGAAATATTACAGAAGCAATTGTATAGATCATTAAGAAAGAAAAACATTTTATCTGATTAACGATATACTTTTTTTTCTCTATATCTACTATTTTTAGTAAACGTTTCAAAAAAGTTTTTAATTCCATTTGCAACCCCCTCAAAGATTATATAATAACCATTTTTTACTCATACCAATATGATTAATTATAACATTTTAAAAAACAATATATAATATACAGCGAGTTTGTCCTTACTAAATAGCCACGTTTACCAATAAGCAAAAGCCATAATCATGGTTATGGATTCTCTTGAATCGCAAACTCCTGATTGGACTTTTATTTTTAAAAAGTAATAAATCTTCTATCTAATCTACACTCAAATTCCATCTGCGAAGAAATTATTGCTTATTAATTCGCTCAATCAGCCTATCTTTTAAAATGCTTTGATATGCAAAAAACGGCGTTACTAAACATACCATAAAAATAATTATTAAAACAATTAACAAAGAAGCATACGGCATTTTAAAAGAAGCATACGAAACAATTTGCTTAAACCAAAAATACAAGGGAATATATATTCCATTTCCTACTATAAGCAATAATATAAATGAAATTATCCAATAATAAAATCCCTCAATCAATAAAATCTTTAATTGCTGTCTATGCGTCATACCAATACTTTCCAAAATTGCAAATTCTTGTTTTCGGTTATTTACACTCGTAATCATTGTTGTAACAAAATTAAGTATTCCTACTAGCAAAAATATAAAAGACAATCCTATCGTTAAAACTTTAGTTGTCAAAATGTAACCTTCCATCTCTTTAGCTTTTTCAATCCTAGATATTATTTGAATATCCGAATTCAAAGAAGCAATCGTTTGAAGTTGCATTAAAACTTCATCATCATGTTTTCCATCAGTGTCAAATGCAATTCGAAAAATTTTAATTTGAGAAGTTAAACCTTCAAGCGCCGTTTTGCTTATATATAAATCCGGGGCTGTTCCTTTTTCATTTCCCCTCCCTCCTTGAAAATCAGCGCTAAAAAAACCATCAGCAACTTCAAACTCCGTCTCGGCCCCTTTAGTTTTTATAGTAATAATCTGATTAGGTTGAATTAAATTTTCCCCATCCTCATTTGTAATTGTCTGAAGCACAACAATCTTACCATCTTGAAACGCCTCTAGATCAATAGGATGTTCAAGTGTTTTATTTAATTCTTCTATATAACTATTATCAATTCCATAAACACCACTATAAAAATTCTCCGTATATGATTCGCGTTTTTCAGAAGAAGAAAAGTCTATACCTGCTTTTCCTTCTAATGAATCCACATATGCGCCAAATACCTCCTCATCATACTGCACATCAAAAGTAACACGTTCTTTGGCAACATAGGTAACTCTTAAGTTTTGAATTCCAGAGATATTTTTAATATCTTCTAGCATATCTGCCGTGATTGGACTTCCATCATCATGAATACTATAAGTAATTGCAAAGTCGCTTTCACCCCATTGCTGTATAAAGTTTTCCGGACTAATACTCGACAATAAAGACGTTGCTATCCAATATAACGCCAGCCCTAAAAACAAAGAAGAAATAACCAATATTGCGCTTTTTTTAGAGCGAAAAATATTTTGAAACGCCATTCTTGTTAATCTAAATACCTTATTCCTACGCTTATACAATTTTTTCGAATCCACATCATTATATGACATTGCCGCAATAGGAGAAACCTGGGCGGCTATTTTCGCAGGTTTAACACACCCTATTCTTGCAGTGACAAAAGAAAATATTGTGGCTCCTATAAAAACGAACGGAGAGAACGAAATTTGCAATCCTAAATCTTCATTCCCCGAATATAGCACATTTAAACTATATGGCACGATACCAAAAGATACTGCAGCTCCCAATATCAAGCCTATCGGAATTCCAATAACAGTAATATACAAAACTTGCTGATAAACAATTTTTCGTACTTCTTTTTTGGTAAATCCTATTAATCGAAGTTGACCAAAAAAGCGGATATCTCTAACTATACTAATATATAAAACATTATGTATTAACAAATAGCCGCTAATAAATATGAATAATAGTATAAAGACAATGCCTATAATTAATACTTGGCTGTTCACTTGTGTTACAGGTACAATTTCAAAACTCTGTGTTGAAGAAAATTTCACCTTGTCCTTTAACCTATCACACTCTTTTTGAATATCTCCTGTATCTTCAAAAGACACCATAACTACTTTACCAGTAGAGATAGCAGCCTTATTTTTAAATTCTTCTGAAACGTAAATGCTTCCTTTGTCATTAGTCCTAACTTGAGAGTAGTCTGTATAGTATCCCGCCAAAATAAACTCTTGCGTCTTAATAGAATCATCGTCATCCAAATGATACGACAAAGAAATAGACATACCTTCTTGTGGATTTGTTATTCCCAAACGCTCTAAAATCCATGTAGGTATCATTACTTCATTTTCTGTAACAGGATAGTTTCCAACAACATCTGAAATAGTGGGCATCCTATGAAGGTTCCATTCATTTTCATCTATCCAATTTAGCCCTAGCAACAAATCTTCATCTTCCAAACCGTCAATTTGTCCTAAATGTTGAGAAATCCCAATATCTTTAATCGAATCTGATTTCTTTATCTCAGATACTTGCAAATCACTAGGGTTATTAATAGCCACATGAGCCGTTGTCCCCATCGCACGAATTTGTTGTAATTGTGCTGTCTCTATATAACTAAATCCAACACTAAACACAGATGTCAACATAAAAGTGGACAAAACTACCGCAATAATTACCACAACATTTCGATATAGATTTGACAAAAAAATTTTCTTAGACAATCCCCATATACGCCTTAAATTCATTTTATAATAAAAATTTTTTTTCATATATCTACCTTTCCATCTATAATATTTATTATGCGATCCGACAACTGAGCTATTTCCAAATTATGTGTAATCATAATCAGCGTTTGTTCAAAACGCTGGTTGACTGTTCTTAAAAGCTTTATCACATCTCCACTCGTTTTACTATCCAAATTTCCAGTTGGTTCATCTGCTAATATAACAGCCGGTTTCGATATAATAGCACGAGCAATAGCCACTCTCTGTTGTTGTCCTCCAGAGAGCGTATTCGGAAGATTAAAGATTTTCTCCTTTAATGAAAGTATATCTAAAACATCATCTAAAAAATCTTTATCTATTTTTCTCCCATCAAGTTCTACTGGCAAAACTATATTTTCATAGACACTTAAAACAGGAATCAAATTATAATTTTGAAAAATAAATCCTATATTTTTTCTACGAAATAATGTCAATTCGTCCTCAGACATAGAAGTAATATCTTTCCCCAAAATATATACATTCCCTGAAGTTGGAGTGTCTAATCCGCCAATCATATTAAGTAACGTAGATTTTCCACTGCCAGAACTACCTATTATGGAAACAAATTCTCCTTTCTGTACAGAAAAACTTATATCATTTACCGCTTTTGTTTGATTTGGCACTTTACCATAATATTTTTTCAAATGTTCTACACTAATAATTTCCATAATTTCCTCCATAATTGTATTAGAAAAAGTTTAAGTTTATATTATTATATATTTTATAACTATAAATGGTAAGCGCATAGTTTTAGGGCGTACCCTATAAATGAAATCTAACACCCCGCGCTAGGATGCCAGACATACGAGTATTTCACTACATTTTATTTACAAGTTCCCTGAGCCAATTTACTCCACGGGGCAAATTGTTCCAATTCCTCGTCTGACATTTCAGCACCAGAACGATGCTCTAGAAGGAAGCTCAGATATTTAAGTGGATCAAGTTCATTGGCTTTTGCCGTTTCTATCATAGAATAGATTTTCATACTGGCATCTGCCCCGGCTGGTGTATCACAGAAAAGCCAGTTCTTACGGCCAACTACCAATGGTCGAATGCTGTTCTCACTGAGATTATTACTCAGGCTGCATGCACCATCTTTCAGATAGTTCATCATAAACGGACGGCAACCATTGGAATAGTTGATTGCCTTGATCAGCCTGTCTCCGGATTCCAGATGCAGCTGGTCAAGCCATGACAAAAAAGCCTCTATGACAGGTTTTTGATCCTTTTCGCTGTCTTTGGCATCACGTTCCTGCAGCATTTTCTGCCGGGAACGGATAAGCTCGTTCTGAGTGCTGATTGTATTATTCAGTTGTGAAATCGTATCCTTAAGCTCTAAGAACTGGATATCTCTTACTCCTGAAAGCATTGTTTTTTCGCTCCTTTTCTATGGTTCAATTATACCATAAAACAAGCGAAAAATCCTGAAAAATCAAGCATTTCCGGTACTTTTTATTGCCTTTGGCTGCTCGATTTCAAGACCTGACATAAGCCAATCAAACTGCCTCCATGTAATGGGTTTTACCTCATTACGGTTGCGCGGCCAACGGTATTTTCCTACGTTGGCATCAAGTCGCTTATATAAAAGTACAAATCCTTCATGTTCATGAAGAAGCACTTTTATTCGATCACTACGTCTGCCACAGAAGAGATAGATTGCATTTGGCCTGGAAGGGTTCATATTCAGCTGGTCTTTTACGACAGCGCATAATCCATCAATGGACTTGCGCATATCTGTATAACCACAGATCACATAAATCTCGTCTGCGACAGTGATGTCTCCTAACATGTTCAAAATAATGTTGAAGGTTTTTGGTTATCTATAAATATCACTCCATCTATATAAATGATGCATACTACTCTTTTAATATTATACTACAATTAAACCAATCTTCCAATTATTTTCTAACTTTTCAGATTCTTCTTTCGATATATTCATTTTCTTTTCATTTCTAGTCCAAAAACGGTATTAGAAGAATTTTGGTAAAAATTTAGTAGGCAATAATTTGAATATTATTGCCTGCCAAATTAATGATGAAATCATATGATTCTTCTGTCAATCAGAACCAATCTGCTTTCTCCTATCGGAGTCTAAGCATACACACTCTTGCAATATAACGTATCATCAGCTCCGAGCCTGTGCTTTTTGTATATTATCTGACCAATACTTATTGCTGAAAAAATTCCCATTTCTAGGCAAATTTCTGAACATATCCATAACAATATCATATGACAAGCCTGATGTGTCCACAAACATCTCTTTCCCATCTTTAGATTTAACTGCAATTCCGTTATCACCCACATACGCTACTGTATTGTCATCTAATTTCTGTATTAATCCCGTCATTTCCGCAAATTTCTTTAGCGCAAACTCCCCGGATTCTTCACAAAGTTTTCGGAACTTTTCTGCATCCTCACCTAGCATATACGGATATTTTCCATCTCTAATATACCATGAAATTCCCGTTTCTGAATCCGTGTATTTAGGATCAGTTAATGCCCACTCTTTCAAAGGAACACCCTGATACCATACTGTCATTTTTTCACTAGAATCATTGCTTATTTCTGGTTCATCATTTTGAATTTCTTTCTCAGCAATTTCATCCTGCCCCTGTTCATCTACTCTACATGGCACGTTATATTTTAATTTCTCATAGATTTCTTGAACATTTGCATATTTGTTAACTGCTGCAACATCCGGTATCTCTAACACTTCCTTTTGTTGAAAAGCCTGTGGCTGGTTATATTTTGAACTAGTTTTTTTTCCTGCATAAATATTGTTATTTACAGCGGTATTTACCATATTTACCATATTTACCATATTTATAATCCCTCCAGCAGCAATATAATCTAATTTTCTTATTATAGTATGTTGCACTTTATGCCAGATTGCTATAAAATGCAACATACAATGAAAATATTCTGTTGTGCTTGCTTAATATCCCATATTCAAGCATCTATTATTGTGCATAAGCTGCAGAAGCAATATAGCCTACTTGCGAAGCCCCAACAGAATACAACTCATAATGGAAATGGTATCTAACGCCTACCTTAACACCTGTAAATGTCAGTGTCCATGAATCTCCTGAATAGTTAGCAATTTGTACCGGTGCACTTGTTCCGTCATTTCCTACAAGAGTAATTGTTCCCTGAAGATAATCTGTTCCACTTTCATTAGGCATATAAACATCTAAGCACAACTTTGTAACACTTGAGTTATTAATGGTGTAATAATAATTTCCGTTGAATACACCGCTTTTGGAATTGCTTCTTGTAATGGTTCTATTTGCATCATACTGAATCGTATCTGCAAGAGCAACGGCGTCATCATAAGCAGGTACTACGTCCAAATCGCCACAATCGCTTACTTCTACTGCCTTATTTGCATTAGGGGCAGCCTGTCCCTGAGTGGATACTTCACTTGCAAACGCAGTTGTTCCCATTGCCAAACATAACATCAAACTCAACACCAACGCCTTTAAACTTTTTACCTTCTTCATTTTAAAATCTCCTTTCAAATTAACATATAATAACTCCAATATTATTACCCGCTAAATAATCATAGAAATCATATGATTCTTCTCTCAGTCAGAACCGAGCTACTCTCTCCTATGAAGTCCAAGTTTTCTTTTTCTCATATGTTCAAATGACTAAGCACTATTTATACTTACTATTTGCACTTGTCAAATCAAGATAAGCATCCATACTTTTCGTCCAAAGCAACGATAAATCAAACCTTCCCAATTTGTTTAAATCTTCTATGCATTCTTTAAACATTGAAATAAAATCTCTTCTGTCATTAAGCCCCATATTACCAGCTTCAAGCGGCAAAGACGTAAAACCTCCCTGCTTCTCCACTTTGTAATGTGCCTCCAATGCACGCATTTCGACTACTGTGGCGTTTGATGGATCAACGTCATTGATATAAATTCTTTGTTCAAACTCTTTTCCGTTTTCATCCACACCTTTCGCTAACACCACTGGATTTTCATCCGTCGAATCATCCGCATATTTAAGGCAATAAGAAAGACCTGTACCATTACCTCCTGTCCACAACATATTATCTGTTGTGAATATCTGGTATACCTTTGGTGTTTCAGCCGTATAAAATGTCTTTTCCGCAGATACAGGGGCTTTCATATTATTGCCTTTTTGTTGGCGGTACATTGAAGATACCGTATTTATACCAGAACAAATGTTCATACTTCTGTTCCTCCAATCAGCTTAAAAATCTCTCTATATTCTAGCCCACTTCCTGCCTTAACTTTTTTTGAATACACATGAAAAGGATTTCTCACCATATGGGAAATTGGTCGATCTAAATTTTGTAGTAAATGTATAATTACCAGGTGCTGTTATTTTTCCGCAATCATACCAGTAATAAAAGCCATCCGCACCATTACCTGAAATTATAAACGGCTGCTGTTTAAACCACGAAATACTTCTTCCGTTAAAAGTTGTAGTATCACTTCCATATCCATAAACCTTGATGATGACACAATAGTTTCCATTATCTAACAAACCATGATTATAAAGTTCGATTTTAGTTACTTGTGGAGCCGGACCATTACCAGACCACCACAAAGGACTGATGCCATTGTCATTATCCTCATCAATAGCCACCGTCATTCCGTCAACTTTTGTCAACTCTGGAACTTCACTTTCTCTCTCTGCCGCAAATGCGACTGTCCCCATCCCCATCAACATTGTTAAAGCCAATGCAAAAGCTACTATTTTTTTGATTCTTTTAAACATACTACTATTCCTCCTATTTCAATATCATTTTTGCATCATGCATAAAATTATTCTCCTATTTTGGATGCCAACACTGTATAAAATTCTTTTTCCTGTTGCAGATATGCTGTCCTTTCCTCTGTCATTGTTGCCAATGGATTTTCTATTCTCTCCAATATTTTATTGATAGCTGCCAAACAACTTTCTTTCGTTTCTCCAAAAATATTGTCATTACCACCTGTCAGAAAATCCTGCTCCACAGATAGCTGCGTTAATGTACTGGATAAATCAGTCTGAAATGGATTAACCCCCGTTTCTTCTAAAGTTTCCTGCCACGCCGCTTTTACACTCTCCGGTACTGTTTGAAGGTAATAATCACTAATATAAGCAATCTGTTTTTTGGTTTTTTCGTCTGCAAACTGATAGGTTCTGTTATTCGCTTTTAACTGTTCATATGCCGCCTGCGCCTCACTATTCGCTTCTGACTCATACCAGCCATCTTTATTTTTGCTATATTTCATACCATTGACCGTAAAATCTTTGGAAGTGTCTATACCCAGATAAGACATAACATCCGTAATTCCTTCTGTATACCGGGCATATTCCTCCTTTGAATGTGCTACAGTAGTCATTGTCCCACCTGCATTTCGCAGCATGGATGCCAATGCATCTGCCATTCTCTGTGCTTTTACATAAGATTCTGTATCATACGGATTATCTCCACCAGAAACCTCTACTCCATGCGTCGTAACCGTAAGCACATGACCTCCATTAACACGAATACTTTGTCCCTCTGCAATATTAACAGAATTATTCTGTCTGCTAAGTGAAGCACCTTTCGCCAATTTTATTGGTGTTTTTAACGCTTGTACCAGATCCTCTACCGGATTTAGTAAGTGCTGCGACATCACCCCGTTATATGCTTCCTTATCTTTAATAGCTGTATTTTTATAATTAGATGTAAGCCCTCTTGTATTAGGATTAATATAACTTGATATTGATTGCATCATCTCAACCTCCTACATACTTCTACGCCTCTTAGTCTGCACAGGCTAAGAAGCGTAAAAATATTCTCGCAAGTAAAATTGCATGTAATTATCGTTTATGTTTCCATAAATCACTCTTTGTAAATCAAGCAAAAAATCTCATATTTGAAATTGTTGCTGCATACTTATATGCAATTAAAATCTGTGGTTCCCACACAAAGTTTGTACTTGCCATAATTTTGCCACCGATTAACCATTTCTGTTTAGCCAAAAGCTGATTATCCCCAGAATACATTACTTCAATTTGACCAATTTTTGATTCTAATTGAATTCCCTGACCAGCCGCTGCCATCATTTTATAGAAGCCAAGCCAATATGCACCATTTCCATTACCAGTCAAATATATTTTTGTTACAATAGCATCATTTGGAATACTTGCCTCATTACTCAAATCATAAGTATACCATCCCCTATATACAGGAGTTGTATTTCCCACTGGTATATTTCCAAAGCTAATATCCAAACCTGTATCTACATAACCATACTGACCTACTCTGTAATAATCGCCCATATAGAGTGTATAATTAGATGAGCTAAAATTGTTCTCTATAGATGAGGATGTGCTGGCTTGTACAACTACATAATATGTACCGACTTCATCCACAGTTCCATACAATTCTTCTGCCGTAGTTCCACTCTGAAGATTATAATACATTTTAGTAATTCCAAGTGTAGAATCATACTTCAATAAATACATATCATAATCACAGCCGCTTGGTATATTCGTCAAAAAGACACTAATCGGTTTGGAAGTGTCCAATACTTCAATTGTATACCAATCTACATCATTTGCATCATGAAGTGAAGCATATGTGATCTTGTTATATCTTCCCTTTGTAGCAACAGCCGGACCATTGTTCGCCTCATAAGAATCACCAGTAGCAGTTAATGCTATGCCACTATCGTCCATCTTAATCTTATCAATTGAATCTCCCTTGAACTGTTCCAAAGAGCCAACCTCCGCTACTTCTTCAAAACTGCTACTCTCCTTCAATGTTGAAAATTCATTTTCCATTTCTGCTGCATTAACAGTTGCTACACTTCCTAAAGATACCATCATGGAAAATGCCAACAACATCGCTGCTTTGTTTCTTAATTTCATTATCTTTTCTCTCCTTCCATTTACACAGTAATATTTTCATTACCTATTTCAGTTTTTTAGGTCTTTTAGGCTGATGCAAAATAACCGGGCAATAGCGAGAAGCTTCATTTCCATTCTTCTCTACCTCAAGTTTTACAGCTTTTTGCATTAAGCCTAATAACTCTTTCTTAATATTATTACTCATCACATTTCACCTCCTGTCCCGTTATTTTTCCCAGTGTTAATAAAATTGCACATAAAATCATTCCAAAGCTCATAAACAGAATATATTTTTCTGCCATTCCAAGATATGTAAGTGCAATAACAACTAGCAATTCCACAAATACTGTTATTCTGGCAAGTTTCTTATTTTCCTCGAATTCTTCCTTATTCCAATCCATGCCAGGATGATTTACTGCTCCTAATACAAAAATAGCCATTGCCGATACAAGAAAAATAATCATATTTATCTTCATATTATTAAGAAGATATGGGTATATCAATTTTATATATATAAGATAAATACTTACCGTTCCAATAAAACAGCCTCTAAAACTGTTTGCATGATACCCACCTGTGCACTTTCTTAAATTTGATAAAGATATAGTAAATAAAACAGTTTCAAAAAAATATCCTTGAAATAACGCTATCATATAAATAGCCGAAAATCCTATTATCTTTTCAACAATAAGTTGTATGGAATATGAATAAATACTCTCTTCGCTTTCTTTAATCAGACCATCCATATACATGTTCTTTGTCAACATATTTGCAATATATTCTGTCATGACTTCATCATCTCCAGTTCACTTTATCTTTTTATTCGTCATTTCCTGTCTAATTCTGTATATCCATTGCAGAATTGGAAATTTTAAAGCAGAATTGGAAATAAAAAAAGTAGATACAACTATAAATCGCATCTACTTTTCCTGATTATGTATTAAAATTGCAACCTTAAAATTATCATCATCATGTTTTATCACGCAGGAACCGTCATATTTTCCAACGGTTTCCTTTATATTTTCCAGTCCGATCCCATGTCTGTCTGCTTCCTTAGTTTTTGTTGTTATGTATCTTTTCCCAACGATTACCGGGGTGACTGAAAATGTATTTGCAACAGACAGGACAATCTGATGTTCTTCTTTTACAAATTTCATTTTTATGATTGGTTTTTCGCACTGCTCACATGCTTCTATCGCATTATTTAATAAATTTGACAATATCAGAACAATATCCTCATCTTTTATTCTCAAATCCGACAGGTCATTTACCTTTACAACAAATACAATGCCTTTTTCCCTTGTCTTCTGATACTTTGAGTTTAATATTGCATTGACAATTACATTATTTGTATCAATGAAATCTGTGTGCTGCATGATTTCATGATTGTATTGCTTCAGATAATGATTGATCTCGTCTACTCTGTTTTCACTGGCTAACGCTGCAATGAGTGCAAGCTGGTTTTTATACTCATGTTCTCTTTTTTTTTGTTTATCATAATTTTCTGAAATCGTCCGGTACATTCCGATTTCATTTTTAACCCGCTCCAGCAATAAGCGTTTCTCTGTTATCTGTACTTCCCGCTTCAATATATCATTGATCAGGCAAAAAACAATAATATTCATCACCAGTAGTCCAAATGCGATACAGATCAATATATTTTTCTGATGATCACTTTCCGGAATTTCAAAATTTGTCAGAAGTGCAATCAGGACAATGATTGTATAAATCGGAAAGATTGTAAATCTTACCCATTCTAATGTGGTAAGCATTTCCGAGGATTTTTTTACAACATATCTTCGCAGCACCATAATAAAACAGACCTGCAGCATCTGGCTTAAAATTCCTAGCATTGCATTTATCAGTGGTTCCGATAAACGTTCCATCGTAATTGTCGGAAAACATTTAGACAGCATTATAATAGAAATATAATCCGTCACAAAACAGATTCCCTGATATAACAAAACAAAGATTGCTGTTTTTATCCACCGCTGTCTGAAACACAAACACATAAAAAGCGTTCCAGTCACAATGATTGCTATTTCTTTCAGTATAATGTCACCATCCAGTTTTACGGAAATAAAGTAGTCTGCCAAAATCATAGCTCCGATGACAGCATAGCGGCACCATTTACCCGACAGGTCTCTTTTTTCTGAAAAAGTCCCGATAAACATCACACACAATATTACAAAAAGCACTGTATACAGCACTCCAAAAATATGCATTTCCATTAAATTTCACCTCTGTAACAAGCAAATTCGTTTCTTGTATCTAAAAATCTCGCCTTTGATATTGCAAGACTTTTTCCATTTGAAAGCACAGCCCTGTAACGCTCCACACTTTCTACATATTTCAAATTTACCAGATAACTTTTATGAATCCGGCAAAAGCCTTTATTCTGCAGTGATTCTGCTACATCATCCAGTTTCGTATATATTGTATAATGAACTGCATCTTCACCCGCCATGTAAAATATCAGTCGATGCAGATTGCTTTCTATATAAAGAATATTTTCCAGACTGATTGTTGTTTTCCCCTCCTGAAAATCAAAAGTCATTTCGTTTTCTTCATAATCCATTTTTTCAAGGATTGTATCCATACACTCTGTCATTGCTTTTTCAAGGCTTTCATGATCCTTTATGAGATACCTTACTGCATCCACCTTGTATCCTTCCAACGCATATGTAATAAAAGCCGTCACAAAAACAATAAAAACATCTTTTGTTATTTTCCTTATTTCCTTTGCTGTCTCTATTCCATCTATTTCTTCCATATTCACATCAAGAAAAATAATATGATATTGATTAAGTTCTTCTCTCAGATTTAATAATTCTTTTCCTGACTCATACATATCAATCATACATTCGCAGTTTTTCCCTGCCATATATTTTAATATAAGCTGCTTTTCGGTTATTCGGAAATATTCTTCATCATCGCATATTGCTATTGATAACATTGCATTCACCTCCTCATATCATAGTCTACTCTGTGTGTATATCGGCAGGTCATCAATTTTTTCATATATTATCCCATAATTATTATCCGTGTCTTGCAGTAAAGTTCAAGTGTTATTGCAGAATTGGGAATTTTGGAGCAGAATCAGGAATATTATATAACTTTTGATTTCATCATGTAGGTTCACACACAGAGTATTGTTATATATATCTTTTCATTATAACCTTCCCCATAACCATAAACACCGCCACCAGAACAATACTGCTATATCCTGCATAAAAATAATCCTTTACTCCCAAACAGAACAAAATGATAAGAACACATACCTGCAATGCTACGATACAATGCGTTACTCTTGCATAATACTTTTTCTCTTCATCATCAAGCGGCTTGTTGATGCTCTCCACCGGGCTTAAAATAAGGATTACAACCACTGCCGCAATTCCAATCATCAAAATTACAGTTGCCGGGACATTGTTCATTACAAACTCATGTGTATAAACCGGGATTGAAAGAATTGCCATTGATATCAAAAAACAGCCGATTCTACTCTTACAGTGGCTGCCCCCACTATAGCTTCTCAACGAGGCATAAAATAACAGGAAGACCAGAACAAGTCCCGGTCTCCCCGTCACAATGCCAAATATTCCAGAAGCCAAAAGGTTTCCTGCAACAACAATACCATTTTCTATCCCATATTGGTACAGTTCTGCATCCTCTTTTTGCACAATCCCCTTTTGTATCAATATTTCATTTATCTTCTTTGCAAATTTAGCAATCATACCCTGTTACCACCTTAAAATTTTCTAAGTTTTTTCGCATTATCCGGTAACTTGTCCTGTCCAAAAATAAACCAGCAGCAACGGTTCATATTTGTTGCAGTTACCGTAAGGGCAAGTGCTGCCACGCTGCTTAATGCTCCATGACTGAGTCGGTTCATCAATCTTCTTAATTTTGACATATATGTATGTCCTCCTTTTCATTTGATGAATGCACTATATCATACTTTACAGGAAAATCCGTCAAAGTGTAACAGATTGACATTTAAGTGTAACGCTTTGCATTTATTCCTTCACTTCAATTCCATAGAGCATTGCAGAAACCTCAAATATATCCCCTTTATCTGTAAAACTGACCGTTCCATTGTATTTTTCTACCACTTTACGAACACTCTGAACACCATGCCCATGTCTGATATTATCTTTCTTGGTTGTTTTCAGGCTTTTATTTTTCTTTCCTGTTTTGCTGTTTGTTATTATAAGAAGCAAAATCCCGGACTGGTACTTATTTTCAATCTTTACAAAACGCTGTCCCTCCGGCACCTTACTACAGGCTTCTACCGCATTATCCACAAGATTTCCATACAATACACCTATATCCCCGTGATCAAGCTGCATCTGCTTTGGAATACGAATAGATGTTTCTACTTTTATTCCCCTTGCCTTTGCCCTGCCAAATTTAATGCGGAGCACAGAATCTACGATTGGATTATCAGAATACTGCTTTTCATCTATCTGCTCAAATTCCATGCACATCGCACCGATTTTCTCTGAAAGTTCCTGCCCATCACTATTTTCCACCAGATGATACAGTTCATGCAATTTATGTTTCATATCGTGCTTTAACTTCTGCACTTCCTTATTCTGTTTTTCTGCTTCTTCATAATAGATGTCTTTATAGTGCATTTCTTCCCTGTACATTGCATCCTCATACTGTTTTTGCACAAGATAATTAAAACGTTCCATCATATACAGCATAAAATAATCTGTCAGGACAATGGAAATTACAATACTGGCACACATAAGCAGGCTTTTTTCACCGCCAGCTTCCAATGACAAAAGAATAACAAAGCAACAATTCAACACCGTAAAGGTAAATACCATAACCAGCACACCCAAAATTTCTCTTGGAAAGTCGGCAATCTGCATCCCTTTCTTTGAAATCAATTTTGACAGAATATACATCACATTTCCACGAACAAAGCTGCATATTACCATTACAAAATAATATTTATAACTTTCGCCCACATGAAAATTCATCGCATGGAGTAACAGCAAGGCTACAGGTTCAAACAGCATTCCAATACCCATGAATGTCACAATATTTATAATTCTCGTCCACATTCCTGATATATAATAAAATGATAACAGTATAAGCACAATCAAAAGAGTCGCAAGATTCAGATACGGATTTTTTATGCTGCTGACAAATGTCCATATAACTGCAGCAATGGTAAATCCAGCCCATATCCATACCTTTGATACTGGTTTCATTTTCTTATTGGAATGAAAATAATACATAAACACTGCCAGATCAAACAGGCTGATGGCAAAGCGTATCACATATTCCATCCTTAAACCATCCTCCTTACAAACTCCATATGTTTTTCTTTTAAATTCTGCTTATGGGAACGGGCAATCAGAAGTCTTTCTTCATTGTCCATCACTACTTCATCTCCCTCAATCGCCCTGATATGCCCAAGATTGATGATATATGATACATGAATATGGGCAAAAACCTTATCATCAAGCTGTTTCCATATTTCTTCAGTTGTCATATTTGCCTTGAAATTTTCTGAGATCGTATGTATCACTGCCTGACGACCTTTCTTCTCAAAATACACAATATCATCGCAGCTAATACGAAACTGATTTTTTCGGAACTGAAAGACAAAGTCACGCTTTATCATATGAAGATACTGCATGGCTTTTAAAAGGACGGACTCCAGCTTTTCCACTGTAATCGGTTTAGAAATATAGTCAAAAGTAATAACCTCAAAAACATCCATAACATACTGCGTATATCCAGTCAGGAATACAAACAATGCTTTGGCATCTATTTTCCGGATTTCTTTTGCAAGCTGCAAACCATTCATCTCCGGCATTTCAATGTCAAATATATACAGATGATACATTTCCCCATCATCTATAACATGCTTCAGCAACTCCTTCGCTGTAAAATACACTTCATAAGAAAACTGGTACTGCGCTAACTTATCAAAAGCACTTTCCAGCATTTCTACATCTGTTCTGCTGTCATCACAGACCGCAATATTAAGCATAACACTTCCTCCTTTTCGGGCTTGGAAGTAGGAAGCACTTCAATTTATCTAATCAACTTAGATAAATAAGCCAGCACACGGTCAAAAAAATCATTTCTCTGCTCCTTTGTGCTGTTCGCAACATAGTAATCCAGATTAAAATCTTTCATACTGCTCTCACCTGTTATCAGATATGTAGGATCAATTCCATATTTATGATAGAGTGTCAGCACTTTATCTACAGATATTCCAGTTACACCAGCTTCAAGTTTTCGATAATGTTCTACTGTAACATCCAATACATCCGCAATTTCTGACTTTTCGAGATTCATATTCAGTCTTGCCTCTCTTAGTCTCTTTCCTATCTGTATATTGGCATCTTTTCTTCCTGTATCCAAGATTTTGCACCTCTTTTCCATGTTAATCATATCAATGGGACTTTGATTCTCATAGTCCAGAAAACAACCCAACGTACATCATTTTATGCTCGTAAGCAGGTTAATTTTTGCTTTTATTAAAAAAACGAATGGCACATCTGATACCATTCGTCTTTATCTGCTTTATATTCTGTTATTTAAGATTTAACGTATTACTATTGGAATGCTCAAAATAAAAAGATGCAGAAATGTATAATTGTTGATAATATACATCTCTGCATCTTTTTTGTTTTATGAATTATAACTTTACTAATTTTTCCAGAAACGCAACATAAAATTCTCTTTCTTTCATACAAACTCGCTGAACTTCTATACTTTTCGGAACATATTCCTTTGGGTGATCTAAATCGTACAGTGCCTGTTTCGTTGCCTGAATTGCAGATTCTGTTGTATTTCCCAAAATGTCGATGTTATCCACATCGTCTTCCCCTTTCATCTGTTTATTCAGTCTTTGTACCATCATCTGCGATATATGGCTCAACATTCCGTTTCCCTTTATTCCCAAGCCATTTGCATTTACTTCCTTAGCAGCTTCCATCCATGCATCTTTTACATCCTGTGGAGCATTCGATCCAATCATATCAAATGCTTTTTCATCAAAGTCTACTTCTTCCATATACGGAATTATATTTTCATTTTCCTGAACAACACATTCTGTAGGGCATGACCCTGCAGAGGACCTGCTTTGCAGCACTTGAATTGGTGAAGAGAAAGAACGAACTGTAGGAGGGGCTGTTCTTTCTCTTTTTCTATTTGTTACGAAAGAACTATATGGGAAAGAACGGGAAAGGTCAAGATGGCAGATAAAAACGTGCCGTAAAAAACAGCACGTTAAGATAGACGATATGAAGGAGATGCCGGATTTAATCTGCGGTAAAACTGCCGTAGGCAGGAACTATAATTCGACGCATGACACTCAAATGTTCCAGCTTTTACTTTCTTGCATTCCCAGCAAGTAATCTTGAACATACTTCTGGTCAACTACATTCTGTGCAAGAGCCTTCTGATCGAGTAATTGTCGCTGTGCCTTTTGGTCAATACTCTTTTCCAGTGTCATCTTCTGCATGAGTTCCCGCTTTTGGCGTTCACTTGCCACATACTCGCTGTCCCTCTTGCGCTGTGCGGCTCTACGGTCAGCATAGGTGCGATCTGAATGATAAAATGAACCTTCTGCCTTCTTATCAGCCAAATCCTTTTTAGCGGCTTTGGTTGCTGCACTTTCCCGACAATAAGGCGTTTTGGAAACTGTGTTTTGCCCGCTGTATGAAAAAATGGCAACCTTTTTTAGCTTCACTATCTAATATGGAACATTTGGAAATTTGCCAAAAATGGGCGCAAAAAAGCAGAAAATCTTTTTCGGATTTACTGCTTCGTGTACCGCTACGGGGCGGCGGTTATTCAGTTGTAAATAGTAAAAGAGGGCGGTAGCACTTTTGGGCTATCGTCCTCTTGGTTGCCTATCAGCAAAGACGAGCGAGGCTGTCCACGGTGGGCGAATGCCCATTTACTTGCCGTTGACTGGCTCAGCTAGATTTGCTATATGTAACTTTACTCGTAATCACATTATTTGTATTTTTCCTTTCGCTCTTCTCGTTTTGCTGCTTTGAAGAACTCTACATGAGCTACACTGGATAGAACGATTGTACGGATAATACTGACCGACTCCCTATGTGATTTTAAGGCTTGGTGTTATTAGTTAGAATGAACAAAAAATATTTCTTTGCAAGAATTTTATATTGCAATTTTCACCAATTTTGACTATAATAAAAATGAATCTTTTTAATGTGATAAAACAGAAGAGGTGATTCCAATGAATTAAAAACTATCACTGTTAAAATTCAGAAAATAACAAAGGAGGTCTACCTATGAAAAAGCTAATTTCCATAATTCTTTCTGCTGTTATGATTTTATCTATGTCTATTCCTGTATTTGCAGCAGAAACCCCAAATACTCATTTTGAGATTTCTTCCCCTGCTTTTCCCGATGCCTATATCATCACAGAAACTACACCTTCAACTGTAGCGTTTGACGGAAGTTCTGGCTCACTCGGTTCTATCTCTGCTACGGTATTTGTAGAAGAAACTTATGATATGGTAAATAATGAACTTATTATCACAGACAGTCGGCTTCTTTCTAAAGATGAGGTAATGGCTATTGGAGTTGATAATTTCGCTCCTCTCAGTGAAGTCCCTATGCCGAGGGCTGCTACTATTACTCGTGGCAGATTGACAATCACATTTTCTGGTGTTTACAACACCTCGAAAGGTGTTTCTTGCAATCTGACTGGTACTGCTCATTGGGATGATTCAGGCTTGCATACTGAGGGCGAAAACTACTGTGCTACTGGTGAGGATTTTATTGGTGTAACATGGTCTGGTAGCTTTACAGCTAAAAGTCACAGCATTTCTGGAAAAAACCAACTTGGCGGTGCTCTTACCATCTATAACTCCGATTCTACTCCAAATGCTGGGCGTGTATGGTCTTTCAAGGACTCTAACCCTACTTCAAAATACACTTTGTATGCCAAAGACATCAATCTGAACGTGAATATTAGTAAAAATACCTTGACTGGTAATGGCAATACTGCCGAGGCTGTTTTGAAATATATTCATACCTATTCAAAGGTTAAAGGTTCGATTTCGATTACCCCTGGTTCTGAAACTGTTGCTGGTAGCTTCTCCCTTTCTAATACCGATAGGCAGTGGTCACTCGTTTGCACTGTTACTAATATCCCGTACTAAGAAATAAAAACAGAGGATTTATCCTCTGTTTTTTATTTCTTTTCTACATGATTTTGAGGTTCTTCTCCACTGCCTGTCAACCAACATATTCTATAACTGTAAGGCGTGTCTACTATTTTCATCTCCTCAGATTCCGTCCATACACTTTGTATACTATTGTCTGTTATAATACCCCAATCAATCCATAAACTCTCATTATCATCATAAAAAAAACTGCACAAATATCCAGGATTATATAAATTTAACTTCCCGCTCGTTCTCAATATTTGATATCCTATCCATTTATTCTTTAACAAAGCACAAGAAATATATCCATTATCTTCAAGAAAAAAAACAACCTCATAATTTTCTGAAAAATTATCGTGATACAAAATCTCTGTCGCACTTTCATAATTGCTTAAAAAGTAATCTTCTATCGTTTTGCTTTTCGTAAGGCTAACAATAGCCAATATAACAATAATAATCGCTATAACCCATATCTTATATCTTTTCAAAGTATATCCTATATTTTTCATTGCAACCACCTCTTTCTTTTACTTCATATTATCTCATTGAGCTACATTATAATCAAGTGCTTTTGAAAAGATTTCACCGAAAAAAATACGGAATAGTGGGCGGCTATCTATCAAATTCTTGTATGTTGCTTTACCGCACATGAGCATTCCCTCAAGGATTGTTGCAAGTAAATCTATCGGTTTTAGTCCACTCTGCTTGTTTCTTGAAACCGCCTTTAGACCAGACGTAATAATACCTTTTCTGTCTGGTGACACCTCAGATGTATACTTTTTCATAAGCTTATTAAAACCTTCTGATTTATTTTGAAACTGTCCATTTTTAAAATCTTCATAAGCCTGCTCTGCTATTTGCTTTTTGTATTCTACATTGCTAGTGTTACTTTTCTTTTTTGAAAACACATATTTATCATTAAAATCCGGTAAATGTATTCCACCTATGCTATTTGTTCCCGAAAACTTTCGCTGTTGCAATGAAATACTGTTCAAATTTACATTCATTGAAATCACCTCTTCAAATAGCAGCAGAACCACGCAGGGTTAAAACTCATCATCCCACTCTATTGTTATAGATGGTTGATACGATTTTGTTCCAGAACTTAAAGAACTCATATTGGTTGCATTAAATGAAATCGTATATGTACCATTTGCTGCTGAAGCAAGAAATTTGCTCGTTGTCAACGTTTTATTTGCCTGCCCAGTCCACGCAATTTGTTCTGTTCGTCCATTTGAACTTGAAATTGTCAAGTAGTTACATACAATTGCTCCTCCCGAATAAGTCATTGATCCGGTGTTCACAGTTAATTTTGTAATAATAGCATCTTCTGGTAAATCAGAAACCCTAATAGTGACAGTATTAGAATTTCCTCTTTGTCCCGGATTAAGAGTTATTGTCATTTTTGAAGCTGCCTTATATGTACGACTTCCAGTTGCAGCAAATGCCGTCATTGAAGTTGTCAACATTAAAGCCATAACCATCATCATTGCCAAAATTCTTTTTACTACGTTTTTTGTTTTCATATTAAGCTCCTTACCATTTTATTATTTTTCTAATTTAATGCTTGTTTTAAACAATATCGCCAATCTTTTCAAATAATAATTGACAATAATTATGCATACCTTGATTTCCGCTTCTCAAAACAGAACAAAACAAAGATTTTATATCTATATTTCCTCCTATTTTCCCATATTGCTCCAGATAAAGTGAACGAAACTCTAAATACGAATCCTGAATATAGTCACATACCTGATTTATATCAAAAGTATAAAACGATTCATCCAATTTTACATTCTGAAATTTTTGCCTGTTTTCTGCGTTTTGCTTTTGACTTTTAGCAACCATTTGATCCCATTTTATCAGTTCCTCAAAACCTTTATTTAGCTTTTCCAATTCTTCATCCATTGTTAGCAAACGTCTTTTTCCGCTCTCTGAATCATCGCATGTATACACTTTTCTTGTCTCGTTACTGTATCCTTCTACAATTTTTTGATACATAGTAGAATAAGCGTATGCAGCTCCTGCTCCAATATCATCAAATCCATATGAATATTTTGCAACTTACAGTCGAAATATCAAAATCCCTTCAAACTAATACATAATTTCTTCAATTATATTTACTACATAAAAATTATCGTATCCTTTTTTTAATATTTAATATCCCTTGCAGAAAGTAACCTGTTTTTGCAGAAAATGACCATCAAAACAAAAAATCCTCTTGAAACAAACCTAAGTTCAATTCAAGAGGACTTTTCCCTATCGGCTTTTTCCGCTCTTTGCAGGCTCATTCTTTGTTGCATTATCCTTAATCATTGTTTTCTCTGCTTGCTGAAAATACAAATGTCAAAAAAATATTGCTTGAATATAAAAACATATATTCATCAGAAATCAATCTAATCATTTTTTTGTAAACCCATCAGGCACTCCTTTGTCAGATCAAACAGTACGGAGAATGATTAACAAATACACTTCTCTTGCTGCTATTGAACAGCATATTACACCTCATATGTTCCGTCGTACATTTGCAAGCTCACTGTTAGATGCAGATGTTGACATTCGATATATTCAGGAAATGCTTGGTCATAGTTCTATCAATACAACTCAGATTTACACTCATGTCACTATGGCAAAGCAAAAAAACATATTAACAACAAAACATCCACGAAATAAGTTTAATTTTTAACCTCTGGTCTACCTTAGCTGACTGATAATACATGATTATCAGTCAGTTGTCTTTAAATCAAATTCTAATATCAAAAAAATAACAATTGATGGAAATAAGTATCAGGTTAATCGTGGAATACGCAGAGCCTTCACGCTCCAATAGCTCCCTGTACTGTATAACCAGCTCCTTTGTTATCTCATTTCCATCCACATATTTCAAAAATTTTTTGACATATCTGGTATAGCTTTCAATCGTTGATTTCGATTTTTCTTTATCTGTCAGGTATCACACAAATGCTGCTAGGTGCTCATTCATTTTTATCTACTCCCCTCGCACAATTATATTATTACGCAATTACGTGTGTCATTTATTATAAAATGCCACATGTATATAACCAATCTGCAGTAGCGATGACAATAGTGTAGAATCAATAAAATAGGGACGCAGGATATTCTCCCACGTCCTCACATCTATCTGGCTTTATCTTCTCTTACCTTCGATACTTTCTCTGCTGTCCCCACTTTCACATCGGCACCACCTCTAGCCTCAAATGCATCGGCATTATACTGATACTCATGTGCTTCAGCCACCATTGGAGTATACACAATCTCAGCATTGACTCTCTCCGGCTCTGCTTCTGCCCTGTCAGGTACATTCTGCTTCTCACTCTTCGTATTCTCCACACGCTTTTCCTTATCTATCTGCACATTCATCGCCAGATTATCCAGCTTATCAATCGAAGCGTCCAGATGCAGCTCCATTGATACAAGCAGTTTTCTCACTGCTTTCATAGGGGTAAGTACCGCCTTTGTGAGAGGGTGTTTCTGTTCCTTCTGCGAATAATCCACCTCCGGCTTATCTGCAAAAGTACGGAATGCATTAGCTGCTGTCTGACCAGCTTCACGAAATCCTTTTGCAAGAAGTGCTGTCTTTGCTATATCCGTATCCGTGGTCTTTATTGCACCTCTTACATTCTCTCGGATATCAAGAAGCCTTTTCTTAATTCCTAAGAACTCCGACACTCTGTATAATGCAGCTCTTCCCTTTGCCTTTGCTTCATCAACTATGCACTTTGCTGTAGATTTGACCTGTGCTTTCACTTCCAATACCTGCGACTTTATCTGCTCACATCTGGCATTAAGTCGCTCCTGTGCTTCCGACAATGCCT
>ERZ791574.86-NODE-86-length-83229-cov-12.441196_pt1 | contig 83229 bp, 79 predicted proteins | sample MGYA00433098_ERZ791574 | MGnify/ENA primary metagenome ERZ791574 (study PRJEB30046, sample SAMN00791933) | human gut metagenome | study: EMG produced TPA metagenomics assembly of the A metagenome-wide association study of gut microbiota in type 2... | reverse complement strand
TAATTATGTATTGTCTAGGTCTATTATGTTAAACCCCAAAACTTGACAAAGAACCAAAAAAACAGCTCTGTAAAGAGCTGTTTTTTGTATTTGACGCTAAAGTGACATCATTTTGCATGCATTTTACAGTCAGGTTATTAGAGCATACGGAATACAGAAATAACCTTACCAAGCACCTTAATGTTGTCAGAACCTACAATAGGCTCGTACTTATCGTTTTCCGGCTGCAGGCGCACACTGCGCAGCTCGCGGAAGTAACGCTTAACGGTAGTTTCCTCGCCATCAATCAAAGCAACAACAATATCACCGTTATTAGCAAAGTTCTGCTTACGTGCGATAATGTAGTCATGATCCAGGATACCTGCGTTAATCATGCTGTCACCACATACAGAAAGCATGAAAACATCATCGTCGCAGCCGATCAGGTCACGCGGAATAGGATAGGTCTCTTCGATGTTCTCGACAGCAAGAATAGGAACACCTGCGGTAACCTTCCCAACCAACGGTACCGGAACAAGGAGCTTGTTTCTCCAGGCATCGCTTTCGCTCATCAGCTCCAGAGCACGCGGCTTAGCAGCATCACGCTGAATGAAGCCATACTCCTGCAACTTCTTCAGATGATTATGCACGCTGGCACTGGATGATAAACCTACTGCTGCACCGATTTCGCGTACAGCAGGCGGATAGCCCTTATGATTAATAAAAGTACGGACGAATTTCAAAATGTTACGTTGGCGTTCAGACAACATATCTTCGGTATAGTTGCCATCAAAGTCCGGCGGGAGTGCTTTTCTTCTTCCCATTTTAGACCCTCCAATCATTTGTTTATAGATTACCTTATACAAATTATAGCAGATAAAAGTAATTTCGTCAAACAGCAGTGCGCACGGTGGCTAATTTAACAAAAAAATGCTAAAAGCTTCTCAAAACCTCCGGGGGAGGAGCAAAAAACAAAGAATTCTCATTGTCTGACGCTTTTTCAGCATTTTCCTCAGTTGGGAAATAAGCATGTCTATAATGCGGCCTTTTTACCGCAAAGACTGCAAAATAATATTTTACGTCCGATAATGTATATTATGTTAAATTTTTCTTTTCTCAGACGTGAGATTTTTATGCAGTGCAACTCATCGCACCTGTGTAATTAAAAGTGCCATTCGTTTACTTGCTGTTCAAGGCTTTTTTCCGTTTCAGCGTCGGTTTTTTTGATAAAAAGCATCGCTGTAGCAGCTTTTTGGTTGCAGCTCAGTAAAATTTTGTTGTTATAAGCAAAATCCTTCAGCAATTGGGTATCAGCATTGATGCCGATAAGAGCTTTTTCCTTGGTAAAGTCATAATTTGTCTTATAATCCTTCAAAGCAAAGTAATCGTTGCTAAAGCCTTTTATGCGCTGCAGACCATCATTAATAATGCTTTCCACAGCAAGCTTGTTGGCAACAGGCGTTGCTAAAAGCTCTTTAGCATCAGCGTCATTAATATTATCTACGCTGACGGTAACAAGCAGATGATTCCAATGCTCCAGAACATTACGCATGCCGCTGGTGTAAAGCTCCATGAACTTCGACTGGTATTCAGGATCAGACGCCGGAATAGCAAGTACGGAATAGATATTGTCATAATCAGTATTTGCGGCAACCTCCTGCATTTGCTTCATTGAAGAAGCCATAGTCAGATAAAAGGTGCCTTTATCCTTATATCGCAGGTTCAGCTGGCCGTAGAACCAGTCATCCGGCAGCTGCACACTTTTGCCGACTGCAGTATCAGTAAAGGTGATGGCCTTCGGCGTGCTTGTCGGAGCAAAAGCCTTAAAGCCCTTCAGCAGATCAGTGTGTGCTTTATCAAAGCGCTGCATTGTTTCTGCAGGAATATCGCGCAAAGCAACATTTTCTACCTGCAGAGCCTTTTCTACTGCTTCCTTTATAGAAGCTGCGTCCTGAGGCTTGGTTGTTGCTGCTTTATCCTCACTGCCTGCTTCGTCAGTATCGATATCTTCAATATCATCGATATCAACATCTGTATCAGCGTCGGCTGCTTTTTCATCCTTCTTCGGAGCGTATACATCCTGGTCACTGTTCACCGTCGACAGCAGATAAAGTCTGTCATTGGCAGAAACCATGCTGGTATCAATTTTAAACAGTACATCAGATTGCTTATAGATATAAGAAATGGTAATTGCCTTTTTGCCGGCAATCTTGCCTACCTTGATTACAGGAGTAAGCTGGTCCAGCTTCTCCTTGAGCACCTTGCTTTGGATAGTTACATTACCATTGCTGTCGTGCTCTGCATATTTTTCAAGCTCCAGCAGCGGCGCAGGCACGGTTTTCGGATTAAGCTGGGAGCGCTCCAAAAGTGCCAGCTTCTCATATTCCGCATCAAAATAAGCAGTAGAGAATTTTTCGCCTAAAATCTGCTCCATATCCTCTGCTGTGTAATAGTTAACAATATTAACTGCGGTATTTTTTAAATTCTCTTCGTTCTGATAAGCCTTTTTGCTGCTGATATTGGTATACGCATAAACCTTCTTCGCTTCCAGCTTATAGTAAGGCTGTCCGTCCTTAACGCTGTAGCCTGCGTAGCTGTTTTCGTAAGCCGAAGCATGGGCAGCACACAAAACAAGCGCTGCTGCCAAGGCTGTAATTTTTTTCATATACTCACCATCCTTTTATTGGAAAAACGGTGCATTAGTTATCCAGTAAAATTTTTAGAACTTCCACGCGTTAATTTGTTCAGTTAATTTTGCATCTGGCGTGAAATCAGCTTTTTTGACAAAAAACATCAGACTGGCGATATCATTCTTGCAACCAAGAAACAATTTGCTGTTGAAATTAAAACTCTTCAGTGCCATGAAATCAGCATTAATATCAATATTAGCTTTCTCCGATGTAAAATCTAAATTGTAGTTATAATCATGCAGCGCAAAATTTTCACTTCTATAGGCCTTTAAACGTTGCAAATTGTCACGCAAAAAGGCATTTACCCCCAGCTGATTGCTTGCAGGAGTCGCCAAAGCATTCTTCCAGCCATCGTCTTTCACCTTAACGCTTGTAGTAATAAAGCAGGAGTTCATATGCTGAACTGCTTTAGTATATTCTTCCAAATATTTATCGGCAACTTTATCAAAAGCAGCTCGTCTAACTACCGGATCATCACTTTTATCTAAAACTTCAAAATTATAAGAAACGACATTGAAGATACCCTCAAGATCCACAGCTTTAGCAGCCTCTTTGGCTTCAGGTACGGAACCTGCTCCAGTAATGGTAGCATTGGTATTTTCACTAAGCTGATACTTGACTTGGGCATAATACCAGTCATCAGGTAACACTATTTCTTTATCCATGGTGTTATCTGTAAAAGTTAATTTTCTTACTTCCTTAGTTGGCTGTAAGGTTGCAAAATTTTTGACAAGCTGAAGATGCTGCTTATGGAAAGTTTTAATGACAGAATCCGGCACATCTTCTGCCTTGATATTTTCTATTTTTATAGCCTGCTGCAGAACCTCTTTCAGCGTAACCTTTTTGAGTTCTTTTGTAGCTTCTTTGGAAGACGCTTTCCCCTCTGCTTGCTTAGCTTTAGGTGCATAAAGAGTGCCATTCTGATTTAAATTAGTCAGCACATACAGTCTGTCATTAGCTGAGATCAAGGTAAGATCAACATTTATCAGACGGTTCATCTGCTTATACAGGTACTTCAGGCTGATGGCCTTTTTATCACCGATTTCTTCCAGCTTGATTACAGGAGTAATTTTATCAATATTTTCCTTTAGCAGCTGGTTTTGGATAACAATATTGCCTTTATTCTCAAATCGCACTTTTATTCATAAGCTTTCGCTCCTCTACTTTATTATAAGGAAGTTATTTGGTAACAACGTTCACCATCACGCCACTGCCCAGGTTGCAGGCATTAGCTTCGTCAGTGTCGATATGAACCTCGTCAGCATGCTTTACGCCCGCACGTACCAGAACATTATGCAGTGTTACAGAACGCTCGCCCTCTGTAGTAATATCAACGATATCGCCATCCTTCAGGCCATATTTCTCAGCGGTTTCGGGGTACAGATGCACGTGGCGCGCAGCGATGATAATGCCCTCTTTCAGCTCCAGCTCGCCCTTCGGACCGATGAGCTTAGCGCCAGCGCTGCCTGCGATATCGCCGCTGTTGCGGATAGGAGCATCCAGGCCAACCTTGCGCGCGTCAGTCAGGGAAAGCTCAATCTGGGTTTCCGGACGCAGAGGACCGATGATGCGCAGCTTCATGGAATCCTTGGGAGTTACCATGGTAATCTGTTCTTCAGAAGCAAACTGACCGGGCTGGCCAATCGGCTTTTTAACGTGCAGCTCGCTGCCTTCACCAAATAAAATATCCATATGCTCACGGCACAGATGTGCGTGACGTGCAGAAACACCTAAAACTATCGGAAATTGCATTGTATGTCACCTCATAAAATAATTTTTTGTTTATATACTTATTATAGCTTGAATTGCGGTAATTGTCATCAGTTATCGAAATTTTTTTCATATAATAGGATATCAGCTACAGGCAAAGCCTCTTTTTCCTACATATATACAGGAAAAAATAATAGGACCAGGCTTCCCTAGTCCTATTATTACACAAGATTTTTTTAGAATTGACCGCTTACCATGAAATGGATGCGAGTTGAATCTACATCACTATTATTGATTTCTTTAATCAAAGGCACGCCCAATGTTACCACAGCACCGATGTGCTTGGTGATGTTGCTGCGCACGCCCAGACCACAGCTTGTCAGTACATGGCTGTCAAAGGCACTGTCGCCAAAGACCTGACCATGATCCATAAAGACGAAAGCATTAGTCTTTTTGTCCTTAGTCACAGGCACGGAATATTCCAGGCCCACACTGTAGCCACTGTCGCCGCCAAGCAGGCTTTCTTTGTAGCCGCGTACGCTGTACATACCGCCAATGTAGAACTGGCGGGCGGAAGGCAGATAATTGTTGAAGCCACGCTGTGCGTCCAGGCGCAGGCTCAAAAGCTGCCCATGCTGATACATTTTCTGGTACAGGCCATTAAGCTGGTACAGTGAAAAATCCTTGTCCTTATCGGCAATATTGGTATGCGTACCGGCGTTAAAGCTGTGCTTTTGGTAAATAACAGAGCTTGCGCCGTAATTAGTTACGGAATAGCCTGCCGTAACGCCTTTAATGGTATCATCGAGCCAATGCTGGCCGCTGAAATCAGTCTTGGAATTTTGCTGGCCGTAATCAAGTGTTGCCTCAGTACGAATCTTTTCCGTCACTACTAACGGCTGGCTCAGGCCAACGTTCATGGCATAAGCATGACCGCGTACATTCAACGGCTCCAGCTGTCCGTCCGTAATGTGAACGCTGTTGGCGCTGTACTGCAGGTTCAGCTTGGTACCGCTATGGCCTAATGGCCTGCTGTAGCCAAGGCCGAAGGATTTGGTGCCATCGCTCAGCATCGTGTTCAGCGTCAGCGCGTCACGCACACCTGTCAGGCTTCTGTCCGTAAAGAACAGGCCGCCGCGGTATTCGCCGCTCGTATCACTGCCTGCGTTATCACTGTAAACAGTCCAGGTAATATTTTGCGGTTCATAAGCGCTGATGACGTAATCCGTAGTTCCCGGCTCACTGCCGGCCTGCAGAGAAATGCGCAGCTGCACGTCATTAGCAGCGTTAAAGCGCAGTAAATCGTCATTCAGCTTGTTGATGTTGGCAACCTCGCCCTGCTTCAGGCTCATACGCTTGCTGATGTATTTGCTTTTGGTATACTTGTTGCCCTGCACCTCAACAGCATTCGTTTTGCCTTCGATAAGCTCAATTTTTACCGTACCATTTTTAATTGTCTGTGCCGGCAAAATTGCGCGACAGGTAAAGTAACCATTATCAAGATACAGCTTGTTGATTTTATTTACCAGCTCGTACAAATCCTTGACGCCAACCTCTTTACCAATATATTCGTCCGTCAGCTTCTGCAGCTCTGCCTGCTCCAGTACAGTGGATTCATCCAGCTCCAGCTTTTCCAGCTTAAAGGTTACTGCCGCCTGCTGCTCCGCATCAGGCTTTTCGCTACCCTGCTCTACCTTGCTTCTTGCCTTGGCCTTGTCCTCTGCAATCTGCTTGGCAACACGCTGGCGCTCCATATACTCTATCGCTCTGTTGGCTGCCACACCGGCGTTGTTCAGGCCGCTTTTATGGAATTCTGCTGCCTGCTCATCTGTAGGCCCTGCAAAAGCAACGGCACTGCATCCCAGCAAAAGCGTAACCAGAAGCAAGCTTGTTTTATTAGTAATCATCGTCAACACCCCTTTGATATACATAACTTTGCTGCATCCGGCAGACTAATTAGCCTGCCAGATGAGCTGCATTATTTTTTTATATTCCTTTTCCAGATGCTTGATGATTACATCCAGCACGGTATAAATCATGTCGCCCTCCAGCCTGCCGTTTTGGCAGAGCAGGCAGCTGTCCAGATAGAGTGAACCGTCATCTGTAAGATAATATTTGAACACCTTATATTGACGGTTCACCTTGTTGATTTCTCTCAGAATAGCCCCTTCGTTGCTCTCGTTGACAGCATTTGCTGCCATCTGCACGCGAAGCATACCATAAATACTGCTGTCCAGGATGACCAGCGTCGGCAGACGCTGGCCTTCAACAACAATGTGAGAACGGAAGACCACTGTGTTCAGCTTATCCTCGCTAATCTGTTCAATGGCAAAGCAGGTAATCTTCTTATCATCCAGATATTTGATAAAAGCCTCTGCCTTTTTGTTCATCAGCGTTTCCTCCTATGCTTCTACAGTGATTTTTACGGGTTCACTCTTGTTATCGTCTTCATCCAGGTCATACAGGTCGTAGCGGAAGTATTGTACTACATCCGGTGCGTGATTGATGTCATATTCCTCTGCTTTGTTCTCGTTGAGCTGCTGCAGCATATGGTCTACAGCGGTAAAGCGTTGGTCATAAACATAATCGTAATTGCGCAGGTCAAGCAGTGCGCCGTTGCTGTGCTGAACGTTCGGCTGTGCAGTGAAGTGCAGGTACATCCATTTATCCGGGTTAGTACCCTCCTGCTGCCATTCAGTCAGATTTTGCGCCGGGTTGTTCACTGCAATGTTGTTCCAGTAAACGCTGTCGCTGCCGTCACGTTGCGGCGGTGCGCCCCATACAGCAGTCTTCATATGCTTATTGCTGAAATGCGCAACATTGTTGACTACCAGCTTATCGATATGGAACATGCCCTCGCTAACTTTGATAGAGCCGTTATTCAGCCACAGATGCTCGAAGCGGACACCCTTATTGGTAATTATCTCACCAATCTTCAGATTTTCAATAGGCTTATCAGGCTGTGCGCCGTCCGGAACGATGGTCAGAAGGCCGTCAGCATCCAGACGCTGCTGAATCTTGTTCAGGTCAATGTCGCTGCCCTGAGCAATAATCTTGGTGCCTGCGATAAGCTCATCAACCTTCAGCTGCTTGCCTTCGGTCTTCAGCTGCAGAGCTACCAGATTGCCGTCGATTTTTGCCAAGGTAAGATTGCCGTTGGCAACGTCGATAAGCGCGTTGTTGGTAGCATAAATCTCGTGCAGGTCAACATCTCCGGCACCCTTGATTTGCAGTGCGAAGTTGCCGCTGTTGATATCACCCTTGTCGCCAAGAGCTTTGAATTTGTTGTCATGGTCGGTTACACTACCGTTCTGCAGTACGTCGATATTGATGTTGCCATGATCGGCAGTTACATCGCCGCCGAAGGTGATGTCGCCTTTAGCTGCGTCTGTCTGCAGGTGGATGTTTCCAGCCTTGCTGTTGATAATACCTTTGGTAGTAATGCTGCCTTTGGCATTATAATCAACATTCTTCTGCGCCTTAACTTCTCCGCCGGTTGTAATGCTGCCGCCTGCAAGCAAATCTACGTTAGCATTAGTAGAAGTGAGGCTACCGTTGGCAGTGATATTATTCGCTGCATCGATGTCTACATCTTTATTCGCTGTTACGTTACCAGTATTTACATTGCCAGTGTTGGAGTTGAGCGCTGCCTTACCGGTTTGTGCAGTAACATCGCCGATGGTAATGATATTACCGTTAGCATTGGCAATTACACTATTGTGAGCATTTACTGTGCCTTTGGTCGTAATGCTGCCGCCTGCCTTCAAATCTACGTTAGCGTTAGTAGAAGTGAGATTGCCGTTAGCAATGATGTTCTGCGCTGCGTCAATGTCTACATCTTTATTAGCTTTAACGTTCTTTGTTGTTACGTTACCTGCGCTGGAGTTGAGCTTTGCTTTACCGTTTTCTGCAGTAACATCGCCGTTGGTGTTGATATCGCCGTTAGCGTTCGCAATTACGTTGTTAAGCGCATTTACTGTGCTATTCGTCATAATGCTACCGCCTGCGTTCAAATCTACGTTAGCATTAGTAGAAGTGAGGCTACCGTTAGCAGTGATATTATTCGCTGCATCGATGTCTACTTCATTATTGGCTGTTACGTTACCGCCAGTTGCAACAGATCCCTTCCTAGAATTGATGCTTACCTTATCAGCTGCATTCAAAGCAACTCCGTCTGCCGTAGTAATATCGCCATCGGTCGTAACCGTAATATTACCGGTATGCTCATCATTATACTTAGAGGTATCAATAGTGGAATTAATGGTAATCTTGCCGGTATCTGCCTGGTAGTTTTCAATCAGGACATCGCCCTTGATATGAGAATCAGCAACAGTAACCAGCAGATTATCCGTCGTACCATTAAACCTGGTTACGCCATCAACCATCAGGCTGCTGCCTGCGTTCTTACCCTTAATCGTCAGGCTCTTCACCTTATTGTTCCTACTGAGCAGCTGCTGCGTCTTGCCGGATTCAACTGTCAGATTGTCTGCAGTAATACCTGCAGCCGCTGCATCCTGCATTACGCTGCCGTTAGCATCCAGCGTCAAGCCGTTGTTAACACCGTTCACTGTAATGCCGCTGCTGCCAAGTGCGATATTACCATTGGTTGCGGTAATTACGCTATCAGCGCCAGCTACCAGCGTGCTGCTGTTCAGGTTAACGTCGTTGCCTGCAGTAATGTTGCCTGCGTCAGTAGAGGTAATGCTGCCGGTTGTTACTTTCACATCATTACCTGCGTTAATATCGCTTACACCACCTGCAGTAACAGTACCTGCGCTCAGGTTAACGTCTCCGCCTGCGGTGATGTTGCCTGCTCCGCTAGATGTAATGCTGCCGGTTGTTACGTTCACATCTTTACCTGCAGTGATATTGCTTGCGCCACCTGCAGTAACAGTACCTGCGTTCAGGTTAACATTGTTACCGTTAACAGTTACATCTACGCCTGCGCTAATGCTGCCGTTACCTGTGTCGTTACCGAAGTTTACATCACCATCCAGGTTGAGCTTAGCATTTCCTTTAGCAGTAATGCTGTCAACTACCAGGCCTGCATCCTTCGTGCCTGCGCCCTGCAGGTAAACAGAACCGTTTTCTGCCTTAGCGTTAATCACAGCGCCGTTTTCCAGAATGCGGATACTGTCATCAGCTTTACCGATATCGCCGTTGGCTGCCTGCAGGTTAATGCTGTTAGCGTTCAGATAACCGGTGTTCTTGCCTGCTTCCGTAGTCATCTGCATACCGTTATCTGCCTTGAGCACCAGCGTTCCTGTTGCTGCATCCTGAATTGTCAGCACCTGCGCCGGCTTGTCGCCTGCAGCCGTCTGATGCAGATATACGCCGTAACCGGTATCGGTATTTGCTTCCAAATTACCGCTGATATTAGTCTTGATGAAGGCATCCTTGCTGCCTACATTGCCCTTGCCACCCTGGATAATAAGGTTATCGGCAACAATGCTGCCGTTGTTCATGCGAACACCCTTATCACTGAGCAGCTTAACGTCCTGCGTCGTGTTAATCGTACCGGAAATATCCAGCATAGTATCCTTAACGCCTGCCAGATAAACATTACCGGTATTGTCAGCACCGTTGGTGTTGGCCTTAAGATTCAGCTTGCCGCCATCTGCCAGCTGTACCGTAATCTGACGCTGCTGACGAACTTCAATTCTGCTGTCGTTATCATTCCAGGTAAGGTCACCAGCCTTAGCCTGAGCCAAAAGCTTGAGATTATCCAGCTTGCCCATCTCGCTGTAGGCAATGTTGGTTGCTTCGCCGTCAATACCGATGTTCTTGCCTGCGCTCAGGCTGATGTTCTTGCCCTGAACGTTGGCCTTATCTACTGTAAGTACCTGGCCGGGGGCTGCATTCAGCACGCTGTCCTGAATAGCATACAGCAGCTCATTTTTGCTCCAGCCGTAGGCAGTGCTGTTATCAACCTCTGCGTAGTTGATAATCCACTGCAGCTCAGCATCGCTATAGCCTTTGTCAGCAAATACACTGTCTTTTCTTAAGGCCTGCATATAAGCATCGCGAGCATTAGTAAGTGCTTGTTTCTGTGCATCCTTATCTGTAAGCTTCGCTGCTTCCGCACTAGCATCAATGTAAGCCTTCTTCGCTTGCTGGAGAGTTTTGCTGCCGGCAAACTTATCATTATAATCTTTAGCTGCTGCTTTATAATTGTCAACCTTAGCTGCATCCAAACGTTGTGCCTGTTTTTCCAGTGCCTGTACGCGTTCGCTCTTGGCTACCGCTGCAGATGCTGCGCTTTCTTCATCCTTATCATTACTGTTAATCAGTCCCAGCTCCTGCAATTTTTGCAGCTTGCTTTCGCTGTCGGACAAGGTGCTGTCACCTACTGCATCAATAAAGCTGCCGCTGGTTGTGAGGTTTACATTACCAGTCTGGCTGACAATATGACCGATGCGCATATCGCCGTTGCTGTTGGTCAGCGTAATATCGCCATAAGCATTGGCATTTACGCTTGCAGACATGGTATCACTGCTGGTCAGCGTCTGACCGGGAGCAATCGCTGCGTTAATCGCACCAAGAGTGGTGAAATCAATGCGGTTGCCGTTCAAAACAGTATCACTAGCCGTAGTAATGTCGCCTGCTGCGTTAATTACCAGGTTACTGCTCAACGCGCCCTTATTGCCGCCGACAAATTGCAGCTTGCCGCGGTCGGAATTAATGCTTACGTCACCAGTTGTTGCTTCAATATTCAGCTTAGCCATGTTGCCCAACGCACTGTGATTGATGCTGATGCCTTTGGCTGCTTTGGCAGTCAGGTTGTCCGCGTCAACGCGTGCGCTGCCAACAGAGCTGATAGTACCGCCGATGCTGTTTAAGGTAACATTGCCGATTGCGCTGCCGTCAGCATTAGTTGCATTGCTGATGTTGCCTGCAAGATACATATCCTTGGCGCTGGTAACGCTGATGTCACCGCTGCCGCCGGTCATGAAGCCAACGTCAATCGGCTTATCGCCCTTAATCGTATAGGTACTGCTGGTGGAATGCATCTGGGTTTCAGTCCAGGTGTAGGTGCAATTGCCATAGCCGAAGATTTTGCCAGATACACCGGAATATTTTTTATCCTCGACAACAGGTGTATAAGAAGTTTGATTAGGATCAGTATAATCCTTAGTCGTTACACCATATTCCTTGGCGTTATTGTTTACCTTAATAACAGTACCCTGTCCCAGCGGATCGGCGCCAGTAATACTGGAGGAAGAAACCTCTGTCTTACCGTTCTTAACTTCCTCGTTCTCGACAAAGTCCTTAGTAGTGCCATATTTGATCAGGCCCCAGAAAACGAAGTCCTTCTCATACTGCCACTTGATAATCTTCTTATCACCGGAGGTGCCACCTGTCCAGTTAATCGTCATACCGTCAGCCGGTTTATAAGTGGTAGCAGAACCATTAACCTGCGTTGTGCTGGTAGAGAATGCGTTACCTCTATTATCAAGAGTGGTTGTTTTAACGGACATCTTCTGGCCATCAGTGGTGTACTCAGTCAAGGTGTTCTTCTGCGTATCCTTAATGCTGATGAGACCGGTGATATCCTTATTAGTGATTTTGTTTACCCGCAAATCGCGGTCTGCGTTCGTAGTATCAATCGCAATGTTGGCAGTACCGTCCATTGCCAGCAGCTTGCCACTGCCAGTGCTCGACAGAGCGCCGGTAATATAAATCTTACCGCCGTTAGGCTCAATTGCTTCCGTCAGCAGCTCCTTAGTTGCTGGGTTGTAGTAAACCTTAACAGTATAGTCGTAAGCGCCGGTTGCTGCGTTATAAACTGCGCCGGCCTTTGTGCTCACGCAATACTTATCGTTAGACATAACATATTGGTCGGTAAGCGCAGTCCGGTTACGCGCATAGTCCCTATCCAGATCGCTGATTTTGTCGTTGGCTGCATTATCAAGCATAACCTTGAATTCCTTGTAGCCGCTCTGTACCAGGCCGTCCAGGTTAACATTCAGGCCGCTGATATAAACGTTGTTGCCTGCAACGATACCGCTGGATTTATTGACGCTGTAATTCCTGATCTCATTAACCTCTGCATCAGTAAGGCCAAGATCGTCCTTATGCGCAATCAGAGCGTCCTTATACGCCTGATAGCTGCCGATATTGCTCAGCCAGTCAATCGTAGTCTTGCCATTAACAGCCTGATTGGAAACATAGCTTTGAATCTTTTTAGCAATAGCATCGCTGAACTGGTACTTGGTTACCGGGTCACCGCCGATAAGCAGCAGGCCCTTGCTGTTCTGCGTTACCGAACCCTTGTCAGCCTTCAGCTCTATGTTACGCGCGCTGATATTGGCATTGCCGTCTACGTTGATATTGTAATTGCTGTTTTGGATTAAAACGTCACCGGTGCTGTTCTGCACAGTACCAAAGATACCAATATCAGCCTTAGTCAAACCGTTGTTAGATGTACCAGTGCTCTTGACAGTAATCTTCGGATCAGCGTCAGTGCCTGCAGCAGTATTCATTGTACCCGTGAAGCCGTCAACCTTGCTCACCTCGGCATCGTTGTAGCGAATTACGCCGCCCTTATCCTTGATAGCCAGGTCGTTAATCTTCAGGTACAGATCAATGCTGTTATTAATTGTCAGGTTCTTAGCACCCTGCGCCGTCAGGCTGCCGCTGCCCTGCAGCTTGTCAGCCTCGATATTGATGTTGCCGCCGGAAATAACGATATCCTTGACATCAACTGCCGGCAAAGAAATTTTATCGAAAATGCTCTTGTAGGTTTTGCCACCCTCTACGCTGGTCTTGACAAAGCCATTTTCTTCCATCTGGGTTATGATGCGGTTTCTTTCACTGTTCAAAATGCCGTATTCGTCAGAACCAGAAGCATATTGGCCCAGAAGATCATTAATTTCCTGCAGACGGGCGTAAAGACCATTTTCCAGATCAACCACATCTGCAACAACATTCTGCTCTTTATTGAACCAATCCTGACCTGCACCAGTTTCAACCTTGATGCCGCTGAAGTCTATGCTGCCTTCTTTAACAACCTTACCATCCTTATATTGCGGCTGTATAACCTTAGTGCTGCCGCTGATGGTGAGCTCCAGGTTATTATGGATACCTGCGCGTACCCTTTTACCGCTGGCAATATCCACATAATTGGCAACTGTTTCGCCCGGAGTTACCTCGCCCAAGGCGGTGGAGGTAACAGAACCGCTACCGCTGGTACCCTTATAGAAGTTGTATTCGCGGGCGGAGGTCGATACGGTGGTCATACCCTTGCCAGCCTTGAAGTTGACGTGACGTACACTGTCGATATCGCCGTTGATGCTTACCTGATTTTCCTGCGTCATCGTGTTCTTGGCTTTCGGAGCAGTAGCCAGAGGAACTGCCGTCTTGTTATATGCATCCGCCAGCACGTTGTAGGTCAGCGAAGAGGTGATGCCGTCCAGGTTTGCACCTGCGTAAATATTTACATCATTGGTACTGAGTATCTTACCATTAGTAACGGTAATCTTGTTGCTGCGGTTCAGAGTGTTATCTGTTTTAGCAGAAGCTGCACCCACAGCACCGCCCTGGGTATCAGCAGTAGTATCAAAGGTTGCCGTTGTTTCATCGGTTGCTGCGAGGGTGATATCCTGATCAGCCTTCGCCGTCGACAGATTACTGTCAGTAACCTTAATGCTATTATCATAGGTAATAACATTTTTGCTGAATGCGAAAGTAGAAGGAACAACACCGGCAGATTTAAGCGTATTACTGTAATTCATCTTGCCGTCGGTATAAGCCAGCGCTTCAATCGAGCCAGCGCTACCTGTACCGCTCAAGTTTGCCTTGTTGATATTTACGCCAGCAGTGTATTGCAGCTTGTTGTCCATATCATTGACGTTGATACTGCCACCGCCATAACCGCTGCCCTTCAGCTTAACATCATGATTCAGCGTGTTGTTGGCAATGTAGGACTGCTTGCCGCTGGTTGTAATATCGCCTGTTACGTTGATGTTGGCATTATGCTCAACATTGTTTTTAATTTCTGTGCCGCTGGCACCGACAACGGCCGCCGTCAGGGAGTCCGCCAGAATATCCAGCTTATCCGCATTGTTGGCTGCAACGCTCAGGGAGCCGACATTCTGCCATTTGCCGCTCACATCAGCAGTAGTATTGGTCTTAATCTCATTCTGCGACCTTGCGGCAACAGGGTTGAAGCCTACGATACCGCCGCCATAGCCATTGGCATCATTATTTACTGCACTGTAGCCGGAGCTGCTGATGTTTACAGCGCCCAGTCTGTTGTATACATTCTCTTTAACGCCTGCAGCCTTCACACTGGTCGTCAGGTTCGTCTTAGTATCAGACCAGTTGCTGCCACTGGCAATATAACCGCCCACCGTTACGCCCAAGGTATCTGCCGAAATAACAGAAGCATTATCAGCCTTGAGCTTCAAAGCGTTTACACTATACTGCTCTTTGCCCACATCAACTCTGACAGTCATATCATTTTCTGCATAAGCAGTGTTGAAGCCTGCAGCGTATTGACCGGAGGCAGTAGCACCAATTGTTTTAGCGCTTACGTTATCTACAGCATATTCGTTATTATTATCATCCTTGGCAGTCTGAGTAGTTACGTTTGCCGTGATCTCTACATTATCAGCCGCAAAGCTGCTGCCGTCCGCAATTTTTGCTTCTACCGTACCGCTGGCCTTAGCCTTGGATACAGCCACGCCTGCTACCGCCAGCAGGCCGCCGGAATAAGCCTGTGCCTCAGCGCGTACTGCAGGCTTATTGGTTGCGTTCAGGCTTACGCTGTTGCCCAAGAAGCCGGAAGCACCGGTCACATTAACCTTGCTGCTGCCTGCATCCGAAGCGAGTGCAACAATGCCCTGTGCCGCAGCAATGCCAACCATGCCGCCATAGGTTTCTGCAGTAATGCTGTTGGCTTTGACAGAAGCAACATCAACCGTGCCAATATTGTTGTAGCCAATCACCTTATCGTAATCCGTCTTGTAATAACCTGGTTTACCGTCTTTAGAAGGCACGTAGGTTTTTTCATATACATCTTTACCGGCAATAAGCTTGCTGCCGCCAATAGTTACAGTATTATCGCTATTATTTGTAGCATTAGTTACCAGCACACCGCCAGCCACAGCGCCTGCAGTTGCGCCGATAGTACGTACTGCTGCACTGCTGGTATCCTCTGCTTTAACTGTCAGTGTACCTTTGGAGCTGTTATCGCCTGTAGCCTGAAGCGTACTGCTATCGATAGTAATAGCATTAGCACCATGCAGACTGTTCTGCGCGTAGGCAGCACTGCCTGCGAAAGAAGCGCCTGCTGCTACCTGGTAAGCCTCGATCTTGGATGTGCCGTCCTGGGCACTACCAAGCGTTACATTCTTGGCGATGAGCTTGCTGTTATTGTTAACGGTTACGCCGGTCTTGCGTTCTACATCCAGCACTGCAACAGAAGCGGCAATGCCATTGCCTGCGATACCTGCTGCCACCTGCGCCGAGGTCAGCTTAGCATCAACAGTGCGCTTAGCGTTGATCTTCGTATCGCCTGTTGTCTGCAGCTTAGAATTGCTAACCTTCGCCTGCACGCCCTCAGCCTTGCTGCTGCCCTTGCTGGCAGTAGTACCAGGTGCAGCATTCAGTTTTTGTCCATTGCTGCCGGTATATTTATCAAAGGTCATGCCTGCAGCGTTAGAACCGGTCTTACCTTTTTCATCAGTAAAAGTACCAACAGTTTTCTGTCCTTCGATTGCAGCATTCGCTTTATCGAGAATATCGTTTGTATTAAAGGTTGCCTTTTTATCACTATCCTTAGTTTCGCTGTCGCCGTACTGGTCTGCAGCTGCTGCGCCAATCGTAGTTACGCTGACGTTCGCACTATAGCCTTGTCCGCCGAGCGCAGCATTTTCTACTACCTGCTTAACGTCCAGCTTTTCGGTTGCTGCCACGTCGATAGCACCGGCAGTAATCTTGCTGCCGCTAATTTCGGTGATCACGCCTGTATCAATTGTATTCACGCCTACGCCAACGGCAACGCCTGCAGCGCCCACTGCATTAGCACCATTGACAAAGCTTGTTTTCACAATGTTATCTGCCTTCGCTGCGAAGGTGCCCTGTGCTTGCAGGTTGCTGTTATCCTTCACCAACGTGGAAACAGTGTTATCAAGATTATTTACAGCTACGTTCAGACCGCCTGCAACCATGCTGGCAGCTACGCCAAAGACTGCTGTTGTCACATCAGTCTTGTTGGCAGCGTTAACAGTGATATCACCTGTTTCAGCCGTTACTTTGCTGCCGCTCAGCTCGGCAACAGTCTTGCTGTCATCATCCACTACGCCGATGCCAGCGCCACCGGCAGCACTCACGAGCGCGCCGGAAGCTGCGGCAGCAGCGCTGCGCAACGTAATATCGTTAACGTGGTCAGCAGTAATTGCCAAACCATTATTCGTGCCTTGAATATTCTTAACTGCAGCAGTAGTTTCTGCGTCCAGCTTAGCAACCGAAACAGTGCCCGCGCCGGCTCCGGCGCCATAAGCACCACCAGCTGCGGCAATACCATAGGAGTTGGTAGACATTTTCGCTTTATTCAATGCACTGACGTCAATTTTATTGCCGTTGACAAGCTTCTTCGCACTGCCACCGTCAATCATTGCCGTAACATTTCTGCTGACAACACCTGTATCAGATGCCAGACCGAAGCCTGCACCACCATCAGCGCCACCGCCTACACCCAGCGAACCTACATGGCTTTCGCTCTTGGTAGCATCGTTTGCTGCTACATAAACGTCTGCCTTGCTGCGGTCGGTCAATGCTGCATTAATGCTGCTATCCGTTACCTTGGCATTGGTTGCGCCCAAAATACGGTTAACAGTAACCGTACCTGCTACGCCCACGCCAACGTCAGCACTTACTGCCACACCAGCGCTGACTGCTACATTCGTCAGGTTGTGCTCCGCATCAGTCGCGATGATAACGCCGGTGCGCTTTTTATCGCTGACTACATTATCATTATCCTTATTGCGTTGTTGACAGCCACGCCTGCATCATTGCCTGCTGCCGTCAGCTCTGCATTATTAACTACGCTTTCGGTAGTACCGCTGATTTCATTATAGGCAACGCCCATGCCGACACCGGCCTGACCGCCTGCAGCCACACCAAAGGCACCTGCAAAATTCTGCAGGGTATCCTTGCTCTTGGCAATTACGGCCAGCGCGCCGTCTGCATTAATCTTGGCACCGTCAATCGTAGCCTTGGTATCGTTCGCCAGCAGGTTTACGCCGATGTTACCGGCAATACCTGCAGTTTTGGCGACACCGCCAGCTACGCCGACAGAAAGAATGCTGCTGTCAGATTTAGCTTCAGCCGTGAACCCCTTAACCTTGTATTCACCCTTGGTAACAGTAGTATTGGTATCAGCATCGAGCTGGTTAACTGCAATACCTGCGCCGATGGCAGCGTCCTTGGCACCTGCAGCAACAACGGCAACGGTAGTAATCTTACCCTTGCTGTTTGCAGCAGCCTGCACTGTCGCTGCATTATTCTTATCCTTATTGATATTGGTATTAACAAGCTCTGTATCAGTATCCTTCTTAATCGTAGCAGCAGAGCCTGCACCGCTGAAGGCCACATTACCGGTAGTAATGGAGGTGCCTACGGAAATAGTCGTCAGCGTTGCCCTGTCAATAGCATTAACGCTAAGCTTGCCATCGTCAGTAGTGGTAATATCAGCATTATTGATAGCAGCCTTGTTGATTTGCTTTTTCTCGCCAGCACTGCCGGTGATATTGCCGATCTCGTTGTAGGCTACGCTGCCGCCAGCCGCAAATTTGGCATTGCTGCCTGCGCTGACGCTTACAGCGCCCACTACTGCCAGCTGGTTGCTCTCATCAGAGGCTTTAACTGCTACCTTGCTCATATTGTTAAGCTTCGTGCGTCCGTCGGTGGTAGTTTTCGCATTTTCACCGTCATATTTATCAATAACAGCCTCTACATCATTGCGTCCGCGGTTAACAACAACTACGCCATTCAAAGCATTGCCTGTGCCTGCAGTAACTGCTGCACCGATGCTGTACACGTTACCCTTGTTAGCTGCATCTACATTGAGAATACTGCTGGCATCGCCCGCGCCGCTGATTTCACTGCCCTTGACATACGCGCCGGTATTATTGTTCAAGGAATTGTAGGCAACTGCCAATCCTGCGCCCAGCTTAGATTTGGAACCGGTAGTAACGCCAATCTGTCCTGCAACATTCACTGCCAAAGCACCGCTTTCGGCCTTTACATCAGTTTTGGGCGTAATAAGCTTACTGTTTTCAACAGTTGCCGTAATATCGTTATTCAGCGACTGCCAGTTAGCACTGCCGCCTACGCCGAAGCTGCCTGCAGTTCCGGCAACACCGGCCGCAAAGCCTGTCAGAACAGTATGGCTTGCCGCATTAACGTTCGTGCCGACTAAAGCGTCACCGCTGCCTTTGCCGGTAGTCGTAATATTGCTATCCTTAATCTTAGCATTATAATCATTGTCAATATCGCTGACAGTTACGGATGCACCTGCGCTGCCGCCGTCGTTACCGGTGGTAACGCCTACGCTTACCGCACCTGTAACAATCACATTGCCGCGGCGGATAATATCAACATTAGTAGGCTTGTCCGTGTCACCGCTTTCATCCGCTGCTTGCTTAACCTGCTCCAGGTATGCAGAGCCGTCAGCATCAAGGCCGCGTTTCTTGAGATACTCAGCCTGTTTGTTAGCAGATTCCGCTGTATCATAGGCTGCAACATTCAGGCTTTCGCCGGTCAGTGTTACGCCCTCAACCGTTGCGTTGGCATAGTTATCCAATTTATTGTAGGCGGAATTGCCGGAGAAAGCATAGGAGGTCTTGGCACCGCCTGCTACACTCACGTTGGCAGCTACGCCAACCTGCGTCATGTTGGTAGTCGCTTTGACATCAGCAGTAGTAATCTTGTCATAGGTTCCACCTAAAATTGCCGCCTGTACATCATTCTTCAGCGAACCGTAGGCCACAGTCGCACCGCCGACAAAGGCGTTATCGCCACCAATAGAAAGACTGGTGTTCACGCCGCCGGTTATCTGAATATCGTTATCAAAAGCTGTATTGGTAATGGAGGTTGCACGCTTATCCTCACCGCTTACTTTTTCAGTATTAACCTTATTATTCTGTAGCAGTGCATAAGCAGTATTATCCGCAATGTTTACCGACGCATTGACGGTAGCAGCAATATTAGTGCCGCCATTGCCGCCGGAATTCTTCGCCAGCGCCAGTCCCAGGCCTGCTGCTGCCAGCGAGCCGGATTTTTGCGCATTGTTGATAATAGCAGCAGCGTTTTCAATTTCACTGTTGCTGATTACCGCCAAGGTCTGCGAATCAATATCGTTTACAGCAGCAGTACCGCCAAAGGCCGCATTATTGCTGTTCGCGTTATTGTCCTTAGTCAGATTCTTCCAGGAGATGCCTGCAGCACCACCGGCAGCCACAATCATAGCGCTGTCTTTGGCAGTTACAGTGATATTCTTATTCTCAGTAGTATCCTTGGCAATGTTGATCTTAACATTGTCTACAAGCGCACCGGTATCGCCATCCAGCAAATTAATTGCTCCGCTGCCTGCACCGGCAATAGTTACGCTCGACTGCTGCCCGGCCACAGTGCCTGTAGCCTTTTGGTCAGTAGGCAGCACCGTCTGCGCTTCGGTCTGACGCTTCATCAGGCCGTTAATCTTGCCTGCAAACTTATGGTCAAGTGCATGGAGCTTATTACTAAGTGCATTAGTCTTGTTGCTGACAAAATTGCCCACCTTGTCACCAATACCTGCTTCACCACTGTCATCACCGGTAGATACGCCACCGGCAACAGCTACGTTGATAATTTTGCCGCCGGTTTCAGCATTAACCTTAAGTGAGCCTGCGTCGATAGAGCCTTTAACGCCAGCAGCAGTCTTGGAGCCGAAGAAATCTGCCTGTTCTGTATATGTCTCATCGCCGTCCGTACCCTGACGCAGTCCGGAAGCATTCTGCACCAGCTGCTGCAGAGTTGCACGTTTTTCGGCAGCAGTATTAGCCAGCTTTTTCGCTTCCTTGCTGCGGTCCGCATTCGCGTCCTCGCCAAGGGTAGCGCTGGTATCACCGCTACCGCTGCCGCTTTCTCCCTGATTAGTCGTTGCCTGCGGAGGAGCAGTATAGCCATTATCACCAATTGCCGCATAGGTATAGCGGTCAAAATTGGTAATCGTTGCTGCCACACCAATGCCTGCAGTTTCGCCCATAGCCACAGCACCGGCTGCGCTATAAACATTAGTATCATTCTTAGCATTGAGGTTGACTGCGCCCGTGCCTGCGTTAATAACAGCTTCGTCATCTACGGAAACAAGGCTGTTGCTTGCACCCTCAAGGTATCCCGCCATGCCGCTGACGCCCTTATCCGCGCCTTTACCTGCAGCAAGCGACAGCTGAATATGGTCAATTTTATTTTCTGTGCCTATATCTATAGAGCCTGCAGTCAGCTTAGCTCCCTGTGCTACCGCAACAAGGCTGTTGGCATCCGCCAGGCCAACGGCAAAGGTTCCGCCTACTGCGTTTTCACCACCGCCATTAAGGCCAAGCTTACCTGCCAGCGATACATCAAACTGCTTCGATGCAGCCTTCATTGCCAGCTTGTTAGCAGCAGTAATCTTAGCATTCTTGCCGATTAGTACGCGCGCATTGTTGCCCAGGTCGGTAGCTACTGCACTGCCTGCCAGTGCAATTGTAGCAGGCTTTTCATTTTCTCCAGGGCCGCTCTTGCCGCCGTTAGCACTACCTGCCGAAAAGTTAAGATAGCTGTTGGGATTAGCAAAGGCTGCTGCCGCACTCACTACGTTAATCGGACCTACAGCAATATCCGTTGCTTCATTGCCCAGTGCGCCGGTCAAAGCACTGCAAGCATCAGTGAAATCTTTATACTTTTGCCCACCGAACAGGTCCATAAAATCTACCTGTTCTCCACCATTAGAAGAGAAGCAGTTATCCTTGGCATATGTAAAGAAAGCATCAGCTGCTTTTTCGAGAGCATCTGCCTTAGCATTAATCTCATCATGGTTAGCGCCTGTATAGGCAGCCTTAACCTTGGCACAGGCATCCTTAACCTCCTGCACCATGCGGTTGATACGATTATATTCAAAGCTGCTGTTGGCCGCAATATTCACCTTGCCACCGGTAAGAGTAACGTTGGTAGCAGGCGCTGAGCCTTTTGCTTCCTCACCGCCGGCTACAGTTACAGTTGCAGTATTATCCAGCTTGCTGTAGAGCACGGACGCATTGACAAGTGCTTTGTTGCTTGTATCCTTGTCATAGTTATTGCTCTTGCCGGTAATTTGCATCTGGGTATCCTGAATAACGCTTTTGGCAGTAATATCAAGATCATTTTTGGCAGTGAGCGCAACACCTTGCCCAATTTTAACATCAGCAGTATTGCTTTCCACTGCAACGCCCACGCTGACGCCGGTGCTCATGAAATCTGCCAGCTTATCCCAGGGCTTAGGCTCCGTCGGCGTAGAAGGAGTAGATGGTGCGTTAAGCTTATCCTTCAGCTTTTGCGGCGTGTACTTGGCGTTAGCCAACCAGTTTTTAATACCGCCCAAAGCTTTATCCTTAGCTCCGCCTTCGCCGATAAGTGTGTCAAGAGTCTGAGAGCCCTTAATATTGGTAACAATCTTCTTCATAAATGCCGAAGAACCCATAGCGTTGTTGGCAATGACAGTATTATCCGTCAAAACATTTTCCGCATTAACAGACAGGCTTCCATCCTTGCTGCTTACATTGCCATTGATGTTGACATTTGCCTTGCTGTCATAATCAGTTACGTTGATAGCGGTAGCAACTACAGCCTTTTCACCTGTGCTTACCTCTGCCTTGGTAATCACACTGTTCACAGATTTCGCTTCAATATTAACGTCCTTTTGCAGCTCAGTCATCTGCGCAGTCTTACCAATGGTAACACTGCTCTTGTTGTCACCCGTAGTGATATTCAAAGCTACATCACCCAAATTGGGATTTTCAGAAACATCCATAGTGGTGGCCTTAGCTTCACTGTTCACCTTGCTGTCGGCCAAGGCAGTAACAGACGCGCCGCCCTTAGAGTTAAGAGTGCCGTCAATATTAACTGCTGCCTCATTATGTGTTTGGCTGTAGGTTACAGCAGCCGCCGGAATGATGTTGGTGCCTGCCACGTTCATAACCTTCAGTAAAGCAGTACTGGCGCCAGCGCCGGCTTCCACGCTGCTGTTCGCCTTGATATTCAGCGCCGGCTTAACAACCTTGCCCGCGCTGACAGTATCACTGCCAGTGGCGTTAATCTCAGCACTTTGGCCTACGTTGACCTCAGCCTTGCTGTTCAAAACTGCATAGGAAGCATCAAGATTAGCTGTGAGTGCGCCCACAATATTAGAAGTAACGTTGCTGGCGTTCAGCACGCTGCTTTCCGCGCTCACATAACGGTTAAATGCATCGGCAGTAATATCAACCTGCGTTGCTTCAACAGTGCCATCAACATTGACTGTGGCATTAGTAGTAACGATCTGCCCATAAAGATGGGAATTAGTTGCGGTAGAAGCATCATAATTCTTATCGTATTGCTTGGAGCTTGTTACATAGACATTGTTCAACGCCTGTGCGCTCAGCTTAGCATTGCCTGCAGCATTCACCTCAGCGCCTTGGGCAACGGTAAGCTCAGTATCAACGCTTTCCCCAGCTATTTTGCTGAAGTCATCAAGCATTGTATAGTTATCATTATAATTGTTGGAGGCTGCGAGAATGATATCGCCGCGGCCATCTTTAGTAGCCGTAAGTTTTGCACCCAAGCCTGCATTAACATTAGCATCTTTATTATTGATATTTACTAACTTAGTAAAATCAATATCACCAGTACGAATAGACGCACCCGTTGCCGTTGCGCCTGCAGCTACATCACCTATAGCATTTTCACTTACATTTTTGCCTACGCCAATCTTGGCAGCGCGCATGTTAACAGCATTTACTGCATTAACCTTGCCTAATACGCTGATAGTGCCGCTGGCATTGATGGGAATCTGGGCAAAGCCTTCATCCTTGATTATTTTATTAAACTGATCCTCGCTCTTAAATCCATTATATTCATCAAAAGCGGACTTAGTCGGCGTAGCAACGTAAAGCGCACCGGCATTAATCACACCGCTTTTGCCAACTGCCATACCGTCGGAGCTGAAGAAGAAAAGGTTCCCGCCAATCTTTTTATTCTGAATCGCATTGACTGTACCGTTGATATCAATGCGTGAATTAACAAAGTTCACCAGATTATCGGCGCTGCTGCTATCATTTATCGTTCTAAAGTACATATTAGCAATATGATTAGCGTCCAGTTGGAATTTATCAAACTTGTTAATTGCTACATTACCAACAACATTTTCTGCAAAAATTTTGGTAACAGGACTGGTAGCCAGATTAACATCAGGTTTGTCCGCTCTGGTGATAGTGCTCGCCAGTGCAGCTACAGGCTGCATTACAAAGCCAATGGCCGTAACAGCGCTGACAATTTTCTGTGCAGCAGAATCTTTCGCAATAGCGCTCAAGCTGAGCCTTTCTGCGCTACGCAAGAACTTACGATTGACCTTCATCTTAGTTTCCCTCCTTATTAATGCCTAGCCGATATGCATAAAAAAGCAATAATTTTCTGAATTAATCTTAGAGCATCCTCTGCGAAACAGCAATTAACTAAAGGTTATGACCACCTGCTCGCAGTAAGATATATTCTATTAATTTAATGGAACAAAACATATAGTTAAGCATAAGGTTATACTTAACCTTATACTTTAATTATAAAGCCATCTTGTCTTAACGTCAATAATTTAATAAGTTTTTTTATTATATGAGTGATCAGGCTGTTGATTGGCTAATTAAATCATCTAAAGTTCAATAGTAAATTGATTTTAAGATAATTTATTGTCTCATCATGCATCCTGTGCTATAATTAGAACAATAAAATCAGCGAATGCTGAAAATGGAGGAAAAAATGACTGACTGGAACAAGTGGCTTAAAAAGAGAGAGCTTTGTGCGGATAATATTCTCTATGTCTATCGACGTGACCGCAAAACCATCATCCGTCGGGAGGATGGCGAGAAATTTGAGCTGTTCGCTCCCGTATATACACTTCTAGCGCTCTTCCCGGAGGATGCCTTTCTGAACATCAACAAGGGAATTGCTGTGAACAAAGCACGAATCGTAGATATCAGCAGAGAAGGCGTCTATACCATATCTGACGGACAAACCTTTCAGGGCCGCAAACGCAACCTCAGCGCCCACCGCCAGCTGCGCAAGCAAATGGGTATCAATGCTCTGCCGGACTCACAGCCGCAGGCAGCACCCATGAGCTTTCTGGAAAAATGCACCCTGCTTGATGACATGCCTCTGGCATATTGCATCATCGAGCTTGTTTTTGATGCCAATGGCCATGGTGTAGACTTTATTTTCCGTTACTGCAATAAGGAAATGGCACACATTGAGGGAGTTCCCGCAGAAGAAATGCTAAACCGTTCTTTCTATGATGTTTTTCGCAACGGTGACAAAAAATGGCTGGTGACCTATGCTGATGTGGCCCTCAACGGAACAAAACATCTTATCCACGATTACAGTCCGGAGATAGACCAACAGCTCAACATTTACTGCTATCAGCCGGAGCAGGGTTTTTGTGCCTGTATCCTGCAGGTTGCTGATAATATTGATCATGAATAACAAAGGAAGTAAGCAATAATGAACGGACAGGAATATTTACAGCAATTGGAGCAGCGTCTTGCTCACTATTACGATAAGAAGCCTTTGCCGAAGGCTCCGGCGTTCGTCCTTGCGGCAGAACTGAACGCTGCGGACGAAGGCTATTTCATCATACCTAATTTAAAGACCTACAGTGTGCAGCACAACGAATATCTTTATGCGGCACGCTTCGACAAGCAGCTCACTGCAGAAACAGCTGCGCCCTATCTGCAGTTCACCAAGGAAGCTATGGCGGCGCTCAAAACCACTACCGAGCACATGAGCAGCATCTATGCCCTCGTGCTTATCTGTGAAGAAGGCATTGAGGAAAAGGCTTTGGCTGACCTGCAGAAGCTCAGGCAGCACAAGGACTATTGCTTCACACTGAAAGGATGGTCCGATCTTACTTTGTACCTCGTAGATATCCCTGCACAGAAGCTTTATTGCAACAAAGCAGGCACCAAGGAAAAGGCGCTCTTTGAGTTTGCCAAAGCTTAATGCTTGTCGCGTCACACTAGACAAGTTATTTCTCCAAGGAAAAAATAAATCGTATACAGCTGTTAAGTATTTGCACATTCTGTACAAATCTTAACAGCTTTTTCTTTTTTTTAAGTTAATAAATAATTCTGTGACAATTCGTTGACATTAGAAGCAAATGTGTTATACTATTTCTATGTTGCACACGAGATATAGAGTGCACTAGTAGTTATTATTTTCTAAATTATTTATTTTGCAATGATGCAAAAGGGAAAGAAAGGATGTTATTTATGAGTGGTTTATTGTTGCTTGTAGGCTCAATGGTTATCTTCTTTGTTGCCTACGTAACCTATGGTTCCTGGCTGTGTAAAAAGTGGGGTGTTGACCCTACCCGTAAGACTCCGGCTGAGAGATTGTGCGATAACGTCGACTATATGCCGACCAAGCCTGCTGTATTGATGGGCCATCACTTCTCCTCCATCGCCGGTGCCGGTCCTATCGTTGGTCCTATCACCGCTGCTGTATTCGGTTGGGTTCCTGTAATGCTGTGGATTTTAATCGGCAGTATCTTCTTCGGCGGCGTGCACGACTTTGGTGCTCTGTACTCCTCCATCCGTTTTGATGGCAAAACCATCGGCCAGATTATCGATGCAACTCTGGGCAAGAGCGGCAAGTTCCTCTTCTCCATTTTCGCATATGTAACTCTGCTGGTTGTTATCGCTGCTTTCGCTAACATCGTAGCCGCTACCTTCGTAGCAAGTCCGCAGGCTGCAACAGCTTCTCTGCTGTTCATCGTGCTGGCTGTTATCTTCGGCTTCTCCGTATATCGCTGCGGCCTGAGCCTCGGCGTAGGCACCGTTATCGGTGTTATCATGCTGGTTGTTGCAATCGCTATCGGCAACATGTATCCGCTGCATCTGTCCAAAAACGTATGGGTTTGCATCCTGATGGTTTACATCTTCGTTGCTTCCATCGCTCCTGTTTGGATTCTGCTGCAACCGCGTGACTATCTGAACTCCTTCCTGCTGTATGCCTGCATCGCATTCGCTCTGGTTGGTATTGCAATTTATCAGCCTTCCATGCAGCTGCCGGCATTCACCACCTTTGATCCTTCCGGCAAAGGCACCAACCCGATGTTCCCGATGCTGTTCGTAACCGTTGCCTGCGGTGCTATCAGTGGCTTCCACTCCCTGGTATCCTCCGGTACTACCTCCAAACAGCTCGATAGCGAAGGCAATGCTAAGCTCATCGGCTACGGCTCCATGCTGCTTGAAGGCGTTCTGGCTGTAGTTGCAGTTGTTGCTGTAGGCTATGTTGGCGGCGACAAGCTGACCGAGCTGCTGAAAAACGGTGGCCCTGTAAACGTATTCGCTGATGGCGTTGGTACCTTCATGACCAAGCTCGGCTTCTCCTTCGGCGTAGCTAAGGGCTTCGTTGCTCTGACCATCTCCGCTTTCGCTATGACTACTCTGGATACCGCAACCCGTCTGGGCCGCTTCATTTTCCAGGAGCTGTTCACTAAGGTTGATCCGAAAACCGGCGAAGCTCAAGGCAATGTTCTCACAAACCCGTTTGTTGCTACTCTGATTACCGTTGTACTGTCCGGTTATATGTCCCTTGGCTCCTACCTCACCATCTGGCCGATTTTCGGTGCTGCTAACCAGCTATTGGCTGCCCTCTCCCTGTTGGCTGTCGGTGTATGGCTGAAGAGCGTTGGCCGTGATAACCTGATGGTTCTCATCCCGATGGCATTTATGTTCTGTGTAACTTTGGTTGCATTGGCACAAATCATCTTCGCTAACATGGCAACTCATATCATTACCGCTGCATTGGGTTCTGTACTCTTCATCCTGGCAATTGCACTGTTCCTGGAATCAAGAAAGTTTCTCTTCGGTAGTGCAAAATAACCAAATATGCTCTAAGCATTAAACACTGAACGTGTTCAATGGCTGTTACGAATTTCGTAATGAAGTACGTAACAGCCATTTTTTTGTTGATATTTTATACTATATATAGTATCATAAAGAAAGAAGGTATATTATGACATCCCTCGAGAAAAAACTCCGCGCTCTGGCCAACGGCAGGGATTTGCCTTGGGACCAGACCAAAGCTCTTTTAGAAAAGTTAGGAGCCGAAGTTAAACCGCCTACTGGTGGTGGCAGTCATTTTAAAATTCGTTATTCAGACAGGCAATCTTTGAGCATCCCAGTCCATAATGGGAAAATCAAAAAAGTCTATGCTCGTATTATTGCAAATTTAATTGATGATATTCAGAAAGGAGAGTGATTTAACATGAAAAAAGATTTAAATTACTACTTATCTTTAAATTATGCTTCTGAAATCAGCGTTATTCCCGAAGATGAAGGCGGCGGCTATCTCGCCTGCATTCCCCTGCTCCCTGGTTGTATGACCGATGGTGAAACAGTCGAAGAAGCTTATACAAATCTGCAGGATGCTAAACGTGAATGGATTATTGATATGCTCGACCGCGGTTTGCCCATCAACGAGCCAAATATGAAGCCTCGCTTCAGCGGCAGGTTCGTAGTGCGTGTACCTAAAACACTGCACCGCCTGCTGGCCGAAGAATCAGAACGTGAGGGCATCAGCCTGAACCAGTTCGTCAACAACTCACTGGCCTTTGTTGTTGGCCAAAAGCTTGCACACTAAAAAAGCAGCTCCTCGATACTACCGTATCGGGGAGCTTTAACTTCCATAAGAAAAACCAGTCTGCCGCAACTACAGTTACAACAGACTGGCTTCATTATATATATAATTTATCAAAAAACTTAGGATCTCTTCTTCAGTTCTTCAAACAGCATCGGATTCAGTACGCGGATATAGGTGCCCTTCATACCCAAGGATTTGGTTTCAATCAGGCCGGCGCTTTCAAATTTACGCAGTGCGTTAACGATAACGGAACGGGTAATACCTACGCGGTCAGCAATCTTCGAAGCAACCAGCAGGCCTTCGTTGCCATTCAGCTCGCCCATAATGTTTACAATAGCTTCCAGCTCGGAATAGGACAAGGTGGAGAAAGCAACCTGTACAGTAGCCTTCTTGCGGATTTCTTCGGAAACAACTGCTTCGCGGTCATGCAGAATTTCAACACCCAAAACAGTAGCAGCATATTCAGCCAGCAGCAAATCATCATCATCGAATTCCGCATCATATTTAGCAACAATCAGGGTACCAAGGCGTTCGCCATTGCCGTAAATAGGCACAACAGTAGTCATCTTACCGTTAAAAATGCATTTTGTATCAGCAACAAAGGAGCAGTTCTGATTCTGATGAGGAATGTTGGCCAGCGTTTCCTTAACGCTCATAATAAAGCCCAGATAATCCTCAGGGAAACGCATATCGTCAAGAACCTGCTCACGCATAATATCGCATTCAAACTCGTGAATCAGCGCATAACCCTTTACGCCGCCCTTACGGCCGACAATATAGGTGTTTGCTTCAATAACGTCACGCAACAACTTTGCAATAGCGTTAAACTCAACCTTATCTCCTTTTTGTAAAAGCTTGTTAATCTTTCTGGTCTTTTCCAACAATTTCATGATTTTGCCCTCCTAAAAAAAATTATGCTCTTGGATGATTCTTCTTGTAAACATTCGTCACATGTTCATTTGAAACGTGCGTGTAAATCTGCGTTGTTGATAAATTCGCATGTCCTAAAAGCTCCTGTACCGAACGCAAATCGGCACCATGCTCTAAAAGATGCGTTGCGAAGGAATGGCGTATAGTATGCGGACTGACATTTTTATGGATAGCCAGCATATTTATATATTTCTCTAAAATACGCCTTACACTGCGGTCCGTGAGCCTACCACCACGGTTATTGACGAAAATGAAGTCATGCTCCTGCTGATATTGAAGCATAAGCTGCTGTCGTACATGGTAATATGTGCTTAACGCAGCACAGCAGGTGTGGCCTACCGGCACAACCCTTTCCTTATTACCCTTGCCGAGCAAAAGCACAAACCGGTTACTCAGGTCTACTCTTTCAAGAGTAAGCCCTACCAACTCGGATACACGGCAGCCGGTAGCATAAAGCATCTCCAGCACCGCCTGGTCGCGAACACCCAATACCTTACTTTTATCGGGCATCGCCAACAGCTCGTTAATTTCAATTTCGTCCAAAAAAGCCGGCAGCTTTTTTTCCAACTTTGGTGTGCGCACCTTTGTCAGCGGACTATATTCAATAACCGCTTCACGCACAAGGTATTTAAAAAAGGAACGCAGTGCAGATATCCTGCGGGCAATCGTCCTGCGCGCATACTGCTTTTCGTTAAGCTCTGCGAGATAGCCACGCACATCCAAAGGACCTGTCTGCTGCCAGAAAAAATTCTGCTTGTTTCTGCGTAGCATAAACTCCGCAAAGGCAGCCAAATCCTTTTGATAGCTTTCAATCGTATGCTGAGAACAATTTTTTTCAACCTCCAGATAAGTTAAAAACCTTTCCGGATAGTTATTAACTGTAGTGTCCATAATCTAAAAATACCTTCATTTTATTTTATCACACAAAACCGTAAGAATCAAGCTAATATTGCTATTCTTTCTAATTTTCTAACAGCTTTGCAACGCTTGAAAAAAACAGTGCTAAAAAAGCACTGTTTCATCAATGAATCAGCAGTCATACGTTACAGAATTTATCCTATAACATATAAACTGATTTGTCAAGTAATTGAAAATGATTTTGCTATTTTGTCAAAATTTGGCTCTGAAATTGTATCTTTAGCTACGATTTCAGCTATAATCATTCTTAATTACTTACAATTATTTACGTGTCAGCTTATAGATAAGCGCATTGCAGATTGCTGCGGCAACGTTGCTGCCACCCTTGCGGCCGCGGGCAACAATATAAGGAATACCGGTCTTCATGATGATTTCCTTGGATTCCACAACATTTACAAAGCCTACAGGAACGCCGATAACCAGCTCCGGTTTAATCTTGCCTTCCTTAACCAGCTCGTCCAGACGAACCAGCGCAGTCGGTGCGTTACCTACGGCAATAATTACCGGACCTTCGATGGTGCAGGCCTTTTCCATGCAGGCAGCGGCTCTGGTGGAGCCTGCTTCCTTAGCGCGTGCTGCAACATCGGGATCTGCCATGAAGCAGACAGCCTTTGCGCCCAGCTTGCCCAGACCCATTTTGTTGATGCCGGTGCAGGCCATGTTGGTATCGGTAACGATGGTAGCACCCTTTTGCAGTGCAGCCAGCGCCTTCTCTACTACGCCGTCGGAAAACAGCATATTGCGGGCATAATCAAAATCAGCGGAGGTATGGATAACACGCTTAACGATATCAATCTTCTCGGGGTCGATACGGATCTGGCCCAGCTCCTCACCGATAATTTCCATACTACGTTTTTCAATGTCAGCGGGTAAAACATTTTGTAAATGCATTATTTTACACTACCTTTCTTAACATATGCTGCAAGGCCAAAGCCTTATTTTTCAATGCCTACACGCGCCGGAATACCTCTTTTGAAGGGGTGCTTGCGCATGCAGACTTCAGATACATAATCAGCCAGCTCCACCAGCTCAGGTGCCGGATTACGGCCTGTCATAACAACCTCCAGCTCCTGCGGCTTGTTCTTTAGGAATTCTACTAACGCAGCCTGGTCAAAAACGCCGGTATTGCAGGCACCGATGATTTCGTCGAAAATCAGCAGATCGATATGCTCGTTGGCGCATTTTTTCTTAACTTTGTCGAAAAGCACCATATGCTCGCGCTTAACCTCTGCCTTTTCCTCATCGTTCATCTGGAAGGTGAATTTCTTGGTTTCCTTGCCGCGCATTACCTCAATATTGGGCAACAGTGCTAAGCTCGCAAGCTCGCCTGTCGGTCTGCTTTTGAGGAACTGCACAATCAGCACATGGTTGCCATGGCCTGCACAGCGGATTGAAAGTCCCATAGCAGCAGTGGTTTTTCCCTTGCCATCGCCACAGTAAATATGAATCAGCCCACCATCTTTCATTCAGACACCTGCTTCCAAAATCTCATAAATTTTCTTCATATCCAGGTTTTCACGGATGCTGTCGGCAAGAATATCGTATTGCTGACGTTTGTATTCCGCAAAGTTGATGGTTTGGATATCCTCCATCTTTTTACCCTTCTTAGCCAGCAGCGCCTCCACAATCTTCACGGCAATGCCGTCGCCATCAAAGACACCGTGTACATAGGTACCGTAAACATTGAGCTTACCCTCGGTGTTCTGAGAGCCTTCGGCCATAATCTCGCCATTCTCGTGAATCGGGCTGATAGAGGTCAGTGCCTTCTCCTCAGGGAATTCGGTTACGCCGGAGTGAATCTCATAGCCATAGAGAGGCAAACCGCTCAGTGCGGAGAAGATGCCCTGCACCTGACCGAATTTGCCGGCCATCTGGATGGTACGTTTCTTTTCGATAAAGGTTGTTTCGATGTCCAGCAGGCCCATGCCGGGAGTAACGTTAGCCTTGCCTGTGCCGTCCTCTTCACCGTACGGGTCGGAAATCTGCTTGCCCAGCATCTGGTAACCGCCGCAGACACCAAACACTACGGTACCGCTGTTAGCATGCTTCAAAATAGCAGCCTCCATACCGCTCTGGCGCAGCCATTTCAGGTCGCCGGTGGTATTTTTGGTACCGGGGATAATAATCATATCCGGCTGGCCCAGCTCGCGCACACTGGTTACATATCGCAGGGATACACCAGGAATCAGCTCGAATACGTTGAAGTCTGTATAGTTGGACATACGCGGAATGCGTACAACTGCAATATCAATCAGCTTAACCTCGCTGCGACCGCTGATACGCTCGGAAAGGCTGTCCTCATCCTCGATATCAACCTTCAGCATCGGCAGCACGCCTACGATAGGTACGCCTGTTTTATCTTCGATCATCTTCAGGCCGGGGCGCAGGATTTCTACGTCACCGCGGAACTTGTTGATGATAACACCCTTAACCATTTCTCTTTCGTCATCCTCTAGCAGCATCAGTGTGCCGTAGATGGAAGCGAAAACACCGCCGCGGTCAATATCTGCTACCAGCAGCACGGGAGCCTTGGCCATTTTAGCCATGCCCATGTTGACAAAATCGTCCTTTTTGATGTTGATTTCCGCCGGGCTGCCTGCACCCTCAATGCAGACGATATCGAATTTGGCAGCCAGCGTATCAAACGCCTTCTGTACCTCCGGGCGCAAGGTATGCTTCATTGCATAATATTCGCCGGCCTTCATGGTACCGATTGCTTCGCCGTTGACAATAACCTGGGAACCGCTGTCGCTGGTAGGCTTCAGCAGAATAGGATTCATCAGTACGCTGGGTTCAATGTTGGCTGCTTCAGCCTGCACAACCTGCGCACGTCCCATTTCCGCACCCTCGGCGGTGATAAAGGAATTCAGCGCCATGTTCTGGGATTTGAACGGTGCTACCTTGTAGCCGTCCTGATTGAATACACGGCATAAACCTGCTGTTACCAGGCTCTTGCCTGCATTGGACATGGTACCTACTATCATAAGTGCTTTTGCCACTTTAATCACTCTCTTTCATCAAAAAGTCCAGTATGTCACGGTAGCTTTGCAGCCGGATACTGTGACCTGTGGTATTAAGATAGCCTGCAATCACAGGCGTGCAGCCGTCACCGTGCTTACCTGTTACCGAGCTGGTAACGTGGTCGCCGCAGATGACGAGCTTCAGTGGTTCATGATACTTTGCTGCTATGGTCTGTAAAAACTGGGTATCTATTCTGCTGATAAAATCAGCCTTAGCCTGATAATCATAACGATGGGCAGCCTCGTCACTGCCGTTGAAATGCGCAATAACGAAATCATCCTGCTGCAGCATAGCAAGTGTTGCTTCGGCCTTCGCCATAATATCAGTGTCCACATCGCCGGTTGCATTCGGCGGTGTTATTACATCCATGCCCAAGGCTTTGGCGATGCCGATGACAATCTCCGCCTTGCACACCGCCCCACCGCGCAGTCCGTGCAGACCGCTGAAGGAAGGCAGTCCCTGACGGGCTGAAGGGCCCCAGGGATAGAGGATGTACTGCAGGCCGTCGCGGGCAAAGGGCTGCAGCCGTTTTGCCGACTCCTGCAAAAAATAGTTAATGGACAGAGATTGGCTACGTAGCTCCTGCAGCAGTCCGTTTACATCCTCGCCTACACTTTCGTGCGGCGGCTGTACTGTGCAGTCCAGTACGCTTGCTTCCCTGTTCATCACTAAAAGATTACGGTATTCGGATAAATGAATAAACTCTATATCTTTAAGGATACCGTCACACTGCTTGGCAGCCTGCTGCATCTCCAGCGGCGTAAGCCCCTGCCCGTTAAAGGCAGCAAGACGGCCGGATACATCAACAGCAGCCAGATTGCAGCGCAGCACCATTTCATATTCGGAAATATCACGGTTGTGCGCCAACAGCTCCAGATAAGCACGGTTGTGCGGTATATCCTTTTTATCTACACCCAGAAGCCGCAGAATACAGCTGCAGCTTTCGGGAATGATGTCCTTTTCACATATGCTGAGGCTCCCAAGTGTCCCGGAAGCAGCCAGCGCATCCATCGCAGGATGCACTGCGTGCTCAAAGGGAGTCTGTCCCTGCCATGCAGGAATCGGGGAATCGCCTAAGCCATCAATTAATACTAATAAAGAGCGCATGTTTTTATTGCTTCCTTAAGTGCTTTAATTAGACCGCGGTTCTGCACTCTCGTTTTGACCGCGATACGGTAATAGCCTGCCTGCAGATTGTGGTAGTTGGCGCATGAACGTATCAGATAGCCACGCTCATGCAACAGCTCCGGAAGATTTTCCGGCTGCGGCAGATAAAAGAAAATATAATTGGCCTCCGAGCCGTATACCTTGGCACCCAAAGCCACAAGCTGGTTACGCAGATAGCTGCGCTCCTGCTCAATCAGCTTAAAGGATTTAGCCAGATATTCGTGCTCCTTTAAAGCAGCCTTGCCTGCCTCCTGCGCCAGAATGGAAACATTCCAGTCCTGACCGCTCTCATGCAGCGCTGTGTTCAGCTCACTGCTGCCGCTGAGACAGTAGCCTAAGCGGATGCCCGGCATTGCAAAGGTTTTGGTGAAGGCCTTGAGGATAACCAGCTCAGGATAAGTTGCCAGCAGATCACGCATGCTGAAGGCCTTTTCCTCACTGACAAAATCCATAAAGCATTCATCTATCAAAAGATGAGCTCCTACCAGACGGCATTTGTCGAGAATCTGCACCAGCAGCTCACGGCTCGTCAGCTGGCCGGTAGGATTATTGGGATTACAGATAACAACCAGATCTGTATCGGGCGTAATCGCATCGACAATATCATTGTCAGCAGCAAAATCACGCGCCTCCTGCAGATTATAATAGCTTATTTTGCAGTCTACCGTACGCAGAGCCTTTTCATAATCAGCAAAGGTAGGTGCCAATAATAGTGCACGTCCGGGCTTCAAGGCCAGCGCCAGACGGAACAGCACATCGGCCGCACCGTTACCGAAGAAAATGTACTCCTGCGGCAGCTGCAGATAGCTTGCTGTCACCTCTGCCAGCTCGCGGCAGAAGGGATCAGGATAGTTGATACAAAGCTTTAAAGCCTGTTGAACGGCCTGCTTTATACCAAGCGGCAGGCCAAGAGGATTGATATTGGCGGAATAATCTACGAAGGGGCGACCATCCTTGGTCAGCTTTTCCGTATAGATATCTCCACCGTGTTCGTATTTATACATCATCTTCTACCTGCTTCATTTCAAAATAAGACTGTTCACCAAAAAAATCAAGGAAAACAGCAACAGGCTGAGAACAGCCGTCATATACAGTAAATTGTTGGTGGTAACTATATCCTCGGGGCACACCGGACGAATGTCATCGCCGATGGTTTCCTTGTGGACAAGCTTACCGAAATAAAAATGATCGCCGCCGAGCTGGATGTTCAAGGCACCGGCCGTAACTGATTCCGTCATTGCGGAATTAGGACTGAGATGATGATAGCGATCGCGCCAGAATGTTTTCCACGCTCTCTTGGCATCAAGATTAAGGAAATAAGATGCCACAATCATTACCAAACCGGTAATACGCGCGGGAATCAGATTGGCCAAATCATCGAGCTTGGCAGCACAGCGTCCAAAATAAAGATACGTGTCATTTTTATAACCGACCATGGAATCCATAGTATTGATGCCTTTATACAAAAAGGCCAGAGGAGCGCCGCCGATAAACATATAGAACATCGGAGCGATGATGCCGTCGGCAGTATTTTCCGCAACGGTTTCTACTGCACCCTTAGTCACCTCTGCAGCATCAAGTTCTTTTGTATCTCGCCCAACGATCCATGAGAGCTTCAGTCTTGCATCCACAAGATCGTTATCCTTCAGGGCAGTGTATACCTTCATGCTTTCGTCACGCAGACATTTTGTAGCAAAGATCTGGTAGCACATAACGGTTTCCAGAGCAAAACGTAGCCAGGGGTTAACCTGTTCCGCCAACGTCAGCACAGCAAACGGCACGGCAAAGGTAAGAACCAGAACGATTATTACCATCAAGGCACCGCCGAGCAGTAATGCTGTCTCGCCGGGAGCAAGCATACGCCGCAGTTTTTTATCCAGAAATCCTATTAAATTGCCAATTAAGCAGATTGGATGCGGCAACCAATGCGGGTCACCGAAAATCAAATCTAAAATAAAACCTGCTACAATTGCGCCTAAGGTCATCATCTAAGCAAACTCCCCTTTTCAGCAGTCTGTCGACTGCTATTTAGCAGCATACGCTGCACATTGTTTGATAAAGTTGCGGGCAAATTCAGGATTGCCCCACAGGTGGATGTGCGGATAACCGGCATAAAGCGTCGGCGTAGTATTCGCGCATTCCCAGCTGCCGCGACCGGAAGCCTTGGCAACTATAAAGCTTGCACCATTGTTGGTGCTGTCGGAGTAATGGAACTCGTGTCCGTTTATCGTACCGCCGGCAGGACACAGCAGATTATCCTGCTGCGCCGTCAGATGCACATATCCGAAGCGCGTCAGCTTTTTGGTCATGGCCGATTCGCCCTTCAGCGCACCTACCCAGCTATACAGCTTATCGCCATCACGATAATGCTCCAGCAGATACATGAAGCCGCCGCATTCCGCAAAACAAGGCATACCGCCGTCGATAACGGTTTTAAGCTCCTGCAGCAGCGTTTTGTTATCCGCTAATTGCTGTGCGTAAAGCTCGGGATAGCCTCCGCCCAATACAAGGCCGCTGATGTTCTCCGGGAGATGCGCATCAGCTATCGGGCTGAAGGGTACGAGCTCCGCACCCAGCTCAGCTAAGAGGTCAAGTGCGTCCTGATAGTAGAAACAGAAGGCTTTGTCCATAGCGACTGCCACACGCATACGTCCGACGGGTTCAAGGCTTACCTCGTCATATGCAAGCGGTGCGGCCTGTGCCGCTACCTGCAGCAGACCGTCCAAATCGACTGATTTGGATGCCTGAGCTGCCAGCTTGGCAACTATCTGCTGCAAATCTCCTATTTCCTCGGCTGTAACCAGGCCTAAATGACGGCTTTCAAAGTTACAATCCTGCATCACCGGGAAGTAGCCTAACAGCTTCACACCGGTTTCGCGTTCAATTACATCCTTATAGAAAAGATAGCTCATCGGATTAACATTGTTCAGAATAGCGCCGACAATGTGGCTGTCACTGCGGAATTCCTTAAAGCCCTTGATGGTCGCAGCAATGGATAAGGCGGCTCCCTTGCCGTTGACAACCAGAACTACCGGAACATCGCAGGTGCAGGCCAGCTCGTAAGCACTGGCTTCCGTGGTTTTACCCATGCCGTCGTAAAAGCCCATCGCTCCTTCAAAGACAGCTACATCCGCATGGCGTGCATTTTTTGCTACCAGATAACGCGTTATAGCCTGCCCCAGCATGAACAGATCCAGATTGCGGGATTTTGCTCCGATAACACGAGAATGAAACATCGGGTCAATATAATCAGGTCCTGATTTGAAGGCTGCCACAGACAGCCCTTTTTCCATCAGCGCCTTCAGCAGGCCACAGACGATAGTTGTCTTGCCGCTGCCGCTACCGGGAGCACTGATCATAAAACGTGGAACTTTTACTTCAGCCATGTTAATCTTCCTTCTTCAATGCAGTCATTACATATACAGGGTTTTGTGCCATCATCAGGTTGTAGCTGCCCAGATGCTTGCTGCGCGCTACAAACACATTGACGATTTCCAGACTGTAAGCGGGATGCTCCTTGTAATAAGCAGCAACCTCTGCCAGAGTTTCTACCGTAATGGCATTGATTACAACACGGCAGTCACTGTTCTTGGCATAAATTACATCCAGCATTTCACACAAATCGCCTCCGCTGCCGCCTACGAAAACACAATCAGGAGCAGGCATGGCTTTGATGTTTTCCAAAGCCTCACCGGCAATAACCTCCAGATTGTCAACGCCAAACAAGGCCTTGTTCTTTCCGAGGAGCTCAACGGCAACAGGGTTGCGCTCAAAGGCCCAAACCTTACCTTGGCTGGCAAGCAGAGCCAGCTCAATGGAGCAGGAGCCTGTACCGGCGCCGATGTCATAAATCAAATCTGTAGCCTTCGGCTGCAGCTTGGACATAGATACGCTGCGTACCTCCTGTTTGGTCATGGGCACCTTGCTGCGCTGGAACAGGTCATCGGCAATGCCGTGTACGGTAGAAGTAAAACTTTGCGCATCCTCGTTCAAAATCATCATTACGGACAAGGACGGGAAATCCAAGGCACTAATTTCTTCCGCCGTACCGCTGGTGATTTTTTCTTCGGGATACGAAAGGTTTTCACCTACATAGACCTGAACCTGACCAAGACCATGCTCACACAGCTGTGCGCACAGCTTTTGCGGAGAATTTTCTCCGCCGGTCAAGGAAAATATTTTTTTGTTACGGGCAACTGCCGCTACCAGGTTTTGTGTGCGTCCGTGCATGCTGACGATTTTGGCGTCATCCCAGGACAGCTGCAGCTTAGAGGAAAAATACACCAGGCTGCTGATGCCACAGTAGCGGACACATTCACAATCCGGCAGCTTACCGCTGATGGTTTTGGCGAGGCTGAAAAAGCCTACATCGCCGGAAACCAGCACCGCCAGCACATCCTTTTCAGGCTGTGCCTGCGCTGCTATTTCAGCAATAGCAGCTGTTTTAATTGTATCATATACAGTTTTGCTGCTGTCTGCAAAAGCAGCCAGCATGCGTTTGTCGCCAATCAGGATATTACTTGAGGCAATAGCCTGACGTGCTTCGCCGGTCAGCAAATCGGGGTTACCGGGGCCGATACCGACGATATTTACGCGCAATTTTTGCGACATAGGAAGCAAGCCTCCTTTTTATTTATATCAATTACCGGCAGCAAAATGCTGCTTAAGGTAATCAACAATCTCACTATAGCCGGCACCGGTTTCCTCCTGTGCACGGCCAATGACTATCAGCTTGGCGCCGGCAGCCTTCGCTGCCTCCACCTTTTCATCAAAGCCTCCGACTGCGCCGGAATCCTTGGTCACCATAAACTTGCTGCCATATTTTTTCAGCATAGCGACATTCAGCTCCTTGCTGAACGGTCCCTGCATACAGATAATATGCGCAGGCTTGTAACCAAGCTTCAGAGCAATCTGCAGACTGCTTTCCAGGGGCAAGATACGCAGAACAATACGCTCGGCGTAATCATGCACAGCGGTGAAGTCCGGCAGATTCTTGCTTCCGGTAGTCAGGAAGATGCCGCCGTCCAGATGATTCAAAAGCTCTACCGCTTCCGCAAAATCGTGGACGGTAATGTAATCGCCGCCCTCGCCCGAAGGACGCACCAGACGCAGATATTCAACCTGCTCAGTGCTGCAGGCCTCCTGTACCGTTGCGGTAACAACGGTAGCATAAGGGTGCGTTGCGTCGATAACGCAAGCAGGACGGTGCTCCTGAATAAAGGCACGCATAGCTGCAAGGTCCATACGCTCTGCCATGACGGTCATTCCGGGCTGCGGCTCAATCAAGGACGCACCGTAATCCGTAGCAACAGAAACATACAGCTCCACCGGCAGCTTAGCCAGCTCCTTAATCAGGCGGCGTCCCTCACTGGTACCGCCAATAAGCCAGATTACCGGTTTCATGCCAGCTTGTAACCACGCGGGGTTACCATACGGCCATTGATTACTTCGGTCTGGGTGTTGCCGATAATAACAGTAGAGAACATGTCTACCTGTTTATCGCGCAGCTCTGCCAGAGTAGTCAGTTCAAAATCCTGACCATCGCGGCCGATGTTGCGTACAATGCCTGCAGGAATGGTACCAGGCTGATTTTTCAGCATGATATCGCAAGCCTTTTGCAGGTAATCATGACGCTTGTGGCTGGAAGGGTTATACAGGCAGATGCAGAAATCGCCTTTGGAAGCGCAGTCAAGACGCTTCTCGATTTTTTCCCACGGAGTCAGTAGATCGCTGAGGGAAATCAGGCAGAAGTCGCTGATTAAAGGTGCACCCAATACAGCAGCGCCAGAGCATGCTGCGGTAATGCCGGGAACAACCTCGATTTCAATTTCGGGATGGTCTTTGGCAACCTGGCACATAATGCCGGCCATGCCGTAAACACCAGCGTCACCGCTGGAAATCATAGCAACGGTTTTGCCCTTCAGAGCTTCATCCAAAGCCAGCTTGCAGCGGTCAACCTCTTTACGCATGCCGTTGGAGAGGAATTCCTTCTCCTTGAAATCTTCCTTAATCAGGTTAACGTATACATTGTAGCCTGCAATAACATCGCAGGACTTCAGTGCGTCGTAAGCTCTTTTGGTCATTTGCTCTACGCCGCCGGGGCCAAGGCCCACAACAAATAATTTACCCATTATCTCGTCTCCTTAATCAGTCTTCAATCCTGTTCTGGCAAAATCCAGGACCAGGTTTTCGGCTGCAACAGCCAGAGTTACACCATTCAGACTTGTCTTGCGCAGCAGCAGCCTGCCGCCCTTGCTGTCTTTCACAGCACTGCGCTCGCATACGTTGCTTACACCAACTACGCTCTGCACAAAGGCCGACGGCGTGAAATCGCCTGCTATGCTGTTCAATTCATCGGCTGAATAGAAATTAGCAGCAAAGTTATATTTTTTGGCAAAGGCCAGTAAACCCTGCTCGTCTTTTTTCAAATCTACGCTTGCGATTGCCACAACGGAACGCTTGTCCAGCTGCAGCTTTTCCAGCTCCGGCAGCACCAGAGCTTCAATATTTTCCAAAGGCGTATTGCGACGGCAACCGATTCCCAGATGCACAATCTTAGGAAGCAGGCGCACCGTAGTTGCAAACGGCTGCAAATGTTTTTGCAGCGTAACAGCCATACCGACAGGCAGGCTACTGTCCTCTGCTACGAGCTTGGGCAGCGGACCTGTAAGCTGAAATTCCTTATCATAATACAAGCCTACTCTTTCATCACCCACCAGTGCTGCGGCAAAATCCTTGGCTGCGGCCAAAGAGCACAGCACCATGCGGTTGCGGGCCGCCCATTCGTCAACAGCAAAAAGGCCGTTGACATCTGTCGCCGTAGTCACGCAGGCAGTTGCGCCCAGCGCTGCCGCCAGGCAGCGCGAAAGCTCATTGGCTCCGCCGATGTGGCCTGCCAGCAGCGGAATGACAAAGCTACCGCGTTCATCTACCGAAATAACAGCAGGATCAGTCAGCTTGCTTTTGATAAAGGGCGCGATAGTACGCACCGCAATACCCACAGCGCCGACGTATACCAACGCCTGACATTTGTTGAAAACAGCTGCGCAGGCACCGTTATGGTCCGGCAGCATCGGGGCAATGCCCGTCTGCTCCGCATACTTCGCTACAGTCTGCAGCTCCGTTTCATAACCGATGCTGTGCAGATATTCGGCAACCTTTTTGCTCAGCTCCGCGCCACGCGCCGAAAAGGAAAATATAGCCGCGCGCATAGCTTATTTAACCTCGGGCTTAACGTCCAGTTTAGTCGGGTCTGCTTCACGGAAGCCGTGAGCGAAGGTCGGGTTGTACAGCTCGCTGCGGTCATAAGCGTTGCCCAGAAAGCCGCCGACGGTAATCAGTGCAGTTTTGTTGATGCCGTATTTAGCAGCGTTTTCTGCCAGAGTACCAACGGTGCAGCGGATAACCTTTTCATCCGGCCAGGATGCTTTGTAAACAATAGCAGCCGGGGTATCGTTTCTGTAGCCGCCTCTTACGAGCTCGGTCTGCAGTTTTTCCAGCATGCCGCTGCTCAGGAAGATAACCATGGTTGCCTTGTGGGCAGCATAATCGGCAATCTTCTGATGGCTCGGAACCGGAGTACGACCTTCCATACGGGTGATAATAACAGATTGGCTTACGTTCGGCAGAGTGTATTCAGCCTTCAGGCAAGCAGCAGCAGCACAGAAGGAGCTTACGCCCGGAACAACCTCGTAGTCAAGGTTGTAGCTGCGCAGCAGGTCAATCTGCTCGCGATGTGCACCGTAAACGCTGGGGTCGCCGGTGTGCAGACGTACAACCAATTGGCCAGCCTGAGCGGCGGGAACCATAGCAGCGATAACCTCTTCCAAGGTCATGGTTGCACTGTTCATAATAGTACATTCCGGTTTGCAGTATTTCAGCAGTTCCGGGTTAACAAGGGAGCCTGCGTAAATAACCAGGTCAGCCTTTTCCAAAAGCTCTTTACCTTTTACAGTAATTAAATCAGCTGCACCGGGACCAGCACCAATAAAATAGATCATTATTCATCAAACTCCTTTTCTTTAACCAATATTACAGAGAAATAGCTGCTCTTAGGATCTACTTCTTCAAGGTTACGATAGATTTTTTCACCCGGCAGGCCGCATCTTTCAACCATACCGGAATTTTTAATGAGCTTACGCTCGCGCAGCTCGTCAACTACACGGCCGATTTCACTTGCGGATTTCATCAGCACCTTGTTGCCGGGGCCGTCCAGAAATGCTGCGGACTGTTTATAGCTGCCGGGAAGAACAATCAGCGGTTCCGCTCTTTCGCACAGGGAAGTATTCAGCTTAGCTGCAACAGCGCAGATAGAGGTTACGCCTGCAACAAGCTCTGCATCATAGCCATCCTTCAGCACCAGCTTATGAACGTAAATGCAGGTTGCATATACGGTAGGACAGCCAAGAGTGATGAACACAACGTTTTTGCCTTCATCAAGCAGCTTTTCAATAGCATCGGCACCCTCGCGGTGTGCCTTATCCATTGCTGCCATGTCCTTAGTCATAGGCATATAAATAATCAGCTGGGGTTTTGCATCAAGATCTACTACGTGATTAACGATTTCCTTAGCCGTCATTACGTCGGTATCTCCCTTAGGCAATGCAACAACGTCACATTCCTTCAACAGGCGTACAGCCTTCAGGGTCATTAATTCCGGGTCTCCGGGACCGATACCAACACTATAAAGTTTGCCTCTCATTCTCTCATACTCCTTTTTGCTTATGTAGCTGGATTAATTCGTCTGCGTACTTGGTCTTGCCCAAAATGCCATAGACATTGGAAAACATCAAAGCAGCCGTTTTTATTTTGCCATGCACTCTATGCTGCATGTAAAAATCAATTTTTTCCGTAACCTTGTCCATTACAGGCTCAAAAATTTGCTCCCGTTTCAGAACCTTGGTCACCTCATCGGTAGTCAGGCAGCCGTAAATTTCACGTCCTACCTCCACCGAAGCTCCGTGGAACATCGCCTCCAAAGCAAATAGCTCCGTGCGGCAGTCCGCGTACTTGGAATGTGTATTCATTACGCCCTGCGCCACCTTCACAAGCTTACCTGAATGGCCGATAAGCAGCAAGGTTTCAAAGCCGCAGTAAACGGCGTAATCCAAAAGCTCACCCACAAAGTTACTGCAGGTAACATGACCGTCAAGGTCAAGCTTCATTTCATCGCGGGTAAAGTCCTCACCGTAGTTGCCAAAGAACACCAGCAGATTTTTATTACCGCGTGCCTTCTGCGCTCTGATTTCCACATACATCGTTTCAATCAGCGCCTTTTCACTCATCGGCTCTACAATGCCGCTTGTTCCTAAAACCGACAAACCGCCGATAATACCAAGACGGGGGTTGAAGGTTTTCTTGGCAATTTCTACACCTGCGGGAATAGAAATCGTCAGCTTCATGCCACCGTTATAACCAGCAGCCTCCATAGCCTTGCCAACCTCCTGCGTAATCATTCTGCGCGGAGTTGGATTAATCGCCGGTCCGCCTACAGCACACGCCAAACCTGGCTTAGTCACCCTGCCGACGCCTACGCCGCCTTCCAGCTCAATACCGCTGCCGTCAATCTTTTCGGCTCTGGCATAAACCAACACGCCGTTAGTATCATCAGGATCGTCACCGGAATCCTTGCGGATTGCGCAGCTTACGTACTCCGGTGTCATTTCTACATCCAAGGGCTCAAGGTCAAGCACAATTCCCTTGGGAGTGTCAATGCGCACAGTTTCAACACGCTCGCCCGTCAGCAACATTGTAGCTGCTGCCTTGGATGCGGCCGTTGCACAGCTGCCGGTAGTATAACCACAACGCAAAACCTTTCCTTGTGAAAACTGATATTCTTCCAAAGTGCAGCTCCTTCACAATTAATTTTCCCATCTGATAGGGATTATCAATAATAAAAAAAGACTTCTGCCGAATCCGACAAAAGCCATAAAGACAGAATTAACTAATGACAATTATTCCATGCAATTAGCAAACCCAACTGCCTCCATCACCCGTGGATTCAGAATAAAGCATGGGCTGACTGCTGACTTAGACACAAGGCCTTCACAGCGGCGGGACCGTCAGGAGTTAACCATCTTGTCAATTAAGAATGAATCACCCACACCAATAACCTGTTTTATTATATCATAAATAAATAAAATTTCCAATACTTTGCATAAGAAAAAGCAGATAAGCCGAAGCCTATCTGCTTGAAACTCTTAGAGAACACGGCAAGCGCCATAATAACGTGCGCCCCAATAACCGGTGAATGCGGAAGAAACAGTTACGCCGGTGCTGGTGCCTGCATGAATGAAGTTGCCGTCGCCAACATAAATACCAACATGAGAAGCACCCGGTTCATATGTGGTAAAGAAAATCAAATCGCCGGGACGAAGCTGGCTCATGGAAATCTGACGGCCGGAGTAGAACTGGCTGTCAGCCATACGCGGCAGATATACACCTGCTCTTGCGAATGCATACTGAGTAAAGCCGGAGCAGTCGAAACCATAAGGAGTAGTTCCGCCAAATACATATGGAGTACCGATGACACTGTAAGCAGAACGTAGTACGTTGCGTACAACGGAATTGCTACGGTTAGGAGGCATCTCCCTGTTCATCAGCACTCTATAGGTAGCTGACCCTACAATACCATCAACCTCTAATCCTTTATCAGCTTGGAAGTTTTTAACAGCTCTTTCAGTTTCAGGACCGAAATCACCATCTATATTATTAATAGAATAACTTAATTCTACCAATCTCTTTTGAATTGCCACTACTTCCTGCCCATCGTCTCCGCGTTGGAAGGAAGCCAAAGCTGTTACAGCACAGCTTAAACTAAACAAAACTGTCATACAGAAAACTAATACTTTGCGTTTGACCACTGGCACCTACATCCTTTCTTCTTTTCTAAGACATACTTATTATACCACAAAATATCGTTTCTGTAAAATCCTAATTTGTTATAATATTAATGCGCTTATTTTGCTTTATTATCGTTTATTTTGTTACATTTTTGCAGGTGGCGCGCCACTAAATATAGTGGTCTATGCTTGATTTCTTCAAAGATACGCCCAATATATTCGCCAAGGATACCTATCCCTACAAGCTGAATTCCTCCAAGAAACAAAACACTGACTGTAGTAGTTGCCCACCCCGGAACGGCATCGTTGGTCACAAATTTCACATAAAAAACATGGCCCAAAAGCAGAATACTGCACATACCGAAAACAATGCCTATGTAAAAAGCCCAGCGCAAAGGCAGGTTGGAAAAGGCCGTAATGCCATCTAGCGCAAAGTGCAGCATCTTGCGCAGATTGAATTTGGACCGGCCCGCAAAGCGTGGCGGTGCCACAAACTCTACCACAGCAACACGAAAACCGAGAGTATTTACCAGGCCGCGGATAAAACGCGCACGCTCGCGGTACAGCTTGAAGGCGTCAACCGCAATCCTGTCCATCAGACGGAAATCGCTGCCGCCAGGAGTAATTTCTACATTAGATAAGGTGTTGATGAGCTTGTAATAGGCTGCAGATGTCAGGTTTTTGAAGAAGCCGGCATCCTCCGTAGCCATGCGCTTAGTCTGCACGATCTCATTGCCAGCTTCCCAAAGGCGCAAAAGCTCCGGAATCAGCTCTGGCGGATGCTGCAAATCACCATCCATGGTGATAACAGCATCACCGTCGGCATGGTCAAGACCACAGGTAAGCGCCATCTGGTGACCGTAGTTGCGGCTCAAAAGATAGGCCTCCACATGCTCGTCCTGCGCTGCCAATTCTGCCAGAATCAGCGCACTGGTGTCACGCGAACCGTCATCAACAAAGATAATATTGTAATCATAGGCTTCCTGCCGCATAACAGCAGTAGCATGCTTGTAAAATTCGTGCAGGTTATCTTCTTCATTAAATACCGGCACTACCAAAGAAACTTTCTTCATTATATTACACCACTTATTCTTCTGCCAAAAAATCTGCTCAAATAAAATCAGACAAAAAAGGCTGCCTGATGGCAGCCGTTTTGCAAGGTATGAGTACTCAATAAGCCGAGTTCTGTTCCGCGAAGCGGTGATGATCATTTATCTAGTCTTACAGTTACCTGCAAGCTCAAGCGACACAACCCGGAAGGCTCAGCGGGCAGCTTCATCCCTCCCCTATTTGGTCTTGCTCCGGATGGGGTTTACCTAGCCGGCCTGTTACCAGACCGCTGGTGCGCTCTTACCGCACCGTTCCACCCTTACCTGCAAATGCAGGCGGTACACATTTCTGTGGCACTATCCCTGAGGTCACCCTCGCCGGACGTTATCCGGCATCCTGCCCTGTGGAGCTCGGACTTTCCTCATCTGGCTTAAAGCCAGCCGCGATCATCTTTCGTACTCAACTGTAGATTTTAGCATATTTATTCCGCTTAGTCAATAGCAGCGGCTGCAGTATTATTGTCGCAGGCATAACTTAAATGAAGCTGAAACAAAAACTTGTCCAACAGCAAACTGCCGGCTGACTCACGTCAGTCGGCAGTCCCATAAACGCTTTATTCAGTTGTCGCAGGTTTAATTATGCTTCCTTATGTTCAGCGATAATTTTTTCTGCCATCTTAGGCGGAATATCTTCGTAATGGTCAAACTTCATTTCGAAGGTTCCCTGGCCTTGGGTAATTGCGCGGAGGTCTACGGCATATTCCGAAATCTCTGCATAGGGTACCTGAGCATTAACTACGCTCAAGCCGTCTTCTACGCTCTGCATACCGAGAATGCGACCGCGTTTGGAGTTCAAATCGCCGATAACATCGCCCATCATAGAATCGGCACAGGTTACGTTTAAGCTGTAAATAGGCTCAAGCAACACCGGCTTGCATTGTTCCATGGCCTTCTTGAAGGCGATATTGGAAGCAGTTTTAAATGCCATTTCAGAGGAATCGACAGTATGATACGAACCATCAAGCAGGGTGATACGCATATCTACAACCGGATAGCCTGCAAGGATACCCTTTTCCATAGCTTCACGCATGCCCTTTTCAACAGCGGGGATATATTGGCGAGGTACTGCGCCACCGAAAATCTTATCTACAAACTCAAATCCACCTCCGGGCGGCAGGGGTTCCATTTTAATAACTACGTGACCATACTGGCCATGACCGCCGGACTGCTTCTTGTGCTTGCCTTCTACCTCGGCAGAGCCACGAATAGTTTCGCGATATTCGATAATCGGTGCTTTGAGAACAGCCTCAACACCAAATTTACGCTGCATACGCTCCATGATGATATCAATGTGCTGGTCGCCCATACCGCTGATTAAGGTTTCCTTGGTAACAGGGTTCTTGGTAACGATAATCGTCGGGTCTTCATCCATCAGACGATTCAGAGCGGACATAATCTTGTCCTCATCACCCTTTTTCTTCGGGTAAATTGCTCTGGTGTACATCGGCAGCGGGAAGTTAATGGGCGGGAATTCAACCTCAGAATTCTTGTCGCAGAGGGTGTCACCGGTAGAGGTATATTGCAGCTTGGCAACTACACCGATATCACCGGCAGGAACCTGCTTCATAGGAATCTGAGTCTTACCACGCATTGTGAAGATGTTAGCAATACGCTCTTCTTCTTCACGGCGGGAGTTATAAACTACGCTATCTGCTTTAATTGAGCCTGAGAATACACGGAAATAACTTAGACGGCCAACAAAGGGGTCGGAAGTTGTCTTAAATACCAACGCTGCCATCGGAGCATTGGCGTCACGCACTTCTTCTTCGCCGGTTTCTTTATCCATAACGATATAGTCGTTCAAAATTGCCGGATAGGTAAAGTCGATGATTGCGTTCATCAATCGGCCAAGACCAATGTTCTTGTAGGCACTGCCGCAAAGCATAGGATAGATGATAGCCTGACGAATGCCCTTAATCAGACATTTCATAATTTCCTCGTCGCTAATCTCTTCTCCTTCCAAATAACGCATCATGCAATCGTCATCTGCTTCAACCGCAGCCTCTACCATCTTTTCGTGGGCAGCAGCAGCAGCCTCTTTATACTCATCCGGAATCTCTATTTCATCGGAGCCATTACCGTTGGCACGATAGGCCTTCATTTTGTAAAGGTCTATAATACCCTGGAAGTTTTCCTCCTTGCCCAAAGGCAGCTGTAACGGCAGTACATGCTTACCGAACTTACCACGCAGGTTATCCAAAATGCTATCAAAATCAGCGTTCTCTCGATCCATCTTGTTGACAAAAATGATACGCGGCAAACCGGCTTCTTCAGCCAGCTTCCAGCATTGTTCGGTACCAACCTGTACACCGCTGGTTGCGCAAACCACGATCAACGCACTGTCTACTGCTCTAAAAGCTCCTTTAACCTCGGCAACGAAGTCAGCAAAGCCTGGAGTGTCGATGAAGTTAATCTTGGTATCACGCCATTCAACAGGTGCCAAAGTGGCGTTAACGGAGACCTTACGCTTGATTTCCTCGGGTTCATAGTCAGTGGTGGTAGCACCGTCTTCAACCTTGCACATTCTGCTGATTGCTCCGCTGCGATACAGCAGGGCTTCGGTAACAGACGTGGTTCCTGCTCCACCATGACCCACAATGGCCACATTTCTAATCTTATCTCCAGTGTACTCTTTCATGATAAATCCCCCTTTATCAGGCATTTGTTATGACAAGTATTTCGCTGATATTGCCTATTTATCCTGCTTTTTGTGAAAAATTTCTCATAATTTTTTAAATTGACTTAAAATTGTAACGCATATTACAGTTTTCCGGGAGAAGGGGGTGTTAGGCGAAAAAATCCGACGCACCGCTTCTACAGCACGTCGGATTTACTTTATTCATCCCACAATATTCACTTTACCATCTCTTGCTGCTACGCCAGTATTCACCACGGAGCAATGCCAGCACTGTAAACAGCTCCAAGCGTCCTAAAAGCATAGCCAACGCCAGCGTCAGCTGTCCCATACCGGTAACACCGGCATAGTTACCCGTAGCACCGATACTGCCAAACGCAGGACCTACACTGGAAATACAGGAGGCCACGCCGAAAACGGCCTCATCTACGTCCACACCGCTTAAGCAGAGCAGCATAGTCAAAACAGCGATAACCAGAACATAAACGAAAAAGAAACGGCTGACGTTGATAATCGTTTCTGTCGGCAGGCGTCTTTTAGCGTAGTAAACGTTGAGCAGCATCTGCGGATGCATAGTGCGACGCAGCTCCGCCATAACAGTTTTCAGCAGTACGATAAAACGGCAGACCTTAATACCGCCGGCAGTAGAGCCCGCGCAGCCGCCTGTCAGGAAGGTTACAGCCAAAATCAGCTTAGAGAAAGACGGCCACTGGTCGTAGTCCGCCGAAACATAACCCGTAGTACTGCCGAAGGAAGCCACCTGGAAGAAGGCTTCACGCACACCGTCTGCCACACTGTAACCATTCACCATAATAATATTGATGCTGATTAAAACAGTGAAAATAGTCAGCAACACAATGTAGCTTTTGAATTCCAGATCATGCCACAAAACCTTCAGGCCGATTTGCGTAACCTGATAGTATAAGGCGAAGTTACCTGCCGCCAAAATCATGAACAAACCGGTAACAATCTCAATACCCGCACTGTGAAAATGCGCAATGCTGTCATTATAGGTAGAAAAACCGCCGGTAGCAATCGCAGAGCAGGCATGGTTGACAGCATCATAGGTGCTCATGCCCAAAATTGCCAGCATACCGGTAAGAATAATCGTAAACAGCAGATAGATATAGAACAACGCTACTGCAGTTGTACGGATACGCGGCAGAATACGGCTGTTGGAAAAGCCGCTGACCTCCGCATTAAAAAGATACACAGCACCGCCGGCAATCTGCGGCAGGAGCGCAACGAACAGCACGATGATGCCGATACCGCCAATCCAGTGCGTCAGCGTGCGCCAAAGCAGCAGGCTGCGCGATACTATGTCAAGATTGGCAATTGCTGTTGCGCCGGTAGTGGTCAGTCCGGACATACTTTCAAAGTAAGCAGCGGCGGGATTCAAAATGCCGTCAAAGCAATATGGCAACGCACTCAGTGCAGCAGCCAAAAGCCATGAAAAGAATACCGTGCCGATACCCTCGCGCACGGATAAATTACGTGCTCCTCTACCGTCACCATAGTAATCAAAGATTCCGGCCAAAATAACAGCTACCGCTATGGAAAAGATAAAGGTTCTGGAGGTAGCATATTCGCCGTAAACAACAGACATCAAAAGCGGCAACAGCTGTGCAATTGCCAGGCCGGCAGAAATTTTTCCCAGGAGATATATTATAACCTTTGCATTCATCTTCTATACCTCCTGCCGTTACCAGTTCTGCTTATCGCGCCAAAAATCCGGGCGCATGATAACCAGCAGCGTAAAAATTTCCAGACGTCCCAAAATCATCGCCCAAATGCTGATGAAACGTGCCCAATCGGAAAGACAATTATAGGTAGATGTCGGGCCGACAATGCCGAAGGCCGGACCTACACTGCTCATACAGGCAGCAATCAAGCCCATTGATTCCATTATCGGTATCCCCGACAGGGAAATCAGGATAGTCAGCACAATAAAAACCAAAATATACAGGAAGAAGAAACGCGTAATATTGCCGACGATAATCGGGTTGATTTCACGCTCACCCATTCTGATGGAATAAACGATGCGCGGGTGCAGCGTACGCAACAGTTCCGCCCAGCCTGCCTTCAGCAGGATAACCAGACGCGTAATCTTAATGCCACCTGCGGTTGAACCGCTGCAGCCGCCGATGAACATCAGCATCAGCAGAACGCTGCGGCTGAAGCTGGGCCAGTTGTTATAGTCGTCCGACGCATAGCCCGTCGTACTGCCGATAGACACAGCTTGGAAAATACTGTGACGAAGAGCGCCGTTAAAATCCATATAACCGGAAAAATACAGATTGCCACAAATAAGTGCAGCCGCCGTTGTGAGTATCAGCAGATAATATCTGTGTTCGCTGTCCTGACGCACGGACGCCCAATCGCCACGCCAGATTTTATAATACAAAGAAAAGTTCATGCTGGCAATCAGCATAAAAACAATAGCAATAATCTCAACATAAACAGACCTGAAGGAAATCAGGCTATCGTGATAATAGGAAAAGCCGCCTGTCGCCATAGTTGCCAACGCCAGGTTCAGCGCCTGAAATATCGGCAAACCTGCAAGCAGCAGTAAGGCAACCTCCACTGCTGTTAAAATAACATAGATTAAGAGAATCATCATGGCAGATTCCTTGATTTTCGGCAAAGTACGTTCAGCCGTACCACCTGGAAGCTCCGCGTTGAACAAATAGCTTGTACCGCTGTTCATCTGCGGCATGATGATAATAAACAGCATGATAACGCCGATGCCGCCGGTCCAGTGCGTTAAGCAGCGCCAGACACGGATGCTAGGCGGAAAATCGTTAAAAGAAAGTGCGGTAGTAACACCGGTAGTAGAAAAACCGGAAACACTTTCAAAAACCGCCGCAATCGGATCCGCCGGATTTAAAAACAAATACGGCAGTGCTCCCATAAGACAGACCAGCAGCCAACCGCAGCCTACGACCGCAATGGCTTCACGCACACGCAGACGCTGACGCGGTCTTCTGCTGCCAAAGAGGTTAAAAAGCGAAGCGATAGTGCTCGTTGTAATCAGCGTAAATATAAAAATCCATACATGGTCCCTATCTGCAATTAATGCAGCAATCAGCGGCACCAGCAATACACTGGAAAATGCTATTGTCAGCTTGGCTAATAAACGGTTAACAAGCCTTGAATCCATAATTAAGCGCCCCGGCCTTCAAATAACGGTACTGTAGTCTTGGAAAATTCACTTTTGATAAAGAGAATTACGCGGTCATTGGCATGCAAGACAGTATTACCATTAGGAATATAGGCTTCATTACCACGCACAATAGCACACAGCAAGCATTCCGGCGGCAGGTTCATATCACGCACTGCCACACCGTCTACATCGCTGTTTTCGCCGACGATGATTTCCAAAGCCTCGGCCTGTGCGCCCTCCAGCAGGGATACGGATACGATACCACCCTTGCGGACGAAACGCAACACCTCGCCTGCACTCAAAAGACGCGAAGACAGTACGATGTCTACACCAACCTTTTCCATCAGCTCAATATATTCGTTACGTGCAACACGCACGATGGTCTTACGTGCGCCCAGATGCTTGGCCAGTTGTGCCAACAAAAGGTTCAGCTTATCATCTTCGGTCAGGCAGATAACAACGTCTGCTTCCGAAACGCCCTCTTCAATCAGAAGGTCAATATCGGTACCGTCACCGCACAAAACCAAACCTCGCTTCAGCTTAGCAGCTAAAAGCTGGCAACGGTCCTTATCCTTTTCGATAACCTTTACCTGAATGCCCTGCTTTTCCAACATGGGAGCCAAAAAGCGACCTGTGCGGCCTGCACCGATGATGAGAACCTTCTCCAGCTTTTCATAAGTATTGGAGAAGGAATTTTCAAACTCACGGATTGCTTCATGCTTGCCTACGAAGTAAACGTTATCGCCGGGAATTACGTAATCATTACCATGAGGAATTATCATCTGATGACGTCTGAAAACCATGGCCATCAGGATATCCTTAGGAATATTCAAATCCTTCAGCGGTATATTAACGATAGGTGAATCCTCCTTCACCTTGGCTTCGAACATACGCACCTTGCCATCAGCAAAGTCATCTACGTTCAATGCAGAGGGTGTCATCAGAATATGGTCGATTTCACCTGCGGTAATACGCTCAGGGTTGATTACTAGGTCAATTTTCATATCATTCTTAAGCATTTCCGGCGAATGGATAGCATAATCCACGTTGCGGATACGAGCAACGGTATGCTTAATACCATGATTTTTGGCCATCAGGCAGGTCACCATATTTACTTCATCACTATCTGTGCAGGCGATAAGCACATCGGAAGCACTGATATCAGGATCAGCAAAAGTAGTAGGGCTGCAGGAGTTGCCTTCAATCGCCAGTACGTCCAAAGTATTTTGGATGACATCCTTGCGCTTGGGGTCGATTTCTACAACTACTACATCAAACTGATCTTCAGCTAAAAGTTGTGCAATACTAAAGCCAAGCTTGCCTGCACCAGCTATTACAATACGCATTTTAGTTACTCCTTTAATACGGGAAATCCGTTAATCTCTATTACTCAAATACTGCTCTATATTGATTCTACTAAATCGACTACTTTTTTACAAGCAGTTTTCTATTGCGCTGTGAATATCTTTACGCTTATTTTTTTCATTTTTTTAGTTGCTTTCATTTTGGAACTCAATTAGAACTCATAAGCAAAAAAGCAGGCTGACTAAACCTGCTTTTTTGTAGCCGTGTGTAAATGAGATACCGAAATGGAAACAAATTCAAACCATATATATTATAGCATATGCTTACAGCAGGTGCAAATAATATAATTATTGTCTTTCCTTTGCTCTCATTTGAGCTACCCATAAGTCAAGGACTTTTCCGCTAGGAGCATCAGGGTCACACATATAAGCTTTAGCAATCTTGACAAGTGTTCCGGTATCACCGCTGAACACTGCACCATAATCACTATACACCATATTCAGCACATAATACCAATCAGCTTTATGCTTGATATTATGCTGCTCTGCAAGTTGATTGGTCTGCTCATACGTCCAATGCTCACCATTAGTGCCATCCGTGTTCTGCATCTTGCTAACAGCCAACTTTGCAAGTGCTTCATCAAAATGCGGACCATAAGCAACGCAGTGCAGGTCATATAACGTGCGATAAAAAAGGTCTGGGCAGTGCATTTTAAGCTTTTCGAGAGCACTGCAAACAATTTCTTCCATTGCTCTCTCTTTTGTATCGTCACCTATAATCTTATTCCAATAATCTTTGTAGGAGTGCATAACAACACCCCCTTACGCCAATTTAACAACACTAATAGCTGCTCTGTTGATAGTTGCTGCCGCCGTTGCCTGTACCTGCAAGCTAGTTGTATTATTCACAGCGCAGCAGGACGGACGCACACGAACCAACGTGGTAAAGGAAATATTCACAGCTGTGTCAGCAACGCCAGTAACAATGCTTTCCGCACCATTAATAACAGAAGATGTGCTTTCCGTGGTACTCAGAAGCTGCAAGCCAACATTGCCAGCAGCAGCAGGAACAACATCAGCATTTACACTAACAAGGTACAAGCCACGGATAAGGCTAACACTAGAGCTACCAGTAGGATGTTTAATAGCAACGCCGGTCAAAAGATTATTAATAGGAAAACTCACAAAACCATTAGCGGCAACAGACTGAGCAGCGATAGCAGCAGCGTTTAAAGAAGATTTTTCGTAACAAATCATTTATTTTCACCTCTTTACACAATAAAGGTATTTCCTCGACACCTTTAAAATTTATAGTTTTTTAAAGCAATAGGGACGGCTTGCACCGTCCCTAGCAGTGCAGTTAATGCACATAATTTATTATCAGCCTACATTGTAAGCACAACCACAAGCACCAGCTACATTGGCAGCGACGCTTTGGTACGGACTAGATGTAATATAAGCAGGTTGCGGATAAGGTCTTAATGTGCCAATAAGGGCTGCACTCTGCGCCTGTTGAGATAACTGGAAATTAGCTGTCTGCAAATCCCTATCTCTATCAGCAAGCTTATCTCTCAAATCTTGAATCTGGTTAGCTACCATAATTGCCCTGGTCTTTTCTCCGTCCTCTTTGACGGCGTTTACGATAGCACAAGTATTTTGTGCATTTTCGTAACGTACTGCGTCAATATTTCGGTTAGTTTCGTAGCCAAGAGAAGCAATAGCCTGTTTTTGTTCGCAGCAGCATTGTTGAGCAGCGAAACGATTTTGTGCAATCTCGCTACCAAGCTGATAGCCAGTCTGCATAATGTCACGCTGTACTCCGTTAAAACCATTCAGCATAGTGCTGTTCTGAGCGTAGAAGCCATCACACAAGCCATTCTGAACGCCACGGATACCGTCTTTTATATCCTGCATGGAAAATTGGTCTGCAATCTGATCACGTGTCATACTGCCATTAGCAAAAATTTCAGCACCCATGTTACCACGGTTATTCCAATTACCGCCCCAGCCACCCATAAGAGCAAACAGGACAATAATCCACATAAACCACATACCGCCGCCCCAGCAGTCACCATAGTTGTTGTTTCGATTCATATCCATTACCGGAACAATGTTTGTACCTTCCATAATTTTTTCACCTCCGAGAAATATATGCAAAGCTTCATTGCGCGCCTATTGAAGCTTTAAGCCAAATTGATTTAAAAACTGATTAAGCTGTTCATCATTCATGCCTTTTTGTTTGGCAAGATTCCTCACAAGAGTTTGCATCTGCTCTGGCGATTTACCTTGCCCCATCTGCATCGCCCTACTCATTAGTGGATTTTGTCCTGCGAACTGTTGCATTAGTCCCATTGGATTTCCTGCCTGCTGCACCATCTGCATCATCTGAAATATGTTCATCATTCGTCATTCCTCCAATCTGCTCTTCAATCTTTTCGATTCTTCGTTGCAAGGCTATAACAACATTATTGTCAGCATATACAGGTTGTTTTTGCCCTCCGCTTTCCTGCAAGGTATATACCCTAAATACAGGTAAGCCGTCCATGCCTATAAGCTTTTCATAAACCTTTCCTTCAGCAGGAGCCGGGAAATATGTACTGCTTCCGTCAAGGTCAACCTGAGCTGCTTTTGCTTCATCGATGCTTGTAACTATCCTTCCTTTTAGCTGTACAGGAGCTTGCTGCATAGATTGCTGATATGCAGGTTGATACATTTGTTGCTGTTGTTGCAAATAATTCAGCCGTTGCTGCATTTGCTGTGTCGCCCCGGCATAAGGGTTATAAGGTCCATATTGTCCGTACATTCTTATCACCTCACCTATATTTTAAATGAGCGTAATATAAAAAATCCCTAAACAAACAGACAAAAAAGCCTACAAAAACAGACATTTAATAAAAATGGGCAAAAAAAATACAGCCATCTAAACTGTTACAAAATGTAACCTTTTAGATGGCTGTATTATCACATTAGCACTCGATTAATAGCTTTGTAAGCAGTGCTTATTTCTCGGTCAACAGTTTTAGTGGAGATGTTTAGCTCCATTGCGATTTGATAATTCATCTTGCCTTCAACAAATTTCATCTCACAGATTTGCATTTGTCTAGGCGTTATTTTCGCTTCTTGAAGCACTGCATAAAATGAGCGTCTGGAACTTTCTGTCAGCCAGGTTCTTGCGCTCTTTTGCAGTTCTTTCATTAGATCACCTTTTCAAAACATAAGCAAGCAGCGCAATCAGACCAATGTTAGCGAGCAACATTCCAGCCATAATATAAAACTGCTTATCAATAATTCTTTTGTTTTCAGCAAACAGCATTGTTACCATACCAGCAGGCAAAACTTCCTGCTTAATATTTTCGTTATCATTCATCCTATCACCCCATATAATATATTTAATAAATATATTATATCACATCGACAAACAGACAGTCACTAATAAATCAAAGCATAATAAAAGCGTCCTGCTTTCACAGAACGCTCTAATGGATATCGAATGAAATCCACCAATCAACAGTTTTAAGCAGGAAGGAATTGCACCTTCATAGGCTATATCCGGCAGTGTTCGACTGCCCCACATTCGCTAACTCGTGGACTCTGCTTTGTAATTTAATACATAAAACTGGGCAAGCTATAACATTGCGCACTATCATAGCTCACAATTAACTGTGTCACAATATGACACTCTACTATAATAATAGTATATCATAACGAAAATCATTTTGCAACCGCATACGCAATAGCGAATATCGCACACCCTGCATACAAGTTACGCTGATGCTTAATTCTTTTCGCTCTCTTGCGCTGTAACTCCATTTGCTCGGTCAATGTCTTGTATAATGCCTTGCTGTCGTCTAACGATTGTTTGGCATTCGCTAATGAGCTTTTGGAGCTGTTCAGTGCCTTCCTTGTTTCGTTTAGCTGTACTCTCGCTTCTGCTAATTGTTGCATCAGCTCGCTCGACGTGTTTTTCTGCGTCGCTAACATATCGCTCGCTATCTGCAATTTCGCTTCTAGCAGATTCGTTTCTTGCTTTAAGCTGTTCCACTGTGCGATTGACATTGTTATCTGCTGTGGAGCTGCTTCGGCTGTGCCACCGATAATAAGCGTCATTGCAGATAAGCAAAAGGCCAGCAAGAATAAGACTAATCTTAACAGCTTTATCAATCTTGCGTCTTGTTTCATCTTTCATTATTACCTCATGTAAATATCTATATTTGTAAAATATAATAAATCGTGTCAGAAGCACAAGCTTCGCCTACAAGCGGCTTTAGCTCGCCGCAGGATAAATCATAAGCGGCACTAATTTTAAAACGCTCATAGGCGAAGTATTTTTGTGCGAATTTACGCCTTCTTGTAGTTAGATATTCAGATTAGAGAGCAAAGTAATGATGCAGTGCACCGAGAGTAAAGCCTAAAACAAGGCCTACCAAAAATCTCTTGTCAGTGATAAAAGCTTTTAATTCTTCCATGATTTCACCTTCCTTCTTATCTTCCGTTTCCTGCTTCACCATACGCAGGCACGCCATACGGCGTTGTCAAATCAATGCCAGCAACATACTCATAAGTAGTTTGTGCTCTGTTGGCGTAACCTGCTCTGTAGATATCGCCAACGTCAGCAGCAATCCAATAATAATTTTTAAAGAGTTCATTCAATGCCTTCAGTGAGCGCAAGTCGACGTGCATATATCTGTTGGCTAAGAAGCGCTTTACTACCCACGTGCTCGTTGGGCACCACATTCCTGCATAAATCAAACATCTAGTATCGTCTAACGTCGGCACATGTTGAAGCACTTCGACATATTGCAGGCAGTCACGTGACAACTGATCTAATTGCGCCTGCTTCCCTGCGTCGCTTCGTAACAGTTCTTTAAGCATCGGCAGCTCGCCGCTTGCTTTAATATCAATATAGGTTCTGCCGATAAATTCTTCGCCGCCGGGAATAGCTCTCAAAAGCTCATCGGCTCTGTTGCCTTCCCATTGTGACACACCGATTGAAGGATAATCATATGCAGTGCTTTTTGCCACACTGTCATAGCCGCCCTCACTTCCTGTATTAATTAAGCCTTTTGCAATTTCTGTTGCTAATGCTTTATTCCAATCCATAACTATCACCTCACTCACTTTTTAAGCAGCGGTTAGAAGCTTTTTTGTATACGTCCTCATACATTTCTTGCTTGTCGCCGTTGTATGTATACTCAGCATAAATACCGTCACCGCTAACGGTCGTTGATAACAACGCCTTGTAATTCTGCAACGTCTTGCACGCCCAAACCACATAGACATTCTCCAGCGTAATAGGCTGAACGTCGTTCGTGCCATGGTTAATGTTGTCGGATTGGTTATACCACTCCACTAATTTGTTTTTGCACACGGATTCAAAGTGCGCCATACCGGTAATAATCATAACTATTACTCCTTTAATTTCACTTCTTAATTTCACATTTTAGTTGTTTGTTAAGTTGTTGCCTATCTTCTAAAATGTGTGTTAAATATGTGTCACTTGACTTTTTGCAACAACATCATTACACCTTAAAACACTTGCTGCATCTAGCTTTCAGCGTTTTTAGCGAAAATTAGTCAAGTGCATTTTTGTAAAAAAGTCAAGTGGCGTTACTCAAAATTTACTCGTCATTCTTCACTTTCATGACTTTTGTCTCTACGTACTTGTTCCCAAGCTGCGCCAGCATAAACGATACACACGCCATAGCAAACGCTTCATAGTTGCCCCACGTTTTTACAAAAAACGCAAGGTAAAGAGAAATTACGCTGAACAAGATGAACGCCAGCACGGCACACAGTCTGCCGATACTTAGCGTGTTCTCGTCTTTCTTTAGCATATTAAGCAATTTACGCATGACACTTACACTCCTTGCATTTTTCATCATGTCCTTTTAAATCATAGTTAGGCAGTTCATTTAACTGCTCCATCAGACTGTCAATCACGCCATTATCACCCAGAGCTTCATAACTTTTGTAGCAGGCGTCAATACTTTCCTTTGCGTAAATCGGTATCCAGCCTTTGTCCTGGACATAGTGATTATAAGCCTGGATAATTCTGTCACGGAGTAAAGCTTGCAGTCCTGCTTTTAAAGCATTATTTTCCTTCTTCTTCGCACGGTATAAGGCAAAAAGATAAGAGATAACAGCACCGGCAATAATATTTATTACAGTTTGTACAGTTGATTCAATCATAAAACACCTCATTCCTATTTATTTTGTTGCTAAGCATCTAATGTAACAGCCTCAACCTCAGCAACAGTTGCTGCCTGCTCCACCTTGTCCTTAGCCTTGCGATAGGCTATATGTAAGGCATTGGAGCGATTTGCGACCATTGCGATTACCATACGCAAATCGTTGGCTGTTACTCTAACATCAGCGTTATCTGCCGTAGTCCAATCAATATATGCATCAGCTCCCTGTACGTCTAATGCAATGATGGCAGCGTTGATACGCTCCCTCGCCTTGTCATCGTAGTCATAACTGTTGCCGTTATATGTAATAGGCTCAACCTCTTTGCTGTCACGCTCAGTTTTAAGACTTTGCACCTTGTCAGCTTTAACCTCATCAAGCGTGCGTTCTGGAGCTGTCAGCGTTGCGTCTTCAGGTAATGGCCCCAGTTCTTTCATCTCCCTTGCAGGTGCGCCGTATTTGTCCTCTGGCAGCCAATATTCTTTTCCCCTGTTATCTTCAAGATTCTCCCAAGCACCTTCTTTAAATACACTCACATATCCTTCTTGTAGAGCAGGTTCAGAGAATGTTGCGTCCGCAGGTAATAAGTAGATTTCTTTTTGTTGCAGTTGAGTTTCCAATGGGTCAAGCAACGCCTCTGTCTTGCCTAAGTATTCTTTTGTTTTTTCATCATACATATAGACATATTTCATTTGTGTTACCTCTCTTTTAATATTTTATGATGTAGCGCATGGTTAGTGCTGGAGGCTGTACAGTTGAACTATTGCCGTAAATACTGCTTGCTTTTGACAAGTCAATAGTAACTGTTTCATCAGTGTTTGTACGTGTAGTAGCGGCAATACCACTACTGACTTCAATGCTTTGCGATGTTATGTGTCCTGTCGGTGCAGCAAAATCAGTTCTAAATGTTCCCTTGAAATTTGGCAGGCCAGCAGAGACGTAACTCCCCGCTGCGGAACTACCCTCCAAAAATCGGTCAATCAAATTTGGCAGGGTAAAAGTAGTTTTTCCGTCACCTGCTCCATATGTAGTACCGATAACCGCAAATAATTTAGCATATGTAGTACGGCTAACAGCACTACCATCACAAGGCAAGAAGCCTGTTGGAATAGTGGAATTGCCTGCGAACGGAAAAATCATTCCTCGAATTTCACTAGGATAAGCAAATCTATCCCAATCATTTACACTCCATTCTTCATTACCTAAAGTAAAATCATCTCGTCTACAATAAATACCTAGAGAAGCGTCAAATAGAAACTGATGTTTATCTTGCCCTCCTTTGCCACCAATTTGTAACAGCACAAAATCATCGTCGCCAATTTCTTTTGGCAACTCATCTTTGCTTATACCGCTTGCATCATCTGCCCAAAAACATCCTGCAATAGATTTTATACTACCAATATTGGTTTTATAGCCAATAGCGCCTAAATTACTACAAGCAGTAGTAGCATCTATTGCCCCAGTACCGCCACCAGCAATAGGAAGAACTTTAAATGTAGCATCTCCGCATAATGCCATATCTTGCTTTCCTGCTGTCGGAATTGGAACAAGTCCACCTCTACCAGAACTGTTATATGTCGCTCCTGTCATGTTAGCAATATTAATATTTCCCTTAGAATCAGGTTTCACGCCATTAACCGAACGAACAAATTCCACTTTAATTTGTCCTAAAAAATAGCCTAATCCGTCAAGATCAATTAATTTTTGTAAGTTAGCCATTATGCCAGCTCCTTTGTAATCAAATTCTGAATTTCAGCTTCTGTTGCCGTTTTTAATTTGTACGCTCTCGGAATAACCTCCCACGTAACTGAGCCGTCATTATAAGTTGCTCCGAGCACAGCTTCTCGAAAATCCGGCTCACTCACAGCCGTGTCACCGCCAACAGTACATGCTAAGACAAGACTTTTAGGCAAGTTAGGTGACAATACGATGTCACCATTAACATAAGATGTATTGTTCTTCCGAATGTTTAAACTGTTAAAAAGGTACTGACTTTTTAAGTCGCTTACATTCTGCAATTTGTTAAAGTATTCAAGCGGCGGCGCTTCTCCTTTGTCCAGATAACCCCAACCACGCAGGTAATCAAGCTCAGGCCAAGAATCAATCATTTCACCAATGCTTGCGCTGCTGCCAAAAATTAAATCAAAAGTAGGCTGTTTCATTACCATTATTCAACAAGTCCCCCTTTCACCTTTATAATCCTTGCGAATGTTCCTTGGTTAAATCCTTTAAAATTATAGGGATTTTCTCCGCTTCTGCTAAAGCCGAACGTATTTGCAGCATCAAAAGAATAAACATAGATAATGCCGATGCCAGCTCCGCGAATAATAAGATTTAGTGCGTCAATTAGACGGCTTTCTTTGCTGGTTACTAAACGTCCTATTCCTATACGCATTTTGGCATTTCCGGCATTTACAGCAGAAATACGTTCAACACCAAAAACTTTCTTTATGCTGTGTATAGTGCTAACGCGAGAGCAGTCTGTCGTATTTTTCTCAATTTTCGAGATAACAGCAAGACGGTAATAACGGTCGTTTAAGTCGCTGGATGTAAGATAATTATCATACATACGTCTAAACGGAGCTTGCCCGAATCCCATGTTGCCATGATCAGGAAAACCAAAAAAATCCATTGCAATAGCATTTTCAACACGGCGAGTAATATCAGCGACTTCACCGCACATATCAAGCTGCTTGCCAACTGCCGTATCTGGCCATATCTGTGTCCTTATCTGCTCCCTTACTTTATCTATGCTGTCGAGTTCATTTCCAACGGCATTAAGAAAAGCTTTAATGTTAGGCTTGTTTCGAAACTGACTTAATAAATGGTTATACATTCTTTCGCTTGTAGTCATGGTCACAACTCCAAAGCTACAGTAACATCATCAAGCTTTGTTACTGCCAACTCATTACGTTCAATCGAAATGTTTTCCTGCTTATACGTTTGACCGTCTTTAGACACGCTACACTCAATATAGCTAATACCGTCAACACCGCTGTAAATAGGACCAAGCAAACGCTGATAAATAACATCATTACCCATCGACAGTTTGCCAATCTGTTCGACAACGATATTTTTAATTTTGTCGATTGCATCACCAGGTAAAATTTCTTCATTATATTCTTTAATAATAACTTTGACATAAATCTGTACCTCATGCGGGCGGCTAAAACATACATCTTGCGCTGCACCCTCGCTATCCTCTATGCGAACGCAAATATCGCCGTTCGTATCAATACCTAAAGGTGCAACATTTAAGATAGTGCGAGCAATAGCTTCTTCATCGCCACCGAAAACAATAGCCTGGAAGGAATGAGGTTTTAAACCATCAACTTTTTCATCAGTGCGGTTTTCATAAATAGTTACGCTGGTAACGTCCTGCAATTCAAGCAACGCAGCCTTAATACTTTCTTTCATTCCTATGCTGTTTCTGAAGACAGCAGACGCATAACGCTGACGAACTTCGGATGCTGTTTCGTAGTCACGACCTACATATGTTTCAGATTCGTTGCTAACAGAAAACCAGCCGTCATAATTCGTGTTGATATAATTCACGCTATTTAGCAAAGGTTCGATTTCTCCGTATTCTTCACAGTTAAAACGAATAGGACTGCCAACCTGCGTTACTACAAATGATTCGTTAGGCACAACCACAGCTCCATATCTCCTGTCTGAGCGTTCAAAAACCAGCTTGCCTTCAACAATACTGCCTTGCCACTTTTCAACGCTCTGAGAAGCCAAGGCAACAGCGACAACCAACGCAGTATCATTTTCTTGTGCTGTGTACTTTATAACTGCATCATTATCAAACTGTACACTGTAAATTTTTCCTTTAGTTGGTGTTTCAACTTTCAGGGTTACATGTACGCAGTCATTAAGAGTAATCGTGCTTTCTTCAATAATATTCCATTTGTAGCCGGAAACATCTTTAATCTGGCAGTTAGCAGGAAGGACCATCCCACTACGTCCATAACAAACAGCGTAAAGATAACTTGCTTGCGCTTTCTTGCGCTGCACATTGGTGTAAGCAAGCGTATTATCTAAGCTGCCTTCGCTGGCACTAATCGGCGAGCGGTCATAATAATCACGCTCTAAAAGTTGCCACATTCGGTCAAGTTCAGCAGCATACACACCAACGAGAACGCCTATCATGCTGTTAGGTTGACGGCTAACTGTCGAGCCTAAATTTTGCTCCAATCTTTTAAAAATATCTTCACGAATCTCCGGCAAACGCTTTCTGACAAAACCGTTAACTGTTACTCCGTACTCCATAGCCTAAAACCTCCTTCCTTACAATCATGCCGTATTCAGTTTCTGCTTCATAGCTTAATAACATTTTTCGTGTAGTAGATTCAAAATCAATATCAATGCTCACTAAATTGCTTACTCCGTCAACTTTTAAAATTTGCTCACGGAAAAGCTCTCTGATTAGCGTGAAGTTTGGATTTTTGACAAGCACATAATCAAGATAAGGTACGCCATGCGTAACATCTAAAAACCACTCACCGAGGAACGTAAGAAGCTGAATTTTTATCTGCTGCGCCACACGCTCAACATTGTCGATAAACATTACATCTCCATTAAGTGCAAGGTCATGTGTCTTTGCGTTTAAAGCAAGGTCAAGCATTGCCAACACCTCCGATATAACTGGGAACATATACGTCCAAGCCGTTCTCTTGAATCTGTGTTAACAAGCCACAATCAAGATAAATCTTCTTAACAAGTATTTTCTTGTTGGGTGTTTTTACAACATTACCTCTATCCTCTACAAGGCAAATAAAATCCATCTTGCTGTTACCTTGCCAAAACGATTCCGCATAATCATTAATTTGCGCAGCTTCAGTAACTCTAGCTGTCGAAATATCCTTGATAACAAAATCAAGCTCCGGCTGTTCAGCATCAACAATCTTTTCGCCAGCACTGCCTTCTGCCTGTGCCGATACTTCAGATGTAGTATATTTGATTTTATCGGCAAGATTTTCTTTTAGCCATTCCCACGCATACCAATACGGCGTTAAATCAATACTGCCTACATCAGAATTGTATTTAATGCCATACTTTTCATCATCTTTGCACTTCAATGCCGCTTTTGTCTGTGATACATAAGCACCACGAATAACAGCACGAACAGAATCAGATACACTATCAGCATTGCTGAAATAACTATCAATAGCTTTTTCAAGCTGGACAAAATACGTCCATGAGCTTGTCAGTGTAGGAAACGCCGCAATGCAAGCAGCTTTTTGCTTTTTATAGGCTATTATAACTTCTTCTTTTTTCATTATTTTTCACCTCAATGTGATGAACTTGTTTCGCCGTGCGGAGCTGTATGGGTGTGTCCGATAAGACTAATACCGCCACCAAGCACGTCACCGCTGCACGTTATCGAACCTTGCACATTAATATTCCCGACAACATTAATCGTGTTACCAGGCGTAAGGCTAATTTTTGTACTGCCGTTAATAACTTCAACATTTTCAGCAGATATTGACTGCGAGGGCATCATTCCGACAAAACAGAAGCCATCAGTCAAATCATATTGCCGTGGGTCGTGGTTGTCGTCACTCCCTGCGCCTAACCATTCATCAATACTACGCTCAGAAAAAACTATTAAGCAGCTATCTCCTGCTTTAACCGGATAAGTAATCTGTGCTGCTCCAGCATGAGGCATAAAAACAGGAACACCGTCGATAACAGGATATTCAAGCACCCTATCATCGGCGGTGTATTTCTTTAGCGTTGACTTAACACTGGCAAGGCAGGTAGAAGCATCAAAAGACAAGATTGTACCAGGCAAACAGGTATGAATATTGCCTATTTTTTGCTGCATAAGATTTTCCAATCCTTCCAGCGTATCTGCTGCTGCATCAAGGCTCATATCTAATCACTCCTTCGGTACAATCTCATACACTTCAAGCTCCGTATACCAGTTCTGTCCGCTATACGAGCCGTTATGCTTTAAGCTTTCTATTTTGAACCAGCCTTTTATTTCCTGCGAATCAATATAAACCAAATCACCTGGGTTCAATACAGGCTGCAAAAGGCATTTAACATTCCAACCTGCTTTTTTATCCCTTTTAGGTTGTGTAGTCTTTCTGCTTGTTGTTTGTTTCGATGCCTTTGTCGGACCTTTAAGAAGTTTTTCAACAAAACCAATTAATCCGCTTTCGGGAGTAAGCTTGATAGCTTGTACATTGGTATTACCGCCTTGCTTAATAATCTGCAAGGTGTTGTTTTGAATACTCCATTCCAAATCAGTACCAGCACACACTTTATCAAGGCACTCACGTCCTGCACCAACAAAAGAAAAGCCATTGGCAAACGTCGTAAATTCGCAATCATCAGCATACGTTACTACAAGTCCCATATCTGCTGCAACATCGTCAATAGCTTTCTTCCTGCTAACATCTTTAGCGTAAGACAAGGACACGATACTATCACGGATAGCAACGTGCCCATCATAAAGCTTCATCTCTGTTACTTTGTCAGAACCGCTCATGTAGGAATAACAGTCAGTTACCCAGCCGATGAAAATTCTCTTTAATCCAGCGTCCTCGCTGTACCCCACTTCAAGGATGCAGATTGTATCTGCTCTTTCCAATTTATCGGCTGTCGCTTTTGACAAGTTATAAATTTTCAGTGAACAGGAATTGCTTTGCTTAGCAAGACTTTTTGCAATGTCGAACTCAATCTCTAATCCCTGTTCTTTCGCCTTTGCTTCAATAACAACGCCGTCAGAACCTTGTACGCCTAGAGTAATTTTATAGATGCGGTCAAATTGTGCCATAGCTAACCTCCATAAAATTCATCTTCCGTGCAATACACGAGCGTCGCAGCACCGCTCTGAAAATCATTTCTGCCGACGCTTTCTTTGTCCGTCAAGACAAGTAATTCCCCTCTAGGAGCATTACTTTTATGGTGATTCATCAGCAAGGGAAATTTTGGTACAACGCAAGCGTTAGCAAGAATTACATTGTTGTTAGCGTCCCAAAGGTGCAATGCCCAAAATTGCCCTTCATGGTTCCAGCACATTCTTACTTTATATTTCTCGCCGTCAAAAGGAACGCTAAAAACAACATCATTGCCGTCAGCAAAATTAATCGTAATCATGTTACCTCCTAAAACAGCAAGCCTAATCCGCTTTTAACGCCGTCAACTAAGCTAGCAAGAGGGCTCTTATTAGTTGCGGTTTCACTAGTGCGGCCTAAATCTAAGCCACTATCGCTAGGAACGTCTAACGAACTACCACCAACGTCAACAGAAGATGTTTTTCCTGCGCCTGCGTTTGCAGCCGTTTCTCCTGCGTTTTCTTCCTGCGACGCTGTAACAACGTTTTCAGGAATTGCCGTGGTTTGCGTTGTTACCTTAATAATCTGCTGAAAAGCTAAGTCAGCATAAATAATACTTTTCGACGAATCCTGCTTGCTTACTCGGCAAGAAGTCATAACCATGTTGTCGTACTTCTTTTCAGGACGAATGATAGTTACAGGCTCCTTTTTATCTCTGATTTCCTCTAAAAGCTGTAAACCGTTAGCAAATTTCTTTTCTCCCCACCCATTCTTATAGAACCACGTTACAGGGGTAGACGAAATGCCGACGGTCATTGTCAGCTTCAAAGGCTTGTTGACAATATGGTCCGCAATTTCAAAACCTGTTTCTACCGGGTGTCCTGTTACATCCTGATCATAGGTGTATTCAAAAGATTTTACTATATCAACCTTTAAAGAACCAACCTGCGTAGGATTTTTAATGTTGTATCCTAAAATATCTGCAAGCATATTACTATACCTCGCTTAAAGGAAAGTAGTTAGCAACTGGCAAGCCGTTATTGCGACTAACAACATTGCCTACCGCAGCTGCTGTTGCTTCCGGGGAAGTGCTAGCAGTTGTAACCTGGATATAATTCGTCGTGTTACCACTATGGGAAATACTAGATGAAGTGTTTGTAGTAGTCGGATTGCCTAACAAGCGGTTTACGGCAGTGCTGCCAAAATTAGAAATAGGGTCAATAATATTGCTGTTCACAAAATCTTTCACGCCTTGCATGATGTTCAGCTTGCTGATTAAGTTGTCAACCCACTTAATAGCGTCTTTTACCCATTTAATCATATTGTCAAAGAAGCCGGTTATTAGCTGCCATCCCGAATTTATGGTATCAGCAAAGAATGTGGCCAAAACTGTCAAACTATCTTGTATAAACTTGAAAGCGTTAACAAACAGCATAATAACTCCAGCTATAACATAGCCTATTGCAGCAAGTCCGGAAACAAAAGCATTGCCTATTCCTTCCCACAGCCAAGAAGTTAAACTCCAAATGCCTTCAAACGCCAATTTAAATAACTCATAGATAAGCTTAGGCACAAAAGCGATAGCTGTTCCAATATCGCTAAACCATTGAATAACACTATCTTTGAAGTCGATAAATTTATTTTTTATAGGCTCAAAATCTCCAAACCAGCGTTTCATCATGGTGTCTGCCTTCGGGTCAGTTACCCACTTATAAAAATCTTGTATAAGGAGGATAACGAACGCAATCGCTGCCGCAATCAGCAAGAATTTGCCCAATATAAGCATTTGAATAGCTGCACCTTTTCGTGTTTGGCTGTTAAATACTATTTGCGCTCCAGTAGCCAATATTAAAGCATCACGCACAGCAACAATCCATTTCACAGCAGTTGAAATCATCATTACAAAACTGCTCCATTTTGCCATGCCGAAAAGAATTCCTGCATAAATCGCTGCAATTTGCAGACCAGAAATAAAGTTATCAAGATTAATATTCTCGATGTAGTCTGCAAATTTTGCCATGCGTTTCGCTATGCCGTCAACAATGCTTGTCTTGTCCTCAAATTCTTTGAAAAATTTTCCAAGCGCATTTTGCATCTTATTTGTTGCCTGTCCAACAGTCCAAGGCATTTTACCTAACTCCATTTTTAAGCGGTCAGATTGTCCACGAATAGCATTAAAAACATCCTGTGCAGTTAATTTGCCTTCGCTGCCCATCTGTCTTAACTGTCCGATTGTTGTACCCATGCCTTCGGCAATAGCTTTTGCAAGTCTAGGTGCCTGCTCCAGGATAGAGTTTAATTCATCACCACGCAATGTACCAGAACCCAAGGCCTGTCCTAACTGCACAAGCGCGGCTTGCTGAGATGAAGCATCACCGCCACCGAGCAGCATTGCGTTTGAAACATCCTCGGTAAACAGCAGAATATCTTTAGTGCTTTTCTTCAGCTCATGCGCATTACGTGCAACAGAAGTAAAAAGCTCGGCAGTAGAACCGTATTGCTGACGAGTACGGCTGGCAATGTTGTAAATTTCTTTCTGAACAGCTTTTGATTCCTGCTGGCTTTTGGTTACGTTATTTACCTGACCTTCAATAACCTTCCATTCGTCAATCGTTTTAACGATACTTCCAAGAGTTAGTGAAACGCCAGCGAACATAGCCAGATTACGCAGCTTCGAGAATAAACTATCTACTTTATTACCAGCTTTATCTGCAGAATCGACAACACGTTCAAGTCCTGTTTTAACTTTTTTGGTTGTCTGCTCTACCTGCTTAACATTCGAGTGATTTACTTTAAAGCCAATCGCAATAGCTAAACTTCTTACGTCCACGGCGCATCAGCTCCTTTCTTTTTAGGGTGGTCAAGATAGTATCTTTGTACATCACTCTGCATATCAAGCAGAGCGTTTATTTTACATAAATCGCTTAATGTAACAGTACCTTCTTTTATCTCCGTAACAGTAACTACCTTAGCCAACACTGGCCGCCAAATAAAAGATTCAGCGGTTAGCGTTGGTGATAAGGTGCCGGGAATTTCTACTTGCTCACCAACATCTCGCGGACTCCAGAGAGGTTGGGAATTAAAGCGAAAAAATCTCCAAAATTTACCTCAATAATAAATTTTTCAAGTTTAAGCAATTCAACAAGCTTGCCAGTAAAAAGCTCATTGATAACATCTTCTGTAAGCATAATAGCTTCTTCTTCACCCTTAATCTTAACGCTGACATATTCAGCATCAAGCAGACGTTCAGAGAACTGTGCCAGCACTTCACCATTAAAGCTTTCACCTAACTGCGCAAGGATAGCACCGATATTGATTTGAGCACCTAACAATACTTCTTTCATATCTTCCGTTTCGCCGTTAGATGTTAAGCCGCCTTTTAAAGCGGCAGTAATAGCTTTCTGTAAGTCACCATACAGTTTCAAGCCTTGCAACGGCGGAAGAGCACGAACATAAAAGGTGTTCGCACCGATTTTTCTGTTCTTTACTTCAAACTTTGCTTGTCTCATTTTTTACCTCTTAGCTGTGACCGCCAACTAAAAATGCTTCATCGGGAACAACAGCCATAAAAACCCACTCACATTTTCCGTCAGAAGCAGATTTACCACGTTGGAAATTAGGTTTCTTGACAATCCATGCCTGATCACTAACCATAACGCTGTCACCGCTCAAATCTTTAATAGTTAACGGCAGCAAGCCAGCGCCGTTTTGATTGTCTGCATCTTGAATCAAGCTTAATGCTGCATTGCTGGAGCTGGACTGTAACAGAGTAACAGTGATTTGCTTTAAGACAGAGGACGGGTCAATACTGCGGACAATTTCCTGGTCACAGCCGACAATAGCGGAAATTCCGTCACCTTGCGTTTCGATATTAATAAAAGTACCTTCGTCAACGCCTGTTAAGATAAGAGAGCCGAACAGTACCTTAACTTTCTTCGGGTCGTATGTTTTTACTCTTGCCATTTGTTACCCTCCTTTAAGCTTTCTGAATAAGATTCTCATATGTCAAAGAACCTTTAATGTTGACAGCATGGATAGCACCTGCCAGACGAGCAGTAAACTTTACATCGTCAAGAACTCTTTGCGCTTTCTTGTTTGCGCTAATATTAGCAGCTTTAGGAACTGTAATGGTGTAGCCAAGATTTCTATTGCCATCATCATCATATTCAGTCGGAGCGATACCGCCACGGTCTTGACCAAGCTTTAACACTTTGTTCAGCACACCTTCGACAAGCGCAATGCCAGCATCAGTGTACGGCAATTTCTCACGATTAATAAGCATTGCAAATTCTTCGGTTTTAATAGTTTCGACGAGCCAGTCACGGAAACGGATAACGTCAATCCATTCACCAGCACAAGTCTTGCCATTTTGAGTAATGCTGACATTCTCCGAGAAGTTTTCAAAGGTGTTGTAGTTTTTGGCAGTCAATGCAAGATATTCCGTTTCGGTTAAATCATCATTTGAGATGCCGGAAAGTTTCTTGTTCGCCCAGGTTTCACCACCGGGATATACAGTAAAGCATCTGGACATTACAGCAGCTTCAGGAAATTCCTTTTCTGCTTCCTTATGATAAAAAATAAAAGTGCGATAATAATTTTTCGCTTTCAGTTTGCTGCCTGTATCTGTTGCAACGCCAGCTTGCAACGCATCAGCTTCTGCAACAGACGTACCATACAGCTTTGTATGAGCTTCAACCCATTCTGCCATTTCCATGATTTTTACAGATGTGCGGTCAACATAGCACAAGCCATACCAATCATTGTCAACAGCGCAAATCTTATTCATATTATCAGCAGCGGAGCTATCAGAATTCATTCTGCCGATTTTAACTTTCTCATAATGCGGAATCTGGCTAAAAGCCTGTAATGCAGCTTTATACACAGCATCCTCAGCGTTCCAGCCTAAATCTAAAAGCTGGTCAGCGTCCGTAATGGTCAATACATACGCCGGAGCAGCGTGCTCATGTGCAGATACAATCATCAGTGTATTAAAGCCATTGGATGAAATACCTGTAGTATTCAAAGCAATCTGCACATTGACTAATCTGTCGATATTTGCCATATTTTCATCTCCTTAATTTTCTAAATCTCCCATGATTTCAACTTTTACAATGGTATCGCCGTCAGCAGGATGTTCGTTGTTATCCTTGCCGTTATTCGTAGTGCCGTTTATTTCTAATTTGTTGAACCATTCTGCCCCCTGACTAAGCAGCTCACGGCAGTACGAAACAGTCAAATCAACCGACGCTCGTTCCTGCCACGTCCTGCCATCCAATGAAGTTGTAATGTCTTGCACTTGCTCAACACTGTTTATAGCCACATTTGCAGAATCATACAAGTTAATCATATCCGGCATTTCGAGATAAAGTTTAAGCTTCGACAGAAGTTCAACAGCACCATCGCCGATAGCTTGTATGTTTAACGTCGCTTCAATGATACCAGCATTGCTGTACTGTGCTGTTTCAGATAAAAAAACAACCTCGTTCCCTATACTGCGTTCAGCCAGAAGATCAACGACGATGTTTAATTCATTTACAGCCGGAGGTTTCATTTTTGCTCTGCGAATCGGAATCGGATAATATATTTTTTGTAATACCGAAATAAAAAAATTCAGTACGTCAGTACGAGTATTAGCTTCTTTCAAAATTCGCTCACCTCTACTGCATATGCACGGTAATGGTTAATAGCATCACTTTGAAAAATATCGCTGGCAACCACTTCAAAAAGCTTTCCACGCCATTTAAAGCGGTCAGCCATTGTATTTGTTCGTTGGTCATCAACATAAAGTTCCTTGTCGGTATATACTTTTACCGCTCTAGCAGTCCTGCTACCTTCAGGAAGTAACATCATTTCATTAGCTTTAAGCGGCTGCACACTGGCTAACACTTTAAATTCTTGTGGTGTAGGATACATATAGGTTCCGTTGGCAAGCAGTTCAGGACTGCCATTGTAACGCAGGACAGTTATCAGTTTGCGAAAACTACTCATGATTACCACCTTTTCTTTCAATGACATAGCGAATTGATTGTCGCAGATGCCCGGTATCAATTAATGGTTTGGAGCTTTTTTTGCGCTTTATTGTAGCAGGAGAGTTCGGAACAAATGGTCCGTCGACAATTTTTCTTTGAACCATACCTTGCACAACATTGCCCAACTGATTAAGAGCAGCGTTTGTTCCTAGTCCAAATACAGCGCCATTGGCAACACGTTGAATCATTTTGTCAATCATAGGCAGATTTTCATCATACGCAGAACGCAGGAAAGAGCGTTGTGGCATATCGCCCAGTCCAAATTCATGTATTGCTGCAATAACAGCCAACGGCTGGTCTGTGTTACGAATGCTTCCACCTTTTCCTCGCCTTACAGCTTTATCTTTAGCTTGCACGCCAACCTTAACCACAACGCCGTCAAGGTCTTTGTTTAGCGTTCGTATGATACGGTTGAAACCTAAATCTTTATCCTCTACCCTACTCATAACGCATTATCCAATCTTGTCACTATTGGAACAACGCACATAGAGCGCAGACGTTTAAATTCAATGCCGTAGTATGTCTTGTCCAGCATATCGAAAGAAGCCGACCTGTCGCCATATGAACGCTGCAAGTCGCCTTCTTTTTCCGATGTCACAGAGCCTGTAATACCAACATCAGCCGAGCCATTTTCTCCATACTGCGCAATAAGCTGACGCAGGACAACGTGATGAGCCATAAGATAAACAAATGCTGTGATATACATGTTGCCAAAAACACTTTCCGACAGCATAGGCGAAACAAGATTAATGTAGACTTCTATTTCTTCATCAGTAAGAAGAAGTTCGGGGCAGATAACAGAAAAAGCTTGCTTTATTTTATCTTTAGTTTCCGTTAACATTTTTCTTTGCCATGTTTACGAAAGCAAAAATAACGGAATAAATATCTTCGGCGGTTTCTGCACCCTCTACATTAATATTGTATTTCTTAGCGAAAGCAGTCAAAGAACGCTTGCTGGATTCAGCGGAAAGTCCTGCAAGGTCTGCTGTCATATCATCAACATTTGCTTCTTTGGCATTGCCTTTCTCGACAGTAATCATTTGTTCTTTGATGTAAGCTTTTACAATAAGATTTTCGCCCCATTCATCACCAACGATGCCACACTGATCAGGCATAATATATTTGCCGTCGATATTAATTACAGCTTTAGAGATATTTTTAACTTTCATTCACTTTCCTCCTAAAAAAGAAAATGCCCTCTCATGCGAAAGGGCAGTATATGGTCAGATTAGATGCCAGAAGCTTTGTTCATGGACAGCGGATAGTAAATCAACACACCAGCAGTACGAACCTCGCAAGGAACTTCAAATTCCAAGCCTTTCTGCTGAATAGTGTGCTGAGTGAACGGCAGCGGAACTTCCAGGGTTTGATGGTCTGCATCCTTGACGTATGCAATCATCATATCCAAGCCGCCTACACCTGCGCCAGCCAGCTCATTGGCTTTCAGCACGGTTACATCCGGGTTATTGCGTTTAAACACAGACAGGATGGAATCAGCAACTACATCAGAGTATGGAGTGGAAGCAATGTAGTTGTATTGGTCCGGCGGCAGTACAAGGGTATTCGGGTTTTCTACGTCATTGGTCTGCTTGCTGACAGAATTGATAATGCCGTTCATATCACGCAGAATCTGAACAGCGGTTTTATCCTTGAATTTAGTAGAAGAACCGGAGCCGTCACCAGGAACGGTATAGTTGCCAATGTTCGGATTATCCAGGATACCAACAACGCCATATTTTGCATCACCATGAAAAGCAATGCGGTTAATATATTCGTCGAGAGCACGGCGAACAGCAATAGCCTTGCGAGCGGTCAACGGTTTTCTTGCCATAGCAGCACGGCGCAAGTCCTGCATGGTATAGCCGTATGCTGCACCGCCAGCAATAACTTTAGCAATGTGTTCTTCGGCCAGCACATCTACACGGGTAAAGTCAGTTGCATAGTTGGCGATAGTCTTTGCCATGCCGACAGAACCCAAGGACTGATAGCTGATAGTGTCAGCGCCGGGGTCAACATCAGAGGACATGTCAAACAGTTTAAGCGCATTCAGATTAGCGAATTTCTGGTCATAGGTCTTTGCCTTTACAGCTTCGAGTTCTTTTGCGACAAAAATAGTATCGCCTGCGTCTTTGCGCAAGCCGTCGCAACGCTCAATAACATTCAGGTCTAATTCATCATAGTGCATTTGAGTCATTACTATTTCACCTCTTCTTTTCTAATCAGCCAATTTCGATAACTGCCAAGCCTGCTTTGTCGCAGGAAGTGATAAATTTAGCACCGCAGCCAAGAGCTTCAACAGTGCCAGCAACAACAGCATCTTTAACAAAAGTGCCGTCAGCAAGTTTCAGATGAGCTTCGTCACCTGCGTTAACCGCACCTCCGGTAGTTACCCATACACGGCCTTTGGTTACAACAGGAACAGTGTAGTTTTGCGGATAATACTTCTTGCCAGCTTCTGGCGGCTCAATATGAGTATGCAGAGTTACACCGATAACTTTTGCACCGTCGCCGGATGCGGAAGGAGATTTTACCTGATGTTCTGCGTCAGTGCCACGGATAACGGCAGCAGCGACACCAATACCGTCAGCTTCTTCAACAGCAAAGGAATCTACAGTGTGAGCGGACAGGTCATACAGCGCACCAGCAAAAGATTTTTCCATGGTTAATGCATAATTAGTAATTGCCATTGTATTCACCTCTTTCTTATTCTTCACCACGCATACGTGCAATCATGCGAGCACGTGCATCATTGGCAGAATCGTTTTTGTTTTCTTGCTGACCGCCGTTGCCTTTGACCTGTGCAGCTTGATGTTTTGCATTATCGTTGCGGAGCATCTCTTTAGCAGCAGAATATGCACCGTCAAGATAAGCATCAGACGCACCATCCAGTTTAAAGGATTCGCCGAACGCAGCTTTAACAATGCCTTCTTTTAACTCAGTGTTGGTCAAGCCGTCAGTTTTTTCAACCTTAGCAATTTTAGCGGTTTCTTCCAGCTCCGCACGTTCCTGCATATCAGCCTTTACAGCTTTAACAGCCTCTTTTACAGCTTTCTCTTTTTCAGCGTCAGCAGCATCAACTTTAGCTTTCAAAGCATCACGCTCTGCGGTCATTGCATCAGCTTTAGCTTTTAAAGCGTCAGCATCAGCTTTAAGAGTGGTATTTTGTTCTTTTACAGTTTTAAGCTCAGTGTTAGCAGTATCAAGCTTTACACGAGCATTTTCTTCTTTGTTTTGCAGAGAGTTGACGTAGTTGGCAATTTTCTCGTCAACTTCAAAATCAACAGAATCAATTTTAATTTTCATTTTCGTTTCTACTCCTTCGATAATTTCGTCACCGTCAAGATTAAGCCGTGCTTTTGCTCCAGCACGTGCCCTATCAACAACGGCTAAATGATTGATACGAATGTTGCGTTGGATAGCATCATATTGCTGTCCGTCCGGCGTAGTGCCTGAAGTTTCTTCAATATCCACTCTGTAGCCTAAAGACAAGCCACGCTTTTCGCCGATAGCAGAGGGATTATGGATAACAATGTCACAGGCAATATTTGTTTCGTCCTTCGGATAACCGCTGGACAAAATCGTGCCAATGGCTAAATCTTGTGCGGTATCACTGTTTACAATGCCGCTGGCAGGATGTCCTACCACAATAGGCTTGCCGACAAAACTTGCTTCACTGTCAGTATCAAACACTTCCTCCGGCGGTCTGTACTCTCGTCTAATAGTCCCGTCTGGCTGTTGGTAGATATAGATGCCAGTACGTGCCACAATCGGAGAATCACGCAAGAAGCCGTCAGCGTCAGTAACTGCACCGCTAACAAACATCCATGAATCAATGCGTTCATATCGTTGTACACTTCCCAAAAAATTCACCTCCTTATTTTGGGGTATATAAAAAGCATATGCGACAAATTGCATATGCCTTCTAACTTAATTCTTTACTTTTCTTTACATCCACCCTACCCATTGGAACTGCTGTTGTCATGTTCCATTGCTCCAGGTCAATAACAGGTAATGCTACGCAACGGCAGTTATAATCCATACACGGATGATATTTCGGAGAAGGATAAACCTTGATGCCGTTAATTTCACCAACCTTGTCGCTGTTCCAATAGAAGTATTTCCCATCCATCTCAGCATGAGAAGGTCTTACACGTTCATCATGTGACGATGACCATTGGTACACGCTTATACCACAATCAACCTGCCTACGCATTGTTATAATGCCGTTCAGATTACCTACCTCGTTCCTTGCGATAAATTTCGCCCGCTTGTCGGTAGTGTTAAGCAGCACCTTGATTTCTTCTTTAACTTCACTCATAGCAGTGCCACGCTGAACAGCATTGCTAACAATAATTTGCAGTTTTTCGATGTAGGTATTTACTATGCTGTCCACAAGCCTGCTCTGCTGCGCTTTCCATTCCGCTTTTACTGTATCAAGTAAGGCTGAATCATTTAGAAACACATCAACGCTGACTGCTTCTGCAAAAGCACTAATAACATTAGCATCAACAACGCTGGACACGCCAGCAAGAATAAGCTCTAATTCGCTTATAGCATCCTCGATAGTCATGCTCTTTAAAAGCTCGACAAGTATCGCCTGAACGAAAGCATCTGTAACAGTGCTGTCATCGTCCTGGCGCAACGAATATGCCAGCATAGGTATATTGTTATTCGTGGCACTTTTTAAACGTCTTACAACGGCTCTGAGGACACGATAATAATCACGCTCAAAATTCTTTGGATATTTCGGACGCTTCTTTACTTTAAGGTAGCGTATCGATTTCTTCTGTTTCTTCATCATCTAAATCCAGCTCACTTTCTGTAACTGGAATATCCCCACGCTCTTTAAGGTATTGGCGTGCTTGCGTTGCGTCTAACAGTTGATTATCAACCAGGTCAAAAACAAGCTTAACAACGGCAGCTCTTACTTCTGCCTGTGTCTTGTCAACATTGGCTTGCTCCAGATCATTTAGCGGTTCGATTGCCTTAAACTTAATGCTCCACTTTTCAAGTTCCTTGCCGTTGGTCGGCCCTTCTTTCGCAAGCTGAATAAGTCTCACAAGATACTCTAACGCAGGACGAATTTTCCTGCGTTGAATACGTCTGACTGTATCGTAGTAAATCTGCAAGTCACTCTTGCCTGTGCTGTTCATGCCAGCTGGAGAACGCCCAAACAATACAGTAAACGGATACCCGGTAACAGCGCATAAAGCCTGCTCAAACTCTTGAATAATATCCGTCAAGCCTGTGAGCGGAATGTTGAAAATGCCGTATTCATCTTCCTTGTCAACGGCTACACTGCCATTAATTCTGCGTGAGTAGTCTATCAGCTCTAAACGCCGAATAACAGCTTGCGTGCCGTCCTCTCTTGCCAGCAAATTGCTTAAACCTTCAAGCTTTAACAGCGACGTGCTAACCTTGTCCATTATGTCGATTGTTTTATTCATTGCAGTTTTTACACGGTTTAGCGCAGCCGGAACACCATCCAGGCAGGATAAGCCAGCACCATTATTAGCAATACGCTCTATCTTCGGCAGCATTTCGCCGTCAAAAATAAGCAGTCTGCTTCTGTGTACCTTAAACTGATTTCCGTTTGGTGGCGAAATCATGTAAAACTCCGGCTTGCCAAAGTTCGCATCTCGAATATCAGTATCAAGATAAATTGAGGTGGTGTCCGGGTAAATATCTCGCTTGTCAAAAATTTCTAATCCGTTAATCCTGCGTAAACGGTTGATATTAATAGGCTCGCTTAATTCCTGCCCATCGTCAGCAAGGATAAGAGCACAAGACATACCGAACAGTCTGTCCCAATATAAAGCTTCTGTAAGCTTTTCCTGAACAAACAGCGTTTCAAGCTCCTGCAAGATACAATCGTCAGAATCGCCTTCGATTTCTATAAAATTCTTCATAGCATCATCGGCAACAAGTGTAACAATCCTGCGCACAAGGGCGTTCCTGTACATTGTAGCCAACGTCAGGTCTGTAAGCTTTCGCTCATTTAGCAGACCTTCATAATTTCGAGCTTTACGTGCAATGAAAGCATCTTTAAAGCCGCTGTCTGCACGAATTGAATTATCTTTTCTTTTTACCATTATTCCTCCTAGCTCGTTAAGCCGCCCCAGTTGCGTGAATTCATGAGCTTGTTAAACGCATCACTTGACGCATCCACCATATCATCATGCTTGCTTTCCGGGAACGATTCAAGTTCTGACAGATACATATCATTCCATTCACCTTTAAGGATAAGGACGTTTCCTGCCTGTACCTGTGAAGCAAATGGAGTAGCACGAACCTCTTTGCTGCCTGTCGGTGATACAATCTCCACCGAGTAACCTGCCAGCATTGATACAAGGCTTTGAGCTTGCGCCTTGCCTGCCTGCCCTGGGTCTTGCGGTATCGTGATTTGTACAAAATTATATTTACCCTGGTCTATTGCTGCCATGTTGCGCAGAAGATTCCTAGCGTCATTTGCCTTTATCTGCTTGCGCTTTACATCAAGAACAATTACTCTGCCATCGTCAAGCAGTCCCATTAACACACCTGCTGTTGCGTCGGGGTCTGGATTGAGCGGCGTGGGTTCTGTTGCCGCTAAGTCCCAGGAACGTGCATAAGCAACGATATTTTTCGGTACAGCATCAACAAAGGTGAAGTTTTCTGTTTTGAAGTACATACCAGCAGCAGGACGGATTTTCCAGTTGCCATATAAAAGACGTTCTTTGTCAATTTCTGCCAACGCTTTAAGGTTAGCCATGTACGACGGGTCTTTAGCCATTAAAACCTTGTTGTCTGTCAGTTTAGACGCTATAAACGTAACCGACTTACATTCTTCAACATTTACTCCGTGTTCCTTTGCGAGTTCATGCGGATTACTTCCCCAATAAATCGTATCATTCAGGACGCACATATAACGCACAACACCGCTGCGCTCATAAATAGGATAGCCTGTATCTTGATTTATCCACCAAGAAATAAAATCAGCTACCCAACTATCGCTGTCCGGGTTGCACGTCGCTCTTACATAAGGACGAATACCGCACGTTGAACGGTTACGAGAAAGCATGTACAAAAATTGGTGACGGCTAAAATGCGTCAGCTCGTCAAAAGCTAGATAGCAGATTTCTGAGCCTTGCCAGCCTTGTAAATCTTCGTCACGCTCCAAATGTGCAAAATGAATTCTTGCTCCGCTAGGACTAAAAAACCAATGTAGTTTTGGCGTTTTCTTAGGTCTGGCTCCTTGCACTTGTCCATATATTTTGTTAGCAGCATCCCACAAACCGCCTGAAGCTGTGATTTGAGTATAATTTTTTCGGAACACAACGCCGCTAAATCCTGCTATATCTTTGTGTCTTAGCCCTTCCAGGAGAAGCGCAAAGGTTTTTCCACCGCCAGCCGCTCCACCATAAATTACTATATCAGCAGAAGAACACATAAAAGCTGTTTGCGGTCCTGGTTGCGGAGTTAGATACAGCGGTTCAAATGTATCTCTGCCGTTATTTGGAATGTAGATAGATTGGTAAGCGTCTATTGTTTCAACGCTTGCATCTTCCGCTAGCGACAATATACCTCCGTCAACTCCTGCCAATGTAGCAAGAGTGCGGATTGCATTAACATCACTTTCTTTTAAAGCTTTGTTAAGCAACTTCGCTATCATTAAGGCTTGATAGTTTTGATCTTGCTCGTCTAAGCCGAAAGCGTGTAAAAAGCTTTTTGCTTTATCGTCGTGTACTTGTGATTCAAGTATCGTTTTCGCTATCTGCTGTAAGTTTTTTTTCGCCCGTCTTATTTCACCGGATTTTTTGCCGCCAACAGTTCCTCTTTTTCTTGCTTCATCCTTGCTTCGGACAGGCCTTAAATTGCTAACATTTCCTCGTGCTGGCACATTAAAACACCTGTCCTTTCTTTAGATTTTATTTGTTGTCTACAAGGTAAAATTCTTTTCGCAGTTCGGCGTTTACCAAGAATTGTCCGCCACATGAAGCAGTCTTTGTTTTTACTCCTGGCTTTTTAATTCCTCTAGCAGTCATACAAGAGTGTTCGCCCTGAATAACTACAATAACGTCCTCTGTCTCTAAAATTTTTGTAAGAATGTCGCGAATTTCCTTGCCGATACGCTCTTGGATTTGTAGACGTTTTGTCACTGCGTCAGCAATACGTGCAATTTTGCTAATGCCTATAACTTTACCGTTAGGGATATAGCCTACATCAACAGTCATATTATACATGAGTGCGATATGGTGCTCGCAATAAGAAAAGCAGTTGATGCCTTTTAGCACTACCATATCATCATTATCGCAGGAAAAGCATTTGTTGAATTTCTTTGCGATTTCATCGTTGCTGACACTTGCGTACTCTAATTGCTCCATTAGCATTTTTGCGAACCGTTTAGGAGTTTCAAGAAGTCCCTCTCGGTTCGGGTTTTCGCCGATGCCCTCAATAATAAGCCTTGCGGCTTGTTCTAGCTTTTTAGCGTCCATGTTACACGCCCCTTTTATCTTTATCCCAAATAATTTTATGAAGCTGCACTTGTACGCAGATGTTATACAGCGAATTTTTTGCGTACTCTACAAGCTCCGCAGGTTCGATTGCGTCCCACACTGGCGATATGTAAATTTTTGCCTGGCATTTGATTTTTTTGCAATAGTCAAGCACCCGGTCTACGTCGTTAAAATCTTTTTTGCTGCCAACTACAAATTTTATAACGTCCTTTGCGTTAAGTTGCTTGTAATTATCCATTAGCATTTTATTAGATTCGCCAGACGTGCCGCACTTGTAATCAATGGTATAAAAAATACCGCTTAACCTTTTTTTGTAAAGCGGTACAGCACCATTTGTTTCAATATTCACCTCATATTTGGCTTTGTGTAGCAGTTCAAGAAGTGGTTGCAAGTCGTGCAGGAGTGGTTCACCGCCGGTAATAGTTACACGCTTGCAGTTATACTCGCTTATCTCATCCATAAGCTCCTGCTCATTATAACTGCTGGCAGCATCTGCGAATTGTTGAGCATAGATTGTATCGCAATAGCTACAACGCAGGTTGCAGCCAGCCAAACGAACAAATACAGAAGGATAGCCAGTTCGCTTTCCTTCACCTTCGATACTTTTAAAAATTTCGACCACATTATACTTCATACACGGCAACATTCCCTTCGCTTTCCTGTACCGACACCTTAACACAGTGCGGAACTTTTTCGCAAATCCAACGAGCAATGTTTTCTGCTGTTGGGTTACATTGTAACACGTCATTTAAATATTGATGGTCAAGTACATCAGAAACAAGATTTTTGATATGCTTAAAATCTACCACCATGCCGTTAGTGTCTAACTTTTCGCTTTGGCAGGTTACGTAGATAATCCAATTATGACCATGTAAATTTTTACACTTGCTTTCATAGTTTAAAGAAAGTTGGTGCGCTGCTGAAATTTCTAATCGTTTTGTTACTGTATACATATCTACCTCACGTTAATTGTTGTCCGCCTGTAATATTAATCGCTTGTCCCGTCATATAGCTACTTTTATCGCTTAATAAAAATTCTACTACATTAGCAATATCGGTATATGTACAGCTTCGCTTCATTGGAACAAGGTTTATGTATTTTTGGCGTATTTCTTGAATGCTTTTGTTTTGTGTTTTTGCATATGCTGAAAATAAATTGTTTTTCCAAGTGTTACTTTCAAAAACATTACCTGGGCAAACCGCATTTACTCTTACTCCATATTCCACTAACTCTAATGCTAAAGATTGAGTTAAGCCTATGCCAGCAAATTTGCTTGCAGAATAGGCAGAGTTTTTATAGCTACCTTTTTTGCCTGTTTTGCTGTTGATTTGTACAATACTGCATCCAGGACTGCGCACAATAAGCGGATAAAGAAATTTTACAGTAAGCCAGTAACCTTGGAGATTAATATTAATAGACTTCTGAAAATTTTCTACTGATAAATCGCAAATTGCATCAGGAATCGTTACCCCGGATGCATATATAATGCCCTTGATTTGATGAACATTTTTACAAATTTTTTCACATACGTTTTGAAACAGATTAATATTTTGAATATCAACATTTTTTATGATTTTATCATAATAGATTGATTTTAAAGAACTATGACTAATACCGATTAAAAAATAATTTTTTTTTAGCTGTTTAGCAAGTTCTTGCGCTATGCTACCATTAGCACCGACGATAATTACAATTTGTTTAGGCACTCCATTAGTCCCCCTTTATCGTCTAAATAATAATCAGCTAAAATTTTATTGCTAGTAGGATAAGGATAAAGGTTAGCATTTACCGCCTGTAATATAATGCCTTGTTGCTGACAAAATTTTACAGCACGTTCTAAAGACTTTCCTGTCCTACAAGTCCAAAGAATATAATAGTATTTTTGTTGCTTTTCTTTTAGCTTTTTAATAACAAACTGATTAGGTTCCATTACATCGTTCGTAGGAACATTGTTTATCCATACTCTATTATCTTTTTTAGTAATAGTACCGTCGAAATCGACCGCTACTACTTTTTTAGTTGGCAAGCTTGAGTACATGGATATAATCCTCTTTGCTATACAATCTATCTCCCCATACGTAACGATATTCTGATAGCTTTTGCTTAATATACGGTACATAGGTTCTTAAAACATCCTTGTTTGGAATAAAATTATTATCAATAAATGCCATTAGCTTTAAAAAACAAGGTCGGCAATTGTGACATTCATTGTTATTGACAGGGGTATAACAAGAAAATGTATCTTTATATGCTTTTTGCCAAGGATAACCAGCGTCGACATAAATTTTTAAAAGCTGACCTTTGCTATATTTCCGATCTAAATTGCAATAAGAAGTTGCACACTTTTTGAAAATTAAGATGCATAGATCTT